>Ga0326730_1000402_pt1 | contig 11720 bp, 9 predicted proteins | sample MHFSIPfraction_3_FD_207740 | JGI IMG/M metagenome (GOLD analysis project Ga0326730, IMG submission 207740) | Lab enriched peat soil microbial communities from Michigan Hollow, Ithaca, NY, United States - MHF7AN SIP fraction | ecosystem: Environmental > Terrestrial > Soil > Wetlands > Peat...
AACCGCTAACGGCCAACGGCTGACGGCTGACGGCTAACGGCTAACGGCTAACGGCTAACGGCTAACGGCTAACGGCTAGATAAAGCACCGAAGCTACGGCACCATCAAATTGCACGCCAGCACAACGTCAGGAGGAGTGGTTGAGCGACCGCCCCATCGATGCCCGGCACGAAATGAAGCGCGGCCTCTGGTGGATGGGCGGAGCCACACTCGCCATGCGGCTGCTGGACGTGGCGGGCACGCTGCTGGTGCTGCAGTTCCTCGGGCCCGGAGAAGTGGGCCTGGCGACATTGGCGTGGAGCTTCGCCGTCGCGCTCGAGGCCTTCAACGGTCTCGGGGTGGGACAGGTGGTGGTACGCCAGCGGGATCTCGGCCACCGGGAGCTCTCCGGCCTGTTCTGGTTCTCCACCCTGCTCGGCGTGGCGGCCGTGGCGGTGATGGCCGCCGTGGCGCCGTTCATCGCGCAGTTCTACGGCGACCTGCGGCTGTATCCCATGATCGTCGTGGCGGCCTCCAAGCTCATCTTCGTGGGCGCCGCGCTGGTGCCGCTGCAACTCCTCACCCGCGACCTCCACTTCAAGACCTCCGGTGCCGCCCAGACCCTGGCGACGCTGGGAGAGGCCATCACCAAGGTGGTGCTGGTGCTGGCGGGGCTGGGCGCTTGGGGCCTGGTGATCGCCAACGTGGCGCGGGGGATTTTCCTGATGGTTGCGCTGTGGTGGCTGGCGCCGTTCCGCCCGGCGCTGTGCGCGGCGGATGTCTCCACCCGGAGCTCCATCCGGTTCGGTCTCCGGGTGGCGGCGGCCGGCATCATGTATCACGTCTATCGCAACATGGATTTTCTGCTGATCGGAAAGTTCCTCGGTACCGCCGCCGTCGGCATCTACCGCGCGGCGTGGGACCTGGGGATGACGCCGCTCGAAATCGTGCTCAACTTGGTCAACCGGGTGCAGTTCCCGATCTACGCCCGGCTGCAGGGGCACGCGGAGGAGCTGAAGCTGGCGTTCTACCGCAGCGCGCGCTCGCTGCTTCTGATTCTCGGGCCGGTGGCCGCGCTCATCTGTTTCACCAGTCCCGACATCTTCGCCCTCATCGGACACGGGAAGTGGCTGCCGGCCGTGCCGCTGGTGCAGGTGCTGGTGTGGGCCAGCCTGCTTCGGGGAATCGCTCAGCTGTTCCCGCAGCTCTACATCGCAACCGGACACCCGCAATTCACGGTCTACGACGCCGTCGTCACCGGCACGAGCCTGGTGGCCGGGTTCGCGGTGGCGCTCGTTCTCGCCCCGCCCGAGACCGCCACGCTGTGGGTGGCCAGGGCCTGGCTGTTGAGCTATCCGGTACCGCTCACCATCCACTTCCTGCTCGCGCGACGTTCCGCCCCCATCACGCCCGGCGGAATGACACGGCACCTCGCCCGTCCCGCGGTCGGGGTCCTGCTCATGTCACTGGTGCTCGCGGCGGGCTCGGCTCTGCGCGGCCCGCTCGGCTCTCCGATCCTCTCGCTGGTGACCCTGGTTCTGCTGGGTCTTTCCGCCTACCTGATCTATCTGCGACAGGTCCTTCACGTGCGGCCCGGGCACCTGCTTCCCACCCGGGCACCGGAGGCCTGACCGCCCATGTCGCCGGGCTTGGCGCGAGCCGAGGCGGCCCTTGCCATCGGAGCATCTTTGGAACCCCTAGATTGCAGCCGGCCAGAAACCACTCATGTCGTGCCCACGGAGGTCAGGTGCGCGTAGCGTTCGTCGTCGGCAGCTTTCCGGAGATTTCAGAGACCTTCATCCTCGATCAGATGACCGGCCTCATCGACCGGGGACACGAGGTCATGATCTTCGCCCGGCCGCCCGCCGACCCCAATGGCCGGCGGCACGCGGCGGTCGACGAGTACGGGCTGGTGCAGCGGACCTGGTACTGGGACAGACCGCGGGGCGGCCGCGGTGCCGTCCTGTCTCGCACCGGGAGTCTCCTGCTGAGCCATCCGCTGCGCACAGTCGCCGAACTGGGGCGCTGTCTCCCCGGGCTGGCCCGCGGGGCCAACCTGGTGCGGTTGTGGTCGCGTGCCTCGATGGTGCAAACCGCTCCGACTGCGGACGTGTTCTTCGCCCAGTTCGGCACCAATGGGGTGCTGGCTCAGCAGGTACGCGACATCCTTCGCCTGCGGGTGCCTCTGGTTACCAACTTCCTGGGGTACGATCTCTCACAACTGCTGCGGCAGAGGAGACCGGATTTCTATGCCCGGCTGTTCGCCCGGGGGGAGCTGATGCTGCCGCTGAGCAACTTCTTCCGGGAGCGGCTGCTCTCGATCGGCTGTCCGTCGGACAAGATCCGGATCCAGCGAATAGGCGTGGACACCGCCCGGTTCGCCTTCCGGGAGCGCACCCGCGCGGCAGGGGCGCCGACCCGCTTCGTCAGTCTCTCCCGCCTGGTCGAAAAGAAGGGCCTCGAGACGGGCCTCAAGGCCTTCGCCCTGCTCGGGGAGGGCGCGCCATCCGCCACCTGGGACATCGTGGGCGACGGCCCCCTGCGCCCGCAACTGGAAGAGATGTGCCGGGCGCTGGCCCTCACTGGCCGGGTGGTGTTCCGTGGAGCCATGCCGCGTGAGGCGGTCCGTGAGGTGCTGGATGAATCGCACATTCTCCTCGCCCCCAGTGTCACCGCTGCGAATGGAGACCAGGAAGGCACCCCGGTGGCGATCATGGAGGGAATGGCCGTCGGTCTGCCGGTCGTGTCCACCCTCCACTCGGGCATTCCGGAGCTGGTGCAGGACGGCGTCACCGGGCTGCTGGTTCCGGAGCGCGACCCGGAGGCACTGGCCCGTGCCCTTCGGCAGCTGGCGACCGCGCCGGAGCGATGGGGCGAGATGGGGCGCCGGGGCCGCGCCGTGGTGGAAGGTGAGTATGACGCGCGGCTGCTCGGTGATCGCCTGGTCGAGATCCTCTCGGACGTGGTGCGGCGACAGTCATGAGCCGGCTGAGCGACGCCATTCGCTGGTTCGAGGTCCGGCTCAATCGGCCGCTCCTGACCTCGCTTCCGGACCACGCGTTCTGGTCGCTGTACCACTCCGCCGGCATTCCGCTCGCCCAGGCTCCCTCGACGCTCCAGGCCGCCGCGGCCGCGCCGACCGACCTGCTGGTGGCCGTGACGACGTACAACCGTCCTGCTTCCGTCGAGCGGATTCTCGCGGCCTTGCCCGATCTGTTTGCGAATGCCGGCAGGCCCCTGCGGGTCCACGTGGTGGTGCTCGAGGACGCCGGTGGGACACCCTACGACGCGGCCCGGAGGATCGCGCGGGAGGGCCTCGGCGACCGGCTTACCTGGCTCGAAGCCCGCGAGCGGCTCGGCAAGCGGGGATACTGGAAAGCGTATCAGACCCTGTTCCTCGCCGCCCGGCTGCTCCAGCCGGCCCACGCCCTGTTCCTGCAGGACGACCTGTTGTTCGCGCCGACGCTGCTGGCCGACTGCTATGCCCGTTTCGAGGCGCTGGCTGGGGACCCGCGCCGGCGGGTGCTGTATCTGTTCGTCGCGGATGATGACGAGCCCGAGGGGCGGTGGATTCGTTATCGCCGGCGCGAAGCAGGTCCTGGTGTCCGGCTCACCCAGTGGTTCGATCTGCAGGCGTTCTTCGTGGATCGCGCATTCTTCGAGCTGCTGGGCTACCGCATGATCCCGGTGTCCGACCGGCGCTGGGTGAAGAAGCCCTACTCGAGCGGCGTCGGAGAACAGCTCACCCGCCGGCTCTTCCGCCGCGCAAGCGTGTACCAGGCGCTCCCGTCACTGGTGTTCCACGGCGCCGAGCCGAGCGAGATGAATCCGGAGGCCCGTGCGGCCCGCGCCCTGGACAACCGTGGTGGGCTTCCCGGGCCGCAGGAATAGCGGGCTCGAGCGGCGCCAGCGCTAACCTCCCGCCTGGTCCTGAATCGGGGGCTTCCGCGCCACGACCGCGTAGCCGAGGGGGAAGCTCCGCCGGGTGCGCTGCCGCCACCGGTCGTGAATCCGGGTGCGGGAGAACCAGCGCGCCAGGCCCAGGAAGGGGCGACACAGGAACGGACTGGCGGAGAGCCCTTTGTTGACCAGGTCCAGCAGCACATCCGGGTACCCGCCGTACGGCTCGATCTCGAGCGGCTCCAGCCCGGCCTGGCGGCACAGCTCGGCGAGCGCGAACTCGGTGTAGCGGTAGTAGTCGTACGGGGCCTCGTGCACCCAGTACAGGAATGGCACCAGCACTATCGCCTTGCCACCCGGAGAGAGGACGCGGGCAATCTCACTCATGAGGCGATGCGGCTCGGGGATGTGCTCCAGCACATCCGCCAGCAGCACCGTCTCGAAGCGCGCGGCGTCGAAGGGCAGGGGCTGTCTCAGGTCGACTTCCTGGTCCACATGCGTCCGCCCATGCGCGCTCGCGCCCCAGTCGACACACATCGCCTCCGTCACGTGCTCGCGGTACAGCCCGTAGTAGGGAACGTCTCCACAGCCGCAATCCAGCAGCCGTCCCCGGGCGTGACCCTGAATCACCCGGGCGTACGGGCCGGCCATCTGATCCACGGCGAAGCGGGAGCCCAGGCGCACGTAGGCGGGATTGGCCTCGTACCGCAGGCGTCCCGGGTGCCAGATCATCTTGCTCGGCTGCCAGTCCTCGGCATGCCTCATCCCGGCCTCGTAGCAGACAGGTGAGCGGCGGGCCCGGCCGCGTAGCGCGCACGGGCCTCGTCGTACAGCTGTTCCAGCGCCCGTACCCGTTCACGATTGTCGTACTCCCGCCGCATCTTCTCGCGGGCGGCCCGTCCCATCCGCTCGCGGAGTGCCCGATCGCGGGTCAGCTGGAGCAGCCGCGCGGTGAGTGCGCCGGTGTCCCGTTCGGCGACCAGGAATCCGGTCTCCCCGTCGTCGATGATCTCGGGGATGCCGCCGTGGCGGGTGCCGATCGGCACCATCTCGCAGGCACTGGCCTCCTTCACCACGATCAGCCCGGACTCCCGGTTGCCCTCCCGGTCTACCACGCTCGGCGCAAGCAGCATGTGGCTGGTGGCCAGCAGTCGCGAAACCCGATCGGGTGGCAGGGGGCCGGTGAACGTGACCCGGTCGGTGAGGCCCTCCGCCTCGGCCAGCGCCCGCAGCGCCGGCTCGCGCTCGCCTTCTCCCACGATGGTCAGCCGCAGGGCCGGTTCCTGCCGTGCCGCCGCGGCGAATGCCTCGAGTCCGTACTCGAAGCCCTTCTTCTCCACCAGCCGGCCGATCATCACGACCTCCAGGGCGGCGGAATCCCGGGCCGCTGGCGCGAAGGCATCCAGGTCGATTCCGAGGCGGTGCACCCGGAGGCGATCGGCGGCGACACCCTGGGCGAGCAGCAGGTCCCGCAGCTCGGTGGAGGCGCAGAGGCCCAGGGTCATCTCCCGCAGCACCTTGGGACCGAACACCGCGTATCGCAGGTGCTGGGGCAGCCAGCGGCGGGCGCTCGCGAGCAGCGGAACGTCATAGCCGTGGAACGTGACCACCAGGGGCAGGCCGTGGCGCCGGGCGAACGGCCGGGCGTAGACGGCGCCCAGTCCGAAGTGGGCGTGCACCAGCGCGAACCCCCGGGCTCGGAAGCGGGCGTCGAACGCCGCCGACCGGCAGGCGAGGGCATAGAGCGGCCCGCCCACGTGCACCGGCTCGAAGGGAAAGCGCTCCGGCAGCAGCCGGCTCCTGCAAAAGACCTCGACCGCGTAGCGTTCGTGCCGGCGGATCTCTTCGTAGACGAAGGTTTGCGAGTAGGGCAGAAACCTGGTGTTGAAGAGGGCGACGGCGTCCGCGGGCCGGGGCGGTGTCATCGTGCCTCCGAAGGGCCGTGGCGCCGTGCCGGCCAGATCCGGTCGCTCTCGATCAGGTAGTCCCACATCCCCTGCTGCTCACGGACGGCGCGCTCCAGGTCCGCGGCAACCGCGGGAAAACGGGAGGCGACATCGTTCCGCTGCAGCGGGTCCTGTCCCGCGTCGTACAGGTGCGGTGTCGCGCTGGCCGGGTCGAGCACCAGGCTCCAGGGCGTGGTCTCCGCGAAGAGCATGTCGCTGCGGACCGCGCCCACCTCCGCGCCGTCGGTCGGGCGGGCCACGAGACTGTGGCCCAGCCAGACGGTGGTATCGCGGATCCCGAGCAAGTCCGCCACCGTGGGTGCGATGTCCAGCTGCGAGGCTACCTCGCTGTGCTTGCCGCGGGGCAGGCGGGGGTGCGCGCCGTGGATCAGGAAAGGCACCCAGACCGACTCGCGCCATCCGTTGCGCTGCCCGGGGGTGCTGTCGTGTTCACCCAGGTTGTAACCGTGATCGCCGGTGAGCACCAGCAGGGTACGGCCAAACCACGGCTCGTGGGAGAGCGAATCCACGAATTCACGCACCACGTCGTCGGTATAGTGCGTGGTGTTGAGCACCGCCTGGGCCGGCGTTCTGCCAGGCGCTATGTCCAGCGCCGGCTCCCTGCTCCGGAAAGGATAGTGATTGCTGATCGACACCACCGTCGCGAAGAACGGCGCCGGGTCCCGGCCCAGCTCCCGGATCCGGGCGAGCGCGCGGTGGAAGATCTCCCGGTCGAGCTCGTCGGCCTCGGGGTAGTAGGCGTACTCGTCGTACCATCGCCTGAGCCAGATGGTCTGGTTGTCCCAGTCGGGATCGCTGCCGGTGAAGTAGGCGGTGTGCCAGCCGTGGCGCCGCAGTACCGCGGGCAGGCATTGCAGCGCAATGCCGGTGTAGGTGGTGCTGATGTTCCGCTCGGAGTGCGGCGGCGCCGAGCAGTGGCCGGCCATGAAGCCGTTGATGGTGGGGGGCCCGAAGCTCAGGAACCGGCTCCACTCGGCACTGGCGGAATCGGCGGCCAGCCGGTCGAGGAACGGCGTGGGAGACGGCTGCCGGTCGGGCCTGAGGAAGCCCATGTCCCAGCCGCGGAAGGTCTCCAGCTGCAGGTAGATCACGTTCCAGCGGACGCTATCCTGCGGGAGTGAAGCCAGCGACACCCGCACCAGCGGATAGCTGGAGTCTCCCTCGAACCGCCAGGCGCCGCTCCCGTCCCCCGCCAGCCAGCGGGTCTGATAGTCGCCGATGTATCGGGCCAGATCGGGCGGCGCGACGCTGGGCCTGGAATCGCCGGCCAGCTCGAGCCCAAGGGTGATCACCTCCGGCCGTACCCGGTTCCGGGGGAAATGACCGCCCGGCAGGTTGTACACCACGAGCGGAACGACGAGCGGCAGGCCGGCCACGGCCAGCGCCGCTTTGAGGGGCCACGCCGGCCTTCCCTCCCGCCGAAGGATCAGCTTCCGGCCGAGCCACCAGACCAGGGACATCCCCGCGAGCAGCAGCGCGAACGGCATCCATGGGCCGCCCCGGTCGGTGGTGAAGGCGTGAAGCATGTCGGAGCCCCACGCTCCCACCCGCTCGTAGGTGCGGAGCAGGGTGAAGGTGAGATGGGTGCCGAGGAACCGCATCACCTCGTTGTCGGCCTGATCCAGCCCGACGGTCAGGGTGAGCAGGATCAGCAGGGCGGTGTGCCACCGGCGCCGGCTCGGCTCCGTCACCGCGCTCCGGTATGTCGCCAGCCAGCGCGACAGAAACGGCAGCGCGACCAGCGCAACGCCCAGCAGGTTGTAGAACAGTGCCCGGCCGAGGTACCCGCCCCACTGGCGCACATAGGGCCCGCCATAGGGGGTCGGCCGCAGGAAGAGCACCAGCTCCTGCGCGCTCATCACCAGCCAGGCGAGCAGCGCCAGGGTGAGTGCCACCTGGAATTCGGCCGCACCGGTGCGGGCGGAATCCGGTCTGGCGCTCATGCGGGGTTACTGCGTCTGACGGGCATTGCGGCCCTCGATCGCGGCGACCGCCGGTGCCAGCGCGTCGGCCATGATCTGCGCGGTGCGGGCCGCGCCGAGATCGGTGGGATGGATGTGATCGTGGAAATTCTCCGGCACGCCGGAGAGCGAGGTGACGTCGATGATGTGGTCGCGCGGGATCTCCTGGTCGATGACCTCGTAGATCCGGCGGAAGGCGTCCACGTGGGCATCGTGATCGAAGCCGTGGAGGTCATAGCGGCAGCGGGCCCGCTCAGCCGGCGGCAGCCCCGGCACGATCAGCGTCGCCTGCTTGCCCACGAACAGCTCGATTCCGAGCGTCTGGGCGGTGGCACGGATCAGCCGCAGGTTGGTACGGAAGATCTCCAGGCCGCGCCGGTCATAGTGATCGGCCAGGGCCTTCTGAAACACCCCGGCCTTGGCCTCGCCGTTGACCGGGGGAGAGAGCCGCAACCGTACCTTGGTGAGGATTTGCGAGGGCCGGGCCAGCCAATCGTACCACCGCGGCTGGTACACCGTGACCGGCACCGAGCCCTCGAGTCCCCACGACCCATCCGGCAGGGTGTGCCAGTTGGCCATTTTGTCCACGGCTTTGAAGTAGTACATCTCGTTCCACCCGTGATACACCACGACGATGTCCGGGGAGTAGAACCGCACCCGGCTCCACAGGCGCCCCATCGATTCGAAGGTGGAATAGCCGCCCAGCGCGGCGTTGAGGAATTCGATCCTGTCGCTGCGGCCCGGGCGGCGCCGGAGATTCTCGGCCACCTGCCACGGCCAGGTGACCGAGTCGGGAAGCAGGGTGCCGGTGCCGGCGGTGGAGGACTCGCCGAGAAAGGCGATCCGGATCGTATGTGGCGGCTTGGCCTGGGCAATCTCGGGCGTGGAAATGAAGCCGTCGCGATTGACCGTCTTGGTCACCGCCCCGGCGTGATAGACGCCCGGACGGCCGCGCCACGCGGAGTAGGCATCCAGAAACGCCCAGTCGGCGATCGGCTGCCGGGCCACCGATCGGCCGGTCAGGGCCCAGAGATCGTCGTACGGGCTGGTGAGACGGACGTAGATCTCGGCGGCAAGCAGCAGCAGGATGGACGGTACGATCGCCGCCAGGGCGGTGAGGCGGCGTTTGGCCCTGAGGGAAAGACCCGGTTTCCCTGTCGGGTTACTCATGATGTTCTCCCTGGCGCGCGTGTGGTCCAGTGGGCAGGTATTCTAATGCAGCGGGCCAGCACTTATCATTCGCCCGCCCTCGTCCGGAGCCGGTTCTGCGCCGCTGGTGTAACCTGATTCTCCCGTTCCTCCTCGCCGCCCCGGCGGCAGCGCAGGACAGCCTGCCGCAGCCGCCCCGCGATTCGGCGTCCCACCCCATCGGAGTGGTGGACGATACGTCCACGGGTCCCCGCCGGATCCCGATCCCGACCGACTCGCTCGGGCGGCCGATCATCAAGTACATCGAGGTCCGCCGGTCGGACATCTTCGACTCGACCGAAGCCCACGGCTTCGTGCCGAAGCTGATGAACGGGCTGCACTTCATGACCTCGAGCTCGGTGATCAGCCGGGAGATCCTGCTCAAGGAAGGCCAGCCGTACGACTCGGCGGACGCCGCGGAGACCGCCCGCAACCTCCGGTCGCTCGCCATCTTCCGGAAGGTGCGGGTGGACACCGCCACGACCGATACCGGTTTCGTGGTGAAAGTGTTCGCCCAGGACGGCTGGTCCACCCAGGCGGACATCCGGTTCCGCAGCGCCGGGAAGCAGACCGACTGGCAGCTGGCGCTGATCGAGAAGAACCTGATCGGCACCGCCACCCGCTTTGCGATCCGCTACCGGCACACGCCCGACCGCAACCAGCTGGGCTTCCAGTTCCTGCAGCCGCGGCTCCTGGCCCGTACCGTCCTGCTCGGCCTGCGCTACGAGAGCCGCACCGACGGGAAACGTGGCCAGGTGGCCATCGAGCGGCCGTTCTTCTCCCTGTCCGACAAAGCCGGCATCCAGACGCTGTTCGATGTGCGCAACGAACGGATCCTGCGCTTCCGCTCGGGCGTGGGCGATGCCAGCGATTCCCTGCGCCGTCGTTTCGCCATCGGCCAGGTGGAGATGGCCAAGGCACTCAGGCGGGGGAACAAGGGGTATCTGCGCGTGGGACTGATGGGCCAGGTGCGGCGGGATGACTATGTCCCCTGGCCCACCAAACAGGTGCCCAGCACGGTGACGGCCGCAGTGGGGCCATTCATCGAGTGGCGCAGGGCCAACTTCGTGGTGACCCGGGGCTTCTCCCGGCTGGGCCAGGACGAAGACGTGGACGTGAGCAACTTCGCGCGGGTCCAGGCGATCGCCGCGCCGGGGTTCCTGGGATACGACCGGGACGGGGTCGGGCTCCTGGCTCACCTGCGCGGTGGTACCAGGCTGTCGAAGGGGTTCGCCTGGCTCGACCTCCGCGCCAACGGCCTGTACAGTTCGGCAGGACTCGACTCCGGCTCGGTGACTGCAGGCGGTACCGCGGTGCTGGTCCCCGCCCGCCGCCACCTGCTCATCGGTCACGCCGATATTGGCTGGATCAAGAACCCGCTCCCCGCCGCCGAGTTCGATCTCGGATTCGCCACCGGGCCGCGGGGCTTTCCTATCCACGCCTTCACCGGGGACCGGACCTACTTCGCCACCGCCGAGTATCGCTACAATTTCGGCGAGGATCTGTTCAAGGCCCTGGACCTCGGCGTGGCGGGCTTCGTGGACCACGGCGGCGCGTGGTTCAATGGCGATCCGCGCCGGACCGGGACCAACCTGGGTCTCGGTCTCCGGCTCAGCGCCTCCCGCGCAGCGGACGCCAATCCGACTCGGCTGGATCTCGCCTATCGGCTCAAGAACGACCAGGAGAAGGCCGGCTGGGTGTTCGTCGTTGCCTCGGGACTGGTATTCTCCACCCAGCCGCGGGGCTTCTAGCGGGAAGGGGGGAAGGGCGGGAGATGCGGCCGTCCGATCCCAGTCTCCGCCGCGACGCCGGGCGGCGCCCAGCTTACCGCCGATCGAGAACCTTCAGCCCGGGGACTCCCAATGACAGAACCCGAGGCGGCCCCTCCGCCACCTCCGCCACCTCCCCCGCCTTCCCGTCGCTTCCCGCGACTGCGCGGCATCCTGCTGCTGGCCCTGCTCACTGTGGTCCTGGCGATGGGGGTGTACACCTGGCTCTCGCTTCACTGGGACTATTCCAGCGGCTACCGCAGCGGCCTGCTGCAGAAGGTCTCGCGCAAAGGCTGGGTGTGTAAGACCTACGAGGGGGAGCTGTGGCAATCGGTGGTGGCCAATGTGGCGCCCGATATCTGGTACTTCTCGGTGCGCGAACCGGGCGTGGTTCAGGCGCTCGATACCCTGGTGGGCAAGCAGGTCCGGCTGCACTACACCGAGCATCGCGGTATCCCCACCACCTGTTTCGGGGACACCCGGTACTTCGTGGACAGCGTCGCGACCCTGAACCCGTAAAGCCTCGGCCTTGTGTGCCGCGAAGGGACCGGCAGGTCTGCCGGTCCCGATTCATCAGACTTGCAGAACCCCAGGCGGGAAGCGAGCTTACTGCTCCTCCGGCGCCGTAGCCAAGTGGTAAGGCAGAGGTCTGCAAAACCTCCATCACCGGTTCGACTCCGGTCGGCGCCTCTCGAGTTGAACCGTTTGCGGGGCCACTTTGTCCGTGGCCCCGCAGTCGTTCCGCCCCCGATTCGGCTTGCGATGGGGCGTACGGCCAGTTACGGTTAACTTGCGAGGTCGCGGCAACTTGCGAAGGCCGCTCTGGCGGCCCTGCCCCCTCGCCGGTCCTTCCTACACATCCCCACCGGGACCCAGCGGTCAGGGGTCTGTCGACCGAAGCAGATCGCACGCTGCTTCGCAATCCCGAGTGTACGCCCCGGACCCGACGCTTCCGC
>Ga0326730_1000403_pt1 | contig 11705 bp, 15 predicted proteins | sample MHFSIPfraction_3_FD_207740 | JGI IMG/M metagenome (GOLD analysis project Ga0326730, IMG submission 207740) | Lab enriched peat soil microbial communities from Michigan Hollow, Ithaca, NY, United States - MHF7AN SIP fraction | ecosystem: Environmental > Terrestrial > Soil > Wetlands > Peat...
ATTTCAATGTGTGCCCGCGGCAGCTACACCGGTCACGCTCGGTCATGTCCTGCGCTCGCTGATCGCTATCCTTCTCACTTGTGCGCTTCCGGGTTCACCGTCTGGAACATCGGGTACCGGCGGGTAGGGTCAGGGGGCTCTTTCCAGCCTTTACCAAGTTCTACTTCGATGGCTGCAACGTCGGGGCAGGCGGGCGGGGGGACTCTTTCCTTACCGCCGTGGGCGAGACCTTCTTTCGCCTGGGCGGTGGCGAAGCGTCCGCCTGGACGAGTCCAGGCTACGTCTATGGGTGGCTGCCCTTCGTGGGGAGCCACACCTACCATTGGACCGGCGACCTCAAGACGATGGTCTTCGCGCCAGCCGGTGGCAAGGCGCTGCGGGTGTACTAGCACGGAATCGCGCTACACCCGTCAGCGGTCTAACTACCGCAGGAAGCTGCCAGGGCGCGGCCGTCGCTTTGCGACGGCCCAACCACAGCCAGGCGGTGCCCGGGAAGGCTTGCCGACCTAGCCGCGACCCTGCAGCTTATGCGGGGTCGTTAGACCGCAACTCCGTCCCACACACCTTACCCTCCCAATGAGCCTCGGCCGCCGCCTGCCGCTGCGAGCAGTAATCGCCTGGGCCATCGGTCCCGTAATCGCGACCACATTGTGCGCCTGTCATTCTGATCCGCCCCCGCCCTCCCATGCCGTCACTCGCGATAGCGCGGGGATACAGATCGTCGAGAGCACGGTACCCCTTGGTGCCGAGTACGTGCCCTGGACCATCGACACCGTGCCCCTCATCGACCTTGGCGCCCGCCAGGACGACCCCCACGAGGAGTTCAGCGGCACTGTCGCGCCCCGTCGCCTCGGTGACGGCCAGATCGTTGTAGCGACCAGCGGTGCCTCGGAGCTCCGCTTTTTCGACTCCACGGGTGCCTGGATCCGCTCCGTGGGGCGTGCGGGTCAAGGCCCGGGAGAGTTCCAGTCCCTCGGCTGGCTGGCCGTGGGCCCAGGCGATACCCTGAGAACTTATGACTGGAGCCTCAGACGCCTTTCCGTCTTCACTCCTGCGGGCACATTTGTCCGCTCTTACTTGCTCGCCTCCCCAGGTGTTGAGCGTGGAGCCATCCCCCGCGCCGTGCTTGCCGATGGCACGATCCTAGTGAGCGGCACACCTTTCATCAGGCCCGGCCACCCATCGGGTGTTGCCCGCGATACGGCGCCCCTCCTGCTGTACGGCATGACTGGCGCCGTTGTGGACTCCTTTGGCCGGTTCCCAGGCTCCGAAGCGTTGATCGAGGGGACCGAGAACAGCGTCACGGTAATGGACTGTCCTTTCGGCAAGGACTTGGCCATTGCTGTCCCGCGGACGTACGATGCCATCTACCTCGGCTCCGAAGACGCGCCGGAGGTGACCGTTTGGACCCCGACCGGGCACCTTACTCGCATCCTACGCTGGCAGGCCCCTCCCGTCGCAGTCACCGACAAGGACCGTACTGCCTACCTGGAGTCCATGACGCAAGGGGCACGCCCGGGACAGGAGGAGTTCCAGAGGCGCCTCCAGCGCATGGTCCAGCAGGCCGCGCTACCCCTGCAGAAGCCGGCATACGCGGGCCTGGTGCCCGGCTCGAACGGTACCATCTGGATCCAGACCTACACTGCGCCCGACCTTATCGCCGCAACCCCATTCCAGGTCTTCGACTCCACGGGCCAGTGGCTCGGCACCTTGACCTTGCCAGCTCGCTTTACGGCGCGCCAGATCGGCGAGGATTTCATTCTTGGCACCTGGCAGGATCGGGATGATGTCGATCACGTTCGCCTCTACCGGCTGTCCCGCCGCCGTCCCTCCTGAGCGGCCACATAGCGTATGCACGTTGCGGTCTAACTACCGCATGAGGCTGACACGCCTCGGCCATCGGTTTTCTAGAGGCATAGACCCCTGGACGTCTCTTGCTCCCTTGCGCGACCGCGCCGCGGCCTGCAGCTTATGCGCGGTCGTTAGGTGGCCTAATTGCCCGTGGGTAATGGACATACTCGCGCGTACCCAGGGTTGCTACGGACCCCGGTCTCAGGCAGATTTCGGCTAGCCGTCTGAGCCGCCGGAGGCCCAATGGAACCCGCGAAGAATCTGAAGGAGGAGGCCCATCGCCTCGTTGACCAGCTCCCCCCGGATGCGTCCTGGGATGACCTCATGTACGAGGTCTACGTTCGCCAAGCCGTCGAAGCCGGCTTGGATGACGTCGCCGCCGGGCGGGTCCTGACCCACGAAGAAGCCCTCGCCAAACTCCGGCCCCGCCGGTGAAGGTTGTCTGGACCGCCACGGCGCTAGGCCAGCTCGCCGCGATCCGCGAGTACATCTCCCAAACCTCACCTTTCTATGCCGACCGTATGGTCCAGGATCCTGGACCGTGCCCCACAGCTCGCCGCCTTTCCGGACTCCGGCCGAATAGTCCCAGAGATTGGGCGCGTTGAGATCCGCGAGGTCATCGAAGGACCGTATCGCGTGATCTACCAGAAGGCTGACGAGAGGCTCGAGGTCTTGGCCGTGATCCACGGGCGTCAAGGCCAGATAGCGGTTGGATCTCTCTAGGCCTCAGGCACGCAACGCTCGTGAGAAGTCCAGTTTGAAGTGCGACAATCAGCGATGTGGCACATAGCATTCCTCCGGAGTCCGATAGCCGAGGCGTTTGCGGGGCCGCCGGTTCAGCTGTCGAGCAATGCGGTTACTGTCGTGCCGCGTGAGCCCAGCCAGCGACCGGCCCTTGGGCGGATACTCGCAGATCCGGCCATCCATGTTCTCGTTGATGGCGCGTTCCCACGAGCGATAGGGCGCCGCGAAGTAGAAGCGCGCGCCCGTGCGGCGTTCGATGCGGGGATGACCTGTGACCTCCGTGCGGTTGTCCGCCGTGATGGTGCGCACGCGGCGGGCCTGGGTGGCGATTAGGGCGATGGTGGGGTCCGCAAAGGCCGTCGCGGTGCGCGCCGCCAGGGCCCCGATGGCGACGAAGTTGGTGGCCCGCTCCACCATGGTCACGATGCAGGCCTGACTCCCCCGCCCCAGCACCGTATCGATTTCCCAGTGCCCGATCTCCTGGCGCGCTTCGACGGCCATGGGACGCTCGGTGAGCGGCCGCCCTAAGTGGCGCGCTCGCGGGGGCCGCCCGCGAGTCGGCTGCCGACGATGACTGCGGCGGAGTCTCCGCCAGAGTGTCCCCCCAGGCACCCCCTGGCTACACCACCAGCACCTGCGGTGGCGTCCTACGCTAGCTCACTGCCTTGTTTTCAGTCACTGGCCCGCTGGGGACCCTGGCCTTCGCCCAGCAGCCCGCAGACACCGCCTCTCCCGATACTGCCTGATACCATCGTGCAATGGACCCGGCTCATCGCCGCTGGCATTATGCCGCACATGTCCATCGTCCTGTCGCGTCCGATTCAAGTAGACGTACCATGCTCCGTCGGGAAAGAAGTCAAGGCCGCCAAGTTTGACAAAGGAGGAACCCGTTATGAAGGGCAGAGGCATGCGGACGATTGCTATTGTGACGGCACTCGTCAGTGCCTTGGGCGGGAGCGCCATGTCCGCCCAGGACAAGTACACCGTGAAGGTGCCCGGTGGGCTCGCGTTCTCCGAGTTCAGGGGATACGAAAACTGGCACGTTGTCTCTATCAGTCAGGACGGAGACCTGCTTGCTGCGATCCTCGCCAATCCCGTGATGATTGACGCCTACCGGGCCGGCGTTCCTGGCAACGGGAAGCCGTTCCCCGACGGCTCCAAGATGGCGAAGATCCACTGGAACCCGAAAAAGATGGAGACGTTCCCCGCAGCGACTGTGCCGGGCACGCTGCATGACGTCGACTTCATGGTGAAGGACAGCAAGAGGTTCGCGGACACCGGCGGGTGGGGATGGGCCGTGTTCAAGTATGAGGCCGCGTCCGGTACATTCACGCCCGGCACCTCGGCCGACATGCCGCCGCAGGGGAACGACGCCAAGTGTGGATTCGCGTGCCACACGATCGTGAAGATGAGAGACTACGTCTTCACCGATTACGGAAGGCGCTGAACGGGGAAGCTTTCATGGACCGCGGGTGGCTCGAGATCGAGGAGGCGGTGGCCGCGCTCCCGGCGCTCGATGCAGGTCCCCTGCCGGCTCTCACCCATGGCATGGGCCCCGCCTGTGAACGCACCATGCTTCGCCTGCTTGCGGACCCCTCCGCCTCCGGCCCCGATACGGCCACCTTCGGCGACTGGTAGTCGGCCTAACTACCGCATGAAGCTGCCAGGGCGGGACCATCGGTTTGCCCAAGGCCGAGACAGCCCTTCTCAATAGGGCCGAGGCCTGCCGAGCGAGCCGCGGTCCTGCAGCTTGTGCGGGGGTCGTTAGGCCGACTACCGGATCCCCGCTCTAGGGCAAGTCGCCAAGCCGTCCCACAGTGGCCTGGCAGGTGCAGTTCGGCGGAACGCCCGCTCCGCTCCCGCTGACGCGGCAGCGTCGCCAAGGCCGGCGCATGCCTAGCGAGCATTTTCTCCTCCTTGCGAACTTCCCAGCGAGGCGCAGTTAACGGAGCCCCCTCGGCACATGTCTTGGGGGCTTCGCCGTTTCTTGGCTGTTTGCCCAGGGGCTTGCGGTCGCGTGGGCGTGGTGAGCGCCGTGACACTCGAACCGCGCGCTTGACAATCAATAAGCCGCTGCTTATATATTGCTCATGCAGAGCGGGGCCGTGGCCGAGAACAAAATCTTCCAGGCGCTGGCGGACCCCAGCCGCCGGGCGATCTTCGAGACGCTCACGCGCGGCGAAGCGGCGGTGAAGGACCTCACGGCGCGCTTCGACATCTCGCAGCCGGCGGTCTCGCAGCATCTCGCCACGTTGAAAGAGGCCGGCCTCGTGAACGGCCGGCGCGAGGGGCGCTGGGTCTACTACCGGGTGGAGCCGCGCGGGATGAAGCCGCTCATCGACTGGATCGCGCACTACCGCGCCTTCTGGACAGAGCACGTCGATCGCCTCGAACAATTGCTGGAGGAAATGGACGAATGACTCCAATCGACAAGACCGCCCCATCGCAGACCGAATCCATTTCACTCGAATTCGATTTGCATCATGTGCCTGAGAAGGTGTGGCGCGCGCTCACCGACCCCGTGCTGCTCACCGAGTGGCTCCTGCCCGTCGTCGAGCTCAAGCTCGAACCGGGGGCCGCGTTCACGTTCAAGACGCAGCCGTACCCCGGGTGGGACGGCATCGTGAACTGCCGGATCCTCGAGATCGAAGCGCATAGGAAGCTCAGCTACACGTGGGGCGTCCCTTTCCTCGACACCGTCGTGACCTTCACGCTCACGCCCACGGCGTCGGGCACGCGCCTGTCCCTCGTGCAGTCGGGCTTCAGGCCGGACCAGAAGAAGGAATTCGGCGGCGCGCGCTACGGCTGGAACATGATGGGCGGGAAGCTCGTCGACCTGCTCGCGAGGATCCCATGAGCCGGCCAGGAGCGAATGGGCGCCAGCTCCCGCTCCACGGTCGGCACGGCCAAACGCCGCCGCGATGCTGCCGGTGCTGTTCGGCCGCCTCGGCAAGCCGGACCTCGGCTCGTCCAACGCCTTCTCCTTCAACGTCCCGTCGGTCCGCGCGGTCGGGCAGATCTCGATCCAGAAGGGCGCCGGCAAGACCGAGAAGCACGTCTTCACCGCCACCGGCGATCCGCTTCGGGCTTGTCTTCAGAGGAGGTCCCATTGAACTGGAACAAATGGGTTCGGCAGATCCACCGCTGGCTGTCCATTGCCTTTACGGTGGCGGTCATCGTCAACATCGTCGCCGTGGGACAGGGGAAGTATACCGTCTGGGTGGGCCTCTTGGCGCTGCTCCCGCTCGCCTTGCTCCTGTTCACCGGTCTGTACTTGTTCGTACTGCCGCATGCCACCAAGTGGCGCAGCGGGCGACCCACCGACTGAACGGGCGGCCGCCCGCACGACGAAAGGCCGCGTCGCCCACACACGAACGGCAAGGCTGACCGAGATGAAGATGGTGCGCATCCACGCGGCGTCAGATGCGCAGGAGTGTCTCGCCGTCCTTCGGCCCTGCGTCTGGACGTGGGCGGAGGTCCGGGACCGAGATGAACATGGTTCGCGTGTATGGGCCCTTCGATGCCGACGGGCAGCTGAAGCTGACCCTGAAGCGACCGTACGCGAACGGGACGAAGCACTTCCTGTTCAGCGAGAGGGAACTGGTGAGAAGCTCGCGGCCTTGGTGCCGCCGGAGTTGCCCTCGACCTCGTCGATGCAAGCGATTGGGAGGCGTTGTTCGGCAAGCTCGGCACCGTCGAGGTGCCTGAGAACCGCGCCATCGTCCCCCGCCAAGAAGCCGGCCGCGGCGAAGACGAAGACGTCCAACTCCCCGAGCACAGGGAAAGGCCTGCCCCGAAAGGCCCGCAAACCCGCGTCGCTACCCAAGTCCGATGGGGACCGCCGGCGTGCAGGCCTACATCGCCAGCATGGAGCCGTGGCAGGCCGCCATCGCCAAGCGCGTCGACGCGCTCGTCGTGAAGCACGTGCCCGGCGTCCACAAGGCCGTGAGGTGGCACAGCCCATTCTACGGCGTCGAGGGACAGGGCTGGTTTCTCGCCTTCTCAGCCTTCCAGTACCACGTCAAGTTCAGCTTCTTCAAGGGAACCTCGCTCAAGCCCGTTCCGCCAATCGGCCAATTCAAGGACGTGCGCTCCCTGGATATCCGCCAGTCGGACAGGCTCGACGAGAAGCAGCTGGCGGCCTGGATCGAGCAGGCCGCCTCCACCTCCGGTTGGGACGGCGGATCCGCGCGCGGCGGCGGATCCCCGCTCTAGGATGAAAACATGAAGAAATCAGGCGCGAGCCAAGGCCAGTCGGCATCGGAGCTCATCTCGAAAAGAATCGCCGAGCTCGGGGACTGGCGCGGGGAAACCCTCAGCAGAATGCGCAAGCTCATCAAGGAAGCAGACCCGGACGTCGTCGAGGAGTGGAAGTGGATGGGCACGCCGATTTGGTCGCACGACGGCATCATCTGCACCGGCGAATCCTACAAGGATGTCGTGAAGCTTACCTTCTCCAAGGGCGCGTCTCTGAAGGATCCGGTCCGTCTCTTCAACTCGAGTCTCGGCGGAAACGCACGCCGCGCGATCGATATCCACGAAGGAGAAGAAGTTGACGAGTCCGCCTTCAAGGCGCTCGTTCGCCAAGCGGTCGCCCTCAACAGTTCTGGCAAGTCGAAACCTTCGAAGAGAGCGAAGTCCTGAGACTAGAATCCCAACCCCGCACGGCCGAATGCGTAGGTTCATTCTATACTTTGCTGTACAAAGTACTTGACAGCACCAGTACTTTTGCGATATTCGACCGATGAGCGACAAATCTGAGGACTCGAGCCCGTCATCGGCAGCGGTGGCGGGCGAGCCTAGGCTGCTCTGGCCCACGGCGGCAGCGGTGGCGGGCTTCGGAAACTGGATGCTGTACGATGCCCTGCCCGGCATCAACTGGGTCCTGTGGACCGGCGCGGCCGTGGCCGGCTTGCTCGTGTTCTCCCAGCCGCGCGGCCATCCTCCGCGGTCCGTTCTGATCATGGGCGGCGCGCCAATCGTGATTGCCGGAGCGGCGGCGGTGACCGCGAGTCCGCGCCTGTGGGCGCTGATCTGCCTGGCGATCGTCTTCCTCCTGGCGATGCAGATGTTGCTCACCGCCGGCCTTTCTCCCCGATCGATCACAGCCCGTTTCGCCGCGACCGCGCCGCTGGTGGCACTCAGGATCGCGGTGGTTCAGGCGATGCGCCGTGGCGTCGAAGCTACGCACCTCATCCGGTCGACCCGGGCTCGGGCGTGGGTCCGGGGCCTCGCCATCACCCTGCCGGTCCTGGTCGGCTTCGCGCTGCTGCTCGCGGGGGCGGATCCCATCTTCGCGGCATGGCGGGACGCGGTCGGAGACCTCGTCGCAAGCTGGGAATTCGTGCCACGCGTGGTGTTCTTCTTGGCCCTGCTCGTGGTCGTGCTCGGTGCCTATGGATACGCGTCAATGGAGTCGGGAAGCTCCCCCGCAAAGGAGGGCAACGCCCCTGACCGCTGGCTGGGATCGACCGAGCGCGTCATACTGCTCGCCGGCGTCGCCGCGCTGTTCTGGCTGTTCCTGGCGATCCAGTTGGGCTATCTCTTTGGCAACCTCCCCCGGGTCCCCGCCTCCGGGATGACCTTCGCTGAGTATGCTCGGCGTGGCTTCGGCGAGCTATCCATCGTCGCCTCAGCGACCGCACTGCTCATCGTTGTCTCGGAGCGATATGGGAATGACGATGGGCGCGAGGGCACCCTGCGCCTCCTGACCTTCGCGGTCATCGCGGCCGTACTGCTGCTTCTCGGCTCCGCCTTCCGCCGGGTGTGGCTGTACGAGGCGGCCTACGGATTCACCACGGCGAGGCTGTATGCCCAGGTCTACATGTGCGCGGTCGCTGTGGGCCTGGCAATGCTCTCACTCGAGGTCGCCGGGGACTTCGATACAGGCCGACTCTTTCGCCGCGCGGCTGCGGTGGCCACGATCCTTTTCATCGCGCTCATCTACTGGAATCACGAGGCCTGGATCGCGAGCCGGAACATGGACCGCTTCGCGAGCACGGGAAAGCTCGACGTCGCCTATCTGACGCGTGGTCTGTCGCCCGACGCCATCCCGGCGATCGCGGAGCGGCTCCCTTCGCTCCCCGAACCGATGCGCTCCGACATCCGGCGGGCCGTGCGGGAGCGGTATGCCGCGCGCAACGAAGGTCGGCAACGAACCTGGTTCGAGTGGAATCTGGCCAGTAGCCGGGCGCGGCAGGCTCTGAACGCGAGCTTCGCCTTTCCCTAGGTTTCGCCTCAGCTGAAACCGCTCTCGTGGCCCATGCGTCTGCCGTCTAACCACCGCATGAAGCTGCCAGGGCGCGACCATCGGTTTGTTTGGGGGCTGGAGCAACCAGGCGCGGCGGCCAAGCGGGCCTTGCCGCCATAGCCGCATCCCTACAGCTTATGCGCAGTCGTTAGGCGGCTCATTCCGTCGCGCCTCCCCCAAGGCGTTAGGCCTCCCCGAGCCCTGAGCCACAGAGCGTCGCGGTCGGCCAAGGAGCTTTCTCGTGGAGAGGAGAGACCAGTCATGATGCGGCAGCTGTCATGCATCGCCCTTGCCCTCGTGCCTGCATGCCGGCAGGACGCCACACCCCCCGTGGCCGCCGATCCGGACTTCTGTGCCACGATCCATCGTGACACCGCCGTCGCTCTGGCCCGGCAACTGCAGCCAGTCGAGTCCCTGATGGCACGCAAGACCGGCGTGTACGTGCTGGAGGACGGCGGAGGTGCCCTGATTGCCCGTGCCTGGCTTAGCGAGTATGCCGAGCACACTATCGATGTTCAGTACTTCATCTTCTCCGCCGACAACGTTGGGCTCATCGCAGCAGACTATCTAGTGCGTGCGGCTGACCGGGGAGTCAGGGTCCGGGTGCTCGTGGACGACGTCCTCGTGGAGGCAGATGCGACGGAACTGCTGGCCCTCGACGCGCACCCGCATCTTGAGATTCGTATCTACAACCCAAATGTGAACATTGGGAAGAAGCTTCCGCGCAAGGTCTTCAATACAATCGCCGACTTTCGAGGCATCAACCAGCGGATGCACACCAAGACCTTTACCGTCGATGGACGCATCGTGATAACCGGGGGGCGGAACATCGCCGACGAGTACTTCGACTACGATCACGACTATAATTTCCGCGACCGGGATGTACTCCTCCTCGGCGGGGTCGCCACCCAAGTCGAGGCTGTCTTTGACCAGTTCTGGAACGACGCGCTGAGCCGCCCGGTCGCAGAGCTGGTGCACCCCCCGGCAGCGGATAGCGCCAATGCCGCTCGGCTCGAGTGGCTGCATCAGTACGCCTGCGATCCTGCCAACTACTGGCCCCAGGTCCGAGAGCGGGTGAACAGCATTCCCGTGGTCTTTGAGGGGATGCGGGCCTCCGGCAAGCTGCAGTGGCTCGACAGCGTGACCTACGTTGCGGACGCGCCTGGAAAGAATGATGGCAGCCAGGGACTAGCAGGTGGTGGCGCCACGCTTGACGCCCTGCTGGATCTTGTGCGGCACGCCCACACCTCGGTCGCTATCCAGTCCCCCTACCTGATCACGACGGACCTGGGTCGATCGGTCCTTCGCGACGCCGTCGAGCGGGGGGTCGAGGTGCGAATCCTCACGAACAGCCTGGCCTCGACGGACAACCTTGAGGCCTTCAGCGGCTATCAAAGGGATCGGGAGGTCCTTCTGCGCACCGGTGTCCGAGTATTCGAATTCCGCCCGGACGCCGCCGAACGCATGACAATCATGACGGGAGCACTGGCGCCGACGCTGGCCCACCCACCTATCTTCGGCCTTCATGCCAAATCCATGGTGATTGACGGACACATCACGGTAATCGGCACCTTCAACCTGGACCCGCGCAGCGCCAACCTCAACACAGAGTGCATCACGGCGATCTATTCGGACCGGATCGCGTCGGACGTACTGGCGGGGATGGAGGTGGAGTTCCGACCGGAGAACGCATGGGAGACTACACGGAGTGCCAACCCCGATGCACGCGCCGGGCTGATCAAGCTTATAGAGGCCTGGTCTCGGCGCGTTGTGCCCAAGCGCATTTTGTAAGTGGGTCGCTCGGAAAACTTCATGACGATGGTATGCATTCCGTCGCCCTGATCTAGCCGCGGGACGTGAGTGGCCTCCCTCTCCTGGACGAGATCCGAAGTCTACCAGCCCGCCTGGTCACCTCTTCTCTCCTCGCACGTGTTGCACTAACAATGTGAATCAGGGCCTCATTTGGTCGGCGATCATGGGACCAGCGATTGCCCTTCGGTCAGTGGATGACTAGTGCTCCATGGCCGTCTAACCAGCGCTTGCGCCAGACGGGGCGGGCCGTCGATTTCCTCCGGGCTGCCACGGCCGGACGTCGCCGGGTAGCTTCCCAGCTCTAGCCGCGGCCCCGCAAGTGATGCGCGGTCGGTGGGCGCCATCCAGGGGCCTGAGCCCAGGACCACGCCCACCGGTCGCGGAGCCCACCGCCGCGCCAACACCGGCCAACCACTCCGACCACAGCCGGCCGCCCCCACTCCTAGTGCCGGGCCCCGGGGCTCGGGGGCCGGTGGCGGGTGGACACCCCTGGGCCCGCTCCGTACTTTGGGGGGGGGCGAATGAAACTCCTCTTCCGGACGCGTCGAGCTCGATCCGCAATGACTGAGTCCCGCGCATCTCGCGGCACTGCAGCATTTGCCCCCACGGTCCTCGCGCACAAACGGTTCGTCCGCCGCCGTTCTCTCGCCCCTCGGGCGCACGTATCTCGCGAGCGTCATCGGGTGGCCACCGTGCTGCGACCGCGTGCGGCCGTCGGGTAGTTACGGGCGTACACCTATCTCGATGAAGAATGCTCTTGACCGGCCTGCTATCTGATACCACAATTGGCCGTAGCGGAACTGGCTTTCTGTTGCCCGTCCTTCAACCAAAGCGAATGTCCCGACATGACGCTGACGCTGCCTGACTTTCCAGGATTCGCTGTTTGTAACGACGAGGAAAGCTTGCCGTGGTTCAGGATGGGTGTGGAGGAGGCGCTCCGCAAGATCAACACCGTAGACCTTGGCAGGCAGCTTCTGAAGCTGATCGCCGACGCCAGACCCCAGCACAAATCCGGGAAAGACGGAAGTGCCTTTCCTGCTGGCGTTCA
>Ga0326730_1000404_pt1 | contig 11701 bp, 10 predicted proteins | sample MHFSIPfraction_3_FD_207740 | JGI IMG/M metagenome (GOLD analysis project Ga0326730, IMG submission 207740) | Lab enriched peat soil microbial communities from Michigan Hollow, Ithaca, NY, United States - MHF7AN SIP fraction | ecosystem: Environmental > Terrestrial > Soil > Wetlands > Peat...
CCGGTCTCTAGCGGCGCGCTGCGCCGCACCCACGTTGCGCGCGATGAACGCCTTAACCATCTCGCGGGCGCGGTCGGTCTGCAGTCCGGGTTCTGCGACCCACTCGTGCACGCTGCCAGGGAACACGTGGTAGTCGACCTGGCCGCCCGCGGCCTTGTAGGTCGCGGCGAATTTCTCCTGCATGGCCGGCAGCACGTTGTCGTCGAGCGCGCCCTGCATGATGAGGAGCGGCACGAGCGTCACCTGCTCGCGACGCTCGAGGATTTCCTGCGGGTTCGACTCGTGGATGGTTTCCCACGGCACGAAGAAAGTAGTGTTGTTCTTCATCATGCTGTCGCGCTTTTTCTCTACGGCATTCTGGTAGCGCGCGAAGGTGTTGCTGATCGGGGAGCGGGTCGCGACGTAGCTCACCGTGGCGTCGAGGTTCGGCGCCTCGAGAAGCGGAATCGCGTTGTAGCGCGGGTCGCGCGGGCGCATGCCGAGGAGCTCGGCGACATGGCCGCCGCTCGAGCTGCCGTACACGCCGATCCGCGACGGATCGCCGTTCCAGCCGGCCGCCTTCGATTTCAGCCAGCGCACGCCGTAGTTCGCGTCCTGCACGCACGCGGGGTAGGGCGCTTCCGGCGCGATCGTCATGTCGATCGCCACCACCAGCACGCCGCTCGCCGCGATCGCGCGGTCCATCGGCTCCTCGGCGAGGCGGTCCTTCCTGTTCCAGGCGCCGCCGTGCAGATCGAGCACGGTCGGAAAGGGTCCCGGCCCTTGAGGCTGGTAGATACGCGCCATCAACTGCCGGCCCTTGGGTGTGCGATAGAACGGCACCTCGCTCACCTTGAGATCGAACTTGGCCTTGGGGTCGTAAGCGGCGCTGGCCGCGGCGGGCCTTAGCCCGGCGACGCCGGCGGCGCCCATTGCAGTGATCGTTTTCAAGAAAGACCTCCGATGGATGGACATGCTGACCTCCTTGCAAGATGTTAGAGTAATTACCGCTCCGAGCGCAATTCCGAATCCATGCACGTCTCTCTCGCCATCGAAGTCGCTCCCACCGGCACGGTCGGCGCCGAAGTTAAGGGCGTCGACATCGCGAACGCGAACCCGAACGAGGTCGAGGCGATCAAGCGCGCCTGGTACCGGCACGACGTCCTGGTTTTCCGAAATCAGCGGCTGAGCGATGACGATTTGCTGTCGTTCTCGAGACACTTCGGCACCCTCGATCCGCCGCCCAACCAGGGCGCGGGGCGCAAATCGCCCCCCGGCTATCCCGACGTCTACGTGGTGTCGAACGTCCTCGACGAGAAAGGCGAGCCGATCGGGGCGCTCGGCGACGGCGACGCCGCCTGGCACACCGACATGAGCTACATCGCGCAGCCGCCGGATGCGTCGATGCTCTACTCGCTCGAGATCCCGAAATTCGGCGGCGACACCTGGTTCTGCGGCATGAAGGCGGCGCTCGCGAAGATGCCGGTGAGCCTCCTCGAGCGCATCAAGCGCCTCGACATCAAGCACGACGGTACCTACGACTCCGGCGGCTATGTCCGCAAGGGCATGACGCCCTCGAAAGATCCGCGCACCTCGGTCGGCACGCCGCATCCCATGGTGATCCGCCATCCGGTGTCGGGCGACGCGGCGCTCTATCTCGGCCGCCGCCTCAACGCCTACATCGTGGGTTTGGATCTCGCAGAATCCGAGCGGCTGCTCGACGAGGTCTGGTCCACCGTCGAGACTGCGGTGTACAAGCACAAGTGGGCGCTCGGCGACCTCGTGCTCTGGGACAACCGCACCACCATGCACCGCCGCGACGCTTTCGATCCCAAGTCGCGCCGCGTGATGCACCGCACGCAGATCAAGGGCTCGGGCGCGCCGGCGCGCGCCGCGCTCTAGTACCAGGCTACTCCGGCTTGATTCCGGCGTCGCGGATCACCGCGGCCCAGCTCTTGAGCTCGGACTTCACGACGCGGTCGAGCTCCTCGGGGCTGCTGCCCACCGGGTCCGCGCCCTGCTCGATGAGCTTCTGCTTCACCTCCGGCAGCTGCACCACGCGGGCGATCTCCTTGTGCATGCGCGCGACGATGGCCGCCGGCGTCTTCGCCGGAGCGAACAGCGCGCACCAGGAATCGACCTCGTAGTCCGGCAGGTTCAGCTCCTCGGCGACGGTGGGAATGTCCGGCGCGGCGGCGGTGCGCTTCTTCGTCGTGACCGCGAGCGCGCGCAGCTTGCCCGAGCGCGTATGCGATAACGCCGCGGACGCGGTGAGGAAGAGGTAGGGCACCTGTCCCGCGAGCACGTCCGCGACCGCGGGGCCGCCCCCCTTGTACGGCACGTGCACCAGGTTGATCCCGGTCTTCAGCTTCAGCAGCTCGGCCGCGATGTGGCCGGGCGTGCCGCTGCCGGGCGAGGCGTAGGCGTAGAAGCCGGGGCGCTCCTTCGCGGCTGCGACCAGCTCGCGCAGCGTCTTCGCCGGAGCGTTCGGGTTCGCGGCGATGAGCTGCGGCGCGCTCACGACAAGCGACACGGGGGCGAAGTCGCGCTCGACGTCGTAGTTGAGCTTGTAGAGGAAAGGATTGATGGTGTGCGAGGAGAGCGTGTACAGGAAGGTGTAGCCGTCGGGGGCGCTCTTGGCCGCCGCCTCGGTGCCCACCGCGCCGCCGGCGCCGCCGCGGTTCTCGATGACCACGGTCTGCCCGAGAGCTTCCGAGAGCCTGGGCTGCACGATGCGCGCGGTGATGTCCACCGTGCCCCCGGGCGGGAAGGTCACGATGAACCGGATCGGCCGCGACGGGTACTCCTGCGCGAGCGCGCCGCAGGCGACCGCAATGCCTGCGACGAAAACAAGCGAGGCCCTCTTCATCGCGGTCGTTCTAGAGCTGCGTAAGCATCGTCTCGGCGCCGCTCACCTCGTACTTCCCGGGCGCCTCGATGTTGAGCTTCTTCACCACGCCGTTCTCGACCAGCATCGAGTAGCGCTGCGAGCGCACGCCCATGTTGCGCGCCGTGAGATCGAGCTCGAGCCCCAGTGCTTTGGTCCACTGGACGCTGCCGTCGCCGAGCATGCGGATCTTGCCGCCGGCCTTCTGGTCGCGGCCCCACGCGGCCATCACGAAGGCGTCGTTGGTCGCCACGCACCAGATCTCGTCCACCTTCTTCGCCTTGAGCTTGTCGTAGTTCTTCACGTAGCTCGGGACGTGCTTCGCCGAGCAGGTCGGCGTGTACGCGCCGGGAATGGCGAAGATCACGACCTTCTTGCCCTTCAATGCGTCGGCCACGCCGACGTCGTGGGGCGGCATCGGACAGCCCGCGGCCTCGTCGAATTCGGTGGATTCGGAAAGCTTTCCGTCGGGCAGCTTGTCGCCGACTTTGATGGTCATATTCGATCTCCGGAAGGTTCGAGTTTTTGGGAGCGGCTAGCATCGCGCAGTTGCATGGCAAAGTCAAAATGCTTGCCGGTTGCGCGGCGCGTGGCTATATTCCCCGCCATGCAGACTGCAGCAGAAGTACGGCAGGACCACCGCCTCACCCTCTCCGAGGTGCTGCAGGCGCTCGTTGCGGACGGCCTGGTGCCCAAGGCCGACGCGGACAAGCTCCTCGCTGACCGCAGGCTGCATCGTGGCGATCACCACCCGCTCGCCGTGATCGCCGACCAGAAGTGGCGCTCGGCGAAGCCGCCGAACAAGCTCCTGGGCGTCGAATGGCTCACCGAGTGGCTCGCCAAGCAGACGGGGATGGAGTATTTCCACATCGATCCCCTCAAGATCAATTTCTCGGCCGTGACCGAGGTGATGTCCAGCCACTACGCGGCGCGCTTCAAGATCCTCCCGGTGGCGGCGAACACGCGCGAGGCGGTGATCGCGACCAGCGAGCCCTACGTCAAGGACTGGGAGAAGGAGCTGAAGCAGATGCTGCGGCTCGAGATCCGCCGCGTGCTTGCCAGCCCGCTCGACATCAGCCGCTACCAGGTCGAGTTCTACAACCTCGCGAAATCCGTCAAGGGCGCCGCGCAGAAGGGCGAGCAGCGCAGCGGCATCGGCAACTTCGAGCAGCTGGTCGAGATCGGCCAGAGCAACAAGCAGTTCGACGCCAACGACCAGCACATCGTCCACGTCGTCGACTGGCTGTGGCAGTACGCTTTCGACCAGCGCGCGAGCGACATCCACATGGAGCCGCGCCGCGACGTGGGCGAGGTGCGCTTCCGCATCGACGGCCTGCTGCACCCGGTGTACCAGATCCCGATGCCGGTGATGGCGGCGATGACCTCGCGGATCAAGATTCTGGGCAGGATGGACGTGGTGGAGAAGCGCCGCCCGCAGGACGGCCGCATCAAGACGCGCACCGCCGACGGCCAGGACGTGGAGCTGAGGCTGTCCACGCTGCCGACGGCGTTCGGCGAGAAGCTGGTGATGCGCGTGTTCGACCCGGAAGTCATCGTCAAGGATTTCGCCGAGCTCGGCTTCTCGGAGGACGACAAGAGCCGCTGGAAGCAGATGATCGAGCAGCCGAACGGAATCATCCTGGTGACCGGGCCCACCGGGTCGGGCAAGACCACCACGCTCTATTCCACGTTGAAGACTCTCGCCACGCCGGAAGTCAACGTGTGCACCATCGAGGACCCGATCGAGATGATCGAGCCCGCGTTCAACCAGATGCAGGTGCAGCACTCGATCGACATCGGTTTCGCCGAGGGCGTGCGCGCCCTGATGCGCCAGGACCCGGACATCATCATGGTGGGCGAGGTGCGCGACCTGCCGACCGCCGAAATGGCGATACAGGCGGCGCTCACCGGGCACCTGGTGCTTTCGACCCTGCACACCAACGACTCGGCGAGCGCGATCACGCGGCTGCTCGACCTCGGTGTCGCGCCCTACCTGCTCAACTCGACCATCCTGGGGGTGATGGCGCAGCGACTGGTGCGCACCCTGTGCAAGCATTGCAAGGAGAAGATTCCCTTCGAAGAAGGGCGTGCGGGCGACACGAGCTGGGAGGAATTCGTCGCACCGTGGAAGGCGAAAAGGCCAGGGCACCTCTACAAGCCAGTCGGGTGCCTGGAGTGCCGCAACACCGGCTACTCGGGGCGAATCGGCCTGTACGAGATCCTGCTGCTCTCCCCTGAAGTCAGGCGTCTCATCAACGCCGAGGCGGATCTCGACAAGATCCGCGAACAGGCCTACAAGGAAGGCATGAAGCCGCTGCGGATCAGCGGCGCGATGAAGGTCGCGATGGGGCTCACCACACTGGAGGAAGTGCTCAAGGTCGCGCCGCCGCCGGGGCAGGCATAAGCCTTCGTTGTCATTCCGAGAAGCGAAGCGACGAGGAATCTCCAGCGACATGCAGCCGGCCGTAGGAGATCCCTCGCTGCGCTCGGGATGACGGGCGCGAATGCGGCCGTCACTTCTCGCTGGTGCACGCCCACACCTTGACCGCGCAATCGCTGCCGCACTTCTTGAGCGCCTTCATCTCAGCGATCTCGCGCGACGCGCCGGTGTCGGACGAGGTGCGCGTCGGCTTGGCGGCGACCGCCGCGCAGGCGTCCCGGAAGGTCCGGATCAGGTCGCAGTTCGAGCCGCACTGGCGGAACGCCTCGGTCTCGGCGTCGCGCTTGGTCTTCAGGTCGACGGCGTAGCCGTAGGAGCCGGTCTTGCTGCTGTAGGCGATCGCGCCCCACAGCTGCCGCTTGCCGTAGCGCGCGGCCTCGGCGTCGAGCGCGGCGATCAGCAGGGCGAGGAGCATGAGGGCGGCGGTGAGCGCCTTCCGCACGGTCACTTGACCAGGGCGCGCATGGCGCGCTCCAGTCCCTGGATGGTGGTGGGATACATGCGGCCTCCCATGATTTCCTTGAGGATGCCGATCGACTGGCGGTAGGTCCAGATCTCCTCGGGCTCGGGGTTGAGCCACACCGCCCTGGGATAGACCTCGAGCATGCGCTTCATCCACACCGCGCCGGCTTCCTCGTTCGAATACTCGATCGAGCCGCCGGGCTGGAGGATCTCGTAGGGGCTCATGGTCGCGTCGCCGACGAACACGAGCTTATAGTCGTGTCCGTACTTGTGCAGGATGTCGAAGGTGCGGATGCGCTCGGCGTGCCGCCGGCGGTTGTCCTTCCACACGTAGTCGTAGAGGCAATTGTGGAAGTAGAAGTACTCCAGGTGCTTGAACTCGGTCTTCGCCGCGGAGAACAGTTCCTCGCACAGCTTGATGTGGTCGTCCATGGTGCCGCCGATGTCGAGAAACATCAGCACCTTGACCGCGTTGTGGCGCTCCGGGCGCATCATCAGGTCGAGATAGCCGGCGTTGCGCGCGGTCTTGTCGATGGTGGTGTCGAGGTCGAGCTCCTCGGGCGCGCCCTCGCGCGCGAACTTGCGCAGGCGACGCAGCGCAACCTTGATGTTGCGCGTGCCGAGCTCGACCGAGTCGTCCAGATTGCGGTACTCGCGCGCATCCCACACCTTCACCGCGCTCCTATTGCGCGACTTGTCCTGGCCGATGCGGACGCCCTCCGGGTTGTAGCCGTAGGCGCCGAAGGGCGAGGTGCCCGCGGTGCCGATCCACTTGTTGCCGCCCTGGTGCCGCCCTTTCTGCTCCTCGAGGCGCTTCTTCAGCGTCTCCATGAGTTTCTCCCAACCCCCGAGCGCCTCGATCATCGCCTTTTCCTCGGGCGAGAGATTGAGCTCGGCCTGCTTCAGCAGCCACTCGAGCGGCACGTCGAGCTCGACGCCGGCGATCGACTCCACGCCCTGGAAATACTCGCCGAAGGCGCGGTCGAACTTGTCGAAGTTCTGCTCGTCCTTCACCAGCGCCGCGCGCGACAGATAGTAGAACTCGTCGATCGAGGGCGAGATCACGTCCTTCTGCATCGCCTCGAGCAGGGTGAGGTATTCCTTGATGGAAACCGGGAGCTTGTGGCTCTTGAGCTTGAGAAAGAAGTCGATCAGCATGCGGCACCCCGCTCCGTGGGAATTCTAGACCTCTTTGCGACCGGCTGTCCCGTGGAGACCGCGCGCAAGACCTCGGGGCCCGAAGGCAGGCGTTGACATAAATCAAATACGGTCGGCGAAACGGGATCAAACTCCAACTGGGGCAGAGGAGACGCAATGTTCCAGGTGCGCATTCACGGTCGCGGCGGCCAGGGCGTGGTGACCGCCGCCGAGATGCTGTCGATCGCCGCTTTCCTCGAAGGCAAGCACGCGCAGGCCTTCCCGAGCTTCGGCTCCGAGCGCACCGGCGCGCCCGTCGTCGCGTTCTGCCGCGTCGACGAGCGCGAGATCCGGCTGCGCGAGCCGGTGCTCGATCCCGACGCGCTCATCATCCAGGATCCCACGCTGCTCCACCAGGTCGACGTCTTCGGCGGCCTGGCGCGCGACGGCTATATCCTGATCAACACCTCGCGCAGCTTCGAGGCGCTCGGCGTGGGCGAGTTCGCGCGCAGCCTGCGGGCCGAGCGCCTGTGCACGGTGCCGGCGACCGAGCTCGCGTTGAAGCACGTCGGCCGGCCACTGCCGAACGCGGCGCTGCTCGGCGGCTTCGCCGCGGTCGCCGGCCTGATCTCGCTCGACGCGGTCGCGGCGGCGATCCGCGAGAAGTTCGCCGGCGCGGTGGGCGAGGGCAACGTCGCCGCGGCCGCGGCGGCCTACGAGCACGTGCGGCGCGAGATGGCCGAGGCCTCGCATGCTTAAGCAAATCGAAGGCTCGCGCGCGGTCGCCGAGGCCGTGGCGCTGTGCCGGCCGGAGGTGATCTGCGCCTATCCGATCTCGCCGCAGACGCACATCGTCGAGGGCCTGGGCGAGATGGTGAAGTCGCGCGAGCTCGCGCGCTGCGAGTTCATCAACGTCGAGTCGGAGTTCGCGGCGATGTCGGTCGCGATCGGCGCCTCGGCGGCGGGGGCGCGCGCCTATACCGCGACCGCGAGCCAGGGTCTGCTCTACATGGCCGAGGCGGTGTTCAACGCCTCGGGACTCGGCCTGCCGATCGTCATGACGGTGGCCAACCGCGCCATCGGCGCGCCGATCAACATCTGGAACGACCACACCGACGCGCTGAGCCAGCGCGACTGCGGCTGGATCCAGCTCTTCGCCGAGAACAACCAGGAGGCGCTCGACCTGCACATCCAGGCATTCCGCCTCGGCGAGGAGCTGTCGCTGCCGGTGATGGTCTGCATGGACGGCTTCATTCTCACGCACGCCTACGAGCGCGTGGACGTCCCGACGCAGGCGCAGGTCGACGCTTACCTGCCGCCGTTCGAGCCGCGCCAGGTGCTCGACCCGGCCGAGCCGGTGTCGATCGGCGCAATGGTCGGGCCCGAGGCCTTCATGGAGGTTCGCTACCTCGCGCACGCGAAGCAGATGCGGGCGCTCGAGCTGATCCCGGGCTGGGCGGACGAATTCCGCGCCGCGTTCGGCCGCGAGAGCGGCGGCCTGCTGCACCGCTACCGCACCGAGGACGCGGACACGGTCGTCGTGGCGCTCGGCTCGGTGCTCGGCACGCTCAAGGACACGGTCGATGAGCTGCGCCGCGACGGCGTCAAGATCGGCGTGCTCGGCATCACCTGCTTCCGTCCCTGGCCGCTCGCGGCGGTGCGCTCCGCGCTCGAGCGCGCGGAGCGGGTGGTGGTGATCGAGAAGAGCCTCGCCGTGGGCCTCGGCGGCATCGTCTCCTCGAACGTGGGCACCTCGTTCGGCGGCAGCCCGGGCGCGGTGCACGCGGTGATCGCCGGCCTGGGCGGCCGGGCGATCACGCGCGCCTCCCTGTCGCGCATGCTCGCCGACGCCGTCCACGGGCGCCTCGAGCCGCTCACCTTCCTCGATCTCGACCGGGCGCTCGTCGAGCGGGCGCTGGCGCGAGAGCGCGAGCAGCGCCGTTCGGGCCCGATCGCCGAGAGCATCCTGCGCGACCTCGGCGTGGTCGCTTCGCGGCCGGTATAGAGACGCGCCGTGGCCTTCCAGCCGGTCAAGTTCTACCAGACGGGGACCTTCACCGTAGGCAACCGCCTGCTCGCGCTGGAAGAGCGCTCGGTGCAGGCGAACATGCGCCGCACCAACTCGCTCAACTCGGGGCACCGCGCCTGCCAGGGCTGCGGCGAGGCGCTCGGCGCACGCTACGCGATCGACGCCGCGATGGAGGCGACGGGACGCCGGCTGATCGCGGCCAACGCCACCGGCTGCCTCGAGGTGTTCTCGACGCCCTACCCCGAGACCTCGTGGCAGATTCCCTGGATCCATTCGCTGTTCGGCAACACCGCGGCCGTGGCGACGGGGATCGCCGCGGCGATGCGCGTCAAGGGCAAGTCCGACGTGCGCGTGATCGCGCAGGGCGGCGACGGCGGCACCACCGACATCGGCTTCGGCTGCCTCTCGGGGATGTTCGAGCGCAACGACGACGTGCTCTATATCTGCTACGACAACGAGGCCTACATGAACACCGGCGTGCAGCGCTCTTCGGCGACGCCGCCCGCGGCGCGCACGGCGACCACCACGGCGGTCGGCGAGGAGCCTGGCAACGTCTTCGGCCAGGGCAAGAACCTGCCGGCGATCGCGATCGCGCACGACATTCCGTACGTCGCTACGGCGACGGTCGCCGAGCTGCGCGACCTGGAGGCGAAGGTGCGCCGCGCGATGCAGATCCGCGGCGCGCGCTACCTCCACCTGTTCGTGCCGTGCCCGCTCGGCTGGGGACACGCTTCGGAGGACACGATCCGCATCGCGCGCCTCGCCAAGGAGACGGGATTGTTCCCGGTCATCGAGGCGGTAGACGGCGAGGTCGCCGCGGTGTCGAAGATCCGCAGGAAGCTGCCGGTCGAGGAATACCTCAGGCCCCAGAAGCGCTTCGCGCATCTCTTCGGCAGCGCGCCGCGCAGCGACGTCATCGCGCGCATCCAGGCGATCGCCGACCGCAACATACGCCGCTACGGGCTCGTCGATGCATAAGCCTTTCGCCATCACGCTCGATCCGGGCTCGAGCCTCGCCAACCGCACCGGGACCTGGCGCACTATGCGGCCGGAGTATGTCGACCGGCTTCCGCCGTGCAACGGCGCCTGCCCCGCCGGCGAGAACATCCAGGGCTGGCTCTACCACGCCGAGTCCGGCGAGTACGAGGCCGCGTGGCGGCTGCTGACCCAGGACAACCCGATGCCCGCGGTCATGGGGCGCGTCTGCTACCACCCCTGCGAATCGTCGTGCAACCGGGCGAGCCTCGACAGCGCGGTCGGCATCAACTCGGTCGAACGCTTCCTCGGCGACGAGGCGATCCGGCGTAGCTGGCACTTCGAAGCGCCGCAGACGCCCTCCGGCAAGCGCGTGCTGGTCGTCGGCGCCGGCCCCTCGGGCCTCTCCGCCGCGTATCACCTCGCGCGGCTGGGCCACGCCGTGGAGATCCACGAGGCCGGCCCGCTCGCCGGCGGCATGATGCGCTTCGGCATCCCGAAGTACCGCTTGCCGCGCGACGTGCTCGAGGCCGAGGTCGCGCGCATCCTCGAGCTGGGCGTCGAGCTCAGGCTGAACGCCAAGGTGGCGAACATCCGCGAAACCCTGCAGGCAGGCGGCTTCGACGCCGCCTTTCTCGCCGTCGGCGCGCACATCGCCAAGCGCGCCTACATTCCGGCCGGCAGCGCGGCGAAGATCCTCGACGCGCTCTCGGTGCTGCGCTCGATGGAGGGCGAGGACAGGCCGCTCCTCGGCCGGCGCGTGGTCGTCTACGGGGGCGGCAACACGGCGATAGACGTCGCGCGCACCGCCAAGCGCCTCGGCGCCGACGAGGCGGTCATCGTCTACCGCCGGACGCGCGAGAAGATGCCGGCCCACGATTTCGAGGTCGAGGAGGCGTTGCAGGAGGGCGTGCTGATCAAGTGGCTCTCCACCATCAAGCAGGCGAGCGGGTCCTCGATCACGGTCGAGAAGATGGTGCTCGACGCGAACGGCTTCCCGCAGCCCACCGGCGAGCTGGAGACGCTCGCCGCCGACTCGGTGGTGCTGGCGCTCGGCCAGGACGTCGACCTGTCCCCGATCGATGGCGTGCCCGGCCTGGAGGTGGACGACGGCGTGGTCAAGGTCGGTGCCGACATGATGACGGGCTACGCAGGGATCTTCGCGGGCGGCGACATGGTGCCCGCCGAACGCACGGTGACCGTCGCCGTCGGCCACGGCAAGAAGGCCGCGCGCCACGTCGATGCGTGGCTGCGCGGACAGACCTATGTCCCGCCGCCCAAGCACGAGCCGGCGACTTTCGCGCGCCTGAACACCTGGTACTACGCGGACGCTCCCAAGAGCGTGCGCCCGGTGCTCGACCTGGTGCGCCGCCAGTCGACCTTCGACGAAGTGGTCAAGGGGTTCGACGAATCGAACGCGCTCTACGAGGCGCGCCGGTGCCTGTCCTGCGGCAACTGCTTCGAATGCGACAACTGCTACGGCGTGTGCCCGGACAACGCGGTGATCAAGCTCGGCCCGGGCAAGCGCTTCCAGTTCAACTACGACTACTGCAAGGGCTGCGGCCTGTGCGCTGCCGAGTGTCCCTGCGGCGCGATCCGCATGCTGCCGGAAGAGATCTGATCCCGATCCACCATCAAAACCACCGGTCAACGCCGACCATCACCTTCGTTCCATAGGTGCCCTTCACCCCCTCGCCCCAGAGCAGGCCGCCCCCGAGCAGCCACACGCTCCAGTTGGGATCAAGGCGGCGCCCATATTCCAACTCGCCGACCGCGCCCGTCTTGCCGTTCT
>Ga0326730_1000406_pt1 | contig 11666 bp, 9 predicted proteins | sample MHFSIPfraction_3_FD_207740 | JGI IMG/M metagenome (GOLD analysis project Ga0326730, IMG submission 207740) | Lab enriched peat soil microbial communities from Michigan Hollow, Ithaca, NY, United States - MHF7AN SIP fraction | ecosystem: Environmental > Terrestrial > Soil > Wetlands > Peat...
GGTCCAATTGTAGTTAGCCACCCCTTCGCGCTCAACCGAATCCGACTGCGCCGTCCGGGCGCCGACCACCGCAAAGGACGCCGTGATCGAACAGGCTCCGGACGCGGCCGTCGCCGACGGCCGGCTGGCCCATGCACTGGTGGACGCGCATGTCGTCGACCCGCGTCAGGCAGAGAAACCTCGGCTCGAGGGCTGCTCGGTGTGAGAGTCGGTGATCCGCCGGGGCCTGGCCTCCGACGCCGACACCATCGACAAAAGCGAAGCGAAGGCGGGACCTGGGCGCCCGGGATTACCTTACCAAGCCGGTCCGGCCCACCGCGCTCACCGCCCGCGTGCGGGCCGTGCTCAGGAGAGTCAAGGCATAGCAGGCCCAACCCCGGAGCAACGGAATGGCAACCATTCTGATCGTCGAAGACAGCCCCGACAACATGAAGCTGTTCCGGACTCTGCTGGTGCTGCGCAAGCACAGCGTGGTGGGGCTGGCGAGCGGGGATGGCCTGCTGGAATCCATCGAGCAGGCCCAGCCGGCGCTCGTCCTGATGGACATCCAGCTGCCGGGCAAGGATGGCTTCGCGCTGCTGGAGGAGATCCGCGCCTCACCACACCGCGCGCTGAGGGTCGTGGCCCTGACGGCCCACGCGATGGCGGGCGATCGGGAACGGGCTCTCGCGGCGGGCTTCGATGGCTATATTACCAAGCCTATCGACATTCGAAGCTTTCCTGAGCAGGTGGCCCGGGCCCTCGAAGGGGAACGCGTGACCAACTGATGCCTCGAACGCCCCAACAACCTCCGCCACAACCCTCCCCTCCTCCCACTGGTAAGCCCGATCGCCGGGCGCTCCTGCAAGCGTACCAGGAGGTAGTCCGCGCCACAAAGGAGAAGCCGGCCCCCAAAATCGACACCGGACCAACTCGGCGTCCGTTCTGGATTGCAACGGGCCTGACTATTGCGGGGTTGGCGGCGCTGCTGGTATTCCAGCCGGGATGGTTGTTCGTGCGACCGGCTCCGGAACCGCCTCAGATGCAGGAGGCCAGCCTCCGGATCAGGATGTACGTGGAGATCGACCGCATCGATCGTTTCAGGGGCACGAAGGGACGCTTACCGACCAGCCTGATCGAGGCGGGCGGAGACAGCGTAGGGCTGCAATACGCTCCCCGCGGTGAGGGCTACACCTTGAGCGGCCGGAATGGCATCATCCAGCTTTCGTACACCTCGGGGACTTCGGCGGAGGCATTCCTGGGCAACAGCTATCAGCTCATCAGGGAGCGAACGAAATGAGTCGGCGCGGCTACACATTGGTCGAACTGATGGTCACGCTGGTCGTTATGGGGCTCCTGGCCTCGATCGCCGTCCAGAAGTACTTCGATATCTCCCGGACTGCCTTGGCGGCCAAGATCGCGGGCGAGTTCACCACAGTGCGGCTCGCGGCCTACAACTTCGAGGCCGATCACAACAACCAATGGCCACCCGAGGAGGGCCCCGGGGTAGTGCCACCGGAGATGGTTCCCTACCTGCCCACCGGGTTCAGCTTCGTAAGCACAAGTTACCAGCTGGACTGGGACAACCGCAGCCCCAGCCTGATCCCGTTCCAGCTCGCCATCTCCATGACGACCCCCGACCCGGCGCTGATCAACGCACTGCAGCAGGCCCTGGGCACCAAGTCGCCGTATTTCTTCGCGGGGAACCGGCTGACCTTCATTCTGATCGATCAGGACGGGAACTACTGAGACGTTCCGAGTTCCGAGTTCCGAGTGGGTTGGAGAACATCGGGTCCCAGTCAGAAGCCCGGATCCTGGAATCTGGAGCTTGTAGCTTCCGAACTCGGAACTCGGGACTCGGAACTTCTCACTCCTCGATCCGCTTCGTCGCCTGGGTCTCCCGCTCCCATTCCCGCGCAATCTTCAGGACCTCGGGATCCACTTGAGGGAATTTCGGGGCCATGCGCTCGAGCGTAGCGACCACGGTCTGGGCCACGAGCAGGTTGCGGGTGGACTTCCGGTCCGAGGGAACGACGTACCAGGGGGCCCATTCGGTGCTGCAGCGCTCCAGCGCATCCTCGTAGGCTTCGGTGTACTCGTCCCACAGCTTGCGCTCCTCCAGGTCGCCCACCTGGAACTTCCAGTTCTTCAGCGGATCATGCAGTCGTTCCAGCAGCCGATCGCGCTGCTCGTCCCTCGAAATGTGCAGGAAGAACTTGATGATGGTCACGCCATTCTCGCTCAGCATGCGCTCGAAGTCGTTGATCTGGTCGTAGCGGCGCGACCAGACCGGCTTGGGCACGAGGTTGTGCACCCGCACCACCAGGACATCCTCGTAGTGCGATCGGTTGAAGATTCCGATCGTCCCCCTGGGCGGTACGACCTGGTGGACCCGCCAGAGGTAGTCGCGGGCCAACTCGTATTCGGTCGGCCTCTTGAAATTCGAGACCACACACCCCTGGGAGTTGAGCGGCCCGAAGACTCGGCGGGTGAGGCCGTCTTTCCCGGAGGCATCGCGACCCTGCAGCACGATGAGCAGCGCCTGTTTCGCTTCAGCATACAGGGCGGTCTGCAGCTCGGGCAGCTTCTTGAGCAGCGGCTCGATGAACGGGTCCACCGCATCGCCCTTCGGCTCGCGGTCGTCGACGGCGTTGGCGTCCTTGAGCTGGGCCTTGGAACCGGGCTTGATGGGCTTGAGCGGCATGGAGTTCGGTTTCCGCGAGGGGCTGAGGGTGCCAAAGTACCGGCACCTGACCGAGGCGCAAGCTCGGACCCTCCCGGCGGGCGCCCCGCCTCTATGGGATCTCCACTGCTCGGTATCGGGTGTACCGCCGGGCAGCCTGGACTCTCCTGACCGGCGCCGCCCCGCAGAGCAGGGCCGGCCCGCAGAGATTCGGCTCCTCGGACAGCGTAGTCGGCGCAGGCTTCAGGGCAACACGAGACCGTCCGGGACCCGACCCTGAACCATTGCGGGACGGATCGGCAACAGGCCGGCGGCCACGAGTGCGTCGGCGCCCTCGCGGGAGAGCAGCAGTTGCACGAACGAGCGGGCGAGGTCGGGATGGCGGGCCATGGCGAGAATCGTGATTCCGTACACGATCGGCTCCCCACGAATGCTCACCGAGTCGGGCGCGCCCGGTCGGCTCGCCACCCGGATCACCGCCCGGGCATAGGCATCTGCCAGGGTCGGGTCGCTGAGATCCACTTCGCGCGGCAGGTCGACCACCTTGAGGCCGCTACTCAGCGCCGACGAACGATAGGTCACCACATAGTCCAGCTGCCCGCCCTGCAGCTCATCATAGAGTGTCGCGGGCGCCGCCGGCGTGCGGGTGGGTACCGCGGCGGAGAGCCGAGCCGCCAGACCGGGACGGTCATAGTGGGCTTCGGCAAGCTGGAACAGCAACAGGGCGCGATACCCGCCGGGATCGAGCGCGGGGTCGGAATGTGCCGCCCGGATGTCGGGCCGCTGCAGCACCTCCATCCAGTTGCCGGAGGTGATCTCGGCCGCGCCGCGCGAACGTTCGGTATATCCCAGCACCAGCGCGTTTCGGGCGAAGGCGGCGTACCAGTTGGCATACCGCGGCAGCAGGCGCTGGGGGATGATGGCGTAGTCGGCTACGGCCAGTACATCCGGCGTCCGGGCGGAGTCCCTGGCGCGCTCGGCCAGGCCGACACTCCCGCCACTCTCCCGCAGGACTACCGCGCCGGGGTGGGCCTGCTCGAATCGTCCCGCGAGTGCCGCCATGGTCTGGTTGAGGCTGCCGGCGTGAAACACCACCAGGGAGTCCTTCCCCGTCGCAGTCGCCGGGCTCGCACCCGAGGCCACACCGCCGGCCTGGCCGCACCCGGCCACGAGCCCCGAGACGATGGCCAGCCAGGCCGATGCACTGCTAGAAGGCATAGCGCGCGCCCAGCTGCATCCGCCAGCGCGACGCGTCGATGTTGATCGCGTTGCGGGCGGGGAGCGTGACCTCATAGAGGTTCCGGCCGAGGGCCGCGTCGTAACCCCTGAGCTTGAGCAGCGCCACGGTCTCACCTCCGGCCGCGGCGAAGGTCCCAGTCTCTCGAATCACACCCCAACCCCCGTTCAGCAGGTGAAGCAGGTTGAAGACGTCGAGCGTGAGCTCGACCGAGTGGGTATTCCACAGATCCAGGTGCTTGGCCAGCCTGGCGTTCAGGACGCTCTGCCAGGGATTGCGGCAGGTGTTGCGGTGCAGCAGCCCCCCGCGTGCGCTCGAGAGACAGGTTTCCCGGTTGACGAATGCGGCGAGCCGCTGGTATCCGCCCGGGTCCGCCACCAGCACGGTGTTGGTTCCCGTGGTCACGCTGTCACGGACAGCGGAGAAGTCGGCCGCATCCCGCGGCACGTAGACCGGATCGTTCTGCTGCCGGTCAAAGGCGCCGGCCTTGCTGCCCACTCCATCGGCGTTGGCGTCCCCGTTGACCACATAGGTGAATGGCAGCCCCGACCGGCCGATATATGTCAGGGAGAAGCTGGTCTCCCCCGGCAGGTTGACGGTGCCGCTGATCGTGATCTTGTGAGGCGTGGAGAACACCGACGTACCCAGGCGCCGGTCTGCCAGGGGACCGTCCAGCGCTAGGAAACCGTAGTTGGAGACGGTCTGAGCGTCGCGCAGGGAGAACAGGTCCTTGGCATCCATGTAGGTGTAGGCCGCGTTGGCTTCCAGCCACCCCGCGAATCGCTTGCGTACCTGGCCCGTGATCAGGTAGGTCCGATCGCGGTTGGCGTAGGTCGTGTGAAGGACCGGACCGAAGGCATTGCTCACCTTCCCGGGGGTGGCGGCGGCGAGCGCTCCCCTGACGCTGCTGGCGGCGATGCTGCCATACAGCACCCGATCACCCTCGCCAGGGAGGGTGCCGGCCGGACCCGTCAGGTTGTCGTCGACGATGTACGGCTGACGGTAGCCGCGCTGGTACAGGCCGTCGAGCGACGCCACGATTCCCCAGGGCAGCTCCCGGTCCAGGCCCAGACTGAGCTTGAGACTCTGGGGAAGCTTGTAGCGGGAATCGAAATACGATACGACCGGAGTGGCGGGCGTCGACCCGGTGGTGCAGGCGCTGGGTTGAGCGGCGGGGTTGGGTTCGAAGGCCGGCGCCGCGGCGCCGCTGCAGTTGAGCAGGACGGCGTCGTTCCCAGTCTGGGTGAAGGCGAACGACATCCAGCTGTACGGCACCCTGCCGCTGAAGAGCCCTGCGCCGCCGCGAAGGGCGGTACGCGGGTCCGCCGCGTAGCTGATACTGAGTCGAGGGCCCCATAGCGGCGTTGTCCCGATGAACTTCCCGGTGTTTACCCCGAACGGGCTCGCGAGCAGCGCGGCGTTGGTCGTCGGGTGATCGGGAAACGTCGGCAGATCGAGCCGGAGACCCGCCGTCACTGCCAGCCGGTCCAGCGGTTCCCAGCGGTCCTGAGCATACACCGCCAGGTTGGTGGCGCCGAAGCGTGCCGCCGAGGCGCCCGGCCGCAACTCGATGCCGCGGATGAACCGGGACGGGGTCCCGGTCTCGAAGGTGGCCAGGCTGGTGAACTGGTACTGCCCGATCGCGCTGGCGAACGAGGCGAAATCGAAGTCCAGAAACTCGGCCCGGCCGCCGACGGTCACGGTGTGGCGACCGAGATCGATGGTAGCGTTGTCGGTGAACTCGATGGTCCGCTGGGTCAGGGTAAGCCGCTGGGACGAGGGGTCTGCCCCCGCCACCAGCCGCGCGCCCGCGAACCCCGAATCCCCCACCCCACCGACGAAGACCGCCGGGTAGGACGAGTTCGGCCGGCGCGGCTCGTCGGTGTGCAGGTACCCGGCCAGGAATTCGTTGGCGAGCCTCGATCCCAGTAGAGCGGTCCAGCGCAAGCGGGTGCTCCACTGGGTCGACGCCGGCGCGAATCCGGCCGAGGTCAGCCGGTAGTCGCCGCCGATGGCTCGGGCCGGCGCCATCGTGTCCTGAATCTCTCCATGAGCGTAGTTGACCGAGCCCTCGAGCAGCCCCCGGCGGCCGAGTGACGCGCTGAGCTTGGCGAACAGGTTGCCGCTGTTATTGCTCGTGGTAAAGCCGCCAAAGTCTCCTGGGGAAAGACCGTAGCCCCGCAGGATCGAGGCAAAGCGTTCCACGCTGTCCACTGATATCCCAACGCTCGACCCGGGCGCGATGGTGGCCCCCGTGAACGGGGCGTTGCGACGTCGCAGCTCGCCCGCCACGAAGAAGTGCAGCCGGTTTCGCACGATCGGCCCGGATGCCGAGCCGCCGAACTGCCAGCTGGAGAAGTCCGCGGCCCGCACGCCGGTCGTGTCCTTTCCGGTGAGGCGTTGGCCCTGGTAGTAGGTGAACGCAGACGCATGGTACTGGTTGGTACCGCTCTGGGTCACCGCGTTGACCTCGCCCCCAACGAACAGCCCCTGACGAACGTCGTAGGGTGCCACCAGCACCTGGAACTCGCGCACCGCCTCGAGCGGGAGCGAGCGTACGCCGAGTTGCCCACCAGGAGCCCCGGTTCCGCGACTAAGTCCAAAGAAATCGTTGTCTGAACCGCCGTCGATCAGGATGTTGTTGTAGCGGTTGTTGCTGCCGCCGATGGCGGTGCCGGACACCTCCGGGGCGGTCTGGATGAGATCCACGAAGTCACGGTTCAGGAGCGGGAGGCGCCGCACCGCGGTGTCGGTCACGGTGAACGCCGGCCCGGTCCGGTCCGGCACGACCTCGTCCGGCGCAGGAGTCGTGACCACGGCCTCGGGAAGCTCTACCACGACCGGGGTTAGCGTGATCTCGAGGGGATAGGTCTGGCCCAGGGAGACCCTCACCCCGGCCACGGTTACCGGCCGGAAGCCGATGGCGCGGACCTCGACACTGTAGGGACCGCCCGGGGTCAGGTCGACAAAACGTATGGGGGTGACGGCGCCCTGGGACGAGGAGCGCCCCCGCTCGATGCCGGTCCGTTGGTCGGTCACCGTCACGGTCACCGTCGGCAGTGGACTGGCCGCGGCGGACCGAACCCGGAGCTCCAGCGTGCTGCCGGTCACTCCCTGGGCCGCGAGCGGCGCCGCGATTGCCACGAAGAGGAGGCCCGCCAGCAGCACGAGGATGCCGACCCATGTCCACGAGGCAGGTATGCCCACAACTGCGGGGCCGAGACGACCCGTTCTCGGACGCAACAGCGGACCGGGCCGGCAGGCGGAGGTTGCAGCAGGCATTGAAGCCTCTCGTGAAGCAACTGGTGGACTGGGGCGGAGCGGCGGGATCGGGCGGCGCCGAGGTGCCATTGTAGCGCAAGACGGTCCGATGTGCAAGCTGTTGCCTATCGGAGGCGATGTAGGTTGGCGCGCCAGGGAGTGGATGGAGCTGCGGCGGGTTCTTCAGGAATGAGGGCGTTCCAGCGAGCCTGCGTCAGACGGGTCAATGCTCGGGGTGGGGATCGAACCCACATGGGCATTGCTGCCCTTGGGATTTTAAGTCCCATGCGTCTGCCAGTTTCGCCACCCGAGCGGGCCGGCGCGGAGAAATGTAAGGAGTCTCGAAGTGAGAAGTGAGAAGTGAGAAGTAAGTAGCGAGCGGCATTAGCGCCTTTCTGTCAGTCCGAGGGCGCGAGGCGCCCGAGGAATCCCTCTCAGGGTGAGAGCGGGGCCGACCCGTAGGGATTCCTCGCCGCTTCGCGACTCGGAATGACAACTCAAGACCCTTCCCACTCTTCCCTTCTCCCTTCTCACTTCTCACTTCTTACTTCTCACTTCTCACTGCTCCCTGCACTGCTCACTTTTCACTCCTCACCCCCCCGCCCGCTCTGGTCGCCCATACCTCCGGCATCCGGCCGAACTGCCGGCGGAACTCCTCCTGCACTTCGGCCACGATGCGGGCTTCCTTCTCCGGCGGCAGCAGGGCCAGCACCGCACCGCCCCACCCCGCTCCGGTGAGCCTGGCGCCCCAGGCGCCGTGGCGGACCGCGGCCTCAACCAGGAAGTCGGCCTCGGCGCAGCTCGACTGGTAGTCCAGGCGCAGCGACTCATGCCCCTCTACCAGCAGCCGGCCGAGCTGGGCGGAATCGCCGGCGGCCAGGGCGCGGGCGGCCCGTCGGGTCCGGTCAGTTTCGGTGACGATGTGGCGCAGTCGCTGGCTCCAGGGCACCGGCAGTGCCCGAACCAGCCGGGGAAGTTCCTCCATTCCGATTTCGGCCAGCGCGTGGACAGTGATCCCCTGTTCGCGACACAGGCCGAGCGCCACCTCACACTCCTTGCGCCGCAGGTTGAGCTGGCCGCCAGTGAGCCGGTGAGAGACCCCGGTCTGGAACAGCCAGATCTTGCCGTCGTACGGCACGTGGGTGATCCCCCCCGAGCCGGTCTCGAACAGCAGGGCGTGGCCGGGGCGCGCGAGGGCGGCGACCGTCTGGTCCATCCTCCCGCAGGCGACCCCGACCTCATCATGTTCCGCCTCCCAGGCGACGTCGATCAGCACCTCGGGGGGAGTCTTCCTCCCTGCGAGTCCGGTGAGGGCGCGGGCCAGAGCCACAGTGAGCGCGGCGGAGGACGACAGCCCCGCGCCGATCGGCACCGAGCTCGCTACCGTCACGCTGGCGCCCCGCGGGTTGAGCCCCTTCCGGCCGAGGACCCGCATGACGCCTACGAGATAGGCAATCCAGCTGCCGTGCTCCATTCGCTCGGGAGAGACCTCCCGCATCATCTCGTCCAGCGTCGAAATCGCGCGCCAGCGGTCCGCGTGGCCGGCAGCCACCACGGTGCGCCGCTCCAGCGCCACCGGCAGCACCGGCCCGCCGTTGTAATCGGTATGCTCACCGAGAAGATTGACCCGTCCCGGCGCGGAGACGAGGACTGCCGGCCCGCTTCCAAAGCGCTCCTGAAAGAGCGAAGTTGCCTGTCGGCCGGGCGAGACCTGGGTCATGGTGTTCATCTCTCACGGAGGTCCATTGCGTCGGATCCTGCGACAGAGCGCGATCCTGGTTCTGTGCTTCGCGCCGCCGCTGTCGGCCCAGCTTGCCCCGGTCGGTGCACCCAAGGGAACGCTGCGATTCACCATCGGCGGCACGTTCGAAAGCGGCGACCGGCGCCTGTTCGAGGGCCGAGGGGAAGATTTCCTGGCCGACTTCGGCAGTCCGGCGCTCGGCAGCGACCGCTTTGCCTTCCTGCGCGCGGCCGACTCGGTGATCGGGCAGGTGATCGGCCAACCAAGCTATAAGATCAACCTGGGCGCCCTCCGGGCGAACGGGCTGCTCACCGTCGGGACCGGGACCATCGGCGCCGCCCTTGGCGTGACCCGCAAGCTTACCCTGTTCGCCAACGTGCCGTTTGTCACCATCCAGGTGAAGGCGCGCCTGAGAGGGGACTCCAGCACCGCGGACGCCGGCTTCAATCCGGCACACCCGACTCTCGGCACGGCCGCCGATCAGACCGCCGCGAACACCTTCTTCAGCAACTTCCAGGCGGCGCTCGACAACCTGGACGCGCGGATCAGCAGCGGCGCCTATGCCGGTAACCCGGCGCTGCTGAATCTGGCGACCGAGATTGCCCAACGGGGCGCCCAGATCCGAAGCGGCCTGGCCAGCATCACCAACGCGTCCAGCGCCTCTCCTTTTCTCCCGACCGCCAGCAGCACCACCGGGATCGCGGTGGCGAACGTAATCCGGGCGCTGCAGGACACGCTCGCCAACCGGCTGGGCGTCAGCAGCCCGTTTACCGACGCTCCGGTCCTGGCAGCCAGCCGGCTGGGTCAGGGGGACGTGACCGGGTTCGTGTCCAACCCCGCCGGTCCGATCGACGCCATGCCGCTGGTCGGCGCCAAGCTCTCCCGCATGGGGGACATGGACGTGGGCGCGGTGTATACCCTGGTGGACCGGTTCGACCGTATCGGCCACCGCCCCGGAGGATTCCGGCTCGCCGCCCAGGGGCTGCTGCGGCTTCCCACCGGCCTGCGAGACAATCCCGACAATCTGCTGCAGCTCGGCACTGGCAACGGGCGGTACGAGCTGGGGGCATCCGGCACCGCGGATTTCGGGAGCGGACTCTGGGGTGCCCGCCTCAACGGCGGTTACCTGCACCGGTTCTCCGCGCTCAGGGTCCGGCGGGTCACCTCGCCCGACCAGCCCTACGTCGACGCGAGCCGGTTGACCAACGTGCGATACAAGGCCGGCGACGTGGTGCAATTCGGCGGGCGGCCGTTTCTCCGGCTGGCACGGAACCTGGCGATTCACGGCATCGTGGACTACTGGCGCGAGGCGGCCGGAAGTGCGACCTATTACCGCGTGGTCGACGCCATTCCCGGGGTGCCCGCGGGCCTGCTGGTCGAGCAGTCGAAGCGGAGTGCCCTCGCCATCGGCGGCGGAGTGACCTACGTTGGGCGGGCCGTGTCGGAGTGCCAGCCGGGACACCGCTGCGGCTTCCCGATCGATGCCTCGTGGAACTACAGCAATGTGATCTCCGCCACCGGCGGGCGGGTGCCGCAGGTCTGGACCACGAATCTCGAGATCCGCTGGTATCAGCGACTGTGGAGATGATCGTCACGTGACCACCGCTCCTCCGCCCCGCTCCTCCCGCGCCATGATCGCGGAGTTCCGCTCGGTGGCGATCTCGGGCCTGTTCGTCCTGGCGGTATTCTACACCCTGCATCTGGGGCAGGACTTTTTCCTGCCGATCGTGCTGGCGCTGTTCCTGGCGCTGCTGCTCCGGCCGGTGGTGCACTGGCTCAGGAAGCTCCGGCTGCCGGCCCAGGTCGCGCCGGCGCTGGTGCTCCTGGTGTTGCTCGCCGCCTCGGGGACGGCACTCTACCAACTCTGGAGCCCGGCGACGGAGTGGGTGGTCCGCGCGCCCCAGGATCTCAGGCGGCTGGACGCGCGGGTACGCCGGCTGCTCCGCTCGGTGGAGAGCATGACCCGCACGGCGCAGCAGGTGGACCAGATCACCGACGTCAACCCGTCGGACTCCCCGCAGGTCTCGCTGCGGCAGCCAAGCCTGAGCGAAACGGTGTTCGGCGGCGCCCGGCACATCGCCGCGAGCGCGCTCGTGGTCCTGGTACTGGGGTACTTCTTCCTGGCATCCGGCGACCAGTTCCTGCGCAAACTCCCCCGGGTATTGCCGCGGCACCACGCCGAACGGGTGCTGGCCATCGTGGGCGAGACCGAGGAACACATCTCCCGGTACCTGCTGGCGGTCACGCTCATCAACCTGGCGGTCGGCCTCCTCACCGCGGGGCTGATGGCGCTGCTCGGGATGCCCACGCCCGTGCTGCTCGGCGTCGTGGCGGCGGCCCTCAACTTCATGCCCTACTTCGGGCCCGCGGTCATGGCCGCGCTGCTTGCCATGGTCGGGCTGATCACCTTCGACCAGCCGGGCCGGGCCTTGCTACCCCCGCTGGCCTACCTCTGCCTCCACGCGCTCGAGGCGAACCTGATCACACCGCACCTGCTGGGGCGGCGCCTTCCGCTCAACCCCCTGGCCATCTTCCTGGGCTTCCTGTTCTGGTGGTGGATCTGGGGCGTGGCGGGAGCGGTGTTGGCCGTTCCCATCATGGTGACGCTCAAGATCGTCGCCGACCGGACCGAGAGCCTGTCGGGGGTGGGGGAGTTTCTGGGACGGTGACGTGAGACGTAAGGCGTGAGACGTAAGCAGTGTCAGAGAGTGAGAAGTGAGAAGTGAGAAGTGAGAAGTGAGGCGTGAGAAGTAAGGAGTGAGGAG
>Ga0326730_1000408_pt1 | contig 11660 bp, 7 predicted proteins | sample MHFSIPfraction_3_FD_207740 | JGI IMG/M metagenome (GOLD analysis project Ga0326730, IMG submission 207740) | Lab enriched peat soil microbial communities from Michigan Hollow, Ithaca, NY, United States - MHF7AN SIP fraction | ecosystem: Environmental > Terrestrial > Soil > Wetlands > Peat...
ATCAGACCGAGGACTCGGCTGAACAGCCACTGACCGCCGGGGAACGGAGCCAGCCGGGCCCACAAGCGGGCCAGCCGGGTCCCGGGTGATTCGTTGGGGGAAGGCATGGCGGGGAATATAGCCGTTAATCGTTAGCCATCAGCCATTAGCAGCTGGCCAAGGGCCATGGATCGCAGGCAAGGCGGCAGCCGGGCTTTGGGCGTTGACGGGTACTCGCAGGAGAGCCTAACCCCACGATTGCCCAGCGAACGGCTAATGGCTAACGGCTAACGGCCAACGGCCAAGCGCCGAATTCCGACGCCCGACCACCGCCGGCGCAGTCTGAAACCCCCCGCGGACAGCTCCCGTCTTGACACCACCACTACGGACGTAATATTACAGCTGTAGTTTATTGGCTGCCTTCAAACGTCCGCTTGCGGAGCCTCCATGTCCGAGACCCATCAGCTGACCGATCTCCAGATCGCGATCATGCGCGTACTCTGGGACCGGGGTCAGGCCACCGTGGCCGAAATCTGCGACGCACTCCGGCCCGACCGGCCGCTGGCGCTGACCACGGTGGCCACACTCCTCTCGCGGTTGGAGAAGCGGGGGGTAGTGAGTCATGAGACCCGGGCACGGCAGTACGTCTATCGCGCCCTGGTATCGGAGTCGGATGTGCGCCGCTCGATGGTGAGTGAGCTGACCGAACGGCTGTTCGATGGCGACGTGGCCGAGATGATGTCGCACCTGCTCACCGGCCGGGAGATCAGCCCCGGCGACCTCGACCGGATCAAGGCGATGCTCGAAGAGCACGCCGGCCGGAAGGAGAAGAAGGCCCATGCGCGCTGACTTCGTTGTGCTCGCCGGCAGCTGGCTGTTCACCTACGTGGCGCACAGCACCCTGCTGCTCGGAGCAGTGTGGCTGCTCTGCCGCCGCGGGGTCACCGCACCAGCTCTCCGGGAAAGCCTGTGGAAGATCGCGATGCTCGGGGGGGTGCTGACCAGCACTCTGCAGGTTGGCCTGGGGCTCGAGCCGCTGGGAGGGGCACTCGCCCTGGAACAGGCCGTTACCCCGGTGGCAACCGGCGCGGCGGCCGTGTCCGAGAGCGGCGCCTGGGGTGGGCAACTGCTGCAGACGCAGATGGCCGCACCACGGGTGCCTCGCCAGGCGGCGGCTCCGACCCAGGACGGAGCCGTGGCGCGGCCCGCTTCGGCCGGCCCGGCGCCGGTGGTGCCCGAGTCTCCGCCGGCACCGGCACCGGCGCCCGGACGCCCCTCGTGGTTCCTCCCGGTCGTGGTGGGCATCTGGGCCGTCGTCGCGCTGTTCCTGGCCGGACTGTATCTGTTCCGCCGGGCCCGTGCGATGCGCGAGATCGGGGTACGCCGGCCGGTGACCGACGAATCCCTGCTGGCGATGCTCGAAGCGCTCCGGCGGGCGGGCAACGTGAGCCGGCACATCCGTCTCACCTGCGCCCAGGGGCTGGGCAGCCCGGTGGCGCTTGGCAGCAGTGAGATCGTGCTGCCCGAGGCCGCGTTGACCGAGCTCGATTCCGACCAGCAGCGCTCGATGCTGGCGCACGAGCTGGCCCATCTGGCCCGCCGCGATCCCGCCTGGCTCGCGACCGCCTGCATGATCGAGCGGGTCTTCTTCCTCCAGCCGCTCAACCGGGTGGCTCGGGCGGGCATGCAGGAGGCGGCCGAGCTCCTCTGTGACGACTGGGCCGTGCATCGCACCGGTTCCGGATTCTCTCTCGCCACCTGCCTGGTGAAGGTCGCCGAGTGGGTGGACACTACCCCGCGCCCGGTGCCGCTCGCCGGAATGGCGGAGCACCGCTCCCAGCTGGTCACCCGGATTCACCGTCTCATCGAGGGCCGCACCATGCCGACCTCTCCCCGCTCGCTGTGGCTGGCCGCCGGCGCGGTCCTGCTGCTCGGCATCACCGCCGTCGCCGCTCCGGGCGTGACCACTAACCGCGGCGCCATCGCCGACCCACCCGACGAGCCGTCCCGGCCAGCGCGATACGACGCCGACTCGCTGTTGCCCCTGGAGGCGGAGCGCGCCGATACCGATACCGTCGTGGCGGCGGAGAGCGCCTCGCGGAGCGGCTGGAACCGGATGGCCTGGCAGCTTCGCGCGCTGGAGCGGCGGGTGTCCGGCGCTGCCCGGGCCAAGGCCAGCCTCGACATGGCCCGTGCCGAAGCGCGCGCAGAGGCCCGCACGGCGATCGCCCCGCGGGCCGCCGTCTGGAGCACCGGGCCCATCGCGGCCCCGCCGCCCCGTCCGCCCCTGCCACCGCGGGCCTTCGGCTTCGCAGGTGGGGTCGGCCTCGGCCGGCAGGAGCGCGACACCAATAACATCGCGGTGCCCGCCCTGGTCCTCGCGCTCAAGGATTCCGACGTCGAAGTGCGGCGCGCGGCGGTGAATTCGCTCAGCAACCTGGAGGATCCGCGGGCGGTGCCCGGCCTGATCGATGCCCTCAAGGACACCGACGCCGAGGTCCGTGCCGGCGCGGCGCGGGCACTGGGCAGCCTCGAGGACAAGCGGGCGGTGCCCGGCCTGGTTGCCCTCCTCAAGGACGGGAACAAGGATGTGCGCGCCTCGGCGCTCTCCGCGCTGCACTCCATGCCCGAGTCGGTGCCGGATGAGGCGATCCTCGGCGCCATTGGCGACAGCGACCCGGACGTGCGGGTGGCCGCCATCGGCCTGGCGCTCAACCGGATGCAGGGGAGCGAGGACGACGAGAACGCCAAGGCCGACCCGCGCTACGTGAGCGCCTTCACCAGGCTGCTTTCCGACGCCTCCGCCGAGACCCGGCAGCAGGCCGCCGAGGCGCTGGGCGAGAGCCATCTGTCGGAGGCGCCCGCCGCACTGCTGGCGGCGGCGAAGGACAAGAACGCGGACGTTCGCCAGTCGGTGGCCGGGGCGCTGGGGCGGATCGGCGATGCCCGGGCGGTGCCGACGCTCAAGGAGCTGCTGCAGGATCAGAGCGCCGATGTGCGGGAGTGTGCCGTCAGCTCCCTGGGCGAGATCCGTGACCGGACCGCGCTCGAAGCGCTGGTGGGCGCGCTCAAGTCGTCCGATCCAGCGGTGCGCCGGTCGGCTGCCGAGGCCCTGGGCCAGCGGGGGGACTGAACATGCCCGCCCACGACCGCCTCTGTGTGGCGCTGTTGCTCGTGGCAGTGTCGGCCCCGGCGGCGCTGGCCGCGCAGAACCCGCCGCCTGCTCCTCCTCCACCTCCGGCCGTGAGACCGGCGCGGGCCGCGCCGGCGATGCGGCCGATGCTGGCGATGCGACCACCACACATGCGGCCGCCCCGCTTCCGGGTTCCGCATGTCCGGGGACCGCACCGATTCCACATGAGTGGTGTCCGGGGCACCGGCCCGGATTCCGCGGGCGTGTCGGCTCTGCTCGGATCGCTGGCCCAGACGGAACCCGCGGTGTGCGAGCTGGCGGTGGACATGCTTGGCAATGGCTGGGGGTGGAGCGGTCCCGCCTCGCCGGCGAATGCGCTGCATGATCTCGGCGGGGCGGTGCGGTCCCAGCGGATCAGCCTGCAGTATCCGGTGAGCGACGCCCGGGCCATCCCGCTGCTGGCCGCTTCACTCGGCCGATCCGAGCCTTGTGTGCGGCGAGCCGGGGCGCGGCTCCTGGGCGAGAGCGAGCTTCCCGCGGCCGCCCGTTCCCTGCGCGAGGGGCTCAAGCAGAGCGACGCGAAGGTGCGCGAGGCCGCGGCCCTGGGTCTGGGCATCCGGGAGGACTCGGCCGCATACGAGCCGCTCATCCAGGCCCTCGGGGATCGCGACCCCGAGGTGGTCCGGATGAGCGCCTGGGCGGTGGGAGAATACGAGGACCCCCGGGCCGTTCCCGCGCTGGTGCGGCTGCTGTCACGGCCGGAGGCAGGGATCCGTGCCGCCTCGGCGGCGGCGTTGGGTGACATCGAATCGCCGCTGGCCACCCGCCCGCTCCTGCCGCTGCTCAAGGACCGGGACGCCCAGGTCCGAGTCGCCGCCGCGGGCGCGTTGGGCAGCATCGAGGACAGCAGCGCCACCGGGGCGCTGGTCGATGCCCTGGACGACAAGGACCCCGCGGTACGGCTGGCGGTAGTGGAGGCCCTTGGCTCGATCGAGGATCACCGCGGCGTCACCGGGCCGCTGGTCGGGGTACTGCGCGATCCGGATGAGGAGCTGCGGGAAGCCGCCGCCAACGCGCTCGGGTCGATCGAGGACAAGGCGGCGGTCCCGGGCCTGGTACGGGCCCTCAGCGATCAGAGCGCAGCGGTCCGCCGGGCGGCGGCATCCGCCCTGGGATCGATCGAGGACCCGAGTGCGGCGGATGGCCTGGCGCGGGCGCTGGGCGACTCGGATCGCGAGGTCCGGCTGGAGGCGATCCAGGCCCTCGGCGAGCTGGATGAGTTACATCGGGCGCCGCCGCAGCTCATCGCAGCGCTCAAGGACCAGGACCGGGAAGTCACGCTGAAGGCGGTGGAGGCGTTAGGGAACATCGGCGATCCCGCCGCAATCTCCGCCCTCGGCGGTCTGATGCGGGAAGAGTCGGTGGAGCTGAGGCGGGCGGTGGTGGAGGCGCTGGCCAACATCGAGGACGCCGGAGTCACCAGCCACCTGATCGCGGCCATGAAGGACAAGGATCCGGAAGTGCGCCGTCGAGCGGCTGAGGCGCTCGGAGACCAGTGAGCCCCGCAGTGCCCAGCAGTGACCGGGGGTCCGGGGTGAAGCAGCGTTACTCAGGTTCCGCGTTCCGCGTTCCGGGTTCCGCGTTGGAGTACCGTGTGGCAAGGTGTCTCGCTGGCGAGGAGACGCTCACGACGCCAGCCACACCCAACGCGGAACGTGGAACGCGGAACGCGGAACAGGTACTCAGCAGCCGGGTGATGCGTAGCTGTAGTCCGTGCTGGTGCCCGCGTCGTGGCTGTTGAAGTAGGTGCAGTTGCCGTCCCCACCGATGAAAGTGTGGCCGTCGCTGGAGTAGGAGGACCAGTTCTTGCCCCGGCCGCGCTGCTGCGCCAGGACCATCAGGTTGCCCCAGACGGGCCCGCCCTCGGGACCGAAGTTGCCCTGCCCGTCAACCCACCAGCGTCCCCGCTGCACCTGGACGATTTGACTCAGGCCCTGCACGTCCTGCGGGTGAAGCTCACGCCCGTTGATGAAGACCCCGGTATTGCCTCCCGAGGCGTCGGCCCGGAGCGGGCCGCCGAGATTGAGACCGGGCGAAATCCATCCAGCCGTTGGTCCCCCTTCGAGTCCCCAGGCGCCTGACATCTTGTCGTACCAGTAATTGCCGTTCTGCACCCGGGTGTTCCAGCGCTGCTCGAATCCGCGCAGCTCCTGGTCGGAGATCCGCACCCGGTTGACCAGGACCTGTCGCTGCTGGGCCTGGCTGGGGCCCGCTGCGGCCAGAAAGGCCGCGGCAACGAGGCCAAGGGGAATGAGGCGCATGGTGGTCTCCTCTCGCTAGGGTGATGCCGCCTGACTATGATACGCGCGAGGCATGCCGCCATTCCCACCGTCACCGCTGGTGTCCACCGCCTGGCTGGCCGGACAGCTCACCCGGCCGGACCTCGTGATCCTGGACACATCCTGGTATCTCCCTGTGACCGGCCGGGTCGCGCGCGAAGAGTACCGCGCCGGCCACATTCCCGGTGCGGTGTTTTTCGACCTGGACCAGGCCAGCGATCCGGAGTCCTCCCTGCCGCACATGCTGCCGACCGAAACGCGGTTCGCGGCCTACACCGGTGGGCTGGGAGTGGGGTCGGGATCGGAGGTCGTGGTCTATGACGGTTCGGGGAACAACCTGAGCGCCGCGCGCGCCTGGTGGATGTTCCGGGTCTTCGGGCACGAGCGGGTTGCGCTGCTTGACGGCGGACTCGGGAAATGGCGGGCCGAGGGGCGGCCACTCGAATGGGGTGAGACCGTGCGCCAGCCGGCGAGCTTCCAGGTTCGGCTGAACCGCTCCGCCGTTCGGGATCGCTCCGAGGTTCACCGGGCGCTCGCAACCGGCAGCGCACAGCTGGTGGACGGGCGATCCGCCGCGCGCTTTGCGGGTACCGACCCGGAGCCCCGGCCGGGTCTGGCCGCCGGCCATATGCCCGGCGCACTGAGCCTCCCCTACACCGGCCTGGTGCACCCGGACGGCACGGCACTGGACCTGGTGGAACTTCGCCGGGCTCTGGCGGCCGCCGGGGTCTCGCTGGACCGGCCGGTGATCGCCAGCTGTGGCTCGGGAGTGACGGCCTGCAACCTGCTGCTGGCGTTCCACCGGCTGGGGCACGCGGATTCGGCCCTGTATGACGGCTCCTGGACCGAATGGGCCTCCAGTGGGCTTCCAGTGGCGAAGGGTGCCGACCCGGGCCGCATCCAGTGACGGCCCCCTGCGCCGGCGCATCCTGGGACCCCGTGGTCCGCCTGGACGATGGATGGAACCTGACGCTCTGGCGCACCATCCCAACCCGCAGGGAGACGGAATGGCTGGCGGCGCAGCTCCGGACCCCACTGGCACCCCCGGCGTGAGCCGCTCATCGGCGGCCAGGACACTCGCGGCAGCGGGAGTGGCCACGGCCCTTCTCGGGCTGGTGGTGCTGGGGGGATGGCTGTTCGGGGTGGAGCGGATCACCGCCGTGGTCCCCGGCCTCGACCCGATGGCCTTCAACACGGCCCTCGCGTTCGCGGTGCTGGGCGTGTCGCTGATGGCGCTCGCAATGGGCCGGGGACGCCCGCGGCTCGCGCTGGCGGCCGCGGGGGTGGTGATGGCATATGGTCTCCTGACCCTGCTGCAGCACGCTTCGGTGCATTCGATCCCGCTCGACACCCTGTTCTTTGTCCCACCCGAGCCCGGGAACGTCACCGGGCGGGCATCTCCCAACACCGGACTCTGTTTCGTGCTCGCGGGGCTCGCCGTCGTGATGCTGGCGGCGGGGCGCAGGGTCACGAGCCGGCTGGGGGCCGCGGTGCTCGGAGCCGGGACGCTGATCATCTCGCTGGTGGATCTGATGGGCTATCCGCTCAGCGCCGCCGATCGCGCCGGCGCGCTGGTGGTGCCCCAGATGGCGCTGCACACCGCCCTGGGCATGGCCGTGGTGGGGGCAGCCCTCCTCTACGCCGGATGGTGGTTGCCGCGCGGCGTCGGCCAGAAGCCCCTTGCCCGGGCCGGCCTGGCGGCCGGGGTGCTGGTGGCGGTGTTGAGTGTGCTGCTGGCCCAGCTGCTCCGGTCGCAGGAGCGCAGCCAGATCCGCGGCATGGTCCAGGTGGCGGCCCAGGGCGTCGCGGCGCAGGTGCAGCGGGCCCTCGAGAGCCGGGCGACCACGGTGGCCTCGATTGCCCAGGCGCTGCGCGCGGTGCCGCCGAGCGGCTGGGAGAGGTTCGCCAGCGCGGTAGTCGGTTCCACCCGCCGGGGGGTCGGATGGGTCCAGCCCGGCCGTCCACCGCGCTGGCTGGCCGTGATTCCGGGGGAGCGCGACCTCACCGCGAACCCGTGGTGGCCTGATTCCGCCCTGATCGCCCGTGCGGCGCTGTCCGCCACACCGGTCGAGGCGGTGCGCGAGCAGGGCGGGCGGCTGTGGCTCGGACTGCTGGCCCGCACCGCGCCGGCGGGCGGCGCTCCCGGACTGCTCTGGGTGATCACCGATCTGCGGCAGGCGCTGGAGGACGAGCTGGTCAGCACCTCGACCCGGTTCGAGGTGGTCCTGCGGCGCGATGGAGCGGAGGTGATCAGGCGCGGCGCCGTCGACCCCCGGATGGAGCGGCTGTGGGGCAGCCACGCCGGGGTGCAACTGAGTGATATCCGGTGGCAGGTAACGGTGTGGCCCACCCCGAGCGCGCTGGCCTCGGTGCGCTCGTCGCTGCCGATCATGACGCTGGCCGCGGGGATGCTGGTGGGGCTGCTGCTGGGGCTCGCGCTGGTGCTGGCCCGTGCCGCGGAACAGCGGGCGGTGGAGATCAAGGCGGCGCACAGCCGGCTGACCGGGGAGATCCGCGAGCGCGAGGCGGCCCAGGCCGCGCTGCGCCAGCGGGAGGAGGAGCTGCGACAGGCCCAGAAGCTCGAGGCGGTGGGGCGGCTGGCCGGCGGGATCGCCCACGACTACAACAACATCCTGACCGTCATCCGGGGCAATGCTCGCAGTCTGCTGCTGCGCGATGGGGTGCCGGACCTGACCCGTGACGCGCTGGAGCACATCGATCGCGCCGCGGCCCGGGGGAGTCTGCTCACCGCCCGGTTGCTGGCGTTCAGCCAGCGGCAGCTGCTGCAGCCGGAGACTCTTTCCCTGGGCGACCTGGTGGCCGCGCTGCGGGACGAGCTGGCCCAGCTGCTCGGCCCGCACATCCGGCTGGTGGTAGAGCGGGCACCCGGTCTCGACCTGGTGCAGGTGGACCGTCGCTGGCTATCGCAGGTGGTGCTGGACCTGGGCTTCAACGGCAGGGAGGCGATGCCGCTCGGCGGGGCGTTGTGGGTCCGCACCCGGGTGGCCAATGACGAGCTGCGTGCCGAGTACGGGGTGTCCCAGGTGACGGGGGCCGCGATGGTGCTCGAGATCGAGGACTCGGGTCGGGGCATGGATGAGGCGACCCGCGGCCGGCTGTTCGAGCCCTTCTTCAGCACCAAGCGGTTCGGACAGGGGTCGGGTCTGGCCCTGGCCAGTGCCTACGGCATCGTGCGCCAGAGCGGCGGGGAGATCGCGGTGCGAAGCGTTCCCGACCGCGGCACCCGGGTCGGGATCTTCCTGCCGCTGGCCGAAGGGCCTCCTCCCGCGATGGCGGACATGAGTCTGTCGGGGGTCACGGTGCTGGTGGCCGAGGATGAGCCGGGCATTCTCCGCTTCATGCGCCGGACTCTGGAGCAGGCGGGGTGCCGGGTCATCCCCGGGGCCAGTGCGGAGGAGGCCCTTGAAGCGATGGAACAAGGCGGGGCCGCCCCGGACCTGCTGCTGAGTGACATCGTCATGCCTGGCCTGTCCGGCGTGGAGCTGGCGGCGCAGGTGCGGGAACGCTATCCCCGTCTCGCGGTGCTGTTCGTCTCGGCCTACACCTCGGATGCCCTGAAGGAGCAGGGGATCGCCTCGCTGGGCGCCTACCTGCTGCAGAAGCCGTTCACCGGGTCGGAGCTGCTGCAGCAGGTGGCCCGGACACTCGCCCAGCGTTCCGCGGGCAGGCCCGCCGGCTGACCGTGGTCCGGGCCGGGGCGGCGCGTCTCCTGCTCACCCGGGGAGTAGCGCCCGAGCCGAGGGCCGGTGGCTGGTCAAGACACCCGCTTCAGCTGGTCCCGAGCTGTGCAGCCACCGGGCTGCCGGGCCGCTCCCATCCTGGCGCCACACTCAGCCGGTAGCCCAGCGCGATCAGCAGCAGCCCGAGAAACTCGGTCACGTAGAGCACCTCGACGTGCCCGAACCGGGTGAATGCTCCCCCGATGCCCGGCAGGATGCCGCCGGCGGCGATGGCCACGTTGGCCAGGACGCGATGGCGGGTCTCCCGCTGCCGGGCATACCGCACCGCCGACAGCACCGCGCCGCCTACCAGGAAGGTCAGCGCATACAGGTTGATGAAAGGGCTCAGATACCGCACCCAGTGCCACACCAGGACCTTGCCGGAGAGTCGATGGGGTTCCACCAGACTGTAGTCGAGCGGTGAGAGCAGCACGAACAACGCGCCCGTCAGCACCGCCGTCACCAGGAGGGCGGTCAACCGGTCGGCGACCCGTTTCGGAAGGAGCAGGTATACCGTCCCCTGGGCCAGTGGCGCTCCTCCAAGCAGCGCGCCGGTGATATACCAGGCACGGAAGAGGCCGGCGTGCCAGCCTGCCAGAGTCGTGAGCGATTCGGTGATGGTGCCGGCCGCGTAGGTCAGCATCCCGATGCCCCACCACAACAGGTGCGGTCGCCCCCGCTCGCGATAGCGGCGGAACAGCACGCCCGCAAAACCCAGCGCGAGGAACGTCGTGAGGATCGGGATGTAATGAACAGGCGTTGGCATGAGGAGAGTTCCGAGTTCCAAGTTCCGAAGCAGGGCCAACGCATGCGTTGGCCCCCCTCCCGGAACTCGGAACTGCTCTAGAAGTCCATCCTGTAGGACAGCGTGACGTTCCGGCCTGGAGCCGGCCGGAAGAAGCTGGTGTTGGAGGCCTCGGAGTAGAGCTTGTTCCCCAGGTTGGCGACCGTCAGGCTGACGCTGTGATCGGTCCGGCCGGCGCGGAAGAGGCGGGCGCCTGCGCGGGCATCAAACACCGTAAAGGCCGGAATCGTATCGCCCACTGCCGAGGCGATCGAAATGTCCTTCTGCTGGCCGTTGTGCCGCGCATCGGTCGCCAGCCAGAATCGCCCGCCGGGATGGTCATACCGCACCGTACCGCCCACCCGCATGGCATAGGTCGCCCCGACCGGGTTGCTGGGGTTCTGGACATCCTTCGAGTCGAACACCGTGAAGTTCGCTCCGGTGGAGAAACCGGCGCCGAGCAGCAGGCTGCCGCTCGCTTCGAGGCCGAGGTAACGCAGCTTGTCGACGTTCACGTTCTCGAACTCGGCCAGGCCCTGGACGGTGTCTCCGGTGGCCTGGATGGCGATCCCGTCGTAGATCTGGTTGCGGAAGCCGAACACTTCGAGCGTTCCCTGCCGGCTGCGGAGGCGGAATCCGAGATCCAGGTTGAAGCTGGTTTCCGGCTTGAGGCCGGGGGTCTGCTTCTGGAAGCCGCTGCCCTCCGGGGTCGGGCCGTTGAAGAACCGCTCGACCAGGTTGGGCGCCCGGAACCCGCGGCCGACCGAGCCGATCAGACTCAGGTTCTCGGTGAGGGTGTAGCCCAGGTTGAAGGTGCCGACCACGGTCTGCTGGTCGTCGGAGACAAGTGGGGAGGTAATTCCCGGCGTGGTCCTGGTCTCGGCCTTGATGTCCTGCACCCGGGCGCCCGCGATCAGGTTCAGCCGATCGGTGGGATGGAGGTCCATCTGGGCGAACGCCCCGAGGCTCTGGAAGATCGCATTGGGCAGCTGGGGCGTGGTGCTGGTCTGCGTGTTCGGCGGACCGAACCCGGTAATGGTCTGGGTAATGACATCGTCGTTGTTCGACCGGTCATGGAACCCATCCACGCCGTAGGTCAGCAGGTGCCTGCCGCCGATCGTCTTGGCGGCCTCGATGCGGGCGCCGATGGTGGCGAGCGAGGTGTAGTTCTCGGTCACCGACCGTAGCTGGGCCCCGCCGCCGAAAGGAATGAGGACGTCGAGGTTCAGGGTCCGGTTGTTGGTCATGTAGTAGGTGGTGACGTCCAGCCGGTCGGCCAGCGCGAAGCCCAGCGCCTTGGCCGAATAGACACCGCTCACCTTGTCCACGTACTGTGTCGGATAGGTGATGTTGATGGTCGGGGCCATCGAGTCGAAGGGCTGTTGGTCCGGATTGGCCACGTAGCCGAATCCGGCGTCCTTGCCGGTGTACCGCTCGTAGCGGGCGGACACCGACTGGGTTTCGCTGAAGGTGTAGCCGGCCTGGACGGCGACGTTGCCATCCTTCACGCCGCTCCGCTGCACTCGGGTGTCCTTCGGCAGCGTGAGCTTACCGAAGCGCCCGGACGGCGCGTCATAGCTGCCCGCGTCGCGATAGGACCCGAAGGCGAGCCAGTTGAAGTGGCCTAGCGTTCCGGTCGCGAGTCCCCAGGGCCGCTGCTGATCGCCCGCGCTCTGGAAGCGATA
>Ga0326730_1000409_pt1 | contig 11653 bp, 7 predicted proteins | sample MHFSIPfraction_3_FD_207740 | JGI IMG/M metagenome (GOLD analysis project Ga0326730, IMG submission 207740) | Lab enriched peat soil microbial communities from Michigan Hollow, Ithaca, NY, United States - MHF7AN SIP fraction | ecosystem: Environmental > Terrestrial > Soil > Wetlands > Peat...
GGTTCGTCGGGGTGGCGCCCGGCGCGATGCTCATCGGGCTCAAGATCGCGAACAACGCCCAGGGTGGGATTTCCACCACCGGCAGCATGGCCGCGGCCCTGGACTACGCCATCCGGTTCGCGGCGGAGCGCCGCCTGCCCCTCGTGCTCAACATGAGCTTCGGGGTCGGCAACGAAGCCGAGGGCCAGGCGCGCATCGACCTGCTCATTGACTCGGTGCTGGCCGCCCACCCCGAGGTGGTCTTCGCGATCAGCGCGGGGAACGACGGTCCGGGGCTCTCGACCATGGGCTTCCCCGGCTCGGTGACCCGGGCCCTGACCGTCGGAGCCACCTTTCCCGGGGTCTTCATCGGCGCCAGCGGGAAGGGTGGTGACCCGGTGGCCTACTTCAGCTCCCGCGGCGGGGAGCTGGCGAAACCGGACATCGTGACGCCGGGCATGGCCTACTCGACGGTTCCCCGGTGGAGCATCGGCAGTGAGCAGAAGGGGGGAACCAGCATGGCCTCGCCGCATGCGGCAGGGCTCGCCGCCCTGCTGGTGTCGGCGCTGACGCAGCAGGGGAGGGTGGTGGACGCGCGGCAGGTGCGCCAGGCGCTGATGGTCACTGCCCGGCCGATCGGCTCGGAGACCTACCTCGATGACGGCACCGGGCTGCCGGACGTGGAGGCCGCCTGGCGCTGGCTCGAGGCCAACCGCCCGGTGCCGGACGTGGCGGTGCGCTCCCGCGGCAACGGCGTGACGGCAGCCTTCCGGGAGCGGGGCCTGGCCGGCACCGGGGATACTCTGCAGACCTTCGATGTGACCCTGCCGGCATCGGGCGGGGAAGCCGCATTCACGCTGCGTTCCAGCACGCCCTGGCTCAGGGCGCCCACCGGCGTGCGCCTGCGCGGCGGGGCCAACAGCATCACCCTGAGCTATCAGCCTCGGATGCTCGGCCGGCCGGGGGTCTACACCGGCGTGGTCACCGGGTGGAGCGCGGATACTCTGCTCGGCCCGGTGTTCCGCCTGGTGAATACGATCGTCGTTCCCGAGACCGGCGGTGACATTGTCGCCAATCCCGGGGCCATACCGGCGGGTGGGGAAGCCCGGGTGTTCTTCGAGACTCAGGCGTGGCGCCCGTTCGCCGTCGCCTTCAGCACCCGTCACCCCGGCGAACAGGTGCTCGCCTACCTGCACGAGCCTGGCGGGCAGCCCTACCGGGAAGAGAACGGCATCGGCGCCGGCAGCGGCGATCAGGCTGGTCTGTACGTGGTGGACGCCCGAGATGTGGTGGCCGGGATGTACGAGGCGATCGCCGTGGCCCCGCCGCTGGACGGTGCCACCGCCTCGATCGCGGTGCAGCAGAGCCCCTTCCGCATCGGGGCGGAGCGAACTCGGGATGGGGTTGCGATCGAGCTCGCCAATCTCGCGGGAGAGGATGTGACCGCGACGCCCTTCGTGGTTCTGGTGGGGGCCGAACGGAGCGCACGGATCGTGGCCCGGGGCTCCGACACCGAGCGAATCCGGTTTCAGCTGCCCGAGTGGGCCGTGCACGCGGCGGTTGATGTGAGCATGGATCGCGACCAGTGGCCCAGGTTCACTGATTTCGGCGTCACGGTGTTCGGGGGCGACGGCCGGCAGCTCGGCCAGTCGCCGCTCAACTACGCCTTTGGCCGGGTCCACATCGACCTCACTCCCCCGACCCGTGACAGCGCGGGACGGGACGCCGAGGTCGCCCTGTTCCCCGGCTTCGCCGACCCGGCGCCTGACCAGCGCTGGACCGCCCTGGTCTCCATTCGGCTGTATGCCGACTCCGCCCACGTAACCCAGCTGCCGGGTCAGCGCGTTACCGTCGGCGCCGGACGCCAGGCGACCGTCACGGTGCCCTGGTCCGATCCGCCGCTTCGGCTGGGAGACGGGTTCTTCCCCCTCGGTATCGTGGTGGTGCCCGAAGGAGAACACGCCTGGACCCGGGAATCGTCACTTCCTTCCCCCGTGACGCCGCTCAGCCAATGACGCAGCGAACCGTGCGCGTCGCCGCAGGCCAGGGATTCTGGGGCGACTGGCTCGAAGCCCCCGTGCGCCAGGTGCAGGGCGGGCCGATCGACTACCTCATGCTGGACTACCTGGCGGAAGTGACCATGTCCATCATGCAGAAACAGAAGTCGCGCGACCCGAAGCTGGGGTACGCCCGCGACTTCGTGCCGCTGATGGAGCGCATCCTTCCTGATGTGGCCGCCAAGGGAATCCGGGTGACCAGCAACGCCGGCGGAGTGAACCCCAGGGCCTGCGCCGAGGCGGTGCGGGAAGTGGCGCGGAACCTGGGGCTCTCCCGGAAGGTGCGGATCGCGCTCGTCACCGGGGACGACATTCTGCCCCGGCTGGACCAGTTGCTGGCCGGCGGCCACGAGCTCCGGGACATGGACACCGGTCGCCCGCTCTCCACCATTCGTGCCCAGGTGCTCTCGGCCAATGCCTACCTCGGCATGGCGCCGATCGTGGAGGCCCTGCGGGGTGGGGCCCATGTCGTCATCACCGGCCGGGTGACCGACACCGGCCTCACCCTGGGCCCGCTGTTCCACGAGTTCGGATGGGACCGGAACGACTGGGACAAGGTCGCGGCCGGTACCGTGGCGGGGCATATCATCGAGTGCGGGGCGCAGGCCTCCGGCGGCAACCTGCTCAAGGGGTGGAGGCAGGTGAAGGGACTGGCCAACCCCGGATTCCCCGTGGTCGAGGCGCGCGCCGACGGCAGCTTCGTGGTCACCAAGCATCCGGGAACCGGCGGCGTGGTGAGCGTGGCGAGCGTGTCGGAACAGCTGGTGTACGAGATGGGCGATCCCCACAGCTACATCACTCCCGACGGCATCGCCGATTTCACCAGCATCCGCCTGACCCAGGCGGGACGGGACCGGGTTCGGGTCAGCGGCATCAAGGGCAGGGAACGAACCGACAAGCTCAAGGTGTCCATCGCCTACTTCTACGGATACAAGGCCGTGGGTACCCTGGTGTACAGCTGGCCGGAGGCGTACGACAAGGCCAGGGCCGCCGACCGGATCCTGCGCCAACGGCTCGCCGATCTGGGGCTCGAGTACGAGCAGATTCTGACCGAGTTCGTCGGGGTGGACGCCACCCACGGCCCGCTCTCCGGCCCGCCAGCGCCGGACATCCCCGAAGTGCAGCTGCGGATCGGGGTGCGGGCCCGAGACAAGGCGCCGGTGGAGCGGTTCACCCGCGAGATCGCGCCCCTGGTGCTCACCGGTCCGCCCAGCGTGACCGGCTTTGCCGGCGGGCGGCCGGAGGTGCAGGAGGTGGTGGCTTACTGGCCCGCGCTGATTGACCGGACGGAGATCGAGCCGGGGGTGCGGGTGGAGATTCTGGACCCCTAGGGGCGGACTGACGGACCGGCGGACGAGCGGACGGTGATCAATCGCGAAGCGACTGAGGAAGCAGGCGCCATGGCTACATCAAAACCAAGCAAGCGAAGGGCACCCCCAGCGGTCCGCCGGTCCGCCGGTCCGCCGGTCCGCCTCGTGCAACTAAGGTACCTGGCCCACGCCCGCAGCGGCGACAAGGGCGATACCGCCAACGTCGGCCTCATCGCCCTCGAGCCCGAGTTCTATCCCGTGCTGGTGAAGCAGGTCACCCGTCAGCGAGTGGCCCGGCACTTCCGCGGGATGGCAAAGGCGGTCGAGCGGTTCGAGCTCCCCAATCTCAACGCGCTGAATTTCCTGCTGCATGGAGCGTTGGACGGCGGCGGCACCATCTCGCTCAAGACGGACGCACAGGGGAAGGTGTACTCGACCGCGCTCCTCAGGATGGAGATACCGGTGCCTGCCGACATAGCCCGGCGGGTGGTGAAGCCACGATGACTGTTCCGCGTTCCGCGTTCCGCGTTCCGCGAGAATGCCATCCCCAGTCAGGCGAGCCATCGGCTGCCGGGGGCCGTCGCTGCACCAACGCGGAACCCGGAACGCGGAACGCGGAACGTCCATGCTGCTGACTTCCCTCGACTCCGGAGTCCTAGCGCTCACGCTCAATCGCCCCGACAAGCGTAACGCTCTGGACGCGGTCACCATCGCTGCACTGGCGGCGGCGCTGGAGCGGGCCGAGCTCGATCCGGCCGTGCGGGTGGTGGCGGTGCGCGGGGCGGGGAAGGACTTCTGCGCCGGGGCCGATCTGGCCGAACTGCTGGCATCGGCGGATCAGTCCCTCGAGCAGAACCAGCAGTCTGCCGGCCGACTCGGGGCGATCTACTCCACTATCCGGCGGCTCCCTCACCCGGTTGTCGCCGTGGTCCACGGCAGAGCGCTCGCCGGCGGAGCGGGCCTGGCCACTGCCTGCGACCTGGTGATCGCAGGGCACAGCGCCCAGTTCGGCTACCCCGAGGTGCAGCGCGGCTTTGTTCCGGCCATGGTGATGACGATGCTCCGCCGAGTCGCCGGGGAGAAGCGCGGCTTCGACCTGGTGGCTACCGGGCGTCTGCTCTCGGCCAGCGAGGCGCTGGACGTGGGACTCGTGTCCCGGGTGGTTCCCGACGCGGAACTCGAGTCGTCCGCCGCAACGACCCTGGCGCAGCTTGCGGGGAGCAGCCCCTCCGCATTGGCACTGATCAAGCGGTTGTTCTACGAGCTCGATGGCCGCTCCTTCGACGACGGCATTGCGCTCGGAGCCAGGGTCAACGCCCTCGTGCGGGCCCATCCGGATTTCCGTACCGCCATCGCGGCGTTCCTCCAGCGATGAGACGCGCCCGGCTGTTCTCGGCCCTGCTCGGGTTCCTGCTGGCGCTCGCCGGCGTGGTGCTGGAGAACCGTCCCCTGGTCTGGGCCGCGATGGTGGCGCTCGCAGTCGCCCTCGCCCTGCGGCTCCGCGACCGTGGGCAGCGCCCTGCTTCCGGGCCGGGCCCCGAATCGGACAAGCCGGGCTGATTCAGGGGCGGCGTTCCCCCGCACCAGACCGGGTTTTTCCGCCGCCTGTCCTGGCTGATCCACGGGGTATCCTCTCCCCGTGTCCCTCCTTGCCCATCGCCTCGACGAGGCTCGTCGTCAGCTGCACGGTTGCTACGGCTTCCGTGACTTTCGCCCGCTCCAGCGCCGGGTGGTCCAGTCGGTCCTGGCGGGGCGGGACACGCTCGCCGTCCTCCCGACCGGCGGCGGCAAGTCGATCTGTTTCCAGGTACCGGCCCTGGTGCTCGGTGGCGTCACCATCGTCGTCTCCCCGCTGCTGGCGCTCATGCAGGACCAGATTCTCGCGCTCCAGGCTCGGGGCATCGCGGCGGATAGTCTCAACAGTCTGCAATCGCCGGAAGACCAACGCTCCGTCCAGAGCCGGCTCGCGGATCGCAGTCTGCGATTGCTCTACGTATCTCCGGAGCGGGCCGATCGCCTGGCCCAGGATCTGGCGGCCATGGCGGTCCGGCCCACTCTCCTGGCGGTGGACGAGGCCCACTGCATCAGCGAATGGGGTCATGACTTTCGCCCCAGCTACCGCGCCCTCGGGGCCTTCCGAGCGGCGGTGGGCCGCCCCCCCACTATCGCGCTCACCGGCAGCGCTACCGGCCCCGTGCGGTCGGATATCATCCGCTCGCTCGCTCTCACCCGTCCCGATCAGCATCTGGGATCATTCGACCGGCCCAATCTGAGCTTCGGCGTTGTCAGGGTTCGGCACCGGCGAGAGCGGATGCCGCTGCTGCTGGCCCGGCTCGAACGCCGGCCCGGCCTCTCGATCGTGTACGTCTCCACCAGAAACTCGGCCGACGCCCTGGCGCAGCGGCTGTGGTTCGCTGGTCATCGCGCGGCCGCGTATCATGCCGGCCTCACCCGCGAGCGCCGGGCCGAGGTGCTGCACCGGTTCACCACGGAGGACCTGGACGTGGTAGTCGCCACCTCGGCATTCGGCATGGGGATAGACGCGCCCCGGGTCCGCCTGGTGATCCACTGGGGCATGCCGCCGACGCCCGAGGCCTACTACCAGGAGGCCGGCCGCGCCGGTCGCGACGGCCAGCCCTCCGCCTGTCTGCTGCTGCACCATCGTTCCGATCCGGATATCCACCGGCGTCAGCTCGAGGTGACCTTCCCGCCGCGTCGGGTCGTCGAGGAGCTGTGGCGGCATCGGGAACGTCGCCGGCACCACCCGGCGGGAGTGGTCGCTTCTGCCGACCGGCTGGCCCAGGAGCTGCGGCCGCACGAGGGTCCGGTCGACTGGCGCCGCATTCGCCGGAGGAAGGCGGCTGCGCTCGGGCGTCTGCGGGTGATGGTGGGGTACGCGGGCGGGCGACGCTGCCGCCGCCGGGTCCTGCTCGGTTACTTCGGCGAGGAGCAGGAGTCCTGCGCCGGGTGCGACGTCTGCTCGATGCCGGGGTCGTTCGATCGCCTGCGGGCGATGCTGGGGCTTGCCCGGACCGGACCAGGCTGACGCTGCAGGATCCCCAGTCAACCACGTCTGGTCGGGTCTCCGGCAGATTTGCGCCCCGCGGCAATGTGGGGACCGGGTCAGGGCCGCGTCGCCGGATCTCCTGTGCTCGCGCGATCGCCGGGCGCCGGCGCCCGGGCGTGACCGCCGAGCGCCTCTGAGACTCGCCTGAGCAAGACGCTGTGCCGGAATGGCTTCTCGAGAAACCGCGCTCCTTCCTGGTGAGCCAGCGTCCTCACCAGCTCGGTGTCCTCCGTGTATCCGGACATGTAGATCACCGGTAGCCCGGGGCGCGACTGACGCAGCCGCGCGGCGAGCTCCGCGCCGTCCATGCCGCCGAGCACGATGTCCGTGATCAGGAGTTCGAAGTGTTCCTGCCCCGCCGCGGCCTCCAGCGCCTCCTCGGCGGAGGCATGCGCCAGAACCCGGAAGCCCTCATCCTGGAGCATGGCCACGGCCAGGTTCCGCACCGAGGGGTTATCCTCGACCAGCAGGATGCTCACTCCGTCCGCGGAGATCGCGGGGGCGTGCGCCGGTTCCTTCTCCGGGGCCATCGCCATGTCGGTTCGAGGGAAATAGATCTTGAAGGTGGTGCCGTGTCCCGGCTCGCTGTACACCAGGATGCCGCCACCCGTCTGCTTCACGATGCCGTACACCGTCGCGAGGCCAAGGCCGCTTCCCATGCCGCCCTTGGTGGTAAAGAAGGGCTCGAAGATCCGGTCCCGGGTGGCCTGGTCCATTCCCGTGCCCGTGTCGCTGACCGCGAGCATCGAATAGGCGCCCGGCTCGATCTCGGGGTGCTCGTCCAGGTAGGGGCTCGCGAGCTCGACTGCCGCGGTCTCGATGAGCAGCCGGCCCCCACGCGGCATGGCGTCCCGCGCGTTGATGCTCAGGTTGAGCAGCACCTGCTCCAGGTGATGGGCATCGGCCAGGATCCGGCCGCTGTCCCGGGCGATGGAACAGGAGAGATCGATCGTCTCGCCCAGCAACTGGCGCAGCATCGGTTCCATTGCCCGGACCACCCCACCCAGGTCCAGGACCCGAGGTGCAACCGGCTGCGGCCGGCTGAAGGTCAGGAGCTGGCGGGTGAGCCCCGCAGCCCGCTCTGCCGCCACTGTGATTTCGTCCACGTCCCGACGCTGCGGATGATCGGCGGGGAGGGCGCGGGAGACCCGGTCCGCGAAGCCGAGGACGGCGGTCAACAGGTTGTTGAAATCGTGAGCCACGCCGCCCGCCAGCCGGCCGATCGCCTCCAGCTTCTGTGACTGCCGCAGCTCCTCCTCCAACCGGCGCTGGCCGGACATGTCCACATAGGACGCTACCAGGGCGTGGATGTTGCCGGCGGCATCGCGCAATGGCGCCGTGGAAACCGCGACGTCCAGCTCGGTGCCGTCTCTCCTGAGGCGTCGAGTCTCCCGCCCACTGAAGGCCTTGCCACCCAGCACGCTCTCGCGAAAGCGGCGATACTCCTCTTCCCGGCCTGGCGGGATGATCGGCAATGGCTTCCCCACGACCTCGGTGGCCTGCCAGCCGAACATCCGCTCCGCGGCGGGACTCCAGAACGCCACCAGCCCTGCATGGTCGATCGTCACCAGCGCGACGGGTACGGCGGCGACGATCGCGCCCAGCTCTTCCGCCCGGGCCGCAAGAGTGGCGGACATGCCAGCGACCTCGGCGCTGAGCCGCTCCCCGGTGCTGGCGAGCTGGTCCTTGGCGAGCCGGTCGGCGGCGAGGTCCCGGCTGATCAGGGTCCCCGCCGCGAGCGCCAGTGCGAGGGCGGCCAGGCCCGCGATCGCGAGGCCAATCACCGCGCCGTCTCGCTCCGCTGCCGCCCGGTCGCGCGCCGCCCGGAGCCTCACCTGGGCCATCGCCTCGATCCCCGTGACCCGGGCGCGGATCTGATCCATGGTGCGCCGTCCCCCGCCGGCGGCCACCTCGCCCTTAGCCGCCTCGAAGCCTCGATCGCGGCGAAGTTCGATGACCCGGTCCAACTCCGACTGCTTCTGGGCGATTAACGCGCTCAGTGAGTCCAGCAGCTGGGGACCGCCCGGTGTCTCCGCCAGCATGGGGCGGATCGCCGCGAGCCTCGCCGTGATCTTGGTGCGAGCGGCCCAATAGGGGCCCAGGAAGACGGTGTCGCCGGTCAGGGTATAACCCCGCTGGCTGGTCTCCATGTCCTGCACGAGCGAGAAGGCGCTGCGGAGGTCAGATAGCCCTGACTGGGCCAGCAGGAAGCTGTCGGTTGCAGCCAGGAACTGATTGCTCGAGCGGTAAGCCAGCACTGCAGGCCCCGCGGCGAGCAGCAGAAGGCCGGCCAAAGTGAGTCCGACCTTTTCGCGAAGGGATAGGGACATCCTGTCGGGGTTATTTGGGGGACGGGGCCCCGCCGTGAGGGCAGCGGGAACTAAAGGTACACGCTATCTTATGCGCCGGTTTCTCGGAAGCAAGCTGGCGGAGCGGCAATCGCCAAAGTCATACCTCGAACGACAGTTCGCCCATGGATCCTTCGCTCTACTTCTCCGAGCAGCACCACCAGGTCCGCGACATGGTCCGTGAGTTCGGACGGCAGGAGGTCGCCCCGGTCGCCAAGGAGCTGGACCGAACCTCGAGCTTTCCCTGGGCCAACATCCGCAAGATGGGAGAATTGGGCTTGCTCGGCGTACCCTGGCCCGAGGAGCTGGGCGGGGCCGGGATGGACCAGCTCTCCTATTACATCACCCTCCACGAACTGGCCAAGGTCGACGCCAGCCACGCACTCACGATCAGCGCCCATACCAACCTGGGCACTTCGCCGATCGTGGACTTCGGCACCGCAGAGCAGAGGCGGCGCTACGTGCCGCTGCTGGCCTCCGGCCGGGTGCTGGGTGGGTTCGGGCTCACGGAGCCGGGCGCCGGCAGTGATGCCGGTGGCACCGCTACAACCGCGGTAGATCGCGGCGATCATTTCCTGCTCAACGGCTCAAAGGTGTTCATAACCCACGCGGGCGTGGGCGAGATCTTCGTGGTCACGGCGCGCACCGAGCCCGGCCGGGGGAACAAGGGCATTACCAGCTTCATCCTCACGAAGGAGAGCTGCGACCTCGAGGCCTGCCGCGAAGTCGGCGTCGGACACGAGGCGAGTCTGCCGAGGATCCGGGGCTTCAAGGCGGGGAAGAAAGAGGAGAAGATGGGATGGCGGGCGAGCGATACCCGCGAGCTCATCTTCGAGGATGCCGTGGTCCCCAAGGAGAATCAGCTGGGGGCCCTGGGGCAGGGGTTCATCAACTTCCTCAAGACGCTCGACGGCGGCCGCATCGGAATCGCGGCCCTCTCCCTCGGCATCGCGGAAGGGGCCTACGAGGAGGCGCTGCGCTACGCCGGGGTCCGCAAGCAGTTCGGCCGGGCGATCGGCAGCTTCCAGGGCGTGCACTTCCAGCTGGCCGACATGGCGATGGAGATCGAGGCCGGCACTCACCTGCTGTACCATGCCGCGTGGCTCAAGCAGAACGGCAAGCCGTTCAAAAAGGAAGCCGCGATGGCCAAGCTGTTCTGCTCCGAGCTGGCCATGCGGGTGACGACCAAGGCGGTGCAGATCTTCGGCGGCTACGGCTACACCACCGACTATCCCGTCGAACGGATGATGCGGGATGCCAAGGTGTGCGAGATCGGTGAGGGGACGAGCGAGATACAGCGCATCGTGATTGCGCGGCAGATACTGGGCGACGTGGTGGGCTAGGCGACAAGGCGACGAGGCGACTAGGCGGCCGGGAACAATCTCGCGGGGAGGCGACTACCTCGGTCCGCCCGTCCGCCCGTCCGCCCGTCCGCCCGTCCGTCCGCCTGACCGCCTTTGAGCCTGTTGCCCTAACCCAAGGCAGTTCCTATCTTTAGCCCATGCTTTCCAGCTGGCTGGACTCCCGGGTCACACCGGCTGCAGCGATCCTTCTCCTTGGGGGACGGCTGCGGGGAGTTCGGCTGCGTCTGGCGGGGCGTCGGCCCAGGGCCGCTGTCCCGCGTGTAGTTCATGAACTTCGTCGTCCGGCAGTGATCCCAGACCGGGAGCGGCTGTCTCACTCCCCGCGGATCGGGCGGCAACTGGCAGCACCGTATTCCTCACCCAAGCCCACGGCGGCCCGATGCCCGGCCGCGGGGCAGTCCCGGCGATGGCACCTGGGCGGGCCCGAGGCCCACCCGAGGTTCACGTCCGGGTTCCTGACTCTCATGACCGCGTCGTCCAGTTCACTCTGCCCACCGGCGGGGCGAGCCGCGCACGGCCAGGTCGAGGTTTGCCCGCGTGAAGCGCGAGATTCTCATCAACGGGAGCCAGCGGGAAACCCGCGTGGCCATTCTGGAGGACGACCGGCTGGTCGAGCTCCTGATCGATCGGCCGGACCATCGCCGGATCGTCGGCGACATCTATCTCGGTCGGGTCGAGGCGGTCCTTCCGGGGATCCAGGCCGCATTCGTTGACATAGGGCTGGAAAAGAGCGCCTTTCTCCACGCATCCGACCTGCTCGAGCCCGAGGAGGACGAGGAGCCGACCGGGGAGGAGGGAGACGAGGCGTTCGAGGAAGCCGACGCCGACGGGGCGGAGGCGGAGGCCGGCAACGGCGGCCGTGGCCGCGCCCGGCGAGGCAGGGAAGGCAATGGTGAGCCCCGCCAGCGTGAGGTACGGTCCCGGCGGCAGCTTCCCGACGTCTCCGAGCTGCTCAAGAAGGGCCAGACACTGCTGGTCCAGGTTACCAAGGAACCCATCAGTACCAAGGGCTGCCGGGTAACCGCCCAGATCTCCCTGCCCGGGCGGTTCCTGGTCTACATGCCCTTCGCCTCGAAGGTCGGCGTCAGCCGCAAGATCGAGAGCAAGGAACTCCGCACCAGACTCCGCGACATGGTCAGCGCGCTGCTGGCGAAGGACGCCGGCGGGATGATCGTGCGCACGGTGGCGGAAGGGGTGACCGAGGAGCACTTCCAGCACGAGGTGGAGTCGCTCCTCAACATCTGGCGCAAGATCAACCGCAAGAAGACCTTCGTCCGCGCCCCGGCGCTGGTGCAGCGGGAGACCTCCCTCACCCGCGGCATCATCCGCGACCTGTTCAGCGCCAAGGTGGACGCCCTGCACGTCGATTCCAAGGAGCTCTACAACGAGATCGAGCAGTACCTCGGCCAGGTCGACCCGGAGCTGGTAGGCCGGGTGAACCTGTACAACGAGCCGGTGCCGCTGTTCGACAAGTTCGACATCGAGAACGAGATCCGCGACCTGTTCAAGGCCCGCTGCGATCTCCCCA
>Ga0326730_1000410_pt1 | contig 11641 bp, 11 predicted proteins | sample MHFSIPfraction_3_FD_207740 | JGI IMG/M metagenome (GOLD analysis project Ga0326730, IMG submission 207740) | Lab enriched peat soil microbial communities from Michigan Hollow, Ithaca, NY, United States - MHF7AN SIP fraction | ecosystem: Environmental > Terrestrial > Soil > Wetlands > Peat...
CTGAGGTTCGGCGCTTCGGTCATCGACATCATCGTCCTTCTGGCGATCATCGCCCCGATCGAAATCGCCGTTTTCGGGCTTGAATATCCATCGCTCGCGATGGCGGGCGAAACGCTGGCGGTCGACATCTGGATCCAGCTCGTCCTGCCCTTGCTCGCGATGATCGTGCTGTGGCGCTACCGCAGCGCCACCCCCGGACTCATGCTGGTATCGGCGAAGATCGTCGACGCGACGACGCTCGCGCCGGCGTCGGTCGGCAAGCTGACTGTGCGTGCTGTGGCGCTCCTGGTGATGTGGCTCCTCTTCGTTCCTCTGATCGGCGTCCTCTGGATCGCCTTCGACAAGCGCAAGCAGGGCTGGCACGACAAGATTGCAGGCACGGTGGTAGTGCTCGACGATCACTGACAAGGGAGGAGATATGAGCTGGGGTTTCTGGGCCGTAGTGGGCATCGTCGTCGTGGCGTTCGTCTGGCTGATCTCGATCTACAACGGCCTGGTCGCGGCGCGCAACCGCTTCAAGAACGCCTTCGCGCAGATCGACGTGCAGCTGAAGCGCCGCTACGATCTGATCCCGAATCTCGTCGAGACTGCGAAGGGCTATATCAAGCACGAGCGCGGAACGCTGGAGGCCGTCATCGCCGCGCGCTCGAGCGCGCAGAGCGCGAACCAGCGCGCCGCCGCCAATCCGGCGGACGCCGAGGCGATGAAGCAGCTGGGGGCGGCCGAGGCGGGCCTCTCGGGGGCGCTCGGCAGGCTGTTCGCGCTTCAGGAAGCCTATCCCGACCTCAAGGCCAATCAAACCATGATGCAGCTCTCCGAGGAGCTCACCAGCACCGAGAACAAGATCGCTTTCTCGCGCCAGGCGTACAACGACGCGGTGATGAGCTACAACACCGACATCGAGAGCTTCCCTAACAATTTCGTCGCCGGATTCGGCGGCTTCAAGGAAGCGACGCTGCTCGAAGCCACGGAGTCTCCGGAAGAGCGCAAGGCGGTCAAGGTCTCGTTCTAGCGCGAAGGCCAGCAGCCGCGAAGGCTGCACCATGGATTTCTTCGAGCAGCAGCACCGCGCCCGGCGCCATACCGGGCTCATGGTGCTCATGTTCCTGCTTGCGGTCGCCGGCATCGTGCTCGCGATCAACGTCGTCGGCGGCTGGATCTATCTCTACGCGACGGACAGGCCGCTGCTCCCCGTCGTCCGCGCGCTCGCGGCCGTGCCGCGCTCCGCCTACGTCGTCACCACGCTCGTCGTGCTGGGCGTCGTCGCCTGGGGAACGCTGACGCGCATGTACGATCTCTCGGGCGGCGGCGCCTCGCTCGCGCTGATGGTCGGCGCAAGGCGCGTGAAGCGCGACTCGCAGTCGCCGCCCGACCGGAAGCTCCTCAACGTCGTCGAGGAGATGGCGATCGCGTCGGGTATTGTCGTGCCGCAGGTGTACGTCATGGACGGGCAGGCCGCCATCAATGCTTTCGCGGCCGGCTATTCGCCCAACGAGGCGGCGGTGATCGTCACGCAGGGGACTCTCGAATTGCTCAGCCGCGACGAGTTGCAGGGCGTGATCGCGCACGAGTTCAGCCACATCCTCAACGGCGATATGCGGCTGAACGTGCGCCTCCTCGGCGTGATCGCCGGCATCGTGCTGATCGGCTCGGTCGGCGGCTTCATCATGCGAATCGGACGCGGCGGCAGCGGCACCCGCGGCGACATCCGCGTCTGGCTGGCGGGCTTCGTGCTGTGGCTGCTCGGTTCCGTGGGCGTCGTCGCAGGCCGCCTGATCAAGTCCGCGATCTCCCGGCAGCGCGAATTTCTCGCCGACGCCTCGGCGGTGCAATTCACGCGCAACCCGGAGGGAATCGGCGGGGCGCTCTACAAGATCGGCCAGCACGGAAGCGCGGTCAGCGAGCGGCATGCCGAGGAAATCTCCCACATGTGCATCAGCGTGCCGGTCGCGGACTTTTTCGATTTCGACTGGTTCAGCACCCACCCGCCCCTCGAGGAGCGGATCGAGCGCGTAATGGGACCTCGCGGAGTGGGGCTGTTGCAGGAGCGGGAGAAGCGCGCGCCCGCCGCGCCCGCGGAGGAAGCGGCCGGCGCGGTGACCCTGCCGGAGGCGATGCTGGCTGCGGCGGGAATCGGCGCCCCCGCGCAGCGCGAGCTGCGCACGACTAAAGGCGCGCTGATCGCCAGCCTGGGCAGACCGTCCACGGAGCACGTCGAACACGCGCGGCGCATCCTGGAGGATCTTCCTGGCGAGCTGCGCGTCGCGGCAGGCAACGCGGAAGGCGGGCGGGCGCTGCTCGCCGCGATGCTCCTCGGAGACGGCGCAGTGCGCGCGAAGCAGCTCGATACGATCCGCGCGCAGGCGGGCGAGACCGTGGCCGCGCGCGCCGCGTCCTTCGCCGAGCTGATGCGCCCGCTCGGCCCGCGCGCGCGCATGCCGCTGTTCGACCTTGCCCTGCCCTCGCTGAAGCGCATGGACCAGGACGCTCGCGATCTCCTGCGGCGCATGCTGAAAGACTTGGCCGAGGCCGACCGCAAGGTCACGGTCGGCGAATTCGTGCTGCTCACGCTGTGCGAGCGCCATCTCGGCGCCGCGCCCAGGGGGGCCCCGCCGGTGAAGCACCGCAGCATAGACTCGGTCGCGGGCGAGGCCGGCGTGCTGATGTCGCTGCTTGCGCACGCGGGCGGCACCGGCATGCCCGCATTCGACGCAGGCATGAGGGCCCTGGGCCTCGCCGGCGGCGTGCTGCGCGCCCCGGCGGAACTCACGATCGCCGCAGTGGAGTCGGCGCTCTACGAATTGAAGCTGCTCGCGCCGCTGAAGAAGCCGATACTCATCAAGGCCTGCCTCGAAGTCGTGATGGCCGATGGTAAACTCACGGTGGCCGAGGGCGAGCTCATGCGCGCGATCTGCGCGGCGCTCGACTCGCCCCTCCCGCCGATAATCGAAACCGAGCTGGAAGCCAAGGAGACCACCGCGTGAGCGTGCTGAAGGGAAAGGTCGCCTGGATCACGGGCGGCGGCAGCGGGATCGGGCAGGCCGCCGCAGTGGAGCTCGCGAGAGGCGGCGCGACCGTCGTCGTGTCGGGACGCCGCGCCGCGGCCCTGGCAGAAACTCGGAGCCTGATCGAGCAGGCTGGCGGGCGATCCGACGCGGAGGCGGTCGACGTCGCGGACCGGGAGGCGGTCGCACTCGCGGCGAAAGCGATTCTCTCGCGCCACGGCCGCGTCGACATCCTGGTCAACTGCGCCGGCGTCAACATTCCCAAGCGCTTCCTGAAGGACCTCGCGGCGTCCGAATGGGACCGCGTCGTCGAAGCGAACCTGAACGGCGCGCTGTATTGCACGCTCGCGGTGCTGCCCTCGATGCGCGAGCGGCGCGACGGGCTGGTGATCAACATCGGCTCCTGGTTCGCGCGCTACCAGAGCTACATCGGCGGCGCCGCGTACAACGCGAGCAAGCAGGCGCTCACCGGCCTGACGCACCAGATCAACCTCGAGGAGGGCATGCACGGCATCCGCGCCTGCGTCGTCCATCCGGGCGAGACGGTGACGCCGTTGCAGCGCGCGCGCCCGAAGCCGCCGTCGCCGGAGGACCAGGCGAAGATGCTCAAGATGGAAGACGTCGGGCGCGTGGTGCGCTTTGTCGCGGAATCGCCCTCGCACGTCTGCATCAACGAGATCGTCGTCACGCCGACCTGGAACCGCCTGATCCTGGGCGGCGGCGAGATGCTGCTCGCCCCGAAGATCGAATAGCCGAAAACGGGTCTGAAGAATGGAGGACCGAAGATGATCTCGCGAGAACCCGCAGGAGCACTGCGTTTCATCCTGGCCGGCGCCGGAATCGGACTCGCGATCCCGCTGGTCTTGCGGCTCGTACTGGCCGCGCTGGACTTTTCTCCCAACGCACCCGTCGGGGTGCTGACCGCTTTCGACTACCTGCAGCTGATGATCTGGCCTACTCCCTTGCTGCTCGTCCCGGTGGAGGAGCCGGGCGCTCCGGACCTGAGCTCTTGGGGTTCCTTTGCGATCGCGGCGCTCGCGAACGTCACGGTCTATGCGACGCTCGCCGGGCTCGTCTGGCTGGGCCTGGCGAAATCGCGCTGGATCCTCGCAGTACCGGTGCTCGCTGTCGCCTGTGCCTGGTACGTCGTGTGGCGCGGCTAGCGACGGCGGGCTCTCCGTGTCCCTCAGATTGCTGCATCTTCTGGTCGGCGTCGGCGGAGTGCTCGCCTTTCTTGGCACGGGAGCCTACATGGCGACCCATTTCCCGGCGGCGTACGAAGGCCACGAGGCGATCCGCTACATGTATCGCGCGAACCACGTGTATCTGCTCCTCGGCAGCCTCATCAACCTCGCGGTCGGGATCTATCGAACCGGTTCTCGTCCGGGCTGGCGCGGTATTGTTGGACTCATAGGATCGGTGCTCATCCTGGCGGCGCCATTTGTGCTGCTCTATGCGTTTTTCTTCGAGGCTCCGCGCGGCACGCCCGAGCGCGGGGTGACCTTGCTGGGAGTGTCCCTGCTGTTCGTCGGCGTGCTGGCTCAATGGCCGAACCGCGCGAAGGCAATAACCGATAGGGAGGTGACAGGATGAAAACGTTCCGCGTCGTTGTCGCGCTCGCGCTTTTCGCGAATGTCCTCTCGGCCCACGCTCAGGGCTATCCGGCCCACGCGGTCGCCATGATCGTGCCATTCTCGGCAGGCGGCCCCACCGACACCATCGCGCGCATCGTCTCCGAGCGGATGTCGCGCGCGCTCGGGCAGACGGTGGTGGTCGAGAACATCACCGGCGCCGGAGGCAGCATCGGCGTCGGTAGGGTCGCGCGCTCCGCGCCCGACGGCTACACGCTCAGCATCGGGCACATCGGCACGCACGTGATCAACGGCGCGATCTACCAGCTTGCTTACGATCTGCTCAAGGATTTCGAGCCCGTGGCGATGATCGCCAGCAACCCCCAGATCATCGTGTCGAAGAACGCGGTGCCGGCGAAGGATCTGAAGGAGCTGATCGCCTGGGTGAAGGCGAACCAAGACAAGGTCTCGGTCGTGACCGGCGGCGCCGGCACGCCCTCGCACGTGAGCGGCGTCTACTTCCAGAACGTCACGGGCGCAAAGCTCCAGATCATTCACTATCGCGGCGCGGCGCCGGCGATGCAGGACATCCTCGCGGGTCACGTCGACCTGACTTTCGATCAGGCGGCGAATTCGCTTCCGCAGATCCGCGCCGGCAAGGTCAGGCCGTACGCCGTCACCTCCAAGTCTCGCCTGGAAGCGGCGCCGGACATTCCTACGGTCGATGAAGCCGGCCTGCCGGGTTTCTACATGGCGGTCTGGCACGGGATCTGGGTTCCCGCCGGCACGCCCAAGGCTGTCGTCGCGAAGCTCAACGACGCCATAGTGGAGACCTTGGCCGACCCGGCGGTGCGCAAGCGCCTGGGCGATCTCGGCCAGGAAATTCCGCCGCGCGAACAGCAGTCGCCCGCCGTGCTCGGCGCGCACCACAGGGCCGAGATCGAGAAGTGGTGGCCGGTGATCAAGGCGGCCGGCATCAAGTCCGACTAGACCGTGCCCCTGATCGCCGAGCTCAAGGAGCGCGCGCGCCGGCTCAAAGGGGAAGTCATCGCCCTGTATCTCGCCGCGCGGCACCCGGGCACGCCCTGGTACGCGAAGCTCTTCCTCGCGGCGATCGTCGCCTACGCCCTGAGCCCGATCGACCTGATCCCCGACTTCATCCCGGTCCTCGGCCTGGTGGACGAGATCATCCTCCTGCCGTTCGCTATCCTCCTCGCCGTGAAGATGATCCCGGCCGGCGTGATGGCGGAGTGCCGCTCGCGTGCCTCACAGCTGGACGCGAGCGGCTCATGGATGGGGCGCATCGGCGCCGCGATCATCGTGTCGGTTTGGCTCACGCTGATCGTTCTCGCGGCGATCGGGGCCCACAACGCGTTCGCTCACGAGCGCTCGCTGCCGGACTACATCGACCGGCCCGAGACCATGATCGAGCCCCGGATCAGCTCCGCGACCTTCGCTCGATACTCGCTCGCCTTCGCCGCATCGCCCGCCTTCTCCGCGGCTCTCGCCGCGCCGGCGGTGGCGCCGAGCCGGTTGGGTTCCTTCTTCAGCGTCGCCTCGAATGCGGCGAGCGCGTCGGCGTAGGCGCCGCGCTCGAGCAGCATGGCCCCGAGCAGCTCGCGCGCCGGCGCGAGCGGGCCCGGGGTCACCGTGCCTTTCTCCGTCTTGTCTTCGGCCTCCGCCGCGTTGGTCATAGCCGCGAGCGCCTCGGCGCGCCGGCCTGCCGCGTACAGCGCCCAAGCCGTGGCGGCCTGCAACTGGATGTCGACCTGGTCGGCCCAATACGCGTCGTTCGCCCGGCCGAGCTTGTCGCGAAGCTCGGATAAGCTCGCGATTTCCGACTTTGCCGACTGCGGGTCTCCGCTGCGCGCGGCGCCCAGCGCGCGCGCGAAACGGGTCATCGCTTCCACGTAGGCGAACTTGGTCGGCCGCACCTCGAGCTGCGCGGCGGCCTTCCAGTCGCTGCGCTCCACGGCGTAGCGCGCCGGGCTCGCGGCCAGCGCGAACGGGCCCGTGTTCCGCTCTGCATTGAATCCCGTGACGGTATTCATCTCGTCGATGATCGAACGCGCCTTCTGATACTGACCCAGTTGGAGATAGGCGTAGACCATGTAGTCGGAGGCGTGCAGCTGGTCGTCGGGCTCCTTCTCCGCTTTGGCGATGCGCGCCGCAGCCGCATTCGATGCGATCGACTCCTTCCAGTAGCCGACCCGGGTGAAGATGTGGGAGGGCATGTGCTGCGCGTGCGGCGATGCCTCGGCGATCTCGGCGTAGCGCTTCGCCGCGTTCAGGCCTTTCTCCGCTATCGGCGGATAGTCATAGCTGTGAAGCAGGTAATGCGCCGCTCCTGGGTGTTGCGGCTGGCGCTGGAAGATCCTCTCCAGAATCGCGGCGGCCTTGAGTTGGTTGGCATAGGTCTTGTCGGAGGGCGAGGCCGCGATGTTGAGCGCGAGGGCGTAGTAGATCTGCGCCTCGTCGTCTTCCGGATAGCTCTTCGCGAGCTTTTCCATCGCCGCGAGATAGACTTGAGCGCGCTTGCGCTGGTCCAGCTTGTCGTAGTCGGCGTAGTAGGCGCCGATCGAGGCGATGAAATCGTTCTCGCGCTGCGTCTTCGCGCCGACCGCCTGCCCCCTCTTGACCGTCTCGACCCCGAGGGCGAGGCTCTTGGGGGGAGTCGGGTTGAAGGGATTGGCGAGCAGGCTCTGCGCGTATCCCCAGTAGGCGATGGCGCAGCCGGGGTCGGCCTTCAGCACGTCCTCGAAGGCGCGCCCCGAGGCGCTGTACCAGAACGAATGCTGGAAGAGCATGGCCTTGTCGAAGAGAGCCTGCGCTTCCGGCTTGCACGAGGTCGGGAAGTGCATTTTTCCGAGTTCGCCTTCATGCGCGAGGCCGGTCCCGGCGGCAAGAAGGGAGGTGAGTGCTGCAGCAGCGGCGAGGGTAGTTCTGGTCATCGTCTTCTCCTGATGGGTTGAGACGACGCCAATCTAGGTCCGGGGGTAACCGAAAATCCCTACGGACGGGCTAAGGTTTGCCGATGGATTCCCAAAATCCCGGAAATGCCTACAGATCAAGGCCCGCCAGCGTCTCCATCAGGCGCCTGCGCTGCCCGGCATCGGCCATCGGATAGGTCTTCAGCCACTCGCTCACCTTGAACCCGGGCTCGAGCACGCGTATCTCCTCGCGCTCCCAGGCGGCCGCATCGCGCTGGCCGGCGCGAAGGAGCGTTGCTGCGAGGTACAGGTGGCTTTCGACGCTTTGGGAATTGCGCTCGACGGCTTGCCGCAGATGGAACAAGGCGGAGTCCGTGTCTCCCAGGAAGAAGTACGCGCGGCCCAGGATGAGCGAATAGAGGTAGCCCGAATTGGGTGCGAGGCGCGTCGCGACCTGGATCAGGGGAATAGTCTCCGCGGGCCGGCCGTCGTAGGTCTGGATCCCGGCCATCAGGGCATAAGCGTCCGCGTACGAGGGATTCAGGCGCAGAGCCGTGCGCAGCGTGCTGGTCGCCTCCGAAAGCTCGCCGCGCTCCATCGTCACGAAGGCCCATGCGAAAAGGACCTCCGGGCTGTCCGGGTCGAGTTGCAGCGCGGCTTTCGCGAGCTCTGTGGCCTTGGCTAGCGCCGCCTTGCCGTCCGCAGTCCAGTTGTTCCGCCGGTCCGCCGCGTAGGTGAGAGCGAGCCCCGCCTGGGCGCGCGCGAAGGAGGGATCGAGCTGGATAGCCTTCGAGTAGAAGCCGCGCGCGAGCTCGTTGTCCGACCTGCTCCTGACGTTGAGCGCGGCCTGCGCGCGCAGGAAATACTCGTACGCCTGGAGGTTCCGCGTGTACGGCGCGGCCCGCCTGCGCATTTCCGCGCCGCTGACCTTGATCCGGAGCTTTCCGAGCATCTGTTGCGTGAGCTCATCCTGCAGGACGAGGAGATCGCTGTACGGGCGGTCGTACTGCTCCGACCACAGAGACTCGCCCGACGCGGCGTCCACGAGGCGAACGTAGAGGCGGATCTTGTCGGCGCTGCTTTGCACATCGCCGGTGACGGCATAGCCTCCGCGCCCGAATTCGCCTTGTTCCGGGCTCTGGCTCTGACGCGGTAAGGCGACGACGCGCACGTCGGGAAACCGGCCGAGATCGGTGATCAGCCGGGAGGTGAATCCGCGCGCAAGCAGGGACTGTCGGGCGTCGCCCTCGATCTCCTTGAAGGGATACACGATGACCTTCGGCGACGCGTCGATCTGAGCAGCGCGGATCGCATCAGCAGACAGCCCGGCGAGCGGCGAATCGAGCGAACGCAGCCAGAGCGCAAGCGCGGCCGCTGCGGCGAGGACGGAAGCGCCTGCAATCCAGTAGACGCGCCGCCGCGAACGCTCGGGAACGGTATCGGGCGCTTCATCGGGCCGGCTCACCGATGCGATCAATCGATAGCCGCGCTTGGGAATCGTCTGGATGTAGCGGGACTCCCCGGAGGTGTCCCCGAGCGCCTTGCGCAGCTTGATCACAGCCTGGGTGAGTACGTCGTCGCCGACGACGACGCCGCTCCAGACCTGCGAGAGCAGCTCCTCCCGGCTCACGACCTGATCGGCGCGCCGGGCGAGCGCGAGCAGCAGGTCCACGGCCTTGGGCTCCAGATGCACCCGCTCGGTGCCGCGCGAGATCTCGTTCGTTCCAGGGTCGACCGACCACTCGCCGACGCGCAGCCGCTGAGCAGCGCCCATGCGACAACGCCCTATCCGCTCTTCTTTTCCTTGTCGGCGAGCAGCTTGAACGTTCCGATCGCCTTGGCGAGCAGCGCGCCCTTGTCGTCGCGCGCCTCCGCCTCGCAGAAGGCGGTCGATTTGCCGCCGTGGAGCACGCGCCCTTCGGCCGTCACCTTGTCGCCGAAGCTCCCTTTCATGAATCCGACGCTCATGTCGACGGTCAGCACGCCGCCCACCACGCCGTAGTGCCCGCGTACCGCCCAGCTCATCACCAGGTCGAGCATGGTCATGATCACGCCGCCGTGCGTCGCGCCCCAGCTGTTCAGGAGCTCGGGGCGCTTCCTCAGCGAAACCACCGCGCGCTCTTTCGTCATCTCGACGATCTGCACGCCGAGGTGCTCGGTGAACGGAATCCTGATGCCGAGGTAGCCCGGTGTCCCCTCAGGCGACACTTGCGCCTCCGTCGACGCCGATGATCTGCCCGGTGATGTGGCGCGAGGCGTCCGACGCGAGCAGCGCCACGATACCCTTGAGGTCCTCCTCGTTGCCGAGCCGGTGCAGGGGGGAGCTCGCAACGATCCTGTCGCCGATCTTTTCCAGCGCACCCCGGCTCATTTTCGAGGGAAAGAAGCCCGGCGCGATCGCGTTCACCGTGATCCCGTACTCGCCCCACTCCGCGGCGAGCGCGCGCGTGAAGTTCACCAGTCCACCTTTCGTCGTGTTGTATCCGAGGGTCTTCAGCATGCCCACGGGGTTGCCGCGCAGGCCCGCGATCGACGCGACGTTGACGATTCTGCCATAGCGGTTGGGGATCATCGAACGCTTTCCGACCGCCTGGGTCACGAGAAAAGTGCCCGTCAGATTGAGGTTCACGAGCTTCTGCCAGGCTTCCAGCGGATAGTCTTCGGCGGGAGCACCCCAGCTCGCGCCCGCGTTGTTGACGAGGATGTCGACCCGGCCGAGGCGCTCGAGCAGCTTCGAGAGCATCGGCGCGATCGCTTCCGGCTGCGACAGATCGCAGCGAAGCGCGAGCGCCTCGATGTTCTGCATCGCGAGATGCTCGCGCGCCTGTTCGAGCTCCTCGGCTTTCCGCGCGGTGAGCGCGAGCTTCGCGCCCATCTCTCCGAGCCCCTCGGCGATCTGCAAACCCAGCCCTCGCGATCCGCCGGTGACGAGCGCGATCTTGCCGGTGAGGTCGAGGAGCTTCTTGACGCTCATGGTTTCGTGGTTCCAGCCTGATTGTAGATTGACACGGGTTTTCGCGCAGAGTAATTTTCGACGACGCCAAGGCGCCCGGAGGAGGGAAGCATGCGCGGTCTAATGATGGACATGCCGCTGCTAGTGTCGTCGCTGGTCGAGCACGCCGATCGCAACCACGGCGACGTGGAGATCGTCTCCCGCACCGTCGAGGGGCCGATCCACCGCTATACCTACTCGCAAGCGCACGCGCGCGCCAAGCGCCTCGCGCAGGCGCTCGCGCGGCTCGGCGTCAGGGAGGGCGAGCGCGTCGGCACGCTCGCCTGGAACGGATATCGGCATTTCGAGCTCTACTACGGCGTTTCGGGCATGGGCGCGGTGGTGCACACGATCAACCCGCGGCTCTTTCCGGAGCAACTGGTGTTCATCGTCAACGACGCGGAGGACCGCTACGTCTTTTTCGACCTGACGTTCGCTCCCCTCGTCGAGAAGCTCGCTCCGGCGTGCAAGTCGGTCAAGGGCTGGGTGGCGATGACCGACCGGGCGCACATGCCCCAGGCGAACCTGCCGAACCTGCTGTGCTACGAAGAGCTGCTCGCGGGTGAGAACGCAAATTACCTGTGGCCGCAATTCGACGAGTGGACCGCGGCGGGCCTGTGTTACACCTCGGGAACCACGGGCCATCCCAAAGGCGTGCTCTATGCCAACCGCTCGACGATCCTGCACGCCTATGCCGCCTCCGTGCCGGACGTGTTCAACTGCTCGGCGCGCGCGGTGATCCTGCCGGTGGTGCCGATGTTCCACGTCAACGCCTGGGGTATTCCCTATTTCGCTCCGCTGAACGGCGCGAAGCTGGTTTTCCCCGGCGCGGGGCTCGACGGCAAGAGCCTGTACGAGCTGTTCGAATCGGAGAAAGTGACCCACACCGCGGGTGTGCCTACGGTGTGGCTCGCGCTGCTCGCTCACATGAAGCAGAACAATCTCAAATTCAGCACGCTGAAGACGGTGGTCGTGGGCGGCTCGGCCTGTCCGCCGGCGATGATCGACACGTTCCGTGACGAGTACGGCGTGCACTGCCAGCACGCCTGGGGCATGACCGAAATGAGCCCGCTCGGCAGCATGTGCACGCTCAAGGCAAAGCACGAATCGCTGCCCCGCGACAAAAGGCACGAGATCGAGTGC
>Ga0326730_1000411_pt1 | contig 11608 bp, 11 predicted proteins | sample MHFSIPfraction_3_FD_207740 | JGI IMG/M metagenome (GOLD analysis project Ga0326730, IMG submission 207740) | Lab enriched peat soil microbial communities from Michigan Hollow, Ithaca, NY, United States - MHF7AN SIP fraction | ecosystem: Environmental > Terrestrial > Soil > Wetlands > Peat...
CGTGAGGAGAACGAGCGCCTGCGCGGGCGGCTCGCGCGCGCCGAGGAAGAGAACCATCAGTACCGCGAGGCGATCCTGTCGTCGGAGCGCTTCCAGAAGCTCTCGGGATTCCGCGCTCAGCGCGAGGTCCCGATGGTACCGGCGAACGTGATCCACCAGGACCTCTCGCCCTGGTTCCAGTCACTCATCATCGACCAAGGCGCCGCGGCCGGGATCCGGCCCGGGATGCCCGTAATCACTGACTCGGGCGTCGTCGGCTTGGTGTCGGGCACGACCCCGGGCGCTTCCAAGGTCCTGCTCGTCGTGGACCCGCAGAGCCGTGTGGACGCCTACGTCGAGCGCACACGCGCGCGCGGCACGGTGCGCGGTACCTCAGGCCACGAGTGCGACTTCGAGTACGTCCTGCGCCAGGAGAACATCGAGGAAGGCGATCTCTTGCTGACGTCCGGCATGGGCACGGTCTACCCGAAGGGCCTGGTCGTCGGGCGCGTGGCCAGCGTCGATCGCAAGACCTCGGGGCTGTTCCTGGGCGCAAGGGTCACTCCCGCCGTCGACTTCACGCGCCTCGAGGAGGTCTTCGTGATCCTCGAGCAGCGGCAGATTCCGGCGGAGGAGTCCTTCTCCGCCGCCGACGAAGGCCTGTGGCCGGCTGCGCCGAAGTCTGTGGTCGGTGACGCCAAGACGAGCGAAGCGCCGAAGCCGGCGGCTTCAGCGCCCAAGCCCGCCGCTGCGCCCAAGCCTGCCGCTGCGCCCAAGCCCGCGCCTGCGGCACCCAAGGCCGCGGCTGCGGCGAGACCGGCAGACCCGATCGAGAAGCCCGCGCTGCCGCCGGCGGCTCCGCAATGAAGGGCTTGCTTCGCCTGCTGGGCATTGGCGTCGTGCTCGTGCTCGCGCAAGCCGTCGCGCGGATCGCGTTGCCCAAGATGGCCCAGCCCGATCTCGTCCTGGTCTACGCGCTCGCGCTCGGGCTGCGCGGTGGAGGCGTGCAGGGCCTCCTGCTCGCGTTCGGCGCGGGCTTCGTCGAGGACGTGCTCTCCGCGTCGCCGCCGGGGCTTTTCGCGCTCTTGTGCGGAACCGCCTGCGCCGCGACCCGGCTTCTGGACCGCGCCCTGTATCTCCGCGCGGCCGCCCCTTGGGCCGGCTACGTCGGCGTGTACACGCTCGCGAACTTCGCGTTCTTCGGCGCCGCCCAGCGCATGTTCGCGCCGGACAGCGTGCTCGAGTGGAGTGAGTTGCTGATCCGCGCGCCTGGGGCGGCAGTCATGACGGCGCTCTGCGCGGCGCCGCTCCTGCACGTCTTCCGCCGCTTGCTCGTCGAGGCCGACCGCGACGGATCCTGGCCCGTGCTCGCCACTCAGGGCGCGCGCAGCCGCCCGTGAACCGCCTGACCGCCACGGGCTCGCCGGCCGACGCCATCGTCGAGCGGCGCTTGACTGCAGTCGCGGTGATCGTCGTCGCGGTCTGGATGCTGCTGCTGACTCGTCTGTTCTACCTGCAGGTCGTGCAGGGCGACGTCTACCGCATCTCCGCGGAGCGCAACAGCGTGCGCACGCAGCGAGTCGACGCGCCGCGCGGCGTGATCACCGACCGCAACGGCGAGGTCCTCGTCGGCTCGCGACCGTCGTTCGACGTGCTCGTGGTGCCGCACGAGACCGAGGACGTCCCGACCACTTTGTCGCGCATCGCCGGTCTCACGGGTCGCGATCTCGAGACCGTGCGCACGAGCTACGGCGACCCGCGCGGCCGCAGCCGCTTCCAGCCGCAGCGCGTGGCGCATGACTTGGACCGCGATGCGCTCGCGCGCGTCGAGGGTCGCCTCTGGGCGCTGGGCGGCGTACTGACTCAAGTGACTCCCGTGCGCGGCTACCGCTACGGTGACAGCGCGGCGCACCTGCTCGGCTGGCTCGGCGAGGTCGGCGCCGACCAGCTGGCCCGCAAGGAGTTCCAGAGCTATCGCCGCGGCGACATCATCGGCGTCGGTGGGATCGAGAAACTGCTCGACACCGATCTGCGCGGCCGGCCCGGCGGGCGCAACTTGCTCGTCGACGCGCACGGCCGCGAGCTCCAGCTCCTCTCGGCCGTCGATCCCGAGCCCGGCCGCAACGTCGTGCTCACCATCGATCACCGGCTGCAAGAGGCGGCCGAGGCCGCACTGAGTCGCGATCACAAGTCCGGTGCGGTCGTCGCGCTCGATCCGCGCACCGGCGAGATACTCGCGCTCGTGAGTCACCCGGCCTTCGATCCGAACGAGTTCGCGATCGGCGTCGACCCCGAGCGCTGGCGCGAGCTGACCTCGGACCCGTTCCGCCCGCTCATGAACCGCGCGCTCCAAGGCCAATACCCGCCAGGCTCGACCTACAAGGTGGTCACGGCGATCGGCGGCCTCGAAGAGAAGCTGATCGGCGCGCACAGCGAAGTGACTTGCGGCGGCTGGTTCCGGCTCGGCCGGCGCACCTACCGCTGCTGGCGTCCCGGAGGTCACGGCGTCGTCGACTTGCACACTGCCATCGTCCAATCGTGCGACGTGTTCTTCTACAAGCTCGGCGTCGACCTGGGCGTGGACCGACTCGCGTACTACGCGCGTGAGCTCGGGCTGGGCGCGCGCACGGGCATCGATCTCTCCGGCGAGATGAGCGGTCTCGTGCCCACCAAGGAGTGGAAGGAGCACCGCGACGGCACGCCCTGGGTCGAGGGTGACACGGTCTCGCTGTCGATCGGGCAGGGCATGAACCTGTGGACTCCGCTGCAGCTCGCGACGGCGTACGCCGCGATCGTCAACGGCGGCATCCGCTATCGGCCGCACGTGTTGAAGCGCATCGAAGAGCCCGACGGGCGCATCGTGCACGGCGTCGACGCCGAGGTTCTCGGCGAGCTCCCGTTCTCGCCGCAGACACTGGCCGCGGTGCGCTCCGGGCTGGTCGGCGTCGTGAACGAGCCGCACGGCACGGGCTCGGTGATGAAGAATCTCCCCGGCGGCGTGCTCGCCGGCGGAAAGACCGGCACAGCCCAGGTCGTCGCGCTGCCGCAGGGCGCGCGCGCCGACCTGGAAGACGTCGAGCATCAAGACCGCGACCACGCCTGGTTCGTGACCTTCGCGCCCGCCGACGAGCCGCGGATCGTGGTCTCGGTGCTGGTCGAGCACGGCGGCCACGGCGGGAGCGCCGCGGCGCCGATCGCGCGCGACGTAGTGACTCGCTTCCTCCAGGACGAAATGGATCTCTATGCCGGGAATCGACCGTAGACTGATTCAAAACTTCGAGTGGCCCATCTTCGTGATGGGCCTCGCCGTCGCGCTGATCGGCATCGTCAACCTGATCTCGGCGTCGCCGGAGCGCAGCGCGTTCCTGCCCGACACCGCTTGGCGTCAGCTCGTCTGGATGGGGCTCGGCCTCGCGCTTCTGCTCGCGACCTTGCTGCTCGACTACCGCACGCTCGAGCGCATCGCAGTTCCGTTCTACGGCGGCGTGATCCTGCTCCTGGTCGCGGTGCTCTTCATCGGTCGGATCGTGAACGGGTCACAGCGCTGGATCGATCTCGGCCCGATGAACTTGCAGCCGAGCGAGCTCTCGAAGCTGGCGCTGATCATCCTGTTCGCGCGCTTGCTGGCCCGGCGCAGCGCGACCTCGCCGATCGGCCTGCTCGACCTCGTCTTTCCGGCGGTGCTCGTCGCGATCCCGGCCGCGCTGATCGTGAAGCAGCCCGACCTCGGCACCGCGCTCGTGCTGTGCGTGGTGTCGGCGAGCTTCCTCGCAGTGACTCGCGTTCGCATCGGGTCGATCTTGCTGATCGTCGCGGGCGGCGTCGCCGCGGTGACGATCGCCTGGCTCTTCTTCCTGCACGACTACCAGAAGGAGCGCGTCTTCACGTTCATGAACCCGGAGCGCGATCCGCTCGGCGCCGCGTATCACGCGATTCAGAGTCAGATCGCGGTCGGCTCCGGTGGACTCTTCGGCAAGGGCTTCCTGCACGGCTCCCAGAGCCAGCTCGACTTCCTGCCGGAGGAGCAGACCGACTTCGTGTTCTCCGTGCTCGGTGAGGAGTGGGGCTTCGTCGGCACCGCGACCGTGCTCGTGTTGTATCTCGGGATCCTCATCCGCGGGCTGATGATCGCGCACTCATCGAAGGACCTGTTCGGCGCATATCTCGCGGTCGGCATCGTCTCGCTGTTCTTCTGGGCGGGCGCAATCAACGTCGGCATGGTGATCGGCGTGCTGCCCGTCGTCGGTGTTCCGCTGCCGATGCTGTCGTACGGTGGCTCGGCGCTGCTCACCTGCATGGTCGCCCTCGGTCTGCTCATGAACGTCTCCATGCGGCGCTACATCTTCTGACGAGCCGCTAGAATCTCCGCATGTCATCGGCCGCACGCGCGGCGCGCAGAGCCTCCGTCGGCGCCTTCTTCGACGTCGACAAGACGATTCTCGCGGAGAATTCCGGCACCGCGTACTTGAAGACCTTGTACGAGCGCGGCGAGATCGACTGGAAGGCGGTGCTGCTCGGGCTCGGCACGTACCTCCGCTACAAGCTGAACCTGCTCGACATCGAGCGCTGGGTGGAGCGCAACAGCGTGCAGTTCCGCGGCCGCAGCGAGGCCTCGCTCGCGCAGGAAGCGGCCGAGCTGTTCCGCGCGGTGCTCCTCCCGTCGATCTACCCCGAAGCCGAGGCGCGCGTGCGCTGGCACCTCGCGCAGGGACACCTGGTCGCGCTGGTCTCCGGCGCGACGAAGTTCGTACTCGAGCCACTCGCCGAACACCTGGGCGTCAAGCACATGCTGTGCACCTTGCTCGAGACACACGACGGCGTGTTCAGCGGGCGAGTCATTCGGCCCATCTGCTTCGGCGAGGGGAAGATCTACTGGATCCAGCAGCTGATCGAGCGCGAGTCGATCGACCTCGCGCGCAGTTACTTCTACACGGACTCGATCACCGACCTGCCGCTGCTCGACCTGGTCGGGCACCCGGTGGTGGTGAATCCGGATCCGCTGCTCTACCGGCACGCGCTCTCGCGCCACTGGCCGGTGCGCTTCTTCGAGCGTCCCCGAACGCCGGCCTAGAGCGTGGGCGCGATCATCTGCTTCAGCTTGTCCTTCGGCTGACGACCGACGAGCTGACCGACGACGGCGCCGTTCTTCACCATGAGCAGCGTCGGCATCGCGCGCACCTGCATCTGCGACGCGGTCTTCGGATTCGCGTCGACGTCGATCTTCACGACGCGCAGCTTGTCGCCGTATTCCTCGGCCAGCTCCTTGATCGTCGGAGCGAGCTGACGGCAGGGCGCGCACCACTCGGCCCAGAAGTCGATGAGCACGGGCCGGTCACTCTTCAGCACTTCCTGCTCGAAGGTGGCGTCGGTCACGTCAAGAATCTTTGCCACGTCGTTCCTCCTGCCTTTGGCTCGCGACAGCATAGAAGCGGCCGCGTTCATCCGCATCACGTGGGATGAACACGAGCACTGGTCGGTTCCCCGCCCGCGCAAAAGTTGCCGCACGGGCGCGCGCAGCCTTTGCGTCGAGCCCGAATACGAGCACACCGACGGCCGCGGGGACCGCGGGCGACGTCTCGCTGCGCGCGTCGGCGAATGCCTCGACGACCACCATGCGCTCTCTCTCGACCAGGCGCCGCGCCTCGTCCAGTCCCACGACTCGGAACTCGGCGGGCGGCGGCGCACAGGCGAGAACTGCCACTGCGACCGATACGAGCCATGTGACTGGGACGCGTAGCGCCATCGCGCACAGCCTATCGGAGCGCTTGCCCGGCTGCTTGCCGCCCCATCCCATTGGCGCGAAGATCCCCCGGCGATGGGGCGAATTCTGCTTTCGGAAGGCGACATTACGGCCGCGCCCGCGGACGCGATCGTGAACGCCGCCAACACCGAGCTGGTGCTCGGATCGGGCGTGGCTGGCGCGATCCACCGACGCGGCGGGCCCGCGATCCAGAAGGCCTGCGACGAGCACGGCCCCGTGGCGCTGGGCGAAGCGGCGATCACCACGGGCGGTGACCTGCCCGCGCGCTTCGTGATTCACGCCGCCGCGATGGAGCCGGGCGGGCGCGTGACCGAGACGTCGCTGCGCGCGGCGACCCGCGCCAGCCTCGAGCTGGCGCGCGCGCACGAGCTGCGCTCGATCGCCTTCCCCGCGGTCGGGACCGGCGTCGGCGGCTTCTCGATGCAGCGCTGCGCGGAGGTCATGCTCGCCGAGGTCCGCGCTCATCTCGCATCCGAGACATCGCTCGAGACGGTGCACTTCGTCTTGTTCGGCGAGCCCGCGTTCCGCGTCTTCGAGAACGTGAACGACGCGGAGAAGGTGCGCGCCGGAATGGCGAGGCTCGCGCGATGACGCTCGTCGCGCACGGCTTCGCGGGAGCGCTGTATCTCTTCGCCGCGTTTCTCGGCTGGAACGGTCGCAAGCCGGGCGGCATCCGCTTCGTCGTCGCGTTCGCGGCGCTGCTGCACGCCTTCGGATTCTACGGTCTGCACCTGCAGTCACCGGCGGTGCCGCTGTCGAGCTTTCCCGCGGCGCTGTCACTCATCGGTTGGGGTGTCGCGCTCGCCTGGCTGCTCGCGCCCCGCTGGCTGGGACTGCGCAGCTCGGGTCCCTGGATCGCGACGATCGCGGCGGGCTTCACGATTCCAGCGGTGCTCGGACTGCAGCTGGCGGCGCCGCACGCCGGCGTCGCGGAGGGCGCCGGGATCTGGTCGCATGCGCACGTCCTGCTCGGGACCGCGGGATTCAGCTTGCTCGCGCTCGCGAGCCTGGCCGGGCTCGGGTATCTCGCGAAAGAGCGCGCGCTGAAGCGCAAGCGCCCCTGGAATCAGGGTCTGCCCGCGCTCGAGAGCCTCGATCACGCGGAGCACGTGACTCTCGCGCTCGGGTTCGCGCTCCTCACGCTCGGCGTCGCGACCGGCTTCGCGTGGAGCGTGAGTCAGGAGCTCGATCCGTGGAACCGACACACGCTCTTCCTGCTCGCGGCGTGGGGCGTGTATCTCCTGCCGGTCGGCGCGCGCGTGCTGCGACAACAACGGGGGCGTTGGCCGGCGCGCGGGGTGGTGCTCGGCTTCGTGTTTCTCGCCTGCTCGTACATCGGGATCAACCTGATTGGAGCGGGCACGTGAACCTGTTCCTCGTCGGACTCTCGTACCGGACGGCGCCGGTGTCGGTGCGCGAGCGCTACGCGGTGGCACCGGCGCTGCTCGCCGAGCGCGACGCGAAACTGGTCGCGGAAGCGCGCCTCGACGAGGGCGCGCTGCTCTCGACCTGCAATCGCACCGAGATCTACGGCGCGGCGCGCGACGGTGACTTGGCGCTCGAGCACATGCACCGCTTCCTGCGCGAGGAGCTCGGCGACGGATCCGCAGCGCCCGTGCAGATCTACGAGCTGGAGGGTGGCGAGGTCGTGCGCCATCTGTTCCGCGTCGCCGGCGGGCTCGACTCGATGGTGCTCGGCGAAGCGCAGATACTCGGGCAGGTGAAAGACGCGTACCGCGCCGCCGTCGCCGCGCACAGCTGCGGCCCCGTGTTGGGGCGACTCTTTCAGCACGCGTTTCGCGCCGCGAAGCGCATGCGCAGCGAGACGGGCCTGGGCGAGTCGTCCGTGTCCGTCGCGCGCGTCGGTGTCGCGCTCGCGCGCGAGATCTTCGAGGACTTTGCGGGCAAGCGCGTCTTGCTCGTCGGCGCGGGCGAGATGGCGGAGTCGGCGCTGCGCGGTTTGCGCGAGGCCGGCGCCGATCAGATCTCCGTGGTCAATCGAACTCTGGGCAGCGCCGTCGAGCTCGCGTCGCGGCACGGCGGAGCCGCGCATCCCCTCGAGGAGCTTCCCGCCGAGCTCGCGCGCGCCGACATCGCGATCACCTCGGTTCAAGTCGAGCGGCCCTTGCTGGGCGCCGCGGAGCTCGAGCACGCGCTCGAGCAGCGCCGCGGTCACCCGCTCTTGATCGTCGACCTCGGCATCCCGCGCAACGTCGACTCGGCCGCCGCGGCGCTCGACAACGTGTATCTCTACGACCTCGACGATCTGGAGGCGACCGCCGACCGCGGGCGCCAGCTGCGCGCGGCGGCGGCAGACAGCGCGCGCGAGATCGCTCACCACGAGGCCGAGCAGTATCTGCGCTGGCTCGCGGTGCTGCCGCACGTTCCCACCTTGCGCGGGCTGCGCGAGAGACTCGAGCACATCGCCGCGGCGGAGCTCGCGCGCAGTCAAGGCGAGGACACCGAGCGCGTGGCGCAGGCGCTGGTCGCGAAGCTTCTCCACCATCCGCTGGAGCGCTTGCGGCGCGAGGCCGACCAAGGCGCCGCTCTCTACTACGCCGAGGCGCTGCGCGATCTCTTCGGACTCGACGACGAGGGCGAAGCATGACGCTGCTGCGTTTGGGCACCCGTGGCAGTGACTTGGCGCTCGCGCAGGCCGAGACGGTCGCGCGCATGCTGCGCGCGCACAATCACGAAGTCGAGATCGTGAAGATCGTGACTCAGGGCGACCGGGTCGAAGGCCCGCTCAGCGAGCACGGCGGCAAGCAGGTGTGGGTGCGCGAGATCGAGCGCGCGCTGCTCGACGGCGCGATCGATCTCGCCGTTCACTCGGCGAAGGACATGCCGACCCAGCTCGAAGACGGACTCACGATCGGCGCGTACCCGCAGCGCGAGGACCCGCGCGATGCGTTCGTCGGCGGCGCGGGCCGCCGCTTCGCGGCGCTGCCGCCGGGCGCGCGCGTCGGCACCGGCTCCGCGCGGCGCACGGCGCTGTTGCGCGCGCTGCGCCCGGACCTCGAGCCCGTGGCGCTGCGCGGCAACGTTCCGACGCGGCTCGCGAAGATCGAGACGCTGGATCTCGCCGGAGTGATTCTCGCGGCGGCGGGCCTGATCCGGCTCGGCCTCGAGGACCGGCTGCTCGACCCCCTCGACCCCGAGCGCTACGTGCCGTCCGGCGGGCAGGGCGCGCTCGCGCTCGAGGTGCGCATCGACGACGAAGACGTACACCAAATCGTGTCGCGCCTGGACGACAGCGACGTCGCCGCGCAAATCCGCGCGGAGCGCTCGTTCCTGTTCGAGCTCGGCGGTGACTGCCACACGCCGATCGCAGCGTTCGCCACGATTCACGGCATCCGCCTGCGACTGCGCGCGCTGGTGATCTCGCCCGACGGGCGCGAGCGCGTCGAAGGCTCCGCAGAGGGCGAGATCGGCTCACCCGAGATGCTCGGCGCCACGCTCGGCCGCGAGCTCCTCGCGCGCGGCGCGCGCCGGCTCATCGAGGGGCGCGGGTGAGTGGTCGCGTCGTACTCGTCGGCGCGGGGCCCGGGGACCCGGACCTCTTGACGGTGCGGGCCGTGCGCGAGCTCGAGCGCGCCGAGGTGCTGCTCTACGACGCGCTGATCGACCCCGCGCTGCTCGAGCTCGCGAGCCCCGCGTGCGAGCGCATCGACGTCGGCAAGCGCGGCGACGGCTCGAAGGGCGTCGCGCAGGACAAGATCGCCGACCTCATGATCGAGAAGGCGCGCGCGGGCAAGCGCGTGGTGCGCCTCAAGGGCGGTGACCCGTTCGTGTTCGGCCGCGGCGGCGAGGAGGCCTCGCGCCTGCGCGCCGCGCACGTGCCGTTCGAGATCGTTCCGGGGGTCACTTCCGCGCTTGCGGTGCCCGCGTACGCGGGAATTCCGGTGAGCGACCGACGCCTGTCGTCGTCGGTCGCGATCGTGACCGGTCACCGCGGCAAGGAGAAGTTCGATCACCGCATCGACTGGGAAGGGCTGGCGCGCAGCGCCGAGACACTCGTGATCCTGATGGGTACGCGCTGGCTCGAGGACATCTGCGCGCGAGTGATTGCGGGCGGGCGCGATCCCGCGACGCCCGCGGCGGCCATCGCGCGCGGCACGACGCCGCGCCAGCGCGTGGTGACCGCCCGGCTCTCCGAGCTCGCGGCGCGCGTGCGCGCGGCGGACTTGTCGGCGCCGACGGTGATCGTGATCGGCAACGTCGTCGAGTTCCGCGAGCACATCGCGTGGTACGAGCTCCTGCCGCTGTTCGCGAAGCGCGTGCTGGTGCCGCGCGCGGCGTCGCAGGGCGGCGAGCTGGCGCGCGAGCTGCGCGCGCGGGGCGCCGAGCCGATCGCGGTGCCGCTGCTCGAGTTCGCGCCGAGCTCCCGGCCCGACGAGCTGCGCGAGTCACTCGCGCGCGCGCCGAGCTGTGACTGGATCGTGTTCACGTCGGCGAACGCGGTGCGCTTCGCGGCGCCGCTCCTGCCCGCCGCGCGGCGCGCGAAGATCGCGTGCATCGGCGCCGCGACCGCGCGCGCCGCGCAAGCCGCCGGCCTACACGTTTCGGTGTGCCCCGAGGACGAGGGCTCGCCCGAGGCGCTCGCGGCGGAGATCGAGCGCGCCGGCACGCTCGCCGGCGCCCGCGTGCTGTTCCCGCGCGCCGAGCGCGCGCGCGAGACTCTGGTGGCCGAGCTCGCGCGCCGCGGCGCGACCGTCGACGCGCCGGAGACCTATCGGACGCGCGCCCCCGCGGAGGCCGGTTCGGCGCTGCGCGCGGCGCTCGCCTCGGGCATCGACGCGGTCGCGTTCACGAGCCCGTCGACCGTCGAACACTTGTTCGCGCTGCTCTCGGCGGACGAGCGCGCGGAGCTCGTCGCGGGCGCGCGCTTCGCATGCATCGGGCCGACGACCGCCGAGACGCTGCGGGCGCTCTGTCCCGAGATACGACCCGAGATCGCGGAGCGACCGGCGATGAGCGCGCTCGTCGAAGCCCTCGAGCGCGCGTACGCGGAGGAAGAGCATGTCGTTTCCTGAGCACCGGCCGCGGCGCCTGCGCCGCACTCCCGCGCTGCGCGAGCTGGCGCGCGAGACGCGACTCACTCCCGCGGATCTCTTCGATGCGCTGTTCGTGGTCGAGGGCAGCGGCGTGCGCGAGCCGATCGCGGCGATGCCCGGCGTCGCGCGCCTGTCCGTGGATCAGCTCGCCGACGAGGCGAAGCGGATCGCGGACCTCGGGCTCGGCGGCGTGATCCTGTTCGGCATTCCGGCGCGCAAGGACGCGCTCGGCAGCGGCGCCTACGATCCCGCCGGCGTCGTGCCGCGCGCGATTCGCGCCATGAAGAAGTCGACGCCCGAGTTGCTCGTGATCGCGGACGTCTGTCTCTGCGAATACACCGACCACGGCCACTGCGGCGTGTACGACGGCACGTCCGTGCACAACGACGAGACACTGCCGCTTCTCGCGCGCACCGCCGTCGTCGTTGCGGAGGCGGGCGCGGACATCGTCGCGCCGAGCGACATGATGGACGGGCGCGTGCTCGCGATCCGCAGCGCGCTCGACGGCGCGCGGCTCGAGGACACGGTGATCCTGTCGTACGCGGCGAAGTACGCGTCGGCATTCTACGGCCCGTTCCGCGAGGCGGCCGAGTCGGCGCCGCAGAGCGGCGATCGGCGCGGCTACCAGATGGATCCCGCGAATTCGCGCGAGGCGCTGGCCGAAATCGAGACCGATCTCGCCGAGGGTGCCGATCTCATCATGGTGAAGCCCGCGATGCCTTGTCTCGACATCATCCGCCAGGCGCGCGAGCGCTTCCGCGCGCCGCTCTTCGCCTACCAGGTCAGCGGCGAGTACAGCATGCTGCAGGCCGCG
>Ga0326730_1000414_pt1 | contig 11543 bp, 9 predicted proteins | sample MHFSIPfraction_3_FD_207740 | JGI IMG/M metagenome (GOLD analysis project Ga0326730, IMG submission 207740) | Lab enriched peat soil microbial communities from Michigan Hollow, Ithaca, NY, United States - MHF7AN SIP fraction | ecosystem: Environmental > Terrestrial > Soil > Wetlands > Peat...
CGGCACGGCGGGCGGCTACCGGGTAATCGCAACCGGGTCGGGCCACGCGGACACATCGGACGTCACCATCAGCGTCACCGCCCCGCCCCCGCCGCCGGGCGCCCGGACCTACAGCACCAGTTTCCCGCTGACCGAGAGCCCGATCCGCGAGGGCGGCAACTGGGTCAATGGATTCACCAACGGCCTCGACTGGTCGGATGTCGCGACCAAGCCAGGCATGGCATACGGCCCCCAGCGTTCGGGCTCCTACAACGACCCGACGGCACTGCTGACGGGCACCTGGGGCCCCAACCAGCGGGTGACGGCGGTAATCGCAGGCACGGCGAACGATGCGTGCGGTGAGGAGGTCGAGCTGCGACTCCGCAGTGCCATCAGCGCACACAGCAATCGTGGCTACGAGGTGACATTCAAGAATTCCACGGACCCCGGCAGCACCTACCTGATCATCGTTCGATGGAACGGCGCGCTCGGCAACTTCACCTATCTCTTCGATCAGCGTGGCGATCCCAAATTCTTCATCCAGCCGGGGGACGTGATCAGCGCCACCATCGTGAGCAATCTGATCGCGGTCTACAAGAATGGGACCCTCGTCGGCCAGGTGACGGACAATACCTTCACCACCGGCCAGCCGGGCATTGGGTTCTCCTTCGATACCTCGGCTCCCGGCTGCTCCAGCGTTGGCTCGCAGTTCGGCTTCTCCTCCGTCACCGCGACGGACGCTCCGTAGCGCGATCCCGCAAAGGCGGAGGGCGTCTGCTCGCGACCCCGCGTCAGAGTGGCGGCGAACAGGTCACGTAGCGAATGGGCCGGCCGGCATCAGCGCCGGTCGGCCCGAGGTTCACAGCGCCAGCCACGCGCTCGAGCGTCAGTGCTTTGAAAGCATCCCCGCCAGCTTCACAGCTGCCAGCCCCAGTATCGCCCCTGCCCACATCGTGACCACAACGGCGAGCAGCGCATTGTACCTGTGGAGGCCGGTGAAACTGTCCACTTGCTCGGCCCCCGGCGTCAGCACGAGGAAGGCCCAAGTGATACCGTAGCCATACAGGCTGAGTGCCGCGCCTGAAAAGATCTTCTGGTTTGTCACGAGGCACATGATGATCATGACCGCCCCGATGATCACACCACCCCAGACGAACCGGGAGGCGTCGCCCGACATGGGGAGCGAGAGCCAGATCAAGGCCGCCACAGACGCACAGACGCAGCCGAACGCATTGCCGATCATCGTCTGCTTCAGGGCCGACATGTCTCCGCCGGCTTGCAGGACGGCCGCCAACGCCACAAACCCCGCCCAGAACGGGAGGCCGAACCTCGCAAACAGGATTGTATCGATTGCGCCCATCAGCCCGATGCTTACCGGTAGCGCGACACGCGGCGACATGATGATTCCCCCATTCTGGAATGGTGAGGACACCAGCTCCCGGCACCAGGGAGTCCTGCAGAAGGTGCGGTATGGGGGTCCATTTACCGGCCGGGACCCGGCTTGTCAACACAACGCCGCGCCGGCCACGGTCGCCGGACTCGTGGAACCGATGGCGACCGGTGACCAGCCAGGCGGCCGCCAGGCGCACACCGGCGCACGAGCAAAGAAGAAGGCCCCCCGAAGGGGGCCTGAGGAGTTCCGACAACCTGCCCTCGCCGCGGCGACTGTGCTAAGGAACGGGGCCTCTCCTCCCTGGGAAACCTGGCGCCGGGGAACGCCCCAATCACAGGCGGGTGCCTCGGCGCACCACAGGGCTTGAGATTCGCTGCCAGGGCCTGTTTGCCACCCTGCGCTGGGTGCCACGCCGAAGGCCGCTCCCGGTGCTAGCGGTCGATCATCCGCTGCGCGCTTTCGGAGTACCGCTCCCCGTGCACCGCGATCCCTGCGGCGGCGCGCTCGATGTTCGCCAGATCGTCGGGCGTGAGCGAGACGTCGGCCGCACCCAGATTCTCCTCCAGCCGGCGCAGCTTGGTGGTGCCGGGAATCGGCACTATCCACGGCTTCTGCGCGAGCAGCCAGGCGATCGCGACCTGCGCCGGGGTCGCCCGGTTGCGGGCGGCGATCGAGACGAGTAGCTCGACCAGCGGCTGATTGGCCTTGCGGTTCTCCGGCGAGAAGCGCGGGACGGTGTTTCTGAAGTCGGTGCTGTCGAAGGTGGTGCGCTCGTCCACCTGGCCGGTGAGGAAGCCCTTGCCCAGCGGGCTGAAGGGGACGAACCCGATCCCGAGCTCCTCGAGAGTCGGCAGCACCGATTCCTCGGGCTCCCGCCACCAGAGGGAATACTCGCTCTGGAGCGCGGTGACCGGCTGAATCGCGTGGGCCCGGCGGATCGTCTGCGCCCCGGCTTCGGACAGGCCGAAGTGCTTGACCTTGCCTTCTCCAATCAGCTCCTTCACCGTGCCCGCCACATCTTCGATCGGGACCTGCGGGTCCACCCGGTGCTGATAGTAGAGGTCGATCGCCTCGACCCCGAGCCGCTTGAGCGAACCCTCGGTCATCTGCCGGATGTACTCCGGCCGGCTGTTGAGGCCTCCGCGCTGCTTACCGTTGTCATCGAAGTCGAACCCGAACTTCGTGGCGACCACCACCTGCCCGCGGAACGGTGCGAGGGCCTCGCCCACCAGTTCCTCGTTGGTGAACGGGCCGTAGACCTGGGCCGTGTCGAAGAAGGTGACGCCGCGGTCGACCGCCGCCCGGATGAGCGCGATCATCTCCTGCTTGTCCGCCGCCGGCCCATAGCCAAAGCTCATCCCCATGCAGCCGAGCCCGATGGCGGACGCTTCGAGATTGCTGTTGCCGAGTCTGCGCTTCTGCATTGTGCCTCCTGAGACGCGTCGCGTCGTTGGTCACTCGGACCGGAGAGAAGCCATGTCGATGGCGAACCGGTACTTCACGTCGGGCTTGAGCATAGTTCGATGCTCGTATGGCTGGAGCGACGCGGGTGTGTCGTCCCCCTGCATCGGCAGGCGGGGAACCAGAGCGAGCGCGGCGCCGGCGAGTGCCGCCAGCGCCGGGTAAGGCGCGCCGATCCGGCGCGCGACGGCCGCAAGGGCGACTCCGCCCAGCAGGAGCGCAACAACGACCTCGAATACGTCCACCGCTCCTCTCCGGCAGCCGAGTGATGGGGCCCTGAGCTTCCTGCCAGCACGCCGGGCGTATCAGGGGTGCACGATACCACCTCATGCCGCGGGACGGAATGAGACGGCACCGCCCCGTGACAAGAGGAGCTACCCCTTGGATGATCCTGATTGGGAAGGACGGCTTGTCAGTCTGGGAAGCGCCAACTCCGTGAATTCTCCGTGCCCTCCGCGACCGAGCGCCCTTGGAAGCGCGAAGCGCGACCCGGCGCGAGGAAGTCCTTCAGGGTGTCTCCGTGGTGCGCTGTTAGCGCCCCCACCCAGCACGCGCTGTTCGGACGCCAAAGAGCGAGGGCCGGCCGGCGGAGGTGCCGGTCGGCCCGAGGTCCTGCATGCGCCGCGTAGGAATCGAACCTACAACCTAGTGATTAAGAGTCACTTGCTCTGCCAATTGAGCTAGCGGCGCTGGAAACGAATCGGCGCGCCGGAGCCGCGCGCGCCAGTGGTCCTCCTCATAGCCCCAACGGGAATCGAACCCGTCTTTCGACCTTGAAAGGGTCGCGTCCTGACCGATAGACGATGGGGCCGTTGGGGCCCACCAGAGACATACCGCTAACGGGATTCGAACCCGTGTTCCAGCCTTGAGAGGGCTGTGTCCTAGGCCCCTAGACGATAGCGGCGTTACACCCGTATGCGCGCACAGCTGTGCGCGCCGACACAGGCCCGGAGGGAATCGAACCCCCAACCCCCGGTTTTGGAGACCGGTGCTCTACCAATTGAGCTACGGACCTACAAACCCGAGGGTGGCTGACGGGGATCGAACCCGCAACCTCCGGAGCCACAGTCCGGCGCTCTAACCGATTGAGCTACAACCACCACGGCTGTTTCTTCCGACCCCCACAAGCCCGGAGAAACTACCGACCACCCCCCGGTGGGTCAAGTCCAGAACGCCTCTTGCAGGAGAGCGGTTTCGGGAGACTCGGGCACCGTTTGGCCATCCAGGACCGCGACCGGAACGATGCCTCGGGCGGCGTTGCTCACGAACAACGGCCGGCCCTCGATCTCCGCCCGAGTCGCCCTCCGCTCGCTCACCGGGCCGGCCAGTTGCACGATCCGGGCCCGGGAGACGCCGGGCAGGATCCCGATCCCCATCGCCGGAGCGCAGAGGGTGGTCCCCTCCCACCAGAACACGCACCAGACCGCTGCCTCTGCTACATGACCCTGCCTGGTGAGCAGGATCGCGTCGTCCGCTCCGGCCTGCCTTGCCTCCTCGAGCGCCCGGTCGAACAGCCCGCGTTCCACGACCTTGTGGCGGTACGGCTCGTGCACCACCCGGCTGGTCATCAGGCTGACTGGTTTGACGGAGCCGAGGGGCCGCTCATTGACGGTCGCGCCGTCGGCGTCCACTTGCAGCCGGGCCACCCGGTCGGGGCCACCGCTCGGCAGGTGCAGAGCCGATGGATGCGGGATTCCCAGGATCCGGCAGCTGGTCGCCAGCCGGCGACGATGGAGTTCCAGGAGTGGCATCACTCCCCCCCGGATCCGAATCGTCTCAAGCAGGGCTGGCGCGTCTGGCGTCATGTGCCGAAGATAGTATGACCCCTTACCGACTGCCTCGAATGCCGATACCCGCACGCCGATCCCACGCGGTCCTGCTGCTGCTGCTCGCCGGCTGCGCCGGGGAGTCGAAGAACGGGCCGGATATCGATGCCCAGCTGGCCGATCTGCTGAACAAGGCCAACGTGACGCCGCTGTCGGTCCCCACCCCGCCGGCGGCCCAGGTGACGCTCGGCCAGGCGCTGATGTTCGACAAGATCCTGTCGGGCAACCGCAACATGTCGTGCGCCACCTGCCACCACCCGCTGTTCAAGACCGGCGACGGGATTCCGCTCTCCATTGGCCAGGGCGCCACCGGACTGGGACCCGCCCGCGGCGGCCCGGGCGCTTTCATCCCCCGCCACGCCCCGGACCTGTTCAACCGCGGGGCGCCCCAATGGGCGCTCCTGTTCTGGGACGGCCGGGTCGCGGTCAAGGCCGGCGGCGGATTCACCACCCCCGCGGGCGCGAATCTCCCCGCCGGTGTGGCGAGCGTGCTGGCGGCGCAGGCGATGTTCCCGGTGGAGTCGCGCGACGAGATGCGGGGAGTGCCCGGGCAGGCGGGCAACGAGCTGGGCGAGATCGGCGACGGCAACTTCCCGGCGGTGTGGGACGGGATCATGCAGCGGCTGCGCGCCATCCCCAGGTATGACACCCTGTTTCAGGCGGCCTTCGGGCAGTCGGTGAACGCGGTGGGCTTCGAGCACGCGGCCAACGCGATCGCCGCCTTCCAGACGGCGGCGTTCGCCCGCTACAACACGCCCTACGATGCCTACCTCGCCGGCGACCACTCCGCGCTCACCGACCAGCAGAAGCGTGGCGCACTGCTGTTCTTCGGCAAGGCCAACTGCGCCAAGTGCCATCTCGGCCCGCTGCTCAGCGACCAGAAGTTCCACAACATCGCCGTGCCCCAGCTCGGACCGGGGCGGGGCCCGGTGCCCAACCTCGACGTCGGACGGGCGGAGCAGACCGGGCTGGCGGGCGACCGGTTCCTGTTCCGCACGCCGCCACTCAGGAATGTGGCCCTCTCCGGCCCCTACTTTCACAACGGCGCCTTCGCCACGCTGCAGGGCGCGGTGAAGCACTATGTCAACGTCACCCGTTCGCTGCAAACATACGACCCGAGTCAGCTGCCCCCGCTGCTCCAGCCGTCGGTGAAGAACGATCCGGCAGTCTGGGCCCAGGTGCTCGCGACGCTCGATCCGATCGTCGCCGACACTCTCACGATCCAGGACGCGGGAGTCGCCGACATCGTTGCCTTTCTTCAGTCCCTGACCGATCCATCGGCCCAGGACTTGAGTTCGCTCATCCCCGTGTCAGTGCCGAGCGGGTTGCCGGTGGGGGACTGACCCGCTCGAAAGGGACCCTCAGGCGGAGCCCGGTGAGAACAAAGGGTCCGCCGCTACGTCCCTTCCGGTGGGTGTCCCTGGAGGGGTCATGATCGAGGAGTCCGCGACTTGCGTCATCTGTAGCGCGACCCTTTCGCCACTGGAGCGGCGTGAGGGGCCGGTCTGCCAGCAGGCCTCCTGTCGGTGGAGTTACCGGGCGATCCCCAAGGATCAGCTCTGCCGGATGTGCGGCCGGCCCCTGGCCATGCAGGACCGCGCGGCCGGAGTCTGCGGTACGGCTCGTTGCCAACACGCGGCCTACGCCGAAGATCTGCGCAGGACCCGCGAGCGGTGGGAGATGGAAAGGACGACCTGCTGCATCTGTCACGCGCCGCTCTCGCCGCTCGAGCTCCATGAGGGGCCGGTCTGCCGGAAACAGGCCTGCCGATGGTCCTACCAGACGATCCCCAAGGCGCACATCTGCCGAGTATGCGGACGGCCATTGGCCATCAAGGACCGGGCGGCCGGGTTCTGTGGCGTGCCCAGCTGCCAGCACGCCGCCAGAGCGGAGGAGGCTCGGCAGGAGCGGGAACAACGGGACCAGGCCGCGCGCGAGATATACCAGCGCGGCGTTGCCCGCTCCGCCATTCCGGAGCCGGAGACCTACCCAATCACCCATTTCCCATCCCTCCGGCGCAAGCGGACCCGGCTTCCCAAGAAGCGGCAGCAGGCCTTCCGTCGCCACCTGGAAGAGTTGATCGCGGACGTCGCCGCGGCCGGGTGGGACAAGACGTCGGGCGGAGCGGGCGACGCCGACAGGACGGTCAGGACGGATTCGACGGTGCTCGTCGTACCGGTCTCGACGACCCCCACGACTGAGCCGGCCCCGGGGACCACCTCCGAGCTGGACGTGGTGTCTGGCAAGGCCTGCGCAGGCTGCCAGGGGTTCTGCTGTCTGACCGGCGGGACCCACGCCTGGCTGACGCCGGCGACCATCCGGCGGTACCACGCGGCGAATCCGACCAGCAGCCCGACCGAGGTGCTGGACGCGTACATGGCCCTGGTGGGGACGCGCACCTATGAAGGCTCCTGCGTGTATCACGGCCAGCGCGGCTGCCTCCTGCCACGCGAGATGCGGTCCGACATGTGCAACACGTGGTTCTGCGCCGATCTGCGGGTGTTTCGCGCCGGGGTGCCGCCTGACAAACCGGTGCGGGCCCTCATGATCTGGCCAGAGGGCCAGGGAGAGTTCAGCGGAGCGTTTGTCGACGGGGAGCAAACTCGGTCCGTGCCCCGCAAGTCCCGTCGCAAGGATCGCTGAGCCCGGCCCGCCATGGCGGCGACCGCTGCCTCCGTCTATCCCCCCGCCGGCAGCGCCACTCCCCGGCGCGCATCCATCCACGACTTGACCGCCATCGTCCCCATGATGAGAGCGCCGCCGAGCAGCGCCCACGGCCCGGGGTACTCGCCGTGCACCGCCCAGGCGATCAGCGGATTGAGCGCGGGCTCGAGAAACAGCAAGAGGGAAGCTTCCAGCGCTGGGATGTGAGGAATGGCGCGGGTGAGAAGGCTGTACGCCAGACCGATCTGGAAGATCCCGAGATACAGAATCACCAGCCAGTCACCCACCGGGTGATGCCCGAGGGGAGGCATCATCGGCAGGGCGGCGAGAAAGGCAAACAGGTTGCCGATGACCGCCGCCGCCGCCGGCGATCCGCCGCGGGTGCCCATCCACCGAAGCCCCATCAGCATGGCGGCGTAGGTCACACCCGAAAACAGCGCAAACAAGTTCCCCCGGACCGGATCGGGCGCCGTCGCAAAGGTGTTTTGCCGGCCAAGGAAGAACAGCGCCATCCCCAGCGCGATCGCGCCCATGAACCAGAGGTCGCGCCGCTGGATGTGCTCCTTGAGAAGCAGGGGGCTGAACAGGAGGATGTAGAGTGGCGCCGTGGACTGCAGGAAGATGGTGTTGGCGGCGGTGGTGAGCTTGTTGGCCAGCACAAAGAGGATCAGGGTCGCAGCGTAGGCCGCCGCCACGAGCAGGGTGACACCCACGGTGCCTTGCCGGACCCGGCGCGAGGCCGGCAGGAGCAGGAAGACCGCCACCGCTGCCACCCCGGAGCGGAGCCCGGCGACCTGCCAGCTGCCGAACGCGGCCGCCTTGATCGCCGCGCCGCCGGTGGAGAAGAGACAGGCGGTAACGAGGAGCTCGAGGCGGGCCTTGGTGTGCGGCGTCATGAGCCACGTGGCGGGTCGCTGGCGATGTCGCGTTTTCGCGTCGGCGCGTGGCCGCACAGAAATGGTGAGTCCGCCGAGCGGCGCACGCGCCCCCGCTCGCCCGCGACATCGCCCGCTTGGTGTCCGATCAACGCCGCGGGGCCGGCGCAGCGGAGCGGAGGGCGTGCGCCGCTCGGCGGTGCGTCCCTTCCAGTGCGGCCACGCCCCGAAGCGACACTGCGCCGGCGCCGCGGCACTTGTTCCAACTTCAACGACAGCCCTCCGTCACCACCTTGCCCTCAATCACGACGGTACACACGTGGCTGGTATACTCGAACGGGTCGCCGTCGAACAGCACCAGGTCACCGTCCTTGCCGGCCTCCAGCGAGCCCACCCGCCGGTCCTGCCCGATGATGCGCGCGGCGTCGATGGTGATGGTCGCGAGCGCGGCCTCCCGCGAGAGCCCATTGGCCGCGGCCATCGCCGCCTCGAACAGCACCACCCTGGTCTTGGGTACATAGCCCTCGTAGCCGCTCTGGAGGGCGACGGTGATCCCCGCCTCATGCAGCCGCGCCGCGGTCTCCAGACTCGCGCTCCGCGCCTCGCCAGTATTGCGGATCATCGTCGGGTGCAGAATCACCGGCACTCCGGCCCGCCTGAGCTCGTCGATCAGCATGTAGCTCTCCGAAGCCCCGTCCAGGACCAGGCGGAAGCCGAACTCACGCTGCAGCCGGAGCGCGTCCTCGATCTCGCTGATGTCCTGCGCGGTGATCAGCGCCGCGAGCCGGCCGTCCAGCACCTGCGCCACCGTCTCCAGCTTCAGGTCCCGCGCGGGCCGCTTGGTGGAATCGGGGTCGGCCTGCTTCCGGGCATAGTCTTTCGCCTTGAGGAACACCGCACGCAGCATGGCGACACCCTTGGAGCGCGTGCCGGGCGACTTGAACCGTTGGCCCACCGTGGGTCCCAGCGTCATCGCCACCATCGTGGCGCTGTCCACCAGCGCCTCCGCCACCGTGTTGCCGCGGGTCTTCACCACCATCGTCTGCCCGCTCATGAGGGCGCCGGGTCCGTGACCCGTATGAATGGTGGTCACACCGAAGGTCCTGAGCCAGGCGACCAGGCGCTCCTGCGCGTCATACGCGTCCACCGCCCGCAGCTCGGGTTGAATCGGGTCGGAGGTCTCCAATTGATCCTGATCGGAGGGGAGGTTGAGCGCCCCGGCCAGTCCCACCACCGAGCGCGCGTCGATCAGACCCGGCGTCACGATCCGGGCCACGAGGGTCCGGGTGCCACGCGGGATGCGGACCGCGGCGGCGGGGCCCACCTGCTGCACCTTGCCGTCCGGTCCGACCAGGACCACGCCATTCGGAATCGGAGCGCCGGCCATGGTGTACAAGGTGTCCGCCTTCACGGCGAGCTGGGCGGCGAGCGGGGGCCTCGTCATCCCGAGTCCGAGCAGAGCGAGGGCGAGGGAACTGCCCAGCCTTCTTCCCAGGCGAAGGGAAAGCCGGAGGACGGGACGGTAGATCCCTCGGGTCCCTTCGCGCGGCTCAGGGGCCCTCGGGATGACCGGGCTCAACCCCTCGCAACGCAACACGCCCCGGCTCATCGCCCACCTCCCAGGTCTGCGTCGCCGTCGTCGTCGCCGGCCTCGAAGTCCCGCATCAACCGGAAGCCGCCGGTGGCGTACTGCCGGTCCTCGGGCCTGCTCCGGTCGAACACCCGGGTCCCCTCGACCCAGGTCTCCTCGACGTGGGTGTAGGTGCTGAACGGATCGCCCGACAGCACTACGAAGTCGGCGTCCTTGCCCGGCGTCAGAGTACCGATCCGGTTGTCCAGGTCCAGCATCTTCGCCCCGGCAATGGTGAGCGCCTCGAGCGCCCTGGCCCGGGACATCCCCGCGCGCACTCCCAGCGCCGCCATGCGGAGCAGGAAGCGCGAATCGGTGATGCCGTCGTCGGTGTGGAAGGCCACGAGCACTCCGGCGGAATCGAGCACGGCGCCGGTTTCCATTCGCAGATTCATCGCCTCCTGCTTCCCGCCAGGAGAGTCTATCAGGATGATTGAGCAGGGCACTCCAGCCGCGGCGATCTCCCTGGCGACCTTCCACCCCTCGCTCACGTGATGCAGCACCACCTTGAAGCCGAACTCCTGCTTGAGCCGGAGCACCGTGAGGATGTCGTCGTAGCGGTGGGTATGGAAATGCACCGTGCGCTTTCCGTCCAGCACCTGCACCAGCGCCTCCATTTCGAGATCGCGCTCGGGGCGCTTGGTGGAGTCGGCCTTCGCCAGCTCCAGCTTGTGGCGGTACTCCACCGCCTTGAGGAACTTCTCCCGGACCAGCGCCGCGGCCTTTGCCCGCGTGCCGGGCCACGGCGGGGCGCCGCGGGGGTTGGTACCGTTGGCCATCTTGAGGCCACCGCAGATCTCGGTGAGCGGGTCGCTGCAGTACAGCAGGTCGTTGATGCTGCGTCCCAGCCGGAGCTTGAGATAGGCCGTCTGGCCGCTCATCAGGTGGCCCGACCCGGGCATGATGTTCACGGTGGTGATGCCGCCGGCCCGGGCCCGCTTCACGTTGTCACTGCCGACGTCAATGGCGTCCAGTACCCGCACGTCGCCCTGGATCGGGGCGGAGCGATCGCCGCCGTCGCCGTCGCCGATGTGGCTGTGGGTGTCGACCAGGCCGGGGATGAGGGTCTTGCCGCGCGCGTCCCGCACCTCCGCGCCATCGGGGATCCGCACCGATCCGGTCCGGCCTACTGCGATGATCTTCCCGCCCTGCACCAGCAGCGTGCCGTTGTCGATCGTGGGGCCGGAGACCGGGTAGATCCGGGCGCCCGTCAGGGCAACGGGGCGTTCCTGTGCCGCAAGGGATCCGGTCAGGAGCAGAACGAGGGCGGCTGACGTCAGTGGCAGTCTCATCACTGGCTCCTCGGTGTTCAACGCAGAGACGCAGAGGGCGCAAGGGCCGCAGAGGAGCCTTGGCGAGAGTCTCTGCGGCCTCCGCGTTCTCTGCGCCTCTGCGTTGTTGTTTTCTTGCTCTTCGGGGTGGCAAAGATGGTGCGTCACCCACCGAGACGCTCGGCCTCCGCCGCCGCGGCTTCCCAGGCGGCGTAGGCCGTCTCCAGCTCCGCCTTGGCGAAATCGAGCTCCTTCGCCAGCGTCCCGGCGCGCGCACTGCCGTCGGGCGCGGCATACAGCTCCGGATCAGCCAGCAGGGCGCTGCGGCTGGCCACTTCCTTCTCCAACTCCTGCACCCGGGCCTCGGCCTGCTCCACGATGCGCCTGGCGCTGCGCTGGGCGGAGGCCTGGGCCTTCCGATCCGGGGTCGCAGGCCGCCTGGCC
>Ga0326730_1000417_pt1 | contig 11454 bp, 10 predicted proteins | sample MHFSIPfraction_3_FD_207740 | JGI IMG/M metagenome (GOLD analysis project Ga0326730, IMG submission 207740) | Lab enriched peat soil microbial communities from Michigan Hollow, Ithaca, NY, United States - MHF7AN SIP fraction | ecosystem: Environmental > Terrestrial > Soil > Wetlands > Peat...
AACACCCTGCCGTACAGCGCCAGCGAGATGTCCCGGCAGCGGGTGGTGACTCCGCCGATGACCTTGGGTGTGTTCCGCGTCTGCCAGACCGGGTTGCCCGGATCGACCCGCTCCGGGCTGAACGCCAGCGCAAAGTCCACCCCGACCTTGAGCCCGGTCGACTCGAAAATCGGAAGCAGAACGTCCCGGGTAGTACCGGGATAGGTGGTGCTCTCGAGGATGATCAGCTGCCCGGGGCGGAGCGCCTGCTTGACCGAAGTGGCCGCCGCCACGACATAGCTCAGATCCGGGTCCTTGGTCTTGTTGAGCGGCGTCGGGACACAGATGGAAATCGCGTCGCACTCCTTGAGCCGCGCGAAGTCCGTGGTGGCCGAGATGGAGCCCTGCTTGACGTACCCGGCCAGCGTCTCGGTGGGCACGTCCTCCACGTGGCTCCGACCGGCGTTGATCCCGGCACACACCGATTCGCTGATGTCGAACCCGAGCACCCGCATGCCGCTGCGCGCGACCTCGATCCCCAGCGGCAGGCCCACATAGCCCAGCCCGATGATGCCCACTGTGGCTTCGCCACGCTGGACCCTGGCCTGCAACTGGTCGAGACCATCCGCCATTTTCTGCTCTCTTACCTTGTGGGAAGTCGTGGGGCCGCAAGAAGATGCGTCTCCGAGCCTTCGAAGCTAGCGAGGGCTGCCATCATTCTGCCACCCCGCCCCGAGCAAGGACCGTGCGGCGATGCCGCTGGTCCCGCCGCCCGGTATCCTCGGATCAGGGGGCTTGTGAAACATTTCACATTAGATAATTATACGGAACCCCGGAGCCGCAGCCATAGTTTTGGCCCGGGGAGGGGAGATCACCTTGGTAGGGCCAAGGCATGCCTTGGCCCTCTACCACCAACGCACCACACCCCGCCCCGAGCCACATCATCAGGAGAGCCGCCCCATGGCCACCGCCAACCCGCCTATGAGCAAGAACGCGGTCTACCCCGCGAACGAGATCGCGAAGCTGCTCGCCCCGCCGGAGAAGGAGCACCCCGGCCAGAAGCTCCGCCGGCTGCTGCACGAGGCGCGGGACAGGGGCTCGTACCTCCACACCGCGGGTGCCTACGATGCCTACACCGCGGCCCTCATGACCCGGTTCGGCTTCAAGGCCCTGTATGGCTCAGGGTGGCAGCTCGCCGCGGTGAAGAACATGTACCCCGACATCGGCGTCTACCAGTCGCACCAGATGGTGGACCTGGTGCAGGAGTTGTGGAAGGGCATCGAAGGCGCCCGGCACAACCACTACTACGACACCGAGGGCAAGGAAGTCCTCTCCGTGCCCCCGATCTTCGTGGACATGGAGGCCGGCTTCGGCGGACCGACCCAGACCTTCGCCCTGGCCAACGAGCTGGTGCGGGTCGGGGCGGCCGGAGTACACCTGGAGAACCAGGACCCCGCCGACCGCACCTGCGGCCACATCGTGAACGTCGGGAAGGCCAAGCGCGACAAGGTGCTCGTGCCCCGGAAGGCATGGCTCGCCAAGCTCAAGGCCATCCGGGCCGCGGCCGAGGCCAATGGGGAGACGCTGGTGATCATCGCGCGCACCGACTCCATCGACGGGGCGCTGCCCGGTGAGTCGTCTGGCGGGGTGCAGATGGCGGTGGAGGATGGCTGGGAGGCGGCGGAGCTGGGTTGCGACGTGATCTGGGCGGAGTTCAACAACGTCGATCTGGAGCAGCCCCGGGCCTTCTCGGAAGGAGTCCGCAAGTACTATCCCAATCAGATGCTGGGCTTCAACCTCTCCCCGTCGCTCTACTGGGGGAAGGCCAAGCGGGCCGGCTCGCTCATCACCAACCAGCAGCTGGCCGACCTGGGGTATACCCTCCAGTTCTCCACGCTGTTCAACTTCCGCACCGCGGGGCTCGCGCTGGACAAGGGCCTGCGCAAGTTCGCAGCGAAGGGACTCGACGCCCTGGCCGACCTGCAGCTCGAGGAGGACGAAGCCGCGGGCGGCGCGCCGATCACCAAGATGCACCAGAAGTTCGCCGGCATGAACCGCTGGCTGATCCTGGAGCAGGTGCTGAGCGGGAAGGCGTAGAGGGGCGGTCGGGGCGGAAGCGGCGGAAGCGGCGGGCGGTTCACAAGACAAGGGTGGGGTCCACATGGACCCCACCTTTCGTTTGGTTTTCCGCCTCGCCCGCCCTGTCCGCCCCGCCCGCCCTACGCAGACTCCGAACTCGGAACTCGGAACTCGGGACGCTGTTCCGCGTTCACAACCAATCCGTCACGTTTGAGCTGTTCGACCTGCCACGGCGCCAGCCGCACCTTCACCGCGTGCCGGTCGGCGACGACCGTCTGCTCCAGCACCTCGCCCAGCCGATACAGCGAGGCGAGCCGGGCGCCATCGGCCAGGGGGACGTGGACCGTCACCGGTGGGCGTAGCGTCCGCTCCCGCCGACGCAGCTCCTGCTTGAGCTGGTCCACCCCGTCGATCCGCATCGTGTTGGCGAACAGCGCCTCGGGATAGAGCTCGCGGGCCCGCGCGGTGAAGCCGCCCGGCTCGCGGACCTGGTCCATCTTGTTGAACACCGGGAGCACCGGCTGGGTGGTCACCCCGATATCGCCCAGCACCTGGTCCACCACCCGCATCTGCTCCTCCCAGCCGGGGTGGCTGGCGTCCACCACGTGCAGCAGCAGATCCGCCTCGCGCACTTCCTCGAGCGTGGCGCGGAAGCTGGCGACCAGGTGGTGCGGCAGCTTGCGGATGAAGCCGACGGTGTCCGATACCCGGGCGCGACAGCCGTCGCCCAGGTCCACTTCGCGGGTGAGGGTATCCAGGGTCGCGAACAGCCGGTCTTCGACGAAGATGTCGTGCTCGCCCGAGAGCATGCGCAGGATGCTGGACTTGCCTGCGTTGGTGTAGCCCACCAGCGCCACGCTGAGCATCGGCGAGCGCCCCGCCCTGAGCACCACCCGGTGCTTTTCCCACTCGCGCAGCTTCTCACGGAGGAGCTGGATCTTCCGCCGGATCATCCTCCGGTCGGTCTCCAGCTGGGTTTCTCCCGGGCCCCGGAGACCGATGCCGCCGCGGATGCGCGAAAGGTGGGTCCACATCCGCGCCAGGCGCGGAAGCAGGTACTCGAGCTGAGCCAGCTCCACCTGCAGCTTGGCCTCGTGGGTGCGGGCCCGGGTGGAGAAGATGTCCAGGATGAGCTCGGAGCGGTCCATGACCCGGAGCTTGAGCTCGCTCTCCAGGTTGGCCCCCTGGTTGGGGGTCAGCTCCTCGTCGAACAGCACCAGGGTGCCCCGTTCGGCCTCCAGCAGGGCCCGGAGCTCTTCGACCTTCCCTTCGCCGATCAGCGTGGCCGGATTGGGAGACACCACCTGCTGGGACAGGCGCCCCACCACCTGCGCACCGGCGGTATCGGCCAGCCGGGAGAGCTCATCGAGATGTTCGGTGAGGTGCTGCACGTCGTCCGAGCCCTTGCGCGGCGCGCCCACCAGAACGGCGCGTTCGACCGGTGGCTCGATGGAGATCAGCTGGCGAATGAGAGGCTCCGCAGTCCTACGGCCGGAGGAGTGGCACGTTCCCCTGGCCGGAGAACGGCACATCGAGTGGCGTGCCCGCGGGCAGGTTCACCGAGAACTTGCCGTTGATGGCGTAGTTCACCGCCCCGTAGTCGAGCACCGACCGCGCCGCGCTACCCACCGCGGACCAGCGGAAGGTAAGCGGCAGGGTGAGCAGTGTGGTGTCCTGCCCCGCGAGCGAGAACGGGTTGGTGAGCGCGATATCGCCGAAGTGGTTGCCTTCGATGTCGAGGCCGGCCGAGAGACTGGTACCCTTGAGCGTGATGTGGTTGGGATTGTGAAACGCCATCACCACGTCGAGCGTACCGCCGGACAACCCCACATTGCGCACCGCAAGATGATCCAGCCGCACGTCAGGCTGGATCAGGTCCGCCGGATTGACGCCGCCGGGTCCACAGCCGGCCAGCAGCGCTACGGTCGCCAGAAGCAAGTTTCGCATAGCTGAATATACCTCAATGTTCCGAGTTGCGAGTTGTAGTGCGACGCTCTTCGGCTGCTTGGGCTACCCCCCCGTCCGCCCGTCCGCCCGACCGCCCGTCCCCCCGTCCGCCCGTCCGCCCGTCCGCCCGTCTAATGCAGTACATGCCGGATAATGCTCTCCCGCTCACCCCGCTGGAACGCGGCGAAGGCCGCCGAGTCGCTCACGCCCACCATCCGGGCGACGACGAGGTAGGCCGCCAGCGCGTGTCCCTGGCTCTGCCACCTGGCCATCTCCAGCAGCGGGCCAAGCGCCCGCTGGCGCAGCTCCGCCAGCAGCGCCGGATCGCGTGTCTGGGTGAGGGCCATGAGCGCGTAGCCGGCCTTATTGCGGTCGGTCCAGACCGGCGAACTGAGCAGGGCCAGCAACGGCTCGGCCGGGACCCGCAGACCGAGCTCCGGCCGGAGTACCGACAGGGTGCCGATCGCCACGAGGGCGCGCACCGCATTGTTGCGTACTTCCTGATACGGATCTCGCGCCGCCGCCACCAGGTCGGGAATCACCCCGCGCTTGTCAGGGGCGTAACCCAGCGCCCACGCGGCAATCGCCCGGCTCTCTGAGTCGGCCGACTGGCGGAGCACGGCGCGAAGCTCGGCCTCGTGACCCGCCGTGTAGCCGAGCACCTGCTCCTGGATGGCTCTGGCCGGCGCGTACGCCAGGAGTGAGTGGCCCTGGCTCAGGTCGTCGCCGGCGTTGCCGGCCTTGAGGCCCTCGAACATCCGCGCGAAGAACGTGTCGCTCAGCACCCGCAGGGTATCCGAGATCCGAACCCGGCCCATCGGTGCCCGGGCGAATGCCGGCGCCGGTGTCCCCCGCTCTTCCACTCCCACGAAGAGCACGTACCGCTCCCCGTCGCAGCAGACCGGTTCCAGCCGCGCTCGTACGACACCGGCAACCCCGGTCAACCGTGCGGCGATCCGGGCCAACCGATCAGACTGGTCGGGCAGAGTGTCGCCTGGTTTGACCCCCAGCGTGGCCACGAGAGCCTCACGGGAGACGTGCTCCACTCCGTAGAAGTCCACCAGCCCGACCACCCGGCTCTGAGCCGCCGTTACCCCCGGCGAGAGCACGCCGAGCCCGATCACCAGGGCAGTCAACTCGGAACGCGGAACGCGGAACCCGGAACGATTGGTCAACTCTCTCCCCGACGCTGCCGCTCCCACCATTCCATCCGCTCCCGGATCCGTTTCTCGAAGCCGATCTCGCCCGGCTGGTAGAACTGCTGGTCGCGGAGCTTCTCCGGCAGGTAGTCCTGCGGGATGTAGCCGGTCGGAGAATTGTGGGCGTACTGGTAGCCGGCACCGTAGCCCAGGTCCTTCATCAGCCCGGTGGGAGCGTTGCGGATATGCAGCGGGACGGGCTCCGCCGGGCTCTGCTTGGCCGCGGCGAGCGCCGCCCACAGCCCCACCGCCGATCGGTTCGACTTGGGGGCAGTGGCCAGGTAGATCGTCATCTCCGCCAGGGGCAGGTAACCCTCGGGGGGACCCAGCATGTGATAGGCATCCCGCGCCGCGACCGCCAGCTTGAGCGCCTCCGGGTCCGCCAGCCCGATGTCCTCCGCCGCCATGGCGATCGCCCGGCGGAACAGGGTCATCGGATCTTCCCCACCCTCCAGCATACGGGCCATCCAGTAGAGCGCGCCCTGCGGATCGCTGCCCCGGAGCGACTTGTGGTAGGCGGAGAGCATGTTGAAGTGCTCCTCGCCGCTCTTGTCGTACACCGGGACCCGCCGCGCGAGGGCCTCAACGATCCCCTCGCGGGTGATCGTGCCCCGGGGTCCGGCCTGGCTGGCCGCGCTCTCCAGCACGGTGAGGGCGCGCCGGGCGTCGCCGTCCACCTGTTCCGCCAGGAGCTCCAGCGCTCCCGGCCCCAGATCGAGGTCGAGATGCCCCAGGCCTCGCTCACTGTCGCTGACCGCGCGGGTCAGGAGCGCGACGATCGATTCGGTGGTGAGGGGCTTGAGCACCCAGACTTGGCAACGGGAGAGCAGCGCCCCGTTGAGCTCGAAGCTGGGGTTCTGGGTGGTGGCGCCGACCAGGGTCACCGTCCCGCGCTCCACGTGCGGCAGGAAGGCATCCTGCTGCGCCCGGTTGAACCGGTGGATCTCGTCGCAGAAGAGCACCGTGCCCCGGCCGAGCACCCGCCGCTGCTCCGCCTCGCGCACGATCTCCTTGACCCGCGGCACACCGTCCAGGACGGCGGACAGCTCGACGAACTCCTTCTCCGTGTGCCGGGCGATCAGGCGCGCGATGGTGGTCTTGCCGGTCCCTGGCGGGCCCCAGAAGATGCAGCTGCCCACGTCTCCCCGGCGGATCGCGTCACCCAGGGGCCGCCCGGGCGCAAGCAGGTGCTCCTGGCCGAGACACTCCTCGAGCGTCCGCGGTCGCATCCGTGCGGCGAGCGGCTCAGGCAGGGTGAAGAGGGAGGGGGCTGGCATGGCGTAAAGCTAAGGGAGGAGATTCGTGAGACGTAAGACGTGAGACGTGAGACGTGAGACGATCTGGTGGCGAAGGTCGTCGCCTGCGCCATCTTCCGGCGGCGTTCTTGGCGGGTTCTCCCGTCTTACGTCTTACGTCTCACGTCTCACGTCTCACGTTCACTTCACCCCCGCGGCCTCGACCAGAAGTCGTGTTACAAAGAACGCCGCGGCCCCAGCGAAAAATGTGACCGGCATCCGCCAGCCGCGGCGCGACTGGAGTTCCGGGACCAGGTTGGACGCCGCGACGTAGATCGTCACCCCCGCGGAGATCGCCAGGCCGTGGTCCACCAGGGGCGTACTCATTTCGGTCAGCACCACACCAACCAGGGTGGCGACCCCGAGCAGTGCGGCGGAGGCCAGCGCCCGCGCACGGCTCTGGCCTCCGGCCAGCATCACGCTGGCCATGGCCAGCCCTTCGGGCAGCTTGTGGAGGAAGACCGCGAGGAACAGCAGCAGTCCCAGGTGTCCGGAGACCAGGAACCCGGAGGCGATCGCCACCCCGTCGAAGAAGGTGTGCAGCAAGAGCCCGATCAGGGCCGACACTCCCTGGGCCGGGCTCAGCTTGTGAGTTTCCTCTCCGAAGTGGAAGTGCGGCACCAGCACGTGCTGCACCAGGTGCACTGCTAGGTACCCGCCCACGATGAACACCGGGGCGTCGCTCCGGAGCGCGATCGCCTCCGGCGCAACCTCGAGCAGGGCCACCGAAATCATGAACCCGGCGGCGAAGGCGAGGAACAGGTCGATGACCGCCAGGCTGCGACGCTCGTGCCGAACCACGGCATAGCCGCCGAGCAGGTTGCCGGCGGCGGCGATCAGGGCGAAGAACAGGGCACTCACATCATCGTCCGGGCACGGGCGAGCAAAGCCTCCCGGGTATTGAGCGACGGATCGTCGACCACCAGTGACAGGAGCCGGTCCAGCAGCGCCCCCATCTGCGGGCCGGCGGGGACGCCGGCGGCTTGCAGGTCGTTGCCGCTCAGCGCCAGCTGCTTCCGGGTGAGCGGCTCGCCCCGCTCGCGAATGCCGCGCACCACCGGCTCCCACAGCGGCGGAGCGCCATGTCTGAGCCGCCAGAGCGCGGTAAGATCGTCCACCGCGTCGCCCACGGCGGCCATCCATCGACGCACCGCCACCGGGGAATTCCCGTCCGGCTCGGGCGCGCCGGTCAGCACCGCCGCGGCCCGGGCGATCTCCGCGTTGGACGCCTTCAGCCGTACCAGGACCGCGACCGGATCGAGGCACAGCAGAGTTGTGAGCAGCACCGGATCCCGTGGCAGCCCCGCGCCGTGGCGTTCCTCGATCGCGGGGAGCACGCTGCCACGGTCCGCCAGCCGGCCGACCCATGGATGGGGGGTCGTCGAGGGAGCGGCCGGTGACGGTCCGGCCTGAATCGAGAGCGGCGCCTCGCCCAGCAGCTCGGGGAGCCAGATCTTCGAGGCGCCGCTGGTGATCCACAGTTCGAGCAGCCGGGGTACCGACCTCGCCGTGCGCAGCCCCTTGAACCACTCCTCCCGCACCCGCTCCGCCGACAGCCGCGCCAGTCCCCCCACCTCGGACTTGAGCGCCTCCCAGGTAGCCGGGTCGATCGCAAACTCGAACCGGGCCGCGAAGCGGAGCGCCCTCAGGATCCGCAGGTAGTCCTCGCGGAAGCGCTGCACCGGGTCTCCGACCGCGCGCACCACCCGCCGCTCCAGGTCGGCGACACCATCGAACGGATCCCGCCACTCATGGCGCAGCGGATGATACGCGATGGCATTGATGGTGAAGTCGCGCCGCGCCAGATCCTCATCCAGGGACGCGCCGTACTCGACCACGGCGTGCCGTCCGTCGGTCTGCACGTCCCGCCGGAAGGTGGTGACCTCGTGATGCCGCCGCCGGGTGCGCACCGCGACCGTGCCGAACCGCTCTCCCACCGCCACGGTATGCCGGAAGAGCCGCTGCACCACATCCGGAGTGGCGGAGGTGGCTACGTCGTAGTCGGTATTCGGCTCCCCCAGCAGCGTGTCCCGGATGGCCCCGCCGACACACCACGCCTCGTGCCCCGCATCCTCCAGGGTGCGGGCGATCTCGAGCACGTCGGTGGGGATGTCGAGACGTTCGGGCAGGGGCATCGACGGTGAGCAGTGAGAAGTAAGAAGTAAGAAGTGAGAAGTAAGAAGTGAGAAGTGAGAAGTGAGAGGTGGGTGGGGAGTGTCCGGGGCAGAAGATAAGCGAAGGCAGCGACGGTGGAAGTCCAACTCGCCCGTGGGCCCCTCCTCACTTCTTACTTCTCACTTCTCACTGCTCAGCCCCCGTAGGCGAGCCCCGCAGAAAGGCAGATCAGCAGCTCCATCCGCGCCTGACTGGGCGTCCTGGGGCCGGCCGGGATCACCCCATCCCGCACCAGCGTCGCGCCGCCGCCTGGAAAGGCGTACACCGGGGTGACCTCGCCCCGCGGGCAGCGGGTCGCCAGCACCACCGGCTTCCCTTCCGCCAGCCATCGCCGAATGGCCGGCACCGCGCCGGGAGGAACATTGCCGCTGCCGAAGGCCTCTACCACCACGCCGTCATGGCTCTTGCGAGCCAGATCGAGCATTTCCCCAAGATCCCCGACCACCATCGGGATCTGGGCGACGCGGGCGGTAAGGCCGGGTGGATTGATCGGTCGGCGCGCACAGCTGTGCGCGCCAACGGTGAATTCCACCCGACCTTCCGCCACCTCACCCACCGGCTCTCCGTGCGGCGCGCCGAACGCCTCCAGGGCGGTGGCCTCGATCTTGGTGGCCTGCCACCCAGCGAGCACCTTCCCGGCGAAGACGACCATCGTGCCCCGACCACGGCTCCCCGGATCCGCCGCGACCCGGACCGCGTCCGTGAGATTCCCGGGGCCGTCCCACTCCTCGTCGCTGGAGGTGCGCATTGCCCCGGTGATTGCGACCGGCACCTCCGGGTCGAGCGTCCGCGACAGGAGGTAGGCGGTCTCTTCGATGGTGTCGGTTCCGTGAGTGATGACGATGCCGGCAGGCCGTTCGCCGAGTTCGCCGCTGGCCGCGGCCTGAACTCGGTTCCTCAGCTCCCACAACTTTGCCGGGCCCATGTGGCAGGCGGGGTACCGGCCCCAGTCGTCGATCCGGTACGGCGCAATCTCCGCGAGCCCGGGTGCGAACCCGACCAGCGCCGCCCCTCCGTGGGTGGGGACGTTTCCGCCGGCCCGCTCGTCGCGGGTCATGGAGATGGTGCCGCCGGTGAAGAGAAGGTGGATCACCAGCGGACCGGCGGACGGGCGGACGGGCGGACCGACTCACCGCCGAACAAGCCGGTCAAGGCGCAGTTTGTTTCCGCCGGCCCGCCGGTCCGCCGGTCCGCTACCCGCACAGCACGCTCCCGCCGTTCACGTTCAGCACCTCGCCCGTGATGTGCCGGGCCAGGTCGCTGCACAGAAACAGGATCGGACCGGCGATATCATCAGCCGTGGCGATGCGCCGCATCGGGATCCCGGCTTCGATCCTCGCCCTGCCACCTTCGCCGAAGGCGGGCCAGCTCATTTCGGTATCGACCCATCCCGGAGCGACACAGTTGACCGTTATCTCCGGAGCGCATTCCACACACACCGACTTCACGAACGAGATCATGGCGCCCTTGGTGGCCGCATAGTCGGCGTGAAAGGCCTCACCCCGCTGCCCGGCCGTGCTGCCCACCAGCACCACCCGCCCGGGGGCCCGCATCCGGCGCAGGGCCGCGCGGGTGGTCAGGAAGATCGCATCGAGGTTGGCGCGGATCGTGTCGCTCCAGCGCCCGGGAGGCATGTCGCGCACGGCCTGCTCGGCTGCGGGCCAGATCCCGGCGTTGCCGACGAAGATGTCGAGCGGGCCCACGGCGTCGCTCGCCTCCGCGAACAGCCGGTCGACCACGCCGGGGTCGCCCAGGTCTCCGGCGCCCACCCACGCCTTGCGTCCCAGCCGGCGGACTTCCGCGGCCACGGCCTCGGCATCGGTGCGGCGCGAGTGACAGGTCAGGGCGACATCGGCACCGGCGCGCGCGAGGAGCAGAACCGTGGCGCGGCCGATACCACGCGACGCCCCGGTCACGAGCGCCGTCTTTCCCATCAGCGAGATCATGTGCGTTCCTGAGTGGAGCGGTCGAGCAGGGAGCGAAGCCGGTCCACGATCGACAACCGCCAGACGAGCGGCGGAACCGGCTCCAGCGGGCGGTCCTCCAGGATGGCCCGTGGATTGGCGAGCAGCAGCAGCTCCGCCTGCTGGCCACCCGCCATCTCGACCAGGGCATCCTGTACCGGCCGGAGGCTGCGATCATCGCCATGGTTGTCGGCCGCGGCGATGTCCGCGAGGCCATGGGCGACCAGTTGCCGGGCCCGTTCCCCGCGGGAGCGGGGCGAGATCAGCGTCGGTCCGTCCACCTGGAGGACCGCGCCCAGCTCCTTCCACCGCTGGGCCAACGTCGGATTCACACACTTGTACCGCTCGGGATGAGCCACCAGCGGTACCAGCCCGGCCCCGGTCACTCCAATCAGAGCCTGTTCCGTGGCGTGCGCCGTGACCAGCCGGGGGAATTCGAGCAGGAGATAGCGGGTGTGATTGAGCGTGACCACACGATCCTGACCCACTCGGGGATCGAGCGGGCGGTCCATCATCACCTCCGCTCCGCGGTACAGCGAGATTCCCGCGGGCGCCGCCGCCCTAAGCTCTTCGAATACCCGGTCGTGACCGGCCGGGGTCCCGGCGATGGCATCGCTGGCGAGGAGGTGGGGAGTGAGACACACCGCCTCCACCCCCTGCTCCGCCAGCCGGGTAAGGACCGCGACCGATTGGGCGAGGGTCCGGGAACCGTCGTCTACGCCTGGCAGCAGGTGACAGTGGAGGTCGATCACTCAGGCGATGCGCTCGGCCGCGAGCAGGCTCTCCGCGAACTGCCCCAGGCGCTCCGGAGCGGTT
>Ga0326730_1000421_pt1 | contig 11387 bp, 8 predicted proteins | sample MHFSIPfraction_3_FD_207740 | JGI IMG/M metagenome (GOLD analysis project Ga0326730, IMG submission 207740) | Lab enriched peat soil microbial communities from Michigan Hollow, Ithaca, NY, United States - MHF7AN SIP fraction | ecosystem: Environmental > Terrestrial > Soil > Wetlands > Peat...
CGAGCCGGAGCCGGGCCAGCCGGTGCTGCAGCGGACTCGTATCGAGGGCCAGCACCAGCTCGATGCCATCGGTCAGTGGGGCCCGGAGCACGCGGGCCTCACCGGCGCGCAGGGTGAGGGTGGTCGGTACCCCGAGCAGCGTGGTGGGGCGGACATCGTCGAAATAGGGGTGGTCCGGGATCCGGCGGCTGATGGCCAGGGCGGAGCCCGTGGGGCCGAAGGCTGCGATGGTCCGGTCGCCGTAAATCAGCTCGCCGACCACGTGGGCAACCGCCGCCTCCCTCGTCGGGTACTCCGCGCGGTCGATGGCGAGCAGCGACCGTGCCGCGCTGGCGCCATCCTCCAGACCGTGATCGAAGTCCCTCTCGTACGCACCCGCGAGCTGGAAATAGAGACCCACTGCACCAAGCACCAGCAGCAGCGCAAAGCTGCTCGCGAAGACCAGGGCGAGCCTGGCCCGGAGCGCGAGCGGGGTCACGGGATGCGCTTGCCCCGGGCGGGATCGAGCGTGTAGCCGGCCCCCCGGATGGTGTGGATCAGCGGATTCAGTCCCGGCCGGTCCACTTTCCTCCGGAGCCGGGAGACATATACATCGATGATGTTGGAGAAGGGATCGTAGTTCTCATCCCACACCGCCGCGCTGATATCCGCCCTGCCACAGACGGTACCCGGGCGGCTGGCCAGGTGCTCGAGCAACGCGTATTCGGTGGTGGTCAGCTCGATCGGCTCTCCGGCCCGGGTGGCGGAGCGGGTGGCTGGGTCCAGCTCGAGGTCCGAGACCGTGATCCGGGTGGGGCGGGATTCCGGCTGCCGCCGCTGCAGGGCCCTGAGCCGGGCCAGCAGCTCCTCGAGCGCAAACGGCTTGACCAGATAGTCATCCGCGCCGCTGTCGAGTCCGGCCACCCGATCCTCGACGGAGTCGCGTGCGGTCAGCATCAGGATCGGCAGCGGGACGGACCGCCGGCGCAGCTCCGCGGCCAGACTGAATCCTGAGCCATCCGGCAGATTCACGTCGAGAATCATTGCGTCGTACCGCTCCAGCGCGAGCTTCTCCCGGGCGGTGGCCAGCCGGTCGGCCAGGTCCACCGCATGGGAAGCCTGCCGCAGCCCGCGGGCAATCGAATCCGCCAGGCGGGCTTCGTCTTCCACCAGCAGCACGCGCACGCCCGACCCCGAGTCAGTCGTCGTCGTCGTGACTCGCTTCGGCTGGTGCGGAGGCGCTGGTGCCGGCCCGGATCTCCTCGTGCCGGATCGGGCCTCCCAGAAGTGCGGTCCAGCCGAGCAGCCCGGCACTCAGCGCGAGACCTGCGAGAGTGATACCACCCAGCCCCCGACTCGGTCCCCGCCCGCCGCGACTCTGCCACAGGCCCAGCCCCGCGATCGCTCCCGTCAGCAGTACCGCGATCAAGGCTGCCTCGGCCCGCTCCTCATGCTGGTGAATCAGTTTTTCACTGGCCCAGGAAGTGTCCTCTACCCGGTCCTCCGCCGGCTCACCAGTAAGGAAGACAGGATAGGTCAGCGCGGCCAGGATGACCGAGGCGCCGAGCGCGGCACGGTAGATCTCTCGCGACCCCCTGAACAGCGCCCACGCCAGCAGGGCCGCTACCAGGGGAACGCCGATCACAGGGACATGGTTGAACATCAGATGGAGGTGGGCCGGGTTCATCTCAATGCTCCAGAAAAGGACTACGTCAAGGTAGTCCCCGGCCATGAACTGACGATGAACACTCCCTTGAGGCTCCCGGACTCCACTTTTCGGGCGGCCCGATGTAATCGCCCAGGCGCTACTCGGCCTTCCGGCCCGGGAGCCTCCGGCGTGGCGTCCCCCCAAAGAAAAAGGAACCGGAGTCATCCGGTTCCCTGTCCCTCGCCGCGCTGGATTCCGCCATCAGCCCCGCATCCCGGCCTTCAATTGGAGACCGAGTCTCCGCCGAACTGTTCCGGCTCTTCGGAACCCTCGGTCGAATCTTCGGCAGGAATCGTCACTCCCTCGGCGCCCAGCAGCCGGAACACTTGCCATTGCTGGCGCTTGGCGTTCTTAGAGCGGGGCCCATTGTACATGAGCGATACCAGGTACATCCCATCGCGTCTTCCCAGGTAGCCCACCAGAGTCGAGACACCACTCAGGGTGCCGGTCTTGGCGCGCACGACTCCCTGGTCGGGGAGGCCCGAGGCGAGCCGAGCCAGAGTGCCCTGGCCGTTCGCCGGCAGGAGGTAGGGGAAGTTGTGGCCCGCCGGGGTGCTCTGGACGTTGGCCATGTAGAGGATGAACGTCGCGGGGGTCACCCGGTCGTCGTGAGACATGCCGCTGCCGTCCACCAGCTTCACCCCGCCTGCGACGCCGGCGACCTGCTGTACATGCTCGGTCAGCAGCTCCGGGCCATGTTCTTCTCCGGCCGCCCAGCGGAGCAGCAGCTCTGCACCGATGTTCAGGCTGCGGCGGTTGATCTCCAGCGCCACCGAGTCGAACGGAGCCGACTCGATCTCGGCCAGCACATCGCTGGCCTCGTTCTCCACCGTGATCTGCTGGGGGGCACGGTCCCATTCGATGCCCTGCTGCTGCAGCGCGCGGGCCCAGGTCGCCGCCAGCACAGCCTTGGTGTCGGAAGCGGTGGAGACCAGCCGGCGCGTCCCCGCTCCGACGCCCACGCTTCCGGTCACCAGGTACCCGCCATCGGCCATCCGCCGGATGCGAAGCGCCGAGCGGTGCCCGGCCACGGTGGTGGCGTGCACGTCGACCAGCGCGTCGATCCCATCGGGAGAAGTGGCCACCAGCCGCGCCCGTGCTCCCGCGCGCTGGCCCGGCTCCACGTAGAGCATGATCAGGTTCTCATGCAGCGTCAGCGCCCCAATCAGCGGAGCATAGATGCTGCCCCGGTTTCCCGCGTTCCATACCGTGGGGAAGCGGGCTTCGGCGGGAACGCCATCGGCCGTGATCACGGTGAGCGGGCCATGCAGGCGCCGCACGCCCCGCTCGGCCAGCTGCGCCGCGAGATCGGCCAGCCGCGGGCCGCGGCCGTCGGGAGACTCGAGGGTGGGATCGCCATTCAGCTCCAGGGCCCACTTCCCGTTCCAGTCGCCGGTGATCTCATCCACCTGGCCGAAGCCCACCACCCGGGTGGTGCGCCGGGCGTCGCCGCCGACGATCGAGCGGGCGAACCCCGTGGTCAGGAGCTTCACGGTGGACGCCGGAATCAGCTGCCGATCGGGGTTGACGCTCCACAGCATCTGGCCGCTCTGATCGGCGATGGCGATGCCCCACGTGCCCGACGCGCTGCGGCGGGCGCCGCGGAACCAGCGATCGAGCTGACTTTTCAGGATCTGAGGAAGATCTTGAGCCGCTACCCGCGTCGGGATTCCAGCGCCCAAAGACGCGAGAATCCAGGAGTAGAGCAGGACACGGGTGACGAGGCGCACAGTTTCTCCGGGTGCCGGAGGTGGATCGGTACTCGGGACTCTTGCCGGACCGGCTGAGTTTGCCGCAGGGCCCGAGAAACTATCAGGTCTTGCACCTACTTGCCAAGTAGCGACTTGGCTTGTGGTTACCGCTAGATACGTTGCTGGCCCCTCGAGATTCTCACCCACACAGTGCAACCCGCGTTCCAGCCGTCCTCCGGCCGCCAGGGCTGGCTCAACTTCAGGCTAGTTTTGTTCATAGAGCAGCGTAATAACACTGAACAGCGGACGCGGCCGGACTACTTGAGCACGGCCTTCGCGATGGTCGCAAGCTGCATGTTGCTGGTCCCCTCGTAGATCGTGCCGATCTTGGCATCCCGATAGAACTTTTCGGCCGGGTACTCCTTGGAGTAACCGTAGCCGCCGAACAACTCCAGGCAACGGCTGGTCGTCCGGTCCGCCATCTGGGAGCTGAACAGCTTGGCCATCGCGGCCTCGCGGGAGAACGGCTGCCGGCTGTCCTTGAGCCGGGCCGTGTTGTAGACCATCAGTCGGGCCGCTTCCAGGTCGGTAGCCATCTGTGCCAGCTGGAACTGGACTCCCTGGAACTCCGAGATGAACTTGCCGAACTGCTTCCGCTCCTTGACGTAGGTCACCGCCGCCTCGAGCGCTCCGGTTGCCACGCCCAGCATCTGGGCGCCGATCCCGATGCGGCCCTCGTTGAGGGTCTCGATCGCGATCTTGTAGCCCTGGCCCACCGGGCCCAGCACGTTCTCCTTGGGAACCCGGCAACTCTCCAGGATGAGCTCGGTGGTGCTCGAGGCACGGATGCCGAGCTTGTTCTCCTTCTTGCCGACACTGAAGCCGGGGAAGTCCCGCTCCACCAGGAAGGCGGTGATGCCCTTGTAGCCCTTGCTGAAATCGGAATTGGCGAAGATGAGAAAGAAACCCGCCTCACCGCCGTTCGTGATCCAGAACTTCCGCCCGGTGAGCTCCCAGTGGCTCCCCTTGTCTTCGGCCCTGGTTTCGAGCGCGAAGGCGTCGCTGCCGCTGGCCGGCTCCGACAGCGCGAAGGCACCAAGCAGGTCGGCGGTCAGCCGGGGGAACAGCCTGGCCTTCTGCTCGTCGGTGCCCCAGCGCAGCAGGGCGTTGTTGACCAGGGTGTTGTGCACGTCGACGTAGATGGCCGCGGAGGCGTCTACTCGAGCCAGCTCCTCAATAGCCAGCGTCGCCAGGAAGATCGTTCCGCCGGCACCGCCGTACTGCTCCGGAACCTCGATCCCCATCAGTCCGAGCTCGAAGAACTTCCGGATGAGATCGGGCCGGAACCGTGCTGCCTCGTCCATCTCATGGACGAACGGCTTCACCTCGGTCTCGGCGAACTCCCGGACGGTGGCGCGGAACAGCTCCTCTTCCTCGGAGAGCTGGGTGAGGGGCTGGGGACTCAAGGTCTCGGTCACGGCGAGGTCCTCGCAAAACGGAGCAGGAACATACTTCTCCGACGTCGCTGGGTACAGCGTTCTGCCGAGTTCCGAGTTCCGAGTTCCGAGTTCCGAGTTCCGAGTTCCAAGTTCGACGTTCTGGGTGTTAAGCAACGGGGCTGCGCGCCGGCGGGTCTTATCCCGGGTGAACTCGAAACTCTACCCCCGGCCGAGGGGAGAATCCGGGACGTCGAAGCAGCCAGCGAGGTCCGGGCCCGGCCGCCGGTCGGACAAGCCCTTGAGTGGCGTGAGAATGCCCCGGAGCCCGCGGCGGCGACCGGCTCACTGTCCCTTAATGCGGTCTTTACACCGGGGGCCGAGCTTCCAGACACCGCCTTGATACTGAGTCCGCCAAGTTCCCCCGCGTTCCCAAGCGGAGACACCCATGGACTTCCTGATGCTGCTGCTGCTCGTCGTTCTGGTCCTGCTCTCCTGGGGGCTGGTGCGGCTCTGCGAGAAGGTGTGACGCCATGTCAATCCTCAACATCGTCGTGGGCGTCATCGCCCTCATCCTGCTGATCTACCTGTTTGCCGCGATGCTCAAGCCGGAGCTGTTCTCATGACCGCGAATGCCTGGCTGCAGCTGGGGCTCTATCTCGTCGTCCTGATCGGGCTCGCCAAGCCGCTCGGCGGCTTCATGGCCCGGGTCTACCAGGGAGAGCCCCATTTCCTCGCCCGGTGGCTGGGGTCCATCGAGCGCCTCTGCTATCGCATGATGGGGGTCGACCCACAGGAGGAGATGGATTGGAAGCGCTACTCCATCGCAGTGCTGCTGTTCAGCCTGGCGGGGACCGTGATCGTGTATGCGCTCCAGCGCCTCCAGGGGATGCTGCCGCTCAATCCGGCGCAGATGGGTGCGGTCGAGCAGAAGGTCGCCTTCAACACCGCCATCAGCTTCGTCACCAACACCAATTGGCAGGCCTACGGCGGCGAAGCGACGATGAGCTATCTCACCCAGATGGCGGCGCTCACCGTCCAGAATTTCGTCTCCGCGGCAACCGGCATGGCGGTGCTGATTGCCCTCATTCGGGGCATTTCCCGGCATGAGAGCAACCAGCTAGGGAGCTTCTGGGCGGACCTGGTCCGGGGCACGCTGTACATCCTGGTGCCGCTGTCCTTCATCCTGGCGCTGGCGCTGGTGTCCCAGGGCGTAGTGCAGAGCTTCTCGGCCTACAAGACGGTCCCGCTGGTCGAAGCGCTCGGTCCTGACACTGCCCGGGTCACCACCCAGGTGCTTCCCATGGGCCCGGCCGCCTCGCAGATCGCGATCAAGCAGCTGGGGACGAATGGCGGGGGCTTCTTCAACGTCAACTCGGCGCATCCGTTCGAGAACGCATCCGCGTTCGCCAATTTCCTCGAGGTGCTGGCGATTCTGGTCATCTCCGCCGCGCTGTGCTACACCTTCGGCAAGATGATCAAGGATACCCGGCAGGGGTGGGCCATCCTCGCCGCGATGACGATTGTGTTCGTGGGTCTCCTGCTCGTCGCCTTCACGGCGGAGAACGCGCATCATCCGGCGTACGCCGCCCTCGGTATCGACCAGGCGCCGAGTGCATTGCAGGCCGGCGGGAACATGGAGGGGAAGGAGGTCCGCTTCGGGATCACCAATTCGGCGCTCTGGGCGACCGCCACGACGTCGGCATCCAACGGCTCGGTCAATGCGATGCATGACTCGTTCATGCCGCTCGGAGGATTGGTTCCGCTCTGGCTCATGCAGCTGGGGGAGATCATCTATGGCGGCGTAGGCTCGGGGCTGTACGGCATGCTGCTCTTCGCCATCGTGACCGTGTTCATCGCGGGTCTGATGGTCGGGAGAACACCAGAATACTTGGGCAAGAAGATCGAGGCCTACGAGATGAAGATGGCGAGCCTCGCCATCCTGATCCCCAATCTGTTCGCCCTGTTCTGCACCGCAATCGCTGTCGCGACCGAGGCGGGGCGAGCCGGGCCACTCAACCCGGGGGCGCACGGCTTCACCGAAATACTGTACGCCTTCTCCTCGATGTCCAACAACAACGGGAGCGCCTTCGGCGGCCTGACCGGCACCAACTGGCTCTACACCCTGCTGGGTGGCATCGCGATGTGGGGGTCCCGCTTCTGGATCATCATCCCGACCCTGGCGGTGGCCGGCTCGCTGGGCCGGAAGAAGGTGATCCCGGCCAGTGTCGGCACGCTGGCGACCCACACGCCGCTGTTCGTGATCCTGCTGGTGGGAACCGTGGTGCTGGTCGGCGCCCTGACCCACCTGCCCGGGCTGGCGCTTGGTCCCATCGTCGAGCACCTGCAGCTCTTTGCGAGGTAACCTGAATGTCTAGCGCCAAGGCGCGGCCGCTGTTTCATGGTCCGATCACCCGGCGGGCGATTCGCGACTCGTTCGTGAAGCTGAACCCGGTCCACATGGTCCGGAACCCGGTGATGTTCATCGTGGAGGTCGGGAGCCTCCTCACCACCGTGCTGGCCGTGATGGCCTACGCCGGCAAACTGGCGGAGCCGCCCGGGTTCATCCTGGCGGTCTCGGCATGGCTCTGGCTGACCGTCCTGTTCGCCAACTTCGCCGAGGCCATGGCGGAGGGTCGCGGGAAGGCCCAGGCCGATGCCCTGCGGGGCGCCAGGCGCGACGTCATTGCCCGGAAGCTCCGCGACCCCAAAAACAAGCTCAAGTATGACGACGTCCCCGCCGCCACCCTCCGCAAGGGTGATGTCGTCCTGGTCCTGGCGGGCCAGTTCATCCCGGGCGACGGCGACGTGATCGAAGGCGTCGCCTCGGTGGATGAGAGCGCCATCACCGGCGAGAGCGCACCCGTGATCCGCGAGAGTGGCGGTGATCGGAGCGCCGTGACCGGTGGCACCAAGGTGCTGTCCGACTGGATCATAGCGCGGATCTCGGCCAACCCCGGGGAGTCGTTCCTGGACCGGATGATCGGCCTGATCGAGGCGGCCAAGCGGCAGAAGACGCCGAACGAGATCGCCCTGGAGATCCTGCTGGCCGGGCTGACCATCATCTTCCTGGTCACGACCGTGACGCTGTCCCCCTTCTCGATCTTCGCGGTCGCGAGCTCCAAGGTGGGCACACCCGTGACGGTGACCGTGCTGGTGGCGCTGTTGGTCTGCCTCATCCCTACCACCATCGGTGGGCTGCTCTCGGCGATCGGTATCGCCGGCATGGACCGGATGATCCAGAAGAACGTGATCGCGATGTCGGGCCGGGCGGTCGAGGCCGCGGGCGACGTGGACGTGCTCCTGCTCGACAAGACCGGGACGATCACGCTGGGCAATCGCCAGGCCGTGGCGTTCCTGCCGGCGGACGGAGTCACGGAAGCCGAGCTGGGAGATGCCGCACAGCTGGCTTCCCTCGCCGACGAAACACCCGAAGGTCGCAGTATCGTGGTCCTGGCCAAGGAGAAGTATGGCCTCAGGCAGCGCGACATTGCCCAGCTGGGCGCCACCTTCGTGCCGTTCACGGCGCAGACCAGGATGAGCGGCGTCAACCTCAACGGCCGGCTCATCCGCAAGGGCGCCGATGACGCCATCGCCGCATGGCTCCGGGCGGGTGGCTCCGAGCTGCCCGTCAAAGTGCAGCAGACGGTGGACCAGATCGCCCGGCAGGGTGGGACCCCACTGGTGGTCGCGGAGCAGGGGCGGGTGCTGGGGACCATCCAGCTGAAGGACATCGTCAAGGGCGGCATCAAGGAGCGGTTCGCCGAGCTGCGGGCCATGGGCATCAAGACCGTGATGATCACCGGCGACAATCCGCTCACCGCCGCCGCGATCGCGGCCGAGGCCGGGGTGGACGATTTCCTGGCCCAGGCCACGCCGGAGGCCAAGCTCGCGCTCATCAAGGAGCACCAGCGGGGTGGGCGGCTGGTCGCGATGACCGGGGACGGCACCAATGACGCCCCAGCCCTGGCCCAGGCGGACGTGGCGGTCGCAATGAACTCCGGCACCCAGGCGGCCAAGGAAGCCGGGAACATGGTGGACCTGGACTCCAATCCCACCAAGCTGATCGAGATCGTCGAGACCGGGAAGCAGATGCTGATCACCCGGGGCGCGCTGACCACCTTCAGCATCGCCAACGACGTGGCCAAGTACTTTGCGATCATTCCAGCTGCGTTCGCAACGACCTATCCGGTCCTCAAGGCGCTGAACATCATGGGACTGGCCACGCCGCAGAGCGCCATTCTCTCGGCGGTGATCTTCAATGCGCTGATCATCGTCTTCCTTGTCCCGCTGGCGCTGCGCGGCGTGCGCTATCGTCCCATCGGGGCCGCCCGGCTGCTCCGCAATAACCTGCTGATCTACGGAGTGGGCGGAATTCTCGTCCCCTTCGCCGGCATCAAGCTGATCGACATGCTCCTTGTCGGTCTTCACCTCGTCTGAGCGTTCCCCATGCGCACCCTGATCCGTCCCGCAATCATGTCGATGGTGGCCCTGACGCTCCTTACCGGGGCCATCTACCCCGCTCTGGTCACCGGCATCTCGGCAGTGGTGTTCCACCATCAGGCTGAGGGCAGCCTGATCATGAAGGGGGACTCGGCCCTCGGCTCGGAGCTGATCGGCCAGAGCTTCACCGCCCCCAAGTACTTCTGGTCCAGGGCGTCGGCCACCGGCCCGGTCCCCTACAACGGGTCGATTTCGAGCGGATCGAACCTCGGTCCCACTAATCCGGCTCAGCTCGATGCCGTCAAGGGTCGGATCGAGGCCCTGAAGGCGGCCGATTCTACCAACACGGCGCCGATCCCGATTGATCTGGTGACCGCCTCAGGCAGCGGGCTCGACCCGGACATCTCGCCGGCCGCCGCGGAATACCAGGTGGCGCGGGTGGCGCGGGTGCGGGGCCTCTCGCCCGACTCGGTGCGGGCACTGGTGCGCCGCTTCACCCATGGGCGTCAGTTCGGTATCCTGGGCGAGCCGCGTGTGACCGTGCTGCCCCTCAACCTTGCGCTGGACGGTCTGACCGGGGCACCATAATGGCATGACCGAGCCGCGCCCCAGCCCCGAGCAACTCCTCGCCCGGATCCGTGAGGAGGAGGCTCGCGCGGCTCGGGGGCGGCTCAAGATCTTCTTCGGCGCCAACCCGGGGGTCGGCAAGACCTTCGCGATGCTGGAAGAAGCCCGCGCCAAGCGGGCCGAGGGCGTGGACGTGGTGGTGGGACTGGTGGAGACCCACGGCCGCGCCGAAACCGCCGGCCTGCTGGCCGGGCTGGAGCAGCTCCCCCGCCGCACCGTCGAGCACCGCGGTGTTTCCCTCACCGAGTTCGATCTCGACGCCGCCCTCGCCCGCCGCCCCACCCTCCTGCTGGTCGACGAGCTGGCCCACACCAACGCCCCGGGCTCCCGCCACGAGCGCCGCTGGCAGGACGTGGAGGAGCTGCTCGCCGCGGGGATCTCGGTCTATTCCACCCTCAACGTCCAGCATCTCGAGAGCCTGAACGACGTGGTCGCCCAGATCACCGGCATCCAGGTGCGGGAGACCGTGCCGGACGCGGTGTTCGACGGAGCCGACGACGTCGAGCTGGCGGATCTCACGCCCGAAGACCTGCTCCGCCGCCTGCAGCAGGGCAAGGTCTACCTGGCGGAGCAGGCCGAGCACGCCCAGGACCGGTTCTTTCGCAAGGGCAATCTCATCGCGCTGCGGGAGCTGGCCCTTCGCCGCGTGGCCGAGCGGGTCGACGCGCAGATGCGCGGCTACATGCGCGACCATGGCATCCGCGAGGTCTGGCCCGCCGGCGAGCGGCTGCTGGTGGCGGTGGGCGAGCGGCCGGCGGCCGCGCGGCTGGTGCGGGCGGGTCGCCGGATCGCCGCCACCCTCAAGTGCGACTGGATCGTGCTGCACGTGGAGACCCCCGGGACCGCCGGGCTCACCGATGCCGGCCGGCTCGATCTGATAGAGACCCTGCAGCTGGCGGAGGAGTCCGGGGCCGAGACCGCGACGGTCCCCGGCCGGCAGGTGGCGGAGGAGATCTTGGCCTACGCCGCGGCCCACAACGTCACCCGGATCCTGGTCGGAAAGCCCTCCCACAGCCGCTGGCGAGACAAGCTGTTCGGATCGACCGTCGACCGGCTGGTCCGCGGGAGTGGTGACGTTGATGTGTACGTCATCACCGGCGACGCGGGCGACAACGCCGTTCGACGCCGCGCACTGGTCGCGCCGCGCCCCGCTGCGCTGGCCGAGATCGGCTTCGCACTCGCCACCGTGGCCGCGTGCACCCTGGTCGGGTGGCTGATCTTCCGGCGGCTCAGCATCACCGATGTGGCGATGGTCTACCTGCTCGGCGCGATGGTGGTGGCATCCCGCTGCGGGAGAGGCCCGTCGGTGCTGTCCGCGGTGCTGAGCATTGCGCTGTTCGATTACCTTTTTGTCCCGCCGTACAACACCTTCGCAGTCTCCGATCTCAACTACCTCCTCACTTTCGGTACCATGCTGGTGGTCGCGCTGCTGATCAGCGGGTTCACCCTGCGGATCCGCGAGCAGGCCCAGTTGGCGCGCGAGCGGGAGCACCGCACTGCGGC
>Ga0326730_1000422_pt1 | contig 11371 bp, 13 predicted proteins | sample MHFSIPfraction_3_FD_207740 | JGI IMG/M metagenome (GOLD analysis project Ga0326730, IMG submission 207740) | Lab enriched peat soil microbial communities from Michigan Hollow, Ithaca, NY, United States - MHF7AN SIP fraction | ecosystem: Environmental > Terrestrial > Soil > Wetlands > Peat...
AACTCCGACAAGATCGTCGTGCTCGAGAAGTCCGGTCGAGTGGGCCTCTGGCCTTGGGAGCTGCTCTTCGCACTCGCGGGACATCCGGTCCCCTACGACACATTCTCCATGGAGTGGTTCGATCGGTCGGGTGTGTCCAGTGGCAGCACCGTGGTCGTCAGAGGTCTCACGTACGGCTCCGGTCGGCTCCGCTGGTCACCCGCTCCGGTCGAAGAGCTGAGCGCGACCGCGAGCCGATGAGTTCGCCGACGAGCATGACTCAGCTCCTCATCAGCGCCCCAGCCACTCCGCGGCATCCGGGGGGAGTATCTCGGCGACGCGGCGCGCATAGGCCGCGAGCTCCTCGGGATCGAGTACGTCGCGCCAGCGGCCGTTCGTGCCCTTGAACAGGAAGCTCTGCGCGCCGCCTTCGAAGCTCGCGAACGGACCGATCTCGGCAGGGCGCGCGCGCATGGCTTCGAACGTGCAGCGCTCGACGACCGCGGGCCAGAGTGACTCGGGCGGCTCGAGCTCGAGAAACTCCGCGACGCGGCGCATCTCTCCTGCGAGCTCCGCCTTCAAGTCGGCGTAGTGCAGGAAGAGAAAGTTCGTGTCGTCGCGGTGGGGCCAGAACGTGGCGACGTGATGGAGCAGCGACGCCTCCTCGAGCCAGCCGCGGAAGAAGCCGTGCACGTCGCCGTCCCAGGCGGGCATCGGGGGCACGCCGTCGGCGAGCGCCCGCGCGTTCAGTGACTCGCGGACGTCGCTCTTGAAGACCTCGCGGTGATGGCAGAACGACATGAACACGTCGCGGCCGTCGCGCCCGACGAAGATGTAGCGGGCGTCGGGGAAGATCGGGATTCCGTTGGCCGGCGTGTGAGTCTTGATCGAGCGCCGGTGAGTCTGCGCTTCGAGGCGCGCGCGGATCTCCCTCCAATCGTAGAACTCGGCCTCGAGCCAGGGCGCGAGCGTCATCACCGCTCCGGGCGCGCGCCCGTCGGGCCAGAGCAAGCTCGCGACGATCGCCTGCGTCCACGTGGTGCCGCACTTCGGCGGGGTACACACGAAGATGTCACCCGGCCGATGCTTGAAGTCGTCCCAGCGGCGGTTGTCCGAGACGGCGGTGCGGTAGAGGCGGCGCGGGTTCATGCGGCGAGTCTGCGCGTCGGCGAGGCTCGCGGTCAATCGAGTAGACTCGACGCCTCATGCTCGGCAGGACGCTGCGCACCGACGTCGACGAGGGCGTTTTCGCGATCACGCTCACCCGCGCGGCGGAGTACAACACGATCACGCCGGAATTTCGCGACGAGCTCGCGGCGGCGATCGACGCCGGCGACGCGGATCCGGAAGCGCACGTGATTCTGCTGCGCGCCGAGGGGCCGGCGTTCTGCGCGGGCTATGGCCTCGACTGGTCGACGGCGGCGCAGTCGGCTGAACAGCGTCCGGAGCGCTCGGACCGAGCGCGCCCACGTGTCTGGGACTCGGTCGCCGACCTGCGCATGATGTCTCGGTTCGTCGCGACTTACATGAAGCTCTGGTACGCGGCGAAGCCGACGATCGCGGCGGTGCAGGGCTGGTGTGTGGGCGGCGGGACGGACATGGTGCTGTGCGCGGACCTCATCATCGCGGGCGAGGGCGCGCGCTTCGGCTATCCGCCCTCGCGTGTCTGGGGCACGCCGACGACGGCGATGTGGGTCTACCGGATGGGGCTCGAGCGCGCGAAGCGCTACATGCTGACCGGCGACGAGATCGAGGCGCGCAAGGCCGCCGAGATCGGGCTCATCCTCGAAGCCGTGCCGGACGCGGAGCTCGCGAGTCACTCGCTCGCGCTCGCCAAGCGCATGGCGCAGGTGCCGACCACGCAGCTCGTGATGCTGAAGCTGCTCTGCAATCAGACGGCCGAGAACATGGGGCTCGCCTCGAGCCGCACGCTCGGCACGCTCTTCGACGGCATCGCGCGACACACGCAGGAAGGGCTCGACTTCGTGACTCGCGCGCGCGAGGCGGGCTTCCGCCAAGCGGTACGCGAGCGCGACGATCCGTTCGGCGACTACGGCAGCCGGAAGCGCGCGACCAAGCGCAAGGAGAAGAAGACGTGAGCACCACTCGCTTCGAGACCGACGGCCCGATCGCGATCGTCTCCATCGACCGTCCCGCGGTGCGCAACTGCGTCGACGGCCCGACCGCGGCGGGGCTGGCCGCGGCCTTCCGCCGCTTCGACGCAGACGAGTCACTCGCGGTCGCGATCCTCACGGGACTCGGCGGCACGTTCTGCGCGGGCGCGGACCTGAAGGGGGTCTCGGAGAGCCGCGGCAATCAGGTCCGCCTGGAAGGCGACGGCCCGATGGGCCCGTCGCGCATGCTGCTCGGAAAGCCGGTCATCGCCGCGGTCGAGGGCTTCGCGGTCGCGGGCGGGCTCGAGCTCGCGCTCTGGTGCGACCTGCGGGTCGCCGCCGAGGACGCCGTCTTCGGCGTGTACTGCCGCCGCTGGGGCGTGCCGCTGATCGACGGCGGCACGATCCGACTCACTCGCCTCTTGGGTCACTCGCATGCGCTCGACCTGATCCTCACCGGGCGCGGCGTGTCCGGCGAGGAGGCGCGGATGATGGGGCTCGCGAACCGCCTCGTGCCGAAGGGCCGCGCGCTCGACGAAGCGCGCGCGCTCGCGAAGCAGCTCGCCGCCTTTCCGCAGCGCTGCCTGCGCAGCGATCGGCTCTCGTCGTACCGCCAGTGGGAGCTGCCGCTCGATCAGGCGCTGCGCGTCGAGACGGAGCTCGGCCTCGAGGTGATTCGCTCCGGCGAGACACTCGAGGGGGCGACCCGCTTCGCCAAGGGCGCCGGGCGCCACGGATCGTTCGGCGACTGACTCGGGCGCTCCGCGCGACCCCGCAACGACTGCCCATGGAAGGCGAGCTCCAGCGGGGGTAGCTTGGCGAAAAGACCGGTTCGAGGAGGCTCCGATGGTCGCCGTCGCTTCGCGCGCGATCCTCTCCGCGCGCGATCGACGAGGTCAAACGCTCCAGTCTGGTGCGCCTCGCCTCATAGGAACCGCGTGTCGCGGTGCGGTATGCTCCGCGGCGGGGGATACGGAGGCTCCATGGCCGTGCGGTTCCCGTCGCTGGACTTCTTCAAGGCGCTGCAGCAGCGCACCATCGACGACAAGGCTCGCTTCGAGAAGCTCGGCTACTGCGACACGTCGTTCGGCGTGCGCATCGGCGCGCAGCTCTACGCGATCTCGTTCGAGGTCTACGAGTGCATGGGCGTGCGCCTCGCGCCCGACGCGAGTGACCTCGACTTCGTGCTCGAGGCGCCGCCCGAGCTGTGGCGCGAGATGGTCGCGTCGATCCTCGCAAACAAGGGCGCCGACGCGGCTCATTCGCTGAACACGCTCTCGCACGTGGGCGATCGCATGAAGCTCGTGTCACACGACGCGGAGGGGAACGACAAGTTCTACCGCTTCATGGCGAGCCTGCAGGAGTTCTTCGACCAGGCTCATCACCTCGAGGTCACGCTCTGATGTCCTACATCGCGCCGAAGGACTACGCGGCGGATCCGGAGATCGTCGCCAAGATTCTGCGCACCGTGTCCGGTCAGCTCGAGCTCGACTGGATGAAGCGCGTCGGCGAGCCCGCGGCGTTCCGACCCAGTCAGCCGAGCCGCGGACTCACTCTCGACGACATCAACCAGGGCGGCTACGGCCCGGACAAGCTGCCCGAAGTGATTCGCCACAACTTCTCGATGGCGCCGCGCGGCGCGCTCCTGCCGCCGGGGCTTCCGTCGCTCGGCTACCGCGTGAACCGCAAGAGCGACGTGTGGGCCGACGTCGCGCCGCAGCTCTTCGAGGAAGCGAAGTCGCGGCGCTGGGCGCCGGCGCGCGACGTGCCCTGGGCCGCGCTCGACGGCTCGAGTCACGACGCGAACCGCGAGCTCGCGCTGCGCCAGCTCGCCACGAGCCTGATCTCGATCGGGCTCGTCTCGTGCGACGTCGCGGCCTCCTGGGAGTGGCGCATGAACCAGGAGTTCCACGAGATCAAGTATCTGCTCTGCGCGCAGATGTTCGATGCGGCGCGCATCGCGGAGGCGTTCCGCAAGCGCGCGCTGTTCGGCGAGGGGTCCCTCGGCGTCGACTCACGCGCGCTCGGCGAGCTGCTGAAGTCGATCTTCCTGTCCGACACCTACCCCGAGGCGTCGGCGGCGATGAACCTCATGCTGTTCTCGTGGGTGCAGGCGCTCGGCCGGCACTGGGCCGCGACGGCGTCGAATGCCGCCGACGTGTATCTGGGCACGCAGCTCGCGCAGGACGCGACTCGCTTCGTGACCTACGGCGTCGACCACGTACGCAGTCACCTGCACTCGCGGCCGCTCCAGGCCGAGGCGCTCTCCGATCACCTCGATATGTGCGAGAACGCGCTGGTCGGCGCGCTCGGCGCGCCCGAGATGATCGAGCCGCTCGTGTTCGTGTCGGGCGGCTTCGAGCCCGCCGCCGCGTTCTACGCGCGCACCGCCGACGAGTACTTCCGGCGCTGTGACGCCGCGGGTCTGGGCGACCGGCGCGATGCGAGCGTACTCTCTTCATTTCTCCGCATGCTCCAAGGAGACTCGCGATGAGTTACTACGGTTCCGCGGACTACCGCTACAACGACGACCTCGCGCTGCGCATGCGCGACATCAAGAAGGGCAATCTCGACCTGGGCTGGATGAAGTCCGGCACCGAGTCGCTGAAGTTCGCCACCGAGAACAAGAAGCGCGGTCTGACCTACATGGACTTGAATCACGGCAGCTACGGCTACGACGACCTGCCGGAGCTGCCGCGCGGTCCGCGCGGCGCGGCGCCCCGCGGCGCGGCATTCGATGCGAACAACCAAGCGGACCTCGAGCCCGAGCTGAACCGCAAGACCGACGTCTGGGCGTACAAGGTCGCGTCGTTCACCGAAGAGGCGATGTCGCGCCAGTGGGATGCGACCACCGACGTGCCCTGGAACGACCTCGAGAAGTATCCGCGCACGGACGAGATCGAGATCGCCTTTGCGCAGCTCTGCACCTTTTTCACCGAGGTCGAGCTGATCGCGACCGACTTGCCGGCGAAGTGGCTCTGGCGCATGAACAACCAGTTCAGCGAGGTGAAGCACTTCATCGCGACGCAGGCCATGGACGAGGCGCGACACGCCGAAGTCTTCCGCAAGCGCGCGCTCGCCGGCGGGGTCGGCCTGATGGAGGCGCTGCCGCAGACCGAGCACTCACTGAAGGCGATCCTCGACGGAGACACTTACAGCGAGGCGTCGGCCTTCATGCACCTGCTCGCGGAAGGCAACGTGCTCACGATGTTCCGCTTCAGTGAGTTCATCTCGCCTACGCCGGTCGACAAGCGCATCTTCCAGCTCGTGATGCAGGACGAGGCCCGCCACGTCTCGTACGGCATGCAGCACCTGAAGTGGATCATGGACCACGCGCCCGAGCAGAAGGAGCAGCTCCACCGCGCGCTCGACGAGGGCGAGAACGTCACGATCAATCAGTTCGACGCCGCGCTCACCGAGTGCATGATCGTCCTGGCCGGGAAGGGCACGAAGCCCGCGCAGATCGCCGAGGGCGTGAAGATCGTCGGCAACATGCAGGCGAAGCAGATCACCGAGTACTTCCACCGCCTCGAGCGCGCCGGCTTCGCGGAGCGCATCGCGCGCTCGAAGTTCACGCCGATGATGGCCGACCTCGGCATCGGGCAGGGCGTGAAGGCCGCGCTCTAGCGAGTCACTCGACCGCAGTAGCGGTGGATCTCCAAGAGCGGCAACCTTCGGCGGTGCGCCTGCGACCCCGCGAGGACTTCCCGACCTCTCGCCAGCCGGTGTGGCGGCTCGCGCTCCAAGAGACTCTCGCGTTCGCGGCGTCGGGTCTCTTGATGCCCTTCGGCGCGTCGTCGTCGCAGTGGCGTTCGCCGCGCCGCCGCGAGCAGCGCACGGTGGTGCTGATTCACGGCTACCTTTCGAACCGCTCGGCGATGTTCCCGCTCGCGGGCTATCTGCGCCTGCGCGGCTTCGACCAGGTCCTGACCTTCAACTACCGCTCGAGCGCGGGCGTCGAGCGCGCGGCTCGAGAGCTGCGCGAGTTTCTGCGCCGGCAGGTTCGCGGCGGTCGCATCGATTTGGTGTGTCACAGCCTCGGCGGGCTCGTCGCGCGCGCGTACGTGCAGGAGCTCGGCGGCGCGCGGCGCGTCGACCGCTGCATCACGCTCGGCACGCCGCACTCCGGCACCTACAACTCCTACTGGCTCACCTCGCGCGTCGGAAGCGAGCTGCGCCCCGACTCACTCCTCCTGGCGAGGCTGCGCAGGTCGCGCGCCGCGGCGGCGCGCGTGCGCTTCACCTCGATCGTCGCGGGCGCGGACAACCTGGTGATCCCCCGCGTCTTCGCCAAGCACGAGCGCGTGGTGCACGTGCCCGATCTGGGTCACGTCGCGATGTTGTTCTCGCCGACCGTGCTGTCTCACGTCGCCGACGCCTTGGCCGCGAGGGGGGCCCGCCGTGCTGTACATGGTCATTGAGTATTTCAACGCGGGCGCCGCGCCCGAGATCTACCGCCGAGCGCGCGAGCGCGGCCGCCAGCTCCCGCCCGGCCTCGAGTACGTCGACAGCTGGGTCGATCTCGACTACCTCCGCTGCTTCCAGCTCATGCGCACGGACGACCGCGCGCTCTTCGACGCGTGGATCGAGAGGTGGCGCGACCTGGCCCGCTTCGAAGTGATTCCCGTGCGCACGTCGGCCGAGGCGGCGAGGAACTTCGCGAGCGCGCGATGACCTCGGGGCCGCGCCCGGCTGGCGCATTCTGCGGCGGAGCCCCGGTGCGAGTTCCTGGCGCAGCGAGCGGGCCGCTCTCGGGCCTGCGCTTCGCGGCGAAGGACAACTTCGACGTGGCCGGCTTCGTGACTGGGGCGGGAAATCCAGACTGGGCGCGGACTCACTCCGCTGCGCGAGTGACTGCACGGGCGGTCCAACAGCTTCTCGACGCGGGTGCGGATCTGGCCGGCAAGACCCAAATGGACGAGCTCGCGTGGGGCGCTCTCGGCGTGAATCCGCACTATGGAACCCCGTTGAATCCCGCGGCGCCAAGCCGCGTCCCCGGCGGCTCGTCCACTGGCTCGGCGAGCGCAGTGGCGGAAGGGCTCGTCGACTTCGCGCTCGGAACCGACACGGCGTGCTCGGTGCGGCTGCCGGCCGCAGCTTGCGGTCTGTTCGGAATCCGCCCGACACACGGCCGTGTCGCGCTGGACGGAGTCGTGCCGTTGGGGCCGAGCCTCGACACCGTCGGCTGGCTCGCGCGCGACGCGGAGGTCTTGGAGAGGGTGGGTCGCGTCCTGCTCGCGCCCGCGGCCGAGTCACCGCGGCCCGAGACACTCTTGATCGGCGAGGATGCGTTCGAGGTCGCGTCGCCGCGGGTGGTCGCCGCGCTCCAACCAGCGATCGACGGGCTCGCGAGACTCGTCGGGGCGCAGCGCGCGGTGCGCATCGCGGACGAGCGCGGCGTCGAGCAAGACATCGGCCGACTCTGGTTTCGCGCGTGGTCGCTGCAGGTGCGAGAAGCCTGGCAGATACACGGGCCGTGGATCGAACGCGCGAAGCCGCGCTCGCGCGTGCTGTCCCGCGAGACCTTCGCGGCCGCCGCGGACTCGACGGCGGCGCAAGCCGAGGAGGCGAGGGCGACGTTCTTGGCACTGCGCGCGGATCTGCGGCAGCGGATCCCGGCGAGGGCCGTCCTCTGTATCCCGACCGTCAGCGACGTCGCGCCGAGCCTCGAGGCCGACTCGGCCGCGATCGCCGCGTTCGTCCATCCGACGCTGTGTCTGATGAGCATCGCAGGAATCGCTGGGCTGCCGCAGGTCACCCTGCCCGCTGGCGCCGTCGACGGTGTTCCGGTCGGATTGTCCATCGTCGCTGCGAGTCACTCCGACGAGCGACTACTCCAGCTCGCGCGCGAACTCCGCTGAGTTGCGCGCGAGTTGCCTCCGCGTGACCGACTCAGCTCGGGCGGCTCGGCGGCCGATCGAGAGAGTGCCATGGACGCATCTCCGATTTCTCCACGCGACGCGCGGCGCGCGCTGTTCGTGAGGCTCGCCGCCGTCGCGGCGGCGATCGCGCTGGGGCTCGTGCTCCAGCGCTGGCTCACGGAGCGGCTCGCGGACATCGACGCGCTCGCGAAGACGGACCTGCTCGCCGCGCGAGCCGAGCTCGCGAGCATCTGCGAGCTCGGGAGCGTCTCCGTCTTCGGTCTCACGGGCGCGGTCGGCGTGATGATCGTCCTGTCGTGCCGGCGCAGCCTCGCGCTCCAGCAGTTCCCGCCGCCCGGAAGGTGGTCGTGGGGCAGCGCGCGCGCCGTCGTGACCGGCCCGCGCGCGCGAAATCTCGCGCACGTCGGGATCGCGCTCGGAGTGACTCTGGTCCTCGCCTCGGCCGCCGGCGGCGGGCTGCTCTGGTACATGGCCCGAGTGCTGCGCGCGTGCCGCGCCGGAGTCCGCCCGGCCTGACCTGTCGCACGCCCGGTGCGGCGTACCCCTCGACAAGTTCCCGCTCGAAAAGGGCAAGATGTCGAGAACTCGGGGTCCGCTCCGACTTACTCTCGGAGGATCGAAACCGTGAAATACATCCTGATGATGCAGTTCAAGATGGGCGGCTGGTCGAAGGGGAACATCAGCAACTGGACGCCGGAGGACGCGAGGGCGAACCGGGGCTTCCTCGACCGCTTGAACAAGGACCTCGCCGAGGCAGGCGAGCTGGTGAGCGTGGTGGGCCTGGGCGGACCGGAGCAGATGACGCTCGTGCAAGCGCAGAAGGACGGGACCGCGATGGTCACCGACGGGCCCTTCCCCGAGTCGAAGGAGTTTCTCGCGGGCTATTGGATCGTCGACGTCGACGGCCCCGAGCGCGCCCACCAGATTGCGGCCCGGATCTCCGCTCTGCCGGGACCGGGCGGCGCGCCCGCGAACCTGCCGGTCGAAGTGAGGCCGGTGATGAGAGCGGCGAGCGGCGACGTGTGACTCGCGGCTCGCGCCCACTCAGCGACGAGCACCTGCTGCGCGAGCTTGCGCCGCAGGTGCTTGGAGTCGTGATGCGGCGGTTCGGAGACTTCTCTGCCGCCGAGGACGCGGTTCAAGAGGCGCTGCTGGCGGCAGTCACCCAGTGGCCGAGGCAGGGCGTGCCCGAGAATCCGGTCGGCTGGCTGATCCAGGTCGCGTCTCGGCGAATGACCGATCAGATCCGGAGCGACCACGCGCGCCGGCGGCGCGAGGCCGCGGCAATCGCGGAGGATGCGGATGCCGTCGACGAGACGCAGCCCGACGACACGCTGGTCCTCTTGTTCATGTGCTGCCACCCCGCACTCACTTCGCCCTCGGCCATCGCGCTGACCCTGCGCGCGGTCGGCGGTCTCACCACGGCCGAGATCGCCAAGGCGTTTCTGGTTCCCGAAGCGACGCTGGCGCAGCGGATCAGTCGCGCGAAGCAGCGGATCAGGGAATCGGGCGTTCCGTTCGCACTGCCCGGCGAGCGCGAGCGGACCGAGAGACTGAGCTCGGTCCTGCACGTGCTCTATCTGATCTTCAACGAGGGCTACGCCAGCAGCATCGGCGCGAACCTGCAGCGCAGCGAGCTCGCGAACGAGGCCATTCGACTCACGCGGGCCGTCCACTCCCTGCTGCCGCAGGACGGCGAGGCCGCGGGCTTGCTCGCGCTGATGCTGTTGACCGACGCGCGCCGCCGCGCGCGCTGTGGCCCCGACGGTGAGCTGATCCCGCTCGCGCGACAGGACCGAACGCTCTGGGATCGGGGCGCGATGAAGGAGGGCGTCGCGCTGCTCAGCGAGACACTCGCGCGCGGCTCGATCGGCGCGTATCAGCTGCAGGCCGCGATCGCGGCCGTGCACGGCGAGGCGGCGCGCCACGAAGACACCGACTGGCCGCAGATACTCGCGCTGTACGGTCTGCTCGAGCGCATGTCGGACAACCCCATGGTGAAGCTGAATCGCGCCGTCGCGACGGCCATGGTGCACGGCCCGCGCGCGGGCCTCGAGCTCCTGGCGGAGCTGGACGGCGACGAACGCATCGCGGGTCACTACCGCCTCGACGCCGTTCGCGCGCATCTCCACGAGATGGCGGGAGATCATCCGGCCGCCATCGCCTGCTATCTCGCGGCGGCGGGCGGGACGGCGAGCGTCCCGGAGCGAGACTATCTCCACCTCCAGGCCTCGCGACTCGGCGGGAGCCGAGGTCTTGGCTAGCGGCTCGCGGCGAAGAGCGCGTTCAGCTCGGGGTGAGTCAGGGTACGCTCCTGCAGCAGGTCGTAGCGACCCTCCTTGAGGAGCTGAGTCGCCGCGCGCTTCGCCAGGCCGTACGCGCTCTGCGCGATCGCCGATCCCGCGCTGACGCGCCGCACGCCGAGTGACCGGAGCTCGGCGACGGGCGCGAGGCCGGGGACGATCATGAGGTTCAGGGGCAGCGGCACGGCCGCGGCGATCGCGCGAATCGAGGTCGGGTCCGCGAGGCCGGGCACGAACAAGCCGTCGGCGCCGGCGGCGAGATACTTCTTGCCGCGCGCGATCGCCTCCGCCTCGGCGCGCTCGGGCGGCACGAGCCGGCGCAGAACCACGTCGGTGCGCGCGTTCACGAACAGGTCGACGCCCTTCCTCTGCGCGGCCGATTTCAGCGCGCCGATCTTCGCGCACAGAAGGTCGGGTGACTCGGAGCCGTCCTCGAGGTTGATGCCGACCGCGCCGGCGTCGAGGACCGGACCGATCGCCTCGGCGACCTTCGCGAGGTCACTCGAGTAACCGGCTTCGAAATCGACCGAGAGCGGGACCGAGATCACGCGCGCGATCTCCGCGATCGCCCCGGCCAGCACGCGCGCCGGCAGCACGTTCCCGTCGGCGTAGCCGTGCGACCAGGCGAGGCCTGCGCTCGTGGTCGCGATCGCCGGCGCGCCGCAGCTCTCGAGGAGGCGCGCGCTGCCCGCGTCCCACGCGTTGGCGACGACGAAGATCCGTCCGGGGGCGTGAAGCTCGCGGAAGGCCTGGGCTCGACTCTTTGCGGCGTCGCTCATGCGGCGTGTCTCCATCTCTGTTCGTGTTCCAAGAGCCAGCGCTTGCGCGCGAGGCCGCCAGCGTAGCCCGTGAGCGCACCGTCCGCGCCGACGACGCGGTGGCACGGCACCACGATGGCGATCGGGTTCGCGCCGTTCGCGAGCCCGACCGCGCGGTACGCGGTGGGCTTTCCGAGCGCGCGCGCGAGCGCGCCATAGCTCGTCGTCGCGCCGCTCGGAATCTCGCGCAGGGCGGCCCAGACGCGGCGCTGGAAGTCGGTGCCGCCGGTGCGCACCGGTACGGCGTCGAGCACGCACAAATCCCCGCGGAAGAA
>Ga0326730_1000425_pt1 | contig 11300 bp, 15 predicted proteins | sample MHFSIPfraction_3_FD_207740 | JGI IMG/M metagenome (GOLD analysis project Ga0326730, IMG submission 207740) | Lab enriched peat soil microbial communities from Michigan Hollow, Ithaca, NY, United States - MHF7AN SIP fraction | ecosystem: Environmental > Terrestrial > Soil > Wetlands > Peat...
GCCCTCATCGGGACCGGGGTAGGTGCCGCGGCCGGGGCGATCTACGACTTCACGAAGAAATAGGGAGACGAGCCATGCATAGGTGGCCAGGAGTGGCGGCGGGACTCGCGATGACGCTCGTGCTGGGTTCGGGGTTCGCCTTGGCACAGACCAAGCCCGCCTGTGACCAGCAGGGGCGGGTGATGACACCGCAGAAGGTCGAGGGGCAGGTCGTCAAGGTGGACGCGGCACAGAACAAGGTCACCGTGCGGGAGACGAACGGCACGGTGCACGAGTTCCAGGCCTCGCCGGAGGCGGTCCAGGGCTTCAAGGTCGGTGACCGGATCGAGGGAAATCTCCGCGAAGCGCCGAAGTGCCCGTAGCCGGCGCGGATCGCCCGCCGGGTCAGCCGCCCGGCGGGCGGTATCCCGCGCCCTGGGCCAGGATCAGGGCGTCGAAGCCCTCGTCGGGCGACATGAGGATGGTGGTCTTGAACTCCTTCACCGCCCCGCTCCCCGCGATGGCCATGGAGAACGCCGCCGCGTTGAGGTTACCGGGCGCCTCGAAGAGCACGACCACGTCGTAGTCGCCGAAAGCCCAGTACCAGGCGAGGATCCGGCCGCCGAGCTTCTCGACGACCGGGACGAGCGCCTCCATCCGGTTCTCGGGCCGCTGGACGAGCTTGTTCCACGCGGGACTCGTGTAGGACGCCTGCACCATGTATGTCGGCATGGGGTCCTCCTTGCCCACTGTGCGATGCGTCGCCGACTCTGCGCCTCCCCGCCCCCGCAGTCAAGAAGGGCTTCTGCTGCAGCCACGTCTGACCGCGCCCACCTTCAGCATCTCTTCCCTTAGAGTAGGGGGACCGCGAAAACCAGTACACCGCTCAGGGGAGACACGATGAACCGCTTCGACCGTTTGTTCTGGAGCCGGCTGTGGTCTCTCACCCGACCCTACTGGGTGTCCGACCAGAAGTTCGCCGCGTTCGGCCTGCTGGCGCTCACGCTCCTCCTGAGCGGCTCGATCCTGGCGGCCAGCGTCGTCTTCAGCTACGTGGCCCGCGACATGATGACCGCGCTCGCCGACCGGAACGCGGGCCCGTTCATCTACAACATGGCGCTCGTCATCGCCTACAACGTCGTCTCCGCGCCGGTCGTCGCCCTCGCCGGGTACGTGACCGGGAAGCTCATGCTCAACTGGCGGCAATGGCTCACCGAGGAGTTCCTGGATGACAGCCTCCGCGATCGCGCCTTTTACCGCATCAGCGCGGACGCTCGCATCGACAACCCCGACCAGCGGATCAGCGAGGACCTGAATACCTTCACCGCCTTTGCCGTCTCGTTCGTCGTGCAGGTGCTCCAGGGGCTCGCCACCGGAGTGTCCTTCGTCGTCGTGCTGTGGCTCATCTCGCCGATGCTGGTTCTGGTGCTCGCCGCGTGCGTGGGCGGCGGCTCGCTCCTGACCATCGTGATCGGCCGGCCCCTGATCGGCATCAACTTCGCGCAGCGCCGCCTCGAGGCGGATTTCCGCTATGCCCTGGTGGGCCTGCGCAACAACGCGGAGGCGATCGCGTTCTTCGGCGGCGAGCCGCGCGAGCACCGCGCGCTGCTCCAGCGGCTCTACGCGGTCATGGCGAACTTCAACCTGCTCATCGTCTGGCAGCGAAACGTCGCCTTCTTCACCTACGCCTACGACTTCCTCCTGCCGCTGGTCCCCTACCTCAGCCTCGCGCCGTCGTTCTTCGCGGGCACCATCGAGTTCGGCAAGATCACCCAGGCCAGCGCGGCCTTCATCACGCTGCGCACCTCGCTGTCGCTCGTCATCGATCAGTTCAACTCGCTGAGCAGCTTCGCCGCGGTCGTCGAGCGCCTCGGAGCCTACTCGGAAGCGGCCGGGGCCGCCCCCGCGGCCGGCCGCGATGCCCGGATCGAGACCGTCGAGGCCGGCCGCCTCTCGATGCAGCAGCTGACGCTCAATACGCCCGACGATCGCCGGACCCTGGTCCGTGATCTGTCGCTCGACATCGAGGACGGCGAGGCCCTGCTGATCGTGGGCGACAGCGGGGCCGGCAAGACGTCGCTGCTCCGCGCGATCGCCGGGCTGTGGCGGTCGGGCCGTGGGCGCATCGTCCGGCCGCCCCTCGCCCAGGTGATGTTCCTCCCGCAGCGTCCGTACATGATGCTCGGCTCGCTGCGCGAACAGCTGTGCTACCCGCACGCGGGCGACGTGTCCGGCGAGCGACTGGCCGAGGTCCTGCGCCTCGTCCACCTCGAGAGCCTGCCCGAGCGCATCGGCGGGCTCGACGCGGAAGTCAGGTGGGAAGACTTTCTCTCCCTCGGCGAGCAGCAGCAGATCGCGTTCGCCCGCCTGCTCCTGAATCGCCCCGCCTACGCGTTCCTGGACGAGGCCACCAGCGCGCTCGACCCCGGCAAGGAGCAGGCGCTCTACGACTGCCTGGAGTCGGCCCGGATCAGGATCGTGAGCGTCGGCGACCGTCTCCGGCTGCCCCGGTACCATCACCGGGTCCTGGAGCTGCTCGGAGACGGCCGCTGGCGACTCGGGAGCGCCGGAAGCTAGGCGGCCTTGCTGAGGGCCCGCACGATCTCCCGGCAGAAGGCCGGGAGGTCGTCTGGCTTGCGCGAGGTGATCAGGTTGCCGTCCACCACCACCTCGCTGTCCGACCACCGACCGCCCGCGTTCACCATGTCGTCCTTGATCGAGAAGAACGAGGTGACGTTCTTGCCCTTGACCACGCCCGCGCTGGCCAGCATCCACCCGGCGTGGCAGATGGCCGCCACGACCTTCCCCTGCTGCGCCGCCTCGCGCACCAGCTTCACCATGCCCTCGTGCCGCCGCATCATGTCCGGCGCGTACCCGCCCGGCACGATCACCGCGTCGAACTCCACCGCGGTCACCGCGTCGGCCTGCACGTCCACCGTCACCGGGTAGCCGTGCTTGGAGGCGTAGGTCTTGGCCCCGCCCGCGCCCACCACGCGAACCTCCGCCCCCTCCTCCTTCATGCGGTAGTACGGCACCCACAGCTCCATCTCCTGGTAGAGGTTCTCGGCCAGGATCGCGATACGCTTGCCCTTCAGGCTCATATGCGCCTCCTCACGGTCGTCTGGATGGTCCCGCCGGCGCCCGGCCGTCGCTGGTCCGCGCGCGGCCGCCGGTGCCTCGACCGAAGCATACGCCCGCCTCACCGGCAACGGAACCGCTGGTCCACCCGACACGCCCTCGTCGCGCTCGCCCTCGCGACCGCGGGAATCGCCTCCGCGACCGCGCCCGCCCGGGCGGCCCACGGGGCCCCGATCCCCGTTCTCACGACCGAGCCGGAGTACGCCAAGCGGCTGCTCGACGCCGGGCAGCCGCTCGCCTTCGTCGATCTCCGCCCCGCAGCGGACTTTGCCCGGAGCCGGCTGCCCCACGCGCGGTCGATCCCCCTGCCCGAGCTTCGCCGCCGCTATCACGAGATTCCCCGCGCGGAGCTGGTCATCCTGTACTGCGACTGTCCGGCGGAGGAGCTTGCCGCTGCGTTCCGGTTCGTGGTGGCCGAGGGCTACCAGAACGCGAGCGTCCTGGCCGAGGGATTCAACGGATGGATCAAGCGCGGATATCCGGTGGAGCCGCGATAGGAGAAGACCATGCAGAGGAGCCTCACGCTCGCCGTCCTGATCGGCCTGGTCGCCCTCGCCGGGGGGCGCACCGCCGCGCAGGCGCCCCCGGCCCGGATCGAGGAGCTCGTCCTCCTCGACAACGACTCCGTCCGGCTCGTGCTCGTGACCTACCCGCCCGGGGCCGATTCCGATCTCCACTTCAACGTCGGGCCCGAGGTCACCATCGTCCAGGACGGCGAGCTCGTCCTCTTCGCCAAGGGCCGGCGCGAGGTGATCCGCCCCGGCGGGGCGCACTGGCTCCCCGAGGCCACCACCCACATCGCCCGCAACGAGACCGACCGGCCGGTCAGGTTCTGGTCCCTGCTGCTCAAGCGCTGCGACTGACCTCGGGCGGGAATTGGCGTTGACGGCGCGGCCCCGGGGAGGCTAGTGTTTGCCGGCCAACCCCGGCCCACAACGCTGTCGACGAGGAGGTCGACCATGCTGACAAGACGGTCGTTCCTGGCGCGCACCACGACCCTGGCCGCCGGCGCCGTCGCGGGCCTGCCGCGACGCGCCCGGGCTCAGGAGTCCCGCACCTTCACGTTCGGCTACGACCAGCCCCGCGACACCGCCTACAGCAACCTCGCCGACTTCTTCGAGAAGAAGCTCCTCGAGCTCTCGGGCGGCGCGCTCAAGATCCGCCAGTTCCCCAGCGCCGCCCTCGGCCAGGAGCCGGAGATGGCCCAGAAGGTGCGGGCGGGCGACATCGATTTCGCGATCAACGCGACCGCCAACACCTCGACGGTGGTCCCGCAGTCCGGGGTGTTCTCCCTGCACTTCATCTTCCGCGACGAGGCCCACCTCGAGAAGGCGATGGCCGACCGCGCGATCAACGACGCCTTCAAGACGATGATCGCGGAGAACACCACCGGCGCCCGCTCCCTCGGCCTCTTCACCCAGGGCTTCCGGAACATGTACTCCAAGTTCACGGTCTCGAGCGTCAACGACATCGTGGGCAAGAAGGTGCGGGTGCAGGCCACCAAGACCGAGGACGCCTTCTTCAGCGCCTACAAGGCCATCCCGGTCCACATGCCGTTCGGTCAGGTCTACACGTCGCTGCAGACCGGGCTCATCCACATCGCGGAGAACGGCAACGACGTGGTGCTGAAGAACAAGCACTACGAGGCCGCCCCGGTGGTGTCCAAGACCGAGCACGAAGCCAACAACTCCCACATCTGGGTGAGCCAGAAGACCTGGGACGGCCTGAACGAGACCCAGCGGAAGCAGATCCAGCAGGCCGCCGACTATGCGCTGCCGCTGGCCAGCCGCAAGGCCCTCGAGCTGTCCACCGCGGCGGTGGCGTCGCTGCAGAAGGTGGGCGTCAAGTACCACGAGCAGGTGGACAAGAAGAGCTTCAGCGTGATCGCGGCGCCGCTCCAGGATTCGCAGGCCCAGGAGCTCGGCAAGTACGCGGTCCAGCTGCTGGCCCTCGTTCGCGGCATCAAATAGGGTGACCCCGCCCGCGGCGCCGGCAGGCGCGTCGTCGCCCTCGGAGCGACGGGTGACGGTGCGCGCCCACCGTCACCTCAAGTGGCCCGCCTTCGACTACCTGGAGCGGGGCCTGATGATCCTCTGCGCGCTCCTGCTCCTCGGCTTCACGGTCTGCGAGGTGGCCGACGTGCTGTTCCGCAACCTCGGCCGGCCGTGGCTGAACGCCAACGAGTTCGCGGGCGGGCTCTTCACCTGGGGCGTCTTCCTGGGCATGGGCGTGGCGGTGCGGCGCGACCAGCACTTCCGGCTCACCGCGGTCGGGGAGGCCCTCTCCGGGCGCAAGCGCATGCTCGTCGAGACCTTCAATCGCCTGGTCATCCTCGGCGTCGGCCTGTGCATGATCTGGTTCGGCTACCTGAACTACCTGAACGGCTTCGGCAGCTTCCTGATGCCGTCGGTCACGCCGATCGCGGTCCTCTACGCCGCGATCCCGGTGGCCGGCTTCCTGATCGCGCTGTTCACCCTGGAGGAGCTGATCAACGGCTGGCGCCACGGCTTCCCCGCCCGCTCCGCGCCGGTCATGGCACCGCCCACATGACCGACCTCAACTCCATCGCCATCATCGTGATGGTCGTGACGTTCCTCTACCTGGGCTACCAGGGGGTGCCGGTGGCCTTCGCCCTGGCCGCGGGGGCGTTCGTCACCACCGCGTTCTTCACCAAGATCTCGCTCGCGTCCATGGTCGGGCAGATGTTCAACGGCATCAATTCGCTCGAGTTCCTGGCGATCCCGTTCTTCCTGCTCGCGGGCGACATGATGACCGCGGCCAACATCACCGAGCGGCTCATCCGGCTGGCCCAGGTCTTCGTCGGCCACTTCCGCAGCGGGCTGGCCCACGTGGTGAGCCTCTCGAGCATGCTCTTTGCGGGCATCTCGGGCTCGATGACCGCCGACGTGGCCGCGATCAGCACGGTGGTGATGCCCTACATGAGGCGCGAGGGCTACGACCCCGCCTTCTCGGCGGCCCTGGTCGCCTCCGCCTCGACCATCGCCGCGATGGTGCCGCCCAGCATCATGGCCATCGTCTACGGCGCGGTGGGCAACGTGTCGATCGCGGGGCTCTTCCTCGGCGGCGCCACCCCGGGGCTCATGGTCGGCGTCGGCCTCATGATCTACAGCTATCTGTTCGGGCCACCCGGCATCAAGAAGCCGCGGGCCACCCTCGGGCAGATGGCGGTGGCGGGCCGAGCCGCGCTGCTGCCGCTGATGATCCCGATCATCATCATCGGCGGCGTGGTGACCGGCACGTTCACGCCCGCCGAGGCCGGGATGATCGCGGTGGTCTACATCCTGGTGGTGCTCCTCCCGCTCATGAACCGCGGCCACATCCGGCACCTGCCGCGCGACTTCATGGAGGCGGCGGTGCTCTATTCCCTGCCCATGTCGGCGGTGGCCGCCGCCTCGGCGGTCGGCTGGCTGCTCGCGTACCTGGGCGGGCCCGACATCGTCCGAGGCTGGATCGAGGCGGTGGCGGGCGACAACCGCATCGCGATCATGTACATGATGGTGGTGGTGCTCACGATCGCGGGCGACTTCCTCGACGGCGTGCCCGCCATCGCCATCTTCATGCCCATCATCGTGGCGCTGACGCACCTGGCCCACATCAACCCGGTGCACATGGGCGTGCTCATCATCGTGAGCCTGGCCTTCGGGCTGATCACCCCGCCCTACGGCCTGATCTTGCTATTGGCCGCGACGCTGGCCGGCGTGCCGTTCACGCGGGCCCTGCGCCAGTCGGTGCCGCTCTACGGGATCTTCTTCCTGGTCATCACCCTGATCATCCTGTTTCCCAACGTCGTGCTCTGGCTCCCGCGACTGCTCATTCCCCAGTCGGTGGGGTGCTTCCCGAACCCGAGCGGCGCCGGCTTCATCTGCCCGCCCAGCTAGGCCGCATGGCGAGCCGCCGGACCGGTCCGTGGCTCGCGCTGGGGGCGGCCCTCCTCTTCGGCCTCAGCGCTCCGGCGGCAAAGCTGCTGGCCGGGACTCTCGACCCGTGGCTGCTTGCCGGCCTGCTCTACCTGGGATCGGGCGTCGGCCTCGGCCTCTACCGCCTCTGCCGGCGGGCCCTCGGACGCATCACCGCGGAGGCGCCGCTCGGACGACGCGATCTCCCCTGGCTCGCCGGGGCCATCGTGATGGGCGGGGTCATCGGCCCGGTGCTCCTCATGTATGGCCTCGCCGCCGGGACCGCGGTGCAGTCCTCCCTGCTCCTGAACCTGGAGGGGGTCTTCACCGCGCTCGTCGCCTGGTCCGTCTTCCGCGAGCACTTCGACGCGCGGATCGCCATCGGCATGGCGGCGATCGCCCTCGGAGCGGGGATCCTGGCCTGGAATCCCTCGGAGGCGCTCGCCCTGCAGGGCTCGGCCCTGCTCGTCACCGCAGCCGGCCTGGCCTGGGCCATCGACAACAACCTCACCCGCATGGTCGCAGGCGGCGACCCGGTGCAGATCGCGGCGCTCAAGGGCCTCGCGGCCGGCTCGATCAACGTCCTGCTGGCCACGGTCCAGCACGCGGCCTGGCCCGGGCCAGCGGTCATCGTCTCCGCGGGCGTCGTCGGCTTCCTGGGGTACGGCACGAGCCTCGTCCTGTTCGTGCTCGCCCTCCGGCTCCTCGGCAGCGCGCGCACCGGCGCGTACTTCTCGACCGCTCCCTTCATGGGCGCGCTCGCGGCGGCGGCCGCGCTGCGGGAACCGTTGAGCGGGCGGACGCTCCTCGCCGCGATCCTCATGGGAACGGGGGTGTGGCTCCATCTCACCGAGCGGCACCACCACGAGCACCAGCACGAGGCGCTCGAGCATACCCACGCGCACGTCCACGACGAGCACCACCGGCACGTCCACCCTCCGGGGACTCCGGCGGGAGAGCCGCACAGCCATGCCCACGTCCACGAGCCGCTCCGGCACAGCCACCCGCACTTCCCGGACCTGCACCACCGCCACCATCACTGATCGGATCAGCGGCGGCGGGAGGCGCTCCTACCGAGGCCACGTGCTCCTCCTCCAGGAGCACGCTCGGACCACTTGCACGTCTCGCGCGTCTCGGCCTCCGACAGGCTTCGCCCCAGCTCCTCCGCGATACCGTTCATCGGGATGCGGACCGCGCCGTAGGAGACGTCCTCCCCGATCACGCTACACGTCTCCAGCGGGGCCGTGCCGACGCGCACCGGCACGATGCGGTACGCGAACGGCACTCACCGGATCCGTCACCGCCTCGGTGCCGGCTCCGTGGGCCCAGGCGCGGCCCGTCAGGCAGCCCGCGAGGACCAGCACCGCGCCGACGACGGCCCCGGCCTGCAGGCGGATCGACCCGGCGCTCATCCCCCGTATCCCCAGTTCCAGCACGGCAGCCGATCCTTCCAGAACCAATCGTCGCAAAGCGCCTCGTCGCAGCGGTGCCGGCACTCCGGCTCGGTGAGGTTGGCGGTGCACTGGAGGGTATCCGCCATCCGACAGTAGCAGGCTCCGCGCGACCCACCGGGCGGCGCCTCCGCCGCGGGCCCGTCCGCAACCGCTCCCGCGAGGAGCGCCAGCCCGAGTGCGGCGATCCTGACCTTCGCGATCATTGCGGCCTCCTCGCGATCTTCCTATACTCCTCGCGTATGCGCCCGCGGTGGCCGCTGATCGGCTCGCTCCTGCTCTCGACGCTCGCGCCGGGCGCGGGGCCCCTCGCGCACGCCGACCAGGCGTACGTGCTACGCCAGCTCGCCCGCACCGGCGAGGCGGCCCCGGGTGGCGGCACCTTCGATCGATTCGGGCAGGAGGCGCTGCCGATCGTCGCGCCGGTCAATGCCCGGGGCGACGTGGCCTTCTTCGCGAGCCTCAGCCACGGCACGTCGGACGAGGGCATCTTCCTCCAGCGCGCCGGGCGCGTCGTGGCGGTGGCCCGCGAGGGAGATCGGGTGGCGGGAGTCGGCCGGCTCTCCGGCTTCGGCAAACACCCGACGCCGGCCCTGAACGACGCGGGCTCGGTCGCCTTCGCGGCCGCGGTGGCGGGCGGACGCGCCGTCGAGGGCATCTTCACCTGGTCCGCCGGGCGCCTGCGCGCGGTCGCCACCACCGGGACGCCGGCGCCGGGAATACCGTCCGGGGTGCTCGCGAGCGTCGACATGCCGGCCATCAATGCGCGGGGCGAGGTGGTCTTCCTGGCCACCATCCGGCGTGGGCGCGAGTCGATCGAGGCCATCCTCGCGAGCAACGGCGGCGTGCTGCGCAAGGTGGTGGCCCAGGGTGATCCCGCCCCCGCGGGTGGCGCCTTCGCGGCCTTCGGCCCGCCCGCCGTCAACGCGGGCGGGCAGGTGGCTTTCGCGGCGGTGGTCGAGGGCAAGGCGGTACCGGGCGGAGTCTTCGTCGTCGCCGGCGACCGCATCCAGATGGCGGTCGCGGCCGGCGCGGACACGCCGATGGGCGGCATCTTCGCCAAGTTCTCCGAGCGCATCGCGCTGAACGACGCCGGTGTCATCGCCTTCCACGGCATGCTCAAGTTCGCGCCGGTCGACGCGGCGATCTTCGTGGTCGAGAACGGCCGCATCCGCGCCGTCTCCCGGCTCGGCGACCCGGCGCCGGGCGGCGGCACGATCGCCCACTTCGGCCTCTGGCCGGTGGTCGGACCCGGGGGCGGGGTTGCCTTCGCCGCGTCCATCGAGAATGGCCCCGCGCCGGTCGCGATCCTGCTCGCCGACGCGACCGGACTCACCCAGATCGTCGCGGTCGGCGACGCGCTCCCCGGTGGCGATCGCATCGCCTCGCTCACCCTCTATCCGGTCGTCAGCGTGGGGCCGCGTGGCCACGTCACCTTCGCGGTGGCGCCCACTGCCACCGGCGAGGGGCCCGAGGGCCTCTTCACCGCCCAGCCGGCCCCCGGCCGCTGAGTCTCAGTTCATGTCGTACGGCGGGTACTCGATGAACACGTTCGCCGCGGTGACAAGGGTGTGGCGGGTGGTCACGCGCGCGGGCACCGATTCCCCGCGCAGCACCCGCATCGCGAGCGGCAGGACATCGTAGCCGTAGCGGTCCAGGTAGAACGCCACGGAGCCGATCACGATACTCCCGCGGTTGTTCGGGTCGATCTCCTTCCGGTCGTTCATGCCGCCGTGGATCGTGCGGTCCACGCCGTGGCTCACGATGGCGGCGTCGTGGACGCGCCCGGCCGTCTCCACCGCCCCCTTCACCGCAAGCGCGGTCGTGTCGTCGGTGGCCGCGAGTAGCAGCTTGCCGGTCGGGTGCGCGGCCAGGAACTTCCCCAGCAGCGGGCCGACCTGGGCCGGATTTCCCCTGGTATCGACCGGGGTTACCCGGACCGCGGGCAAGCGGCGGGCGAGCGCCTCGGTGACCCCCTGGGCGCGCTCGGGGACCCGATCCGCCACTGCAGAGAGATTGCCGACCACCGCCGCCACCGTCGGCTGGCCCCGCCACGCACGCAGCGCGAACTGGGCCAGCGCCTCCCCGGCCACGCGCCCGGCCACCAGATTGTCCATGGTATAGAGCGGCGCGCCCGGGACGGGATAGTTCAGCGCCAGGATCGGGATCCCGGCCGCCTTGAGCTTCTCGGCGATCGCGACGTTGGCCCCGCCCTGGTGGTACTGGATGTAGAGGTCGACCTTCCGCGCGATGGCCGCGTCCGCGTTCTGGAGCGCCCGCGCGTCGTCCCGCTGGTTGTCGTAGTAGACCATCTCCACCGGGTACTTCCGCGCGGCCAGCACGAAGCTCTCGCGTATCTCGCGCCCGGTGAAGCCCGTCCCCTCCACCGTGACGCCGGGCTCCTCGGTGAGGTTGGCGAAGGCGACGACGTACTGACGCTCGGCCCGGGCCGGAGTCAGCGCCCCCGCGACGAGCAGCGCCGCGAGCAGGCCCGCCGCCACCCACCAAACGTGCGGGCGCCGGCGGCCCCTGGGTGAGGACGCCGACGCCCGATCCTTCAAGAGCGTTGCCTCTGGTGAGCGATCTAGCGGATACCCTCGATCCCGACGAAGTTGCCGGTCATGCCGACGGCCTTCGGGACCGTCATGCTGAAGAAGAAGGTGGCGCGGCCGGTGGCCGCCGCCTCGCCGGCGATCAGGTCGGTGCGCACGTTCTCGATGATGTGGATGCCGTTGTCGGTCAGCAACATCTGGTGGACGATGAAGGCCTCTTTCGGGCTCTCACCGGGGATGACCTCGACCGCCCAGGTGTCGGT
>Ga0326730_1000427_pt1 | contig 11296 bp, 10 predicted proteins | sample MHFSIPfraction_3_FD_207740 | JGI IMG/M metagenome (GOLD analysis project Ga0326730, IMG submission 207740) | Lab enriched peat soil microbial communities from Michigan Hollow, Ithaca, NY, United States - MHF7AN SIP fraction | ecosystem: Environmental > Terrestrial > Soil > Wetlands > Peat...
CGGGTTGGCGCGCGTCGCGTTGGCGATGCTGCAGTCGGACTGCTGCCACATCTGGAACAGGCGGTGAATGGTGTCGCCGGTGTAGGCGTCGTAGGGCATCGCCGGGCCGGTCATCTGGAACGGGCCGTTCGGGAGCTTGGCCGCGTTGGCGACGCGCGTGTCGACCGAGCGCGCGGGCAGGCCGCTCGCCCCGGTGGTGAGCAGCACGAGGTCGGCCGGTTCGAGATCCTGCTCGACCGCCGCGATCTGCAGGCTCGTGAAAGGCGGCGCGTTGTCGCGCGGCGCGGTCGGCGTGCCCGAGGTATCGGGCGCGGGGAGCACCGCGTACGGCGTCTTGGCGGGCGCTCCTATATAGAAGGCAGGCTGCGGCGGGACGGTGAACTGCGCGGCCGCCGCGAAATTGGGCCCGGGCGTGCCGTCGGCGTTGACGATGCCCTTCGACAGGATGTTCGAGGCGAACTGCCCGTGCCTCGGCACGTAGGTGCCGAAGGTGTGGTCGTAGCTGCGGTTCTCGGGAATCACGACGATCAGGTGCTCGATCGGCGTCGCGGTGCGCCGGCCGTGCGATCCATGGTCGCCGTCGCGGTCGTCTGCGTAAGCGTGCGGAATGGCCTGAAGCTGGCCGGCCAGCATCGCCGCCAGGGCGATCGCGGCCGCCAGTCTCTTCTGTCGCGGTTTGTACACAATACCTCCTGAAAGTGATTGCGTGGGATAACCGCGCGACAGTCTCTCGGCGCCGCGTTTCATCGCGGTTACGCGAGGATTAAGTTGCGGTGAAGTTTTTGTGCAGGACTACTTGAGCAGGCCGTTGGCCGCGCCGGTGTCGCGCAGGCGCGCGCATTGCTGCGCAGAGAGCGAGGTGCTCCGCGCCGAGGTCTCGCCGCGCATGAGATTCCCCGCCTCTTCGCTGTGCTCGCCGCTGTCCATGAGCACGTGCGAGAGCTCGTGCGCGAGAACGATCCCCGGATCGCGCGCGGCCGCAGTCATCCACACGGTGTCGGCGATCTCGGGCCGCGTCCGGCTGTTGCCGCGGCCGATTGCCTCGGCGTCGAACGCAGGCCGGCTGCGCGTGTCGCGCACGAAATAGACCGCCGGCCGCGCCACCGGATGGGCGCGTGCGAGCTCGCGGGCCGCGGGCGTGGAGAAATCCATCAGGCCCGGGGCCACCGTGAGGACGATCGGGTCCGCGCTCTTCAACGCCACGCCGCACTGCGCGAGGATCGCCCCCGCCTGGCGCAAGGTCCCGTCCGTCCGCTCGCGCGTCCAGCCGCTGCCCTCGATCATCACCACCGCGAGATGCAGGGTGACCCGCGGCTGCGGAACCGCAGCGCAGCAGGCGAGCGCGGCGCACGCCGCCGCAAGGCCGGATTTCATCCGCAAAGTATAGAAGTCGCCATAATGCCGATCATGCGCTTCATCGCCCACGTCGACATGGACGCGTTCTACGCGTCGGTCGAGCTGCTGCGCTACCCCGAGCTGCGCGGCAAGCCCCTGGTGATCGGCGGCCGACGCCGCGCCTCGCAGGAATCCGGAACCTTCCCCACGCTGCGCGAGTACAAGGGCCGCGGCGTGATCACCACCGCCACCTACGAGGCGCGCGCCTTCGGCGTGAACTCCGGCATGGCGCTGATGCGCGCGGCGAAGCGCGCCCCGGACGCCCTCCTCCTCCCCGCCGATTTCGACGAATACCGGCGCTATTCGCGCATGTTCAAGGACTCGGTGCGCGCGATCGCCCCGGAGATCGAGGACCGCGGCATCGACGAGATCTACGTCGATCTCACCGACCTCGTCCCGGCCGGCGATGGGGCGGGTGCGAAAGAGCTGGCAAGGTCGATCCAACGCGCCGTGCGCGAAGCGACGGGGTTGTCGTGCTCGATCGGCGTCGCGCCGAACAAGCTGCTCGCGAAGCTCGCCTCGGAGCTCGACAAGCCGGGCGGCCTCACCTTGCTGCGCGAGGCCGACATTCCGTCGCGCGTCTGGCCGCTGCCCGCGCGCAAGATCAACGGCGTCGGGCCCAAGGCGGCCGCGCGCCTCGAAGCTCTCGGGATCCACACGATAGGCGAGCTCGCGCGCGCCGACCCCGCGCTGCTTCTCGAGCGCTTCGGCAAAAAGCACGGCGCGTGGATGCACGATGCGGCGAACGGGCGCGACGCGCGGCCGGTCGTGACGCACAGCGAGCCGAAGTCGATCAGCCGCGAGACCACTTTCGAGGACGACCTTCATCCGGTGCGCGACCGCGAGGCGCTCACGCAAGTCTTCACCGAGCTGTGCACGAGGGTGGCGGGCGATCTCGAGCGGAAGGGCTACGCCGGAAGGACGATCGGCCTCAAGCTCCGCTATGACAACTTCAAGACGCTGACGCGCGATTGCACGCTCGAATCCCCGACGCGGGACGCCGCGGCGATCCGCCGCGCCGCGGGCGAGTGCCTGAAGCGCGTGCCGCTCGAGCGGCGCATCCGGCTGCTGGGCGTGCGGGTCGGGGCCCTGAGCAGGTCGGGCTAGTTGCTCGCGAGATACGCGCGCGCCGTGCCGGTCTCGGGCCGCGCTTCGCCCTTCCCCGCCATTTCCACCAGTCGAGCGTAGTACTGCTTCGCCTTCGCCTTGTCGCCCGCCTGCGAAGCGGCGAGCGCTGCGCCGTACAGGCCGCGGTATCGGTTGGGCTCGCGCTGCTGCGAAGCCTCGTACTCTTTCAGCGCCTCCGCCGGGCGGTTCAGCTCCAGCAGCATGTCGCCGAGCAGCTCGCGCGCCGGGAGCAACCGCCCAGGCGTGACGATGCTCTTCTCGCTCTTGTCCTCGATGTCGGCGGCCTGGCGCATGAGACTGAGCGCCTCTTCGCCCTTCTTCTGCGCGAGCGCCGTCCATGCGGCCGACGAGAGGCGCATCACCTCGACCTCGCTCGCCCAGTACTGGTTCTTCGCCGCTTTCAGCTGGTCGCGCAGCGCCGCGATCTGCTCCACGTCCTTTTGCGCCGCGGCGGGATCGCCGCTCCTCGCCGCACCGAGCGCGCGTGCGAAGTGCGTCATCGCCTCGGTGTACGGATACTTGCTCGGGCTCGGCGTGAGCTTCGCCGCGTCGCGCCAGTCGCCGCGCTCGAGCGCGTAGCGCGCCGGCATCGCTGCGAGCGCGTACGGGCCGGCGGCGACGCCCGCGAGCCCCGTCGTCAGCGTGAGCCCCTCGTCGACGGTCTTGCGCGCCTCGCTGTCGCGGGCGAGCTGCAGGTCGGCGTAGGTCATGTAATCCAGCGCGTGCAGCGCCTGGTCCGGCTCCTTGGCTTTCAGCGCAGAGTCCGCCGAGCGGCGGTTGGTCGCGACCGACCCGGCCCAGTCGCCAACGCGGGTGAAGATGTGCGAGGGCATGTGCAGCGCGTGCGGCGCATCCGGAGCGATGTCGGCGTAGCGCCGCGCCGCGGGCAGGCCCTGCTTGGCGATCGGCGGCGCGTCGTAGCTGTGGATCAGGTAGTGCGCGACGCCCGGGTGGTCAGGGTGTTTCGCGAACTGCTTCTCGAGAATGGCCGCGGCCTTGAGCCATGCCGAATACGTCTGGTCGGACGGCGTCTGCGTCCCTGCGAGGTAGAGAGCGTAGAAGATCTGCGCCTCGTCGTCGTTCGGGTATTTCGCTGCGAGCGCCTCGTACGCCTTGGCGCGCGCGACCTGGCGCTCACGCTCGCTGCGCTTGGCGAAATCCTGGTAGTAGGCATGCACGGCTTCCAGGTAGTCGCGCTCGCGCTCGGTCTTGGCACCCATCGCGCGGCCCTTCTCGATCGCTTCCTGCGCGCGCGGCGCGTCCTTGGGCAAGGCGCCGACGCCCTGGAGCGGGTTCCCCATGAGAATCGAGGCGTAGCCCCAGGCAGCGATCGCACAGGAGCGGTCCTCGACGGCGACTTCCTCGAACGCCTTCTGTGTCGCCGAGTAGTAGAACGAATGCAGCATCGCGACCCCGCGCTGCAGCTTCTCCTGCACCGCCGGGCTGCACGAGTTCTGAAAATCGACGGTACCCAGCTTGTCGCGAGACTGGGCGAATGCGGCACCCGCCGCGACGAACACCAGCAAGCCCGCGATCGATGACGCCACCCGGTTTCGGTTCATGGGACCTCCTCAAGGTTGCCGCCACGATAGGCCTCGCCTACCTATTTGTCCAATGCATTTATTTTCACAATTATTATGCTAAATTATTATCAATGGTGAACTTTCGTCATCTGCGCGCATTCGCCGCCATCGTGGACCACGGCGGTTTCTCGCACGCCGCGCGCAAGGTGAACTTGAGCCAGCCGGCGCTCTCGCGCCAGGTGCACGCGCTCGAAGCCGAGCTCGGTGTGCGGCTCTTCGAGCGCTCCGGCCGGCGCGCTCAGCTCACGCCGCAGGGAGAGGAGCTGCTGCGCGACACCCGCCGCCTGCTTGCCGAGGCCGGTTCCTTCGGCGAGCGCGCACGCTCGCTGGCCTCGGGTCAGGATGGCATCCTCAGGATCGGCGCATCACCGCCGGTCATGGAGACTTTCGTGGCGCGCTTCCTGATCGACTACCTTCGCCGCCACCCGGGCGTCGAGGTCGAGCTGATCGAGGAAGGCGGCGCCCGCATGCCCGAGCGTCTCGAGCGCGGCGACGTACACCTCGCGTGCATGCCGGCATGGGATTCGCGCTTCGAAGGCCGGCTGCTCGCTCCGATTCACCTCGTCGCCGCCCTCCCGGAGACGCATCGGCTCGCCCAGCGCTCGCTGATCGAGATCGCCGCGCTCGCCGATCAGCCTCTACTGGTCCTGCGCGAGGGCTTCGGCTCGCGCGCCTGGTTCGACGCTGCTTGCGCGAGCGCTCACATCACCCCGCGGCTAGCTCTCCAGAGCGTGTCGGCACAGACGATCATTGCGCTGGCTGCGACCGGCTACGGAATCGCAATCGTTCCCACCAACACGCTGCTCTTTCAAAGCGCGGTGCGTGTGCGGCCGCTCGTGCATCGGGGCAAATCGATCGGCCGGTGGGGAATGGTGGCGTGGCACTCCGGCCGGTCTCTTACGCCCTACGCGAGACAATGCGTGGAGGAGCTCGTCGCGTATGCCAGGAGCAGCTACCCTGGGCGCGAGCTCACGCGACGCTTTCCGGCGCTTCCGCGGCCGAAGCTGCGGCGCGTTCTTTGACCCGAAGCGAGCGATCTCGCAACCCTGCCCTCAGGCGTTCAGCTCCCTCACCACCGTGGTGATGCGCCAGCGCGCGAACTCGCGCTCGAATTCGGCGAGCTCGAGAAATCCGGTGCACGGGAACGCGCCGCGCTGCGCGATGCCGCCGTTCGCGAGCTTGCGCGCGAGCAGGATCGCCGGCATGCAGGGGATTTCCGGCCCGTGCTGGGCGTCGGCCGTCAGGTGCCATTCCGCCCGAGCGCGGCTGCCGTCCGCGCGCTTGCCCGACACGCTCACCAGCATGCCGGCGAGCTCGCCGCCGAAGACGTTCATGCGCGAGGCGATCCAGTCGAGCGCCCCCGCCCAGCGCTCGAGCGGCAGCCGCACGCCGTGCCGGCGCAGGGAGGCCGCGAGCCACAGCGCGCTCTGCTGCATGCCCAGCTCGAGCGCGGCGCGGAACTCGACGGTGCGCACGCCCGGATAGATTCGCGGCAGGAGCTCGAGGTCGGGCACGTCGCACGCGGCTCCCCAGCGCGGGCCGAGCCCGTAGAAACGCAGGCGCTTCAGCTCCTGCCAGCCCCAGGCGTCCCGCCACTTGCCGCGGCTCAGCCACTTGAACGGCCGCCCGGCGTAGCTGAGCACCGCGGCGAGCGTCGCCTGCCCGCGCGGCGCGCGCTGCCCCGGCGCGATCGCGATCTGGATTTCCTCGATCTCCGGCACGCGCGCATTCAGGCTCGCGATCACGGCCGAGGACAGCGCGGGGGCGCTGCTCGCGCCCGAGACGGCGAGGCGATCGGCCGAGCGCGCCGCGGACTGCACGTTCTGGGCGAAGCGCGCGACGAATCGCCGGCCGTCGGCGAGGTCGAAGTAATGCGAGCCGGCGGCAAGGGCCGCGCGCGCCACCCGGTAGTTCTGCGATTGGAACGGCCCGGCACAGTGGATCACCAGGTCGGGCGCGAGGCGCTTTAGCGCCTCCGGAAACTCGGCAGCGGAATGATCCAGGCGCGCGTGCCCCATCGGCAGGCCGCCGAAGATGCCCTCCCCGTTCCCGGGATTGCGCCCCGCCGCGATGACCTCCATCCCGGAGGCGGCGAGCCCGCGGCAGACGCGGGCGCCGAAGTTGCCGTACCCTCCGATCACGACGACGCGCATTGTTCTCCCTGTGCGCTGTTACTATAGCCGACCCTCAGAGGACCTGAGGGCATCACCCCGCCGATGTAGGCTCTTCGTCCGTGAACGGCTCGATCAGCTCCGGGCCGTCGGACTTGGCGTTGTTGACGAGGAGCCGCACCTTCCACTGGGAGAGCTCGGAAGGCGGCAAGCGCTTCCCTGCAATCTGCTTCACCCTCTGCGGATCGGTGAGCCTGCGGTCCAGCCACGCGCCATAGGCTTCGGGAGGCAGCACCACGGGCGCGCGCTCGTGGATATCCGCCAGCGGTCCCTGCGCGTCCGCGGTCAGGATCGCGCAGGAGCGCAGCGCTTCGCCGGTCTTCGGATTCTTCCAATAGGCCATCAGCCCGGCGAAGCAGAGAATCGCGCCGTCCTTCCGGCGGATGAAATACGGCTGTTTCGCCGGAACGATTTCGCCCGTAGCCGGATCGACGCGCTCGACCGCCCGCCATTCGTACCAGCCCTCGGCGGGAACGAGGCAGCGCGCGCGCGACCAGGCATCGCGCCACATCGGCTTGTCCGCCGCCTCCTCCAGGCGCGCGTTGAAGCTCAACTTCGGCGGCTTCGCCTCCTTCCACCAGTACGGCACCAGCCCCCAGCGCCCGGTCGCGAGCTCGAACCGGTCCGAGTTGGAAGGCATGCGGAGAAAAGGAATGGTGTCAGAAGGACACACGTTGAAGCGCCGGGGAAACGGGTTCGGATTGTCGCGCCGGCCGAGCTCGAAGGCCCGCTCGAGCGCGCGTTCCTCGGGGCTGACGAAGCGGCCGCACACGCCCGTATTCTACCGGGCGATTACAATCGGTCCGGGAAATCCAGAGGAGGGAGCATGATCGGCCGCCGCGAGTTCCTCCGAATCGCCGGGCTGACCGCGGCCTGGCCGTACGCCGGCGCATGGGCCCAGCCGTCTGGCGTCCTCGTCAACGATCTGCACTCGCAGCTCAATCCGACGCGCGTCAACCGCGTCGTCGAGCCGGAAACACCCGACGCCGTGCGCGCCGCGATAGCGGCGGCCAGGCGCGAGAGCCGTGCAGTCTGCATCGCGGGCGGCCGCCACGCGATGGGGGCGCAGGCTTTCGCCACCGACGGCGTGCTGATCGACATCCGCAAGCTCGACCGCGTGCTCGCGTTCGACACCGAGCGCGGGCTGATCGAGGTCGAGTCGGGCATGGAGTGGCCGAGGCTGTTCGCCGAGCTCACCGCGGCGCAGCGCGGGCACGCCAGACAATGGGGTTTCGCTCAGAAGCAGACCGGCGCCGACCGGCTCACCATGGGCGGCTGCCTCTCGGCGAACGTGCACGGGCGCGGTCTCAAGCTCCCGGCTTTCGTCGCCGACGTCGAGTCGTTCAAGCTGATCGACGCCGGGGGCGATCTCAAGAACTGCAGCCGCACGGAGAACCCGGAGCTGTTCCGCCTCGCGATCGGCGGCTACGGCCTGTTCGGGTTCATCTATTCGGTGACGCTGCGCCTCGTCCCGCGGCGCAAGGTCGAGCGCGTGGTGGAGGTGCGCGACATCGCGGGCCTGCCCGCGGCCTTTGCCGGCCGCATCCGCGACGGCTTTCTCTACGGGGACTTCCAGTACTCGATCGACGACAGCTCCGACGGTTTTCTCCGCCGTGGCGTCTTTTCCTGCTACCGGCCCGTCGCCGACTCGACGCCGATCCCCGAAGGCCGGAAGGAGCTCGCCGAGCGCGACTGGACAAACCTTCTTTATCTCGCGCACGCGGACAAGGCGGGAGCATTCAAGCGCTACGCCGGCTACTACCTCTCGACGAACGGGCAGGTGTATTGGTCGGACGAGCACCAGATGAGCATCTATCCCGACAACTACCACCGGGACCTCGACCGCAGGCTCAATATCCGGCCCGGAGCCACCGAGTCGATCACCGAGATCTACTGCGAGCGCAACGCGCTCGAGGGCTTCATGGCGGACGCGGCCGCCGACGCGCGCCGCAACGAGACCGAGATCATCTACGGCACCGTCCGTCTCATCGAGGAGGACCGCGAGACCTTCCTCGCCTGGGCGAAGAAGCCCTATGCCTGTGTCATCTTCAACCTGCACGTCGTGCACACGCCCCAGGGCATCCGCCGCTCGGCGGACGCGTTCCGGCGGCTGATCGACCTCGGCATCAAGTACGGCGGAAGCTACTATCCGACCTACCACAAGTACGCGACGCGAAGGCAGGTCGAGACCTGCTACCCGCAGTTCGCCGAGTTCCTCAAGCTGAAGCGCAAGTACGACCCCGCCCAGGTGTTCCAGAGCGACTGGTACCGCCACTACCTGAAGATGTTCTCGTGATTCCCGCGCGATGCGTGAAGACCGGCCGAGCTCGACCGCGGCGCTGATTGCCGCGGCGACCGTCTTCCTCGCGCGCGACCCGCGCGTGGCCGATCTCGTTCCCGCGGGCGCCGCGCCGATGTGCGCGCGCTGTCTCGAATCCGTTTCGCTCCTGAGGGCGGTGCGAACGGTCTCGCGCCCGGCCTTGCGCTGGGCGGCGCGACTCGCAGAGCGCATTACCGTGCCGGGGCTCATGCTCCATTTCGTGCTGCGCAAGCGCTGGATCGAGGAAGGCGTGCGCGCGGCGCTCGCCGAAGGCTGGGAGCAGGTGGTGGTCATCGGCGCGGGCTTCGACACGCTGGCGCCGCGCCTCTCGTTCGAATTCCCGCGCGCGAACTTCCTCGAGATCGACCACCCCGCAACTCAAGCGTGCAAGCGGGTGGCAATGGGGAGCGCATCCGCGAATCTCCATTTCATCGCCGCGGATCTGTCGCGCACCCGCCTGCAAGACGCGCTTTCCGCCGGGAGTGCGTTTCGCCCCGGCGTGCGCTCGGTGTTCATCATCGAGGGCCTGCTCATGTACCTCGGCGACGCCGAAGTCGCCGGCGTTTTCGCCAACCTGCGCGAGGTCCAGCGCGCGGGCGCACGCGTCGTGTTCACGGTGATGGAGCCCGCGCCCGACGGGCGGTCGGCGTTCCACAATGCGACACCGCTCGTGAGATGGCTCCTCTCCCGCTGGAGCGAGCCCTTCAGATCGGCGCTGCGACGCGATGACGCGGGCCGGTTCCTGGAGCGATTCGGTTTTAGCCTGCGGGACCTGGCCGACTCCGAGACGCTGCGCCGTCGCTATCTTGCCCCTGCCCGCCTCGAGGACCTCGCGCTCGCCCGAGGCGAGATGATCGTGCGGGCGGACTATTACAAACCGTGATCGCCGAGCCCGCGACCCTGCTCACCGACTATGCCCTCGCGGGCGCGACCGCGTGGCTCGCGGTTCTGCTCTTCCGCGCGCGCGAAGGCCGCAGCGCCCGTTCCTTCTGGACGCTCGCCTTTGCGGCGAGCGCGCTCGGCGCGCTGCTCGGCGGCACCTGGCACGGCTTCGCCCCCGGCTTCGCGGAGACCGTCCTGGTGCTGTTGTGGAAAGCGACCGTGCTCTCGATCGGAGTGGCGAGCTTCGGGATGCTCGCCGGATCGGCGTTCGCCACGACCCCGGCCGCCGCGGCGAAAGCGCTTCTAGCGATTGCCGCGGCGAAGCTTGCGATCTACTCGGGCTGGATGCTCTTTCACGACGATTACGTCTACGTGATCGCGGACACGGGCGCCGCCATGGCCGCGGTCGCCGCGCTGCACGGGTGGTCCGCGATCCGCAAACGCGATGCCGCGTCGGCGTGGATCCTCGGCGGCGTGGCAGTGTCCGCGCTCGCTGCCGCCGTCCAGGCGAGCGGCTTCACGCCGCACCGGCTCTTCAATCACAACGACCTGTACCACGTGATTCAGATCGGAGCGATGCTGCTCTTTTACAGCGGCGCGAAGCGCTTATAGAATTCTCGGATCCCGAATGCGGAAAGGAGGCTCTATGGCAAGCGGTCACAAAGTCGTAACGAGCGACAAGTGGATGGCGGCGCGCAAGAAGCTCCTCGTGAAGGAAAAGGCCCTCACCCGCCTCGCCGACAAGCTCTCCAAGGAGCGGCGCGCCCTGCCCTGGGAGACGGTGTCGAAGGACTACGCGTTTGACGGGCCCAACGGAAAGGAGACGCTCGCCCAGCTCTTCGACGGCCGCGGCCAGCTCGTCGTCTACCACTTCATGTTCGGCCCGGACTGGGACGCGGGCTGCCCCCACTGCTCGCGCTGGGCGGACAATTTCAACGGCGTGATCGTGCACCTCAACCAGCGCGACGTGACCATGGTCGCGGTGTCGCGAGCCCCGTACGAGAAGCTCGCCGCCTACCGGCAGCGCATGGGCTGGAGCTTCAAGTGGGTCTCGTCCTTCGGCAGCGACTTCAACTTCGACTTTCATGTCTCGTTTACGCCCGAAGAGATGAAGAACAAGAAGGCCTTCTACAACTTCAAGCTGCAGAACCCCGACGCCCCGGAGCGCGAAGGCGTCAGCGTTTTCTACAAGGACCCGAAGGGCAAGGTGTATCGCACCTATTCGACCTTCGCGCGCGGCATCGAGGCGCTGAATCTCGACTACAAGTACCTGGACATCGTCCCCAGGGGCCGCGACGAAGCCGGCCGCGGGCCGTTCTGGGTGCGCCGCCACGACGAGTACGGGCGCTAGTTCCGCCACGTCATCCGGCGGAGCCCCGCGGCGTTAAGCCTGGGCAGAGCGGTACCAGGGAGAAGCGGTGCTTCGCTTACCGGTTGCGATAGTCCTCGCGTTCCTGACCCAGCTCGCCTGCGCTCAGACGGGGGGCGATCAAGCGGCCGATCGCGCCGTGGCCGGCACGGTGTCCCTCGTCGAAGGCGACGTCCGCTTCCTCGACCCGAACCAGCGGCTGCGCCGACCCGCCCTCGGCGAGGCGATCTACGAAGGCGACAGCATCGTCACCGGAAGCGACGGCGAGGTGCACCTGGACATGCAGGACGGCGGCTACATCGGCGTGCGTCCCGGCACGAGGATGCGCATCGTCGACTTCAAGGCCGAGGGCGGCTCCGACGACGGCTTCCTGATCGGCCTGCTGGAGGGCTCCTTTCGCGCGGTCACCGGCTGGATCACGCGTTCCGGAAGCCGTCGGGCCGAGATA
>Ga0326730_1000429_pt1 | contig 11271 bp, 10 predicted proteins | sample MHFSIPfraction_3_FD_207740 | JGI IMG/M metagenome (GOLD analysis project Ga0326730, IMG submission 207740) | Lab enriched peat soil microbial communities from Michigan Hollow, Ithaca, NY, United States - MHF7AN SIP fraction | ecosystem: Environmental > Terrestrial > Soil > Wetlands > Peat...
TTCCGGTGCGAACTCGGCCTTCAAGCGTTCGAACTCCTGCTTCACCTCGCCGCCTTGATACGGGAGGAAGCCGTCGCGAAACTCGCACAACGTGACGCACTTGTCCGGCTCGCGGCCCAGGAAGCGGCGCGCGCTGGCGCGCGTCTCGGCCGCGCGTCGCGCGTCCGACGAGAACACGGCCCAGCGCACGTCCAGATCCGGTCGCTCCTCGAGCCAGCGCAACAGCGTGCCGCCGCAGCCGATCTCGATGTCGTCGCAATGCGCGCCGAGACACAGGATGCGGTTCGGAGTGCGTGCGCCGCCGCCGAGAGACAGGGGGATCAAGTCACCTCCAGACCTGCCACGGAGTCGTGCCGCTCGCGACGAGCGCCTCGAAATGCTGCTTGTCCTTGAAGGTGTCCATCGCCATCCAGAATCCGTCGTGCGGGTAGGCGACGAGCTCGCGCGCCTGGATGAGTCGCTGGAACGGCTCGACGACCAGCTCCTCGCCCTCGCCGATGTAATCGAAGATCTCGCGGCGAAAGGCGAAGAAGCCGGCGTTCATGCGCAGCTCGGAGCTGCGCACGTGCTCGATGCTCTGCACCAGACCGCTCTTCTCCGCGTGGATCATGTGGACCGTCTGCGGCGCAGGGACGGAGAGCATCGACGCGATGCGACGGTGCTCGCGGAAGTGCTCGAGATAGCGATCGAGCGGCAAGTCGGAGAGACCGTCCGCGTAGTTCGCGAGGAACGCCTCCTCGCCTTCGAGGTGGCTGCGCACGGCGCGCAGCCGCATGCCGATGTTCGAGCGCAGACCCGTGTCGACGAACGTGATCGTCCAGTCGTCGATGTCTCGCGCGAGCAGCTCGACGTCCGCGCCGCCCTTGCGCAGCACGAAGTCGTTCGAGAGCCGCTCGTCGTAGTTCAAGAAGTAACTCTTGATCGCCTCGGCGCCGTGACCGAGACACAAGATGAAGTCGCGATGCCCGTAGTGAGCGTAGTACTTCATCAGGTTCCACAAGATGGGCCGCGGGCCCACCGTGACCAGCGGCTTGGGGAGACTCTCCGAGTGCTCGCGCAAGCGCATGCCCAGCCCGCCGCAGAACAGCACGACCTTCATCGCACTCGTACCTCCGGGATCGGAATCACGAACTGTCCCTTCCAGGATCGCACGATCGCCATCTGCTCCATGATCTCGTCCTGGAGATTCCAGGGCAAAATCAGGACGTAGTCGGGCCGCGTGCGCTCGATCTCCTCGGGCGCCTTGATCGGAATGTGCGTCCCGGGCAGGAAGCCGCCCTGCTTGTGAGGGCTGCGGTCGACCGTGTAGTCGAGGAAGTCGGTGCGGATTCCGCAGTAGTTGAGCAGCGTGTTTCCTTTTCCGGGCGCGCCGTAGCCGACCACGGACTTCCCCGCGCGCTTCGCCGAGATCAAGAACTCGAGCAGCTTCCACTTGGTCTCGCGCACGCGCTCGCCGAAGCGCGAGTAGTACCCGAGCCCGCGCATGCCGCGAGTCTCTTCGACCTCGAGCAGTCGCGCCACGCGCTCGGTGCGCGCGGGCTGCTCGCGCCCGACGTGGCGCGCATACACGCGCAGTGACCCGCCGTGAGTCGAGAGCTCGTCCACGTCGAAGAGCTCGAGACCGTGGTGCGCGAAGACGCGCTGCACGGTTCCGAACGACAGATACGAGAAGTGCTCGTGATAGATCGTGTCGAACTGATTGTGCTCGACGAGCTGCATCAGGTGCGGAAACTCCATGGTCAGCACGCCGTCTGGAGCGAGCAGGATCGCGAGGCCGGAGACGAAGTCGTTGATGTCGGGCACGTGGGCGAGCACGTTGTTTCCGAGCAGGAGCGATGCGCGGCCGTGCTGCTCGACGACGTCCCGGGCCGTGGCCGCGCCGAAGAAGCGCACGAGCGTCGGCACGCCCTTGCGCACCGCGGCCTCCGCCGTGTTCGACGCGGGCTCGATGCCGAGCACCGGAATGCCGCGCCGCACGAAGTTCTGCAGCAGATAGCCGTCGTTGCTCGCGACCTCGACCACGAGACTCTTCGGGCCGAGCCCGAAGCGCTCGGTCACGAGCTCGACATACTGAGCGGCGTGGCGCAGCCACGAGTCGGCGAACGAAGAGAAGTACGCGTACGTGCCGTCCCCGAAGATCTCGTGCGGCGGAACGACCTCTTCGATCTGCACCAGGAAACACTCGGAACAGACCCACGCGTGCAGCGGGTAGAAGGGCTCCATGTCGGCGAGCTGCTCCGGGCGGAGGTGGCGCTGACACAGCGGCGACATGCCGAGATCGACGAAGGTGTGCCGCAGCGGCGCGCGGCAAAAGCGGCAAGCGGGTTCGTGCGCTCGATTCGCGGTCGTCATGACACCTCTCGCATGGGGGCGGGCGGCGCGGAAGCCGAGCAAGGCGCATGCCCCGCGGCGATCCGCCCTACGCAATAGAGTGTCACTTCGCGATCGGCGCCGCCGGGTTCGCGGCCGGGTTGCCGCCCCTCACGCGCACGCAACTTGCGCAGACGCAGGGTCGGCGGCCTCCACGGAAGAGAAGCGCGGCTCCGCTTTGGGGGGGCCGCCTCCACCGGCGCGCTCACCAGGGAGCCGCGCCGGAGCCCGCAGAGGTCCGGCGCAGGTTCGAGTCGAGCCAGCCGGACTCCAGCAGACGCACGATGCGCTTGATGCGCACGTGGCGATCGCCCTCGAGGTCCTCCTGGCGCATCACTTCGCGCCGGAAGGCGGCGTGCAGCTCGGCGACGCCGTCCGCGACGGTCCAGCGCGGCTTGTAGTCGGGCAGCGCGCCCTCGATCTTCGAGAAGTCGACCCGGTAGCAGCGCGGATCGGGGCCGGCGCCCTCGGCGAAGTCGATGCGGCTGCCAGTCACTTCGCGACTCACGAGCTCCGCGACCTGACGCACGCGGTAGTTCTCGCCGTTGCGCCCGACGTTGAACGCCTGGTTGTGGATCAGCTCGCGCGCGGCGCGCAGCACACATAGAAATGCGTGACACACGTCCTCGACGTGCACGAGGGGACGCCACGGCGTTCCGTCGCTCTTGATGAACACGCGCCCGGTGGCGAACGCCCAGCCCACGAGATTGTTCACGACCAGGTCGCCGCGCAGGCGCGGTGACGCGCCATACACCGTCGCGTTTCGCAAGTAAGTCGGGCTGAAGTCGTCGTCGGCGAGCTTCGCGACGTCCGCCTCCACTCGCACCTTCGACTGCGCGTAGGCGGTGATCGGCGAGAACGCGGCGGTCTCCGCGAGCACGTCGTCCGGGCTCGCCGCGCCGTAGACGCTGCACGACGACGAGTACAGGTAGCGCCCGACGCCGGCGCGCTTCGCGACCTCGGCCAGTCGAACGGACGCCTTGTGGTTGATGTCCCAGGTGCAGCCCGGGTTGAGGTCGCCGAGCGGATCGTTCGAGATCGCGGCCAGATGCACCACGGCGTCGAATCCCTCCAAGTCGTCCTCGTCGAGGTCGCGGATGTCGCGCTCCAGCACCTGTCGCGGCGGCGTGTACGTGCCGAAGTCGCAGCCGGTGAAGAGGCCGCTGTCGACCCCGACCACGTCGATCCCCGCGTCGTCCAGCACGCGGGTCATCACCGCGCCGATGTAGCCGCCGTGTCCAGTCACCAGTACCCGCATTTCCATCTCCTCCGCGTTCCGCCCGAGGCGGGACACCCTCACTCGCATTCCTGCATCAGGTCATGGCGCTCGAGCAGGGTAGCCGCCGAGCGCACCACCGCGAAGCCCAGGCCCGAGCGCTCCGCCGCGTCGATCAGCGAGTGCTCGCCGTCGGCCAGGGAGAGCACCCAGAGCATGGCGAGCTGCAGCGCCTCGGGGTCGCTCTCTCCGCCCATCGCGCGGTAGATCCCGCGTCGCCCGAGCTGTGGCTCTCCGAACGGCGCGAGGCTCCGAAAGCGCGCGTTGCCCTCGAGAACGTCGACGATCGCGAGCACGGACTCGTAGGCGTCGACGAGCTGCGGCCCGCGCACGAAGCCCAGGTCGTCCGCCGAGGTGTGGTACTCGTCGAAGCGCCCGTGCCGGCCGCGCATCAGCGACCCGACGGGGATGCGGAAGCCCGGCGAGTTGAACTGGCGCTCGTCGTAGCCGTAGGGGAAGAAGTCGATCGTCTCGAACGGCTTGCCCGAACGCCCGAGCGCGAGCTGCGCCGCGCGGTCGATCTCCGCGCGCCCGCCGAACGAGCGCTTGTAGGTGAGTCCGTGCCCGTCGCCCAGACACACCAGGGTGAGTCCGCCGCGGATCCGTTCGACCCGCTCGCGGTTGCGCGCGAGCCAAGTGAGTGACCCGATCGTCCCGGGGATGAACAGGAAGCGGTACGAGTAGCGGCGCCGCGCGCGCGCCGAGAGAGCACGCGCCACGGCGCTCGACACCGCGATGCCGGACAGGTTGTCGTTGGCGAGCGAAGGATGGCAGACGTGCGCCGAGAGCAGGATCTCCTCCGGGCGCTCGCCGGGGAGGAAATACTCGCCGTACGTCAGCCAGCCGGGCGCGAGCGTCGAGTCGATGCAGACCTCGTACTCCGCGTCGCTGAGTGACTCGAGCTGCTTCTCCGAGACGCAGAAGCCCCAGGTCCGCTTGTAGTACGACGTGCGGTACGGGATCCAGTCGGGGTGCTGCGGCAGTGAGTGGAGGTGCTCTTTGAGCTCGGCGCGCGAGATCCAGCGCGGCGGCACCGGCTCGCTGTAGCTCATCAGATGCAGGTTGCTCCGCCGGAAGTCCACGACGCGCTCGCCGGCGCGGTTCTTGATCCACGCGTCGCGCGCGTTCCACTCGTCGGGCACGGTCCAGTCGAGGACCGGCGTGCCGCTCGGGACCTCGTGCCGTTCCAGCGGCAGCTTCTCGCCGACGAGCCGGAGTGTCTCGCGCACGCCGTCGCCGGTGATGCTCCGGCAGATCGGGTAGAGCGACCCGATCAGCTCGAGCATCTCGCGCTCCAGCGCCTCGCGCGACGGGGGAGTCACTCGCCGATCTCCGCGAGCGCGGCGAGATCGAGATCGGGATAGCTCGCGTCGCGCTCCGCGATCACCTGCGGCGTCTTCGGCCAGGTGATCGCGAGCGCGGGGTCGTTCCAGCGCAGCCCGCCCGCCGCCTGCGGCGCGAAGAACTCGCTCATCTCGTAGAACACCTCGCTGTTCGGCTGCAGCGTGATGAAGCCGTGCGCGAAGCCCTCGGGGATGTAGAGGATCCGCCGGTTGTCGGCGCTGAGCTCGGTGCCGTACCAGCGCAGCCGCGTCGGCGAGCCACTGCGCAGATCGACGATCGCGTCCCAGATCGCCCCAGCAGTGCAGCGCACGAGCTTGACCTCGCGGTGCGGCGGCATCTGGAAGTGCATGCCGCGCAGGGTGCCCGCGCGCGTGTTGAACGAGACACTGCTCTGCACGAACCGCGCGGCGAGCCCGCGCTCGGCGAACTCACGCGCGCAGAAGGTGCGCGCGAAGAAGCCGCGCGCGTCCGGCAGCCGCTCCGGCTCGATCACCAGGGCTCCCGCGAGCCCGGTCTCCTCGAAGATCATCGCGGCTCCACCACGCAAGCATCGTGCCACGCGGCCGACATCTGAAGAGCCTCTACGGAGCCTGCATCGGCCGCAGGTACAGGTCCGTCACCTCTGCGGTTCGCGGCTGCGCGAGCGCATTCACGATCGCCGCCGCGACGTCCGCCGGTTGGAGCAATTTCTCCGCTCTGTAGGTCGCGCCTTCCGCGCGATGCACCGCTTCTTGCATCGCCGACGCGGTGCGACCGGGGAAGATCGAGAGCACGCGCACGCCGCGCGCATTCACTTCTGCGCGCAGGCTGTCTGCCAGCGCGCGGAGCGCGGCCTTGCTCGCGGCGTAGGCGCTCACTCCGGCGCGCGGCGCGAGCACCGCCGTCGAGTTCACGAACACGATCTCGCCCCGGCGCGCGAGCAAGCTCGGCAGCAGCCGCTGAGTCAATAGATAGGGCGCGCGCGCGTTGACGCGCATCTGCCGATCGAACGCCTCTGCGGGAGACGTCTCGACCGGACCCGACGCGTACGCGCCTGCCGCGTGCACCAGAACGTCCACGCCGCCGAAGTCACCGAGGGCGCTGCCCGCGATCCGCTCGACCGCTCCCTCGTCCATGAGGTCGGCCACGAGCGCAGTCACCGGCGCGCGCCCGCGCAATCGGCGCGCGAGCGCGTCGAGGCGCGCGCCGTCTCTGCCGACGGCGAGAACGCGCGCGCCGCGCTCCGCGAGCGCCTCCGCGATCGCGCCGCCGATCGCGCCGCTTGCGCCCGTCACCAGCGCGTGTCGGTCCGTGAGTGACATGCGGCTAGCTCTCCGCCTCGACCCGCCGCACGCCGAGCTTCTTCATCCGGTTCTGCAGCGTGCTCGGCGCGAGGCCGAGGATTCGGGCCGCGCCCTCGACGCCGTAGATCTTGCCGCGCGTGGCCTGCAGCACCTCTGCGATGTACTCGCGCTCGACTTCGGCGAGCGAGCGGAGCGGGCGCGGCCTCGGAGTCTGCGCAGGAGTCACTTCCGGCGCACGACCCCCGGCCGGCAGTTCGATCGTCAGGTCGCCGCTCGGGCACAGGATCGCGGCGCGCTCGAGGCAGTTCACCAGCTCGCGCACGTTCCCCGGCCAGTCGCAGCGCTCGAGTGTCTCGCGCGCCGCGGCGGTGAGGCGCCACGGACCGCGACCCGTGCGGCGGCGCAGGTTGGCGAGATACTCCTCGGCGATCGTGACCACGTCCTCGCGGCGCTCGCGCAGCGGCGGGATCGCGATCGGGAACACGTTCAGGCGGTAGTACAGGTCGTCGCGGAAGCGCCCGTCGGAGATCGCGCGCTGCAAGTCGACGTGCGTGGCGGCGATGATGCGCACGTCGACGTGCACGGTGCAGTCACTGCCGACCGGCTCGTACGAGCCTTCCTGCAACACCCGCAGGAGCTTCGCCTGCGCCTGCGGCGCGAGATCGCCGACCTCGTCGAGCAGCAGGGTGCCGCCGTTCGCGACCGCGAAGCGACCGGGCCGGCTCGTCTCGGCGCCCGAGAACGCGCCCTTGGTGTGTCCGAAGAGCTCGCTCTCGACCACGCCCTCGGGGAGCGCGGCGCAGTTCAGCTTCACGAACGGGTGACTCGCGCGCGCGCTGCGGGAGTGAATGAGTCGTGCCAGGACTTCTTTCCCGGTTCCGGTGTCGCCCGACAGGAGCACGGGGACGTCCGAGCGCGCGGCGTGCAGCGCGAGCTCGACCGCGCGGCGCATCGCCGGGTTGCGCGAGCGCTCCATGAGTCGCGCCGGATCGAAGACGCCGGTGACTTCCGCCTCCAACAGGCGGTTCTGCTCTTCCAGGCGGCGCTTCTCGCGGCCGAGCTCGTCCGCGCGCTCCGCGGCCAGCATCGCGAGCGCGACGACCTGCGCGTACACGTTCGCGATCTGCACGACCTCGTCGCCGTACGGCACGCAGCGCGTGCGGTCGAACGTGATTGCTCCCAGCGTCCGGTCCCGCACGCACAGCGGCACGACCATGCACGAGTGACCGTCGGGCAGATCCAACACGCCGTGGTACGGGTCGGCGCTGTGTGAGTGGTCCTGCTCGGTCAACACGGTGGGGCGGCCCGAGGCGAGCGCCTGTCTCAGAATCGGGAAGTCGGCCAGCGCGATGCGGTGCGCGCGCACGCGGTGACTCGCGAGGCGGCCGCGCGCGCAGCGCACGTGGAGCTCGTCGCCCTCGAGCTCGAGCACCGCGGCCAGGTCGTAGCGGATCACGTCCTTCAGGCGGTCGAGCGCGCGCTGCAGAACTTCGTCGACCTGCGCGGCGTCCGCGGCGAGTGCGACTAAAGTTCGCAGCTCGGGGTCGGCGAAGGACTCGGACGCACTCATTGCCTCATCTTAGCGCGCGCGAGCGAACCCGTATTCGGGTGGCACACCCGCATCTCGGTGAGCGCGCACCGAAATACGATGACGAGCGCGCGAGCGCGCGGAGCGCGCGCAGATTTCTGCCCCGCGCTGCGTGGCATGGAGCATGCTCTCTGCTGCGACGAACAGTGCTTTCGGAAGGGGGCTCGGATGAGCGCGCGGCGTTTGCTCTCCATGGCGTGCCTGCTCGGCGTCGTGTTCGCGGCGGAGCGCGCCGCGGCACAAGCGAGTGCTTCGGCGCCGCACGGAGCGCTCGCGATGAGCGAGCAGGAGAAACGTCTCGACAAGCTCGGGCTCGGCTCGGCCACGGGGGCGCCGCCCGCACGCGTCGTGCCGGGCTCGTGGGCGGCGACGATCCCCGCCGACAACGCGCTGACACCAGAGCGTGTCGCCCTCGGGCGGAAGCTGTTCTTCGATCCGCGGCTGTCCGCAGACGGAACCGTCGCGTGCGCGACCTGTCACGACGTGAGTCGCGGCTTCACCGATCAGCGCCCCGTCTCGGAGGGCATCGGCGGGAAGCTTGGCCGGCGCAATGCGCCCACCGTGCTGAACGCGATGTTCTTCTCGACGCAGTTCTGGGACGGTCGCGCGCTGCTGCTCGAGGATCAGGCGAAGCTGCCGATCGTGAATCCGATCGAGATGGGCATGCCGAACGGCGAGGCCGCGGTCGCGAAGATCGCAGGTGACGCGGAGTACGTGAAGCTCTTCCAAGCGGCGTACTCGCGTGCGCCGAACTACGACGACGTGGGCCGCGCGATCGGTGCGTTCGAGCGCACGCTCGTGTTCCTCGACGCGCCGTTCGACCGCTGGTCCGACGGCGACAAGAACGCGATGTCGGCCGACGCGGTGAAGGGCTTCGTGCTGTTCAGCGGCAAGGCGCGCTGCGTGACCTGTCACCCGATCAACGCGTCGAACCCGATCGGCAGCGATAACCGCTTCCACAACATCGGCGTCTCGGCCCGCCACCAGGACTTCGAGTCACTCGCGAGCCGGGCGCTCTCGGAGCTCGCGAAGGGTGGTGACTCGCAGGCGGTCATGGACCGGCTCGCGCTCGAGACCGACATGGCCGAGCTGGGCCGCTTCGTCGTCACCAAGCGCCGCAGCGACGTGGGGGCGTTCAAGACCGAGCAGCTGCGCAACGTCGGCATCACCGCGCCGTACATGCACGACGGCTCGATGCAGACCCTCTGGGACGTGGTCGATCACTACAACCGCGGCGGCGAGGCGAACCTGTTCCTCGACGGCGGGATCGAGCCGCTCGCGCTCAGCGAGGCGGAGATCAACCAGTTGGTCGCCTTCCTGTTCGCGCTCACGGACGTGCGCTTCGCGGCGCAGGTGAAGGGGATCGAAGCGGCGCAGCGCGCGCGTGCGAAGACCACGCGGCCGTTCCGCGAGAACGATCTCGCGCTCCGGAAGGTGATCCCCTTCGAAGCGCGCGTGCGAGGAGAGAAGAAATGAAGGGCGTCGAGACCAAGTATCTCGAGTCGCGCGACGAGCTGCTCCAGGGGCTCGCCAAGCTGAACCGCCGCCAGTTCATGAAGGTGGCCGGCGCGGCGGCGGGGGCGGCGCTCGCGCAGGGCATCCTGCCGCCGCACTCGTTTACACCGGTGCGTGTCGCCAGCGCGGCGACCGGCGGCGCGGGCGACTTCCGCTTCGCGTACGTCTCCGACTCACACCTGTACACGCGCGACAAGAACGACCGCTTCGTCCGCGGTCTGTTGCGCGCGGTCGACGACGTGAACCGCATGGACCCGCAGCCCGACTTCGTGCTCTACGGCGGCGACCTCGCGCAGCTCGGCCGGGCCGAGGAGCTCGAGACCGGCGCGCAGATCCTGAAGAATCTGAAGGCGCCGGTGCGGATGATGGTCGGCGAGCACGACTGGTACTTCGACATGGGCGAGAAGTGGCGCTCGCTGTTCGGCGCCGACAACTACTCGTTCGAGCACAAGGGCGTGCGCTTCGTGACGATCAACAGCGTCGTCGAGGCCGACTTCTGGACCGCGAAGGGACTCACTCCGGCCGAGCGCATGGGCACCGTGGCGGGTCTCGACAACGGCGCGCAGAGCTCGTTCACCGTGGGCGACGCGAACCGGGCCTGGCTCGCGAAGGAGCTCGAGGGCGTCAAGAACGACACGCCGCTCGTCGTCTTCTCGCACTCCCCGCTCTACAAGCTGTACAAGAAGTGGAACTTCTGGACCGACGACGCGGAAGAGGTGCAGAAGATCCTCTCGCGCTTCGACACCGTCACGGTGATTCACGGTCACACGCACCAGATACTCACCAACCGCATCGGCAACATCTCCTTCCACGGCATGCTGTCGACGGCGTGGCCGTGGCCGTACGCGCCGCAGGGCCTGCCGGAGATGACGATCCAGATGGGCCGACCGGATCCGTTCAATCCGAGCGACGGCTGCGGCGACGGTGAAGTCACGGTGCACCCAGACGGCATGGTCGACAAGCTCTACAACCTCTGGAACCGCAACCCGGTGACGGTCTCGCGCGCGTACATGAAGTCGAACGGCGTCGAAGACCGCCCGGCCAAGCCGGCGCTCGCGAGTTACTGAGCGTGAGTGGGGAGGGGACGAAGATGCGAGCTCGAGTGATTCGCCGCGCCGCGCTTCTCGCGCTGTCGGCGCTCGTCGGGGTCTGGGCCCTGCGCGCCACGCGCTCCGCGGATGCCGCGTCGGCGCGCGGCGGCGAGACCGCCGAAGTGACTCTCTGCGACGGACAGACCAAGGTCGAGTTCGCCGCCGACGCGCCGAAGACCGCGGAGTCGGGGCAGAAGATCGCCGACGAGCTGATGAAGAAGTGGCGCGAGAAGAACCCGAACGTCGACTGGGAGGCGGAGGAGCGCACGCATCACACGATCGCGCCCGCAGCCGACAACAAGGACCTCGTCGGCAACTCACAGAGCGCGACCTACGGCGAGATCACGGATCGCGACACGCAGCTCTGGAAGACCGAGTCCGAGCGCTTCGTCGTCGCGGGCTCGAAGGTGTTCCACAGCGGCGCCGAGCTCGGCAGCACGATCGGCGTCTCGTGCGACATGTGTCACCCCGACGCGGCGAACACACACCCGGAGACCTACCCGAAGTATCAGGTGCAGCTCGGGCGCGTGGTGTTGCTGCGCGACATGATCAACTGGTGCATCGAGCATCCGGTGCGCGCGACGCCGCTCGCGGCGGACGATCCGCGGATGCGCGCGCTCGAGGCGTACATCTACGCGCAGCGCAAAGGTACGCCGCTGAACTACGGCAAGCGGTAGGGAGTGGGTGGCGCGCGCCGGTGGCCGCGCGGCCTCTCCTCGGCGCTCGCGGGTACGCTCGAAGCCTCGTCGAGGTCCGCGCCGCCACCGGCGCGCGAACGTCGGCTACCGCGCCGCAGGCTTCCGC
>Ga0326730_1000430_pt1 | contig 11267 bp, 10 predicted proteins | sample MHFSIPfraction_3_FD_207740 | JGI IMG/M metagenome (GOLD analysis project Ga0326730, IMG submission 207740) | Lab enriched peat soil microbial communities from Michigan Hollow, Ithaca, NY, United States - MHF7AN SIP fraction | ecosystem: Environmental > Terrestrial > Soil > Wetlands > Peat...
CGGCTCGCACTGGACCGCGTCCTCGGCTGGCTCGAGCGCCTGATCTACCGCGCGGGCGGAGTCCGGCCCAGCGAGGAGATGGGCTGGAAGGGCTACGCGCTCGCGATGCTCGCGTTCAACTTCCTCGGCCTGCTCGCGGTCTATTTCCTCCAGCGGGCGCAGGCGGGGCTGCCACTGAATCCGCAGGGCATGGCGGCCGTCTCGGCCGACTCGTCGTTCAACACCGCGGTGAGCTTCGCCACGAACACGAACTGGCAGGGCTATGGCGGCGAGTCGACCATGAGCTACCTGACCCAGATGCTCGCCTTGACGACGCAGAACTTCGTCTCCGCGGCGTCCGGGATGGCGACCCTGGTCGCGCTGATCCGCGGCTTCGCGCGCCGCTCGGCCGAGACCATCGGCAACTTCTGGGTCGATCTCACGCGCACTACGCTCTACATCCTGCTGCCGCTGGCCGTGATCCTGGCGCTGGCCCTGGTGTCCCAGGGCGTGGTCCAGACGTTCGGCGCGTATCCCAAGGCGACCGTGGTCCAGCCGAGCGAGTACGACGAGCCGGTAGTCGACAAGGACGGCAAGCCTGTCCTCGACGCGAAGGGGCAGCCCACGACCAAGAAGTCCAAGCTCACCGAGCAGGTCATCGCGGTGGGCCCGGCCGCCTCCCAGATCGCCATCAAGCAGCTCGGCACCAACGGGGGCGGCTTCTTCAACGTCAACTCGGCGCATCCCTTCGAGAACGCGACGCCGCTCTCGAACTTCCTCGAAGTGCTGTCCATCCTGGTGATCTCGGGCGCGCTCTGCTACACGTTCGGGGTCATGGTGAAGGACACGCGCCAGGGCTGGGCGGTGCTGGCCGCCATGACCGTCATCCTGGTCGGCGTGCTCGCGGTCTGCGTGGTGGCCGAGCAGAACGGCGCCGTCTTCACGAAGCAGGGCGCAGACCATGTCGCCAGCGCGCTCCAGGCGGGCGGCAACATGGAGGGCAAGGAGGTCCGCTTCGGCATCACCAGCTCCGCCCTCTGGGCCACGACCACCACCGTCGCCTCCAACGGCTCCGTCAACTCGATGCACGACTCCTTCACCCCTATCGGTGGGCTCGTGCCGATGTGGAACATGCAGCTCGGCGAGGTCGTCTACGGTGGGGTGGGCTCGGGGCTCTACGGCATGCTGATGTTCGCCATCGTCGCCGTCTTCGTGGCGGGGCTGATGGTCGGGCGCACGCCCGAGTACCTGGGCAAGAAGATCGAGGCGTACGAGATGAAGATGTCGGCGCTCGTCATTCTCATCGTGCCCGCCCTCGTGCTGGTCGGCACGTCGGTCGGCGTGGTGACCGCGGCGGGGAAGGCGGGCATGGCCAACCCCGGGATCCACGGGTTCAGCGAGGTGCTCTACGCGTTCTCCTCGGCGTCCAACAACAACGGCAGCGCCTTCGCCGGCCTGGGCGCCAACACGCCCTTCTACAACACCGCGCTCGGCCTGGCCATGCTCTTCGGGCGGTACTGGCTCGCGGTTCCCGTGCTCGCCATCGCCGGCTCGCTGGCCCGGAAGAAGATCGTCCCGACTGGGTCCGGCACGCTCCCGACCCACACCCCGCTCTTCGTGGTCCTGCTCATCGGCGTGGTCATCCTGGTGGGAGCGCTGACCTACGTTCCGGCGCTCGCCCTCGGACCGATCGTCGAGCATCTCACCATGATCGCCGCCAAGTGAAGGAATAGACCCATGGCCAGCACCGTCACCGCCCGCTCGCTCTTCGACCTGCCGATCGTCAAGCAGGCGATCGTCGATTCCTTCCGCAAGCTGACGTTCCGGCGCCAGGTGCGGAACCCGGTCATGTTCGTGGTGTACATCGGCTCCATCCTGACGAGCCTCCTGTGGATACAGGCGCTGGTCGGCAAGGGGGAAGCGCCGGGCTGGTTCATCTTCTGGGTCTCGGTCTGGCTCTGGTTCACCGTGCTCTTCGCCAACTTCGCGGAGGCCATGGCGGAAGGGCGCGGCAAGGCCCAGGCGGCCTCCCTGCGCAAGTCCCGCCGGGACCTGCAGGCGAAGCGGCTCCAGAGGCGGGGGCCGGAGCGAGACTTCCAGATGGTGGCGGCCTCGAGCCTGCGGAAGGGTGACGTCGTGCTGGTCGAGGCCAACGACTTCATTCCGGCCGACGGGACGATCGTCGAGGGTGTCGCCTCCGTGAACGAGGCGGCGATCACCGGAGAGAGCGCGCCGGTGATCCGCGAGGCCGGCGGCGATCGCAGCTCCGTCACCGGTGGCACGCAGGTTCTTTCGGACTGGATCGTGGTGGAGGTCACCGCCAATCCCGGCGAGGCCTTCCTGGATCGGATGATCGCCCTCGTCGAGGGGGCCAAGCGCCAGAAGACCCCCAACGAGATCGCGCTGGACATCCTGCTCGCCGGCCTCACCATCGTCTTCCTGCTCGCCACCGCCACCCTGCTGCCGTTCTCGCTCTACAGCGTCGGGGCGGCAGGCCAGGGCACCCCGGTCACGGTCACGGTGCTGGTGGCGTTGCTCGTGTGTCTGATCCCGACCACGATCGGGGCGCTCCTGTCCGCGATCGGCATCGCGGGCATGGACCGGATGATCCAGAAGAACGTCATCGCCATGTCCGGGCGCGCCGTCGAGGCTGCGGGCGACGTGGACGTCCTCTTGCTCGACAAGACCGGCACGATCACGCTGGGCAATCGCCAGGCGACCGCGTTCATGCCGGCCGCCGGAGTCAGCGAGGCGGTCCTGGCCGACGCGGCCCAGCTGGCGTCGCTGGCGGACGAGACCCCGGAAGGCCGGAGCATCGTGGTCCTGGCCAAGGAGAAGTACCAGATCCGCGAGCGCGACATCGAGAAGCTCGGCGCGACCTTCGTGGCCTTCACCGCGCAGACCCGGATGAGCGGCGTCAATCTGAACAGCCGGCAGATTCGCAAGGGCGCGCCGGACGCCATCGAGGCCCACGTCAAGAGCCTGGGCGGCACCGTCCCGGCGGAGATCCGCACGACGGTGGACACCATCGCCAAGAGCGGCGCCACGCCGCTGGTGGTGGCCGACGGGCCCAAGGTGCTCGGCGCCATCCAGCTCAAGGACATCGTCAAGGGTGGCATCCGCGAGCGCTTCGCCCAGCTCCGCCGCATGGGCATCAGGACCATCATGATCACCGGCGACAACCCGCTCACCGCGGCGGCCATCAGCGCGGAGGCGGGGGTGGACGACTTCCTCGCCGAGGCCACCCCGGAGGCCAAGCTGAAGCTGATCCGCGATACCCAGGCGCAGGGCCGGCTCGTGGCCATGACGGGCGACGGCACCAACGACGCGCCCGCCCTGGCCCAGGCCGACGTGGCGGTGGCCATGAACACCGGCACCCAGGCCGCGAAAGAAGCCGGCAACATGGTCGACCTCGACTCGAACCCCACGAAGCTGCTCGAGGTGGTCGAGACGGGCAAGCAGATGCTGATGACCCGCGGTGCGCTCACCACCTTCAGCATCGCCAACGACGTGGCCAAGTACTTCGCGATCATCCCGGCCGCCTTCGCCACCACGTATCCGGCGCTCGGAGCGCTCAACATCATGCACCTGGCCACACCGGAGAGCGCGATCCTGTCGGCCGTCATCTTCAACGCGCTGATCATCATCGCCCTGATCCCGCTCGCGCTGAAGGGCGTGCGCTACCGCGCGCTTGGGGCCGCGGCCGTCCTGCGCCGGAACCTGTGGGTCTATGGGGTCGGCGGCATCATCATCCCGTTCCCGGGCATCAAGATCATCGACATGATCCTGGTCGCCCTGAAGCTCGTGTGAGTGGAGGCTTAGCGATGGCTGCCTATCTGCGACCGGCGCTGGTGTCCCTGATCTTCTTCACCCTGATCACCGGGGTCGCCTATCCCCTGGTGGTGACCGGCATCGCCCAGGTGATCTTTCCGTACAAGGCCAACGGGAGCCTGATCGTGAAGGACGGCAAGGTGGTGGGCTCGGCGCTCATCGGCCAGGTGTTCGACGAGCCGAAGTACTTCTGGGGCCGGCCCTCGGCCACGAGCCCGTTCGGCTACAATGCCGGGTCCTCCTCCGGCTCGAACTTGAGCCCGACGAACCCGGATCTCATCAAGGCGGTACAGGGGCGCGTGGAGGCGCTACGGGCGGCTGATCCGGGCAACACCGCTCCCGTGCCGGTGGACCTGGTGACCGCCTCGGGGAGCGGGCTCGATCCCCACATCAGCCCGGCGGCCGCGCTCTACCAGGTCTCCCGGGTGGCCCGGGAGCGGAAGCTCGCGCCGGACGCGGTGCGGGCCCTCGTCGAGCGGAACACCGAAGGCCGCTTCTGGGGCATGCTTGGCGAGCCCCGCGTGAACGTGCTCGCCCTGAACCTGGCCCTGGACGGCAAGTAGCCGGGCCCATGAAGAAGATCGAGGCCATCATCAGGCCGTTCAAGCTCGATGAGGTGAAGGAAGCGCTGAACGGTGCGGGAGTGATGGCCATGACGGTGAGCGAAGTGCAGGGCTCGGGGGGTGAGCCGGTACGCACCGACCGGTACCGCGGGCTCGAGTACCGGGTGGATCTGCGGCCGAGGATCAAGGTCGAGGTGGTGGTGGAGGACTACCGGGCCGATCAGGTCTCGTGCATCATCACGGAGGCGGCCCGAACGGGCTATCCTGGGGCTGGCGTCATCTTCGTCTCGTCGCTGGAAGACAGCATCCGCATCCGCACCGGCGAGCACGGCGAAGCCGCCGTCTGAACCGGGCGCCCCACTTATTGACGTCAAGGAGGCCGTATCCATGAGCGTGACACGAGGCTGGCTGGCCCTCGCGGTGATCGGGATCCTGAGCGGGGCGTGGCCCGCGTCTGCCCAGACCCCGGCTCCGTCACCCGCGCCGGCCCCGGCGGCGGAGGCGAAGAAGGAAGAGGAGAAGCCGAAGACGTTCTGGGAGGAGCAGAAGCTGTTCGCGTACATCGAGAACAGCTTCACCGCGAACCTGAGCGGGTCGGGGCGGGGCGGGGTCAACGAGCTGCGCTACTACGACTACCACGAGGGCTACACGTTCAACGTGGCCGAGTTCAGCATCAAGAAAGACCCGTCGGAGCGGTACCCGTTCGGCTACGGGCTGGTGGTGACGGCGGGGATCGACTCGCAGAAGAACCACTCGTTCGGGCTCTTCCGGGACGAGACGGACGCGTTTCCGTTCCGGAACACCGAGAAGTTCGACCTGGAGGAGGCGTACGTGTCGGGGCTGGTGCCGCTCGGGAGCGGGCTCACGCTCAAGGCCGGGAAGTTCGTGACGCTACTGGGCTACGAGGTAATCGAGTCGCCGAACAACCTGAACTTCTCGCGGGGGTATCTGTTCACGCTGGCGGTGCCGCTGACGCACACCGGGGGGCTGGCGTCGTACACGTTCACGGACTGGTTCAACATGACGGCGGGGGTGGTGCTGGGGTGGGACGACTCGAAGAACGTCAATGACGCGCTCTCCTACACGGGGCAGTTCGCGTTCACGCCGGTGAAGGACCTGACCGCGAACCTGAACTGGATCGTGGGGCCGGAGCAGATCGATCCGCGGAACATCGACGACAACGTGACGCGGGACGCGCGGACCTACGTGAACAGCCATCTCCGCTACGTGCTGGACTTCGTGTTCACCTACACGGGGTTCAAGAACTGGACGCTGGGGCTGAACGTAGACTACGGGCACGAGCAGAGCGAGCCGTTCATCCGGAGCCTGAACACGCGCAAGAACACGGACGCGACGTGGTGGGGCTGGGCGGGGTACGTGGCGTACGACTGGACGGAGAGCCTGCGGACGGCGGTGCGGCAGGAGTTCTTCCGGGACGCGGCGGGGGCGCGGAGCGGATCGGGGATCGGGACGGATCTCTGGTCGACCACCGCGACGGTGCAGTACAAGATCTGGAAGGGGCTGGTGGGGCGGGTGGAGTACCGCCACGACGCCTCGGACGAGAAGGTGTTCCGGGTGCGGTACTCGCGGCCGGACATCACGGCGCAGGGGCTGCTGCCGCGCGGCAAGAGCATGGACACCATCTCGGTCAGCCTCTACTACTCGTTCTTCTAGAGCGGCACATGACCAACGAGGCCGCCTGGCTGCTGCTGTCGTTCGCCATCATGGTGGTGGCGATGCTGGCGACGCTGTACGAGAAGATCGACAGCCTGCAGAAGCGGCTGGATCGGCTCGAGGGGCGTGAGGGAGCCGCCGACGAGACGCTCCCGGCCGGCGAGCCGGCGCAGGCCCTTGTCGGGCGGCCGCGCGGGCGTCGCGACCAGAGAGCCTGACGCGCCATGCTGGCGATATTCCGGAACCCGGCCTACGATTTCATCGGCTGGCGGCGCGTGGCATATGGAGTGTCAGTCGCCGTCATGCTCCTCGGCCTGGGGTCGATCTTCGTCAAGGGCGGGCTGCGGTACGACATCGACTTCACCGGTGGGACGCTGGTCGAGCTCCGACTGGCGCAGCCGATGTCGGTCGGGGCGATCCGCTCGCGCCTGACCGCGGCCGGGCTCGGCGAGAGCGTCATCCAGGTGTTCGGCGATCCGCGGGACGTGCTGATCCGGACCCAGATCGCCGGTGCGCACGCGGTGGAGCTGAGCCGACGGGTCGCCGACGCGCTGGGCGGGCGCGGCCGAGATCCGGCGCGCGGAGTTCGTCGGGCCCCAGATCGGCCAGGAGCTCCGGCGGCAGGCGCTCTACGCCGTCCTCGCCGCCCTCGGCGGAATCCTCGTGTACATCTGGATCCGCTTCGACTTCCGCGGCGGGGCGGTCACGATCGTGAGCCTGGCGCACGACGTACTGATCTGCCTGGGCGCCCTGTCGCTGGCGAACTTCGAGTTCTCCCTCCCGGTCCTGGCGGCCCTGCTGACCGTGATCGGATTTTCCGTCAACGACCGCATCGTGATGTACGACCGGCTCCGGGAGATCCGGGCGAAGCGGGGGGAGAAGGGGGTCACGTTCGCCCAGCAGGTGAACCTGGCCGTCAACCAGACCCTGTCGCGCACCGTGCTGACCGTCGCGACGGTCGCGATGTCGGCGGCGACGCTGTTCCTGTTCGGTGGCACGTCGCTGGAGGGCTTCGCGTTCGTGGTGCTGGTGGGCGCGCTCACCGGCACGTCGTCGACGGTGTACGTCGCGGCGGCGCTCGACGTCGACTGGTCGGCCTGGACCGAGCGCCGCCGGGCGACCCGCGTGGGCCCCGTCGCCCGGGTGGGGCACGGCGCGCTGCGTCGGTGACGCCCGCGGCCTCCTAGAGGACGATCTCGGTGCCCATCATCCCGTGGGGCGCGCGGAGCGCCAGCGCGAGGGCATGCGGGACGCGTCCATCGATGATCCGAGCCTGAGCGGCGCCGCCCTTCAAGGCCCGGACGGCGCCCTCGATCTTCGGCAGCATCCCGTCGTCGATCATGCCCTCCCGGACGAGTGAGTCCGCCGCCCAGCGGCTGAGACGTCTGAATCGGCAGCCGTCGCGGTCCAGGATCCCGACCGCATCCGTGAGATAGACGACGAGGGCGGCCCCGAGGGCCGCCGCGATCTCGCCCGCCACCAGATCCGCATCGACCCCGACGGGTCCGACCACGGGGATGATGCCGCGCTCCTGCAGCGCCCGGATGGGACTCGTGTTCACGGCCGGCCAGGCGCTCGAGCCCATCGCGCTGACCCCTTGCCGGGCGAGCAAGTGTACCAGCGCTCCCTCGGTCTGCCGCCCTTCGCCGTGCACCACGATCGGGCTCACCCCGGCCGCGCGGAGCGCGCCGATGTCGTGTGAGAAGCCAGCTCTCAGATGGGACCGTTCCATCGCGGCGCCGCCATACTTGACGACCACGGTGTTTCCCGAGAACCTCGCGATCGGGCAATCGACCTCCAGCGCCCGCGTGAGGTCGCCCGCCCGGGTGAGATGGATCATGACCGCACCTGGGTGGCCAGGGCGTGTCGGGCGCTCTTCGCGCTGCCCGCCCGGCTCTGGCTTCTCAGCCAGAACCACATCATCGAGAAGCCGGCGATGACGACTCCGACCTGCAGCCCCGTGCGTACCGTGACCGCGACGACCACGAACTCGACCAGCCACGACAGCCCCGCGATGGCCAGGACAAGGGGCCTCAACGGCCCTCCCGACGACTCTCGAGCGCTCCGGACGGTCTTCATGTTTCTCGGCGCCTCCAGTCAATTGGATGCCGCCCGTGCGTCAAGACGGCGCCCAATGCCCCCCCGGCGGCGTCAAGGAAGTGTCAAGGGCCTATCCTTTCTCCGAGGCCGCCGAGACGTAGAGCCTCAGCAGCGGTTTCATCGACAACCCCTGGACGAGGATGGAGAAGGCGACCACGAAATAGGTCATCACCAGCAGCAGGTCGGCCTGCCGGGCGGGGAGGTGATCCCGCAGGACCAGGGCGAGCGCCACCGGCAGTCCTCCGCGCAGGCCGCCCCAGGTGAGGAGCTTCACCATATGGGGTGCCGGCGGGACGACCACACGGGCCAGCTGGAGGGACAGCCCGGCGGCGACGAACCGGGCCAGGAGCACCACCGGGATGGCCAGGAGGCCCGCCACGACGTACTCGCGACCAACCGGCAACACGAGCACCTCGAGCCCGAGGAGCACGAAGAGGAGCGCGTTCAGGATCTCGTCGATCAGCTCCCAGAAGGTGTCGAGATGCTGGCGGGTGCGCTCGGACATCGCGAACGCCCGACCCTGATTGCCCACCAGCAGGCCCGCGGTGACCGCGGTGATGGCCGCCGAGAGGTGCAGGCGCTCGGCCCACGCGTAGCCCGCGGTGACCAGGGCCAGGGAGATGAGGATCTCGACCTGGTAGTTGTCGATGCGCTTCAGCATCAGGTAGGCCACCAGGCCCAGCAGGAGCCCGAGCGCGGCCCCGCCCAGCACCTCCCGGAGGACCAGCACGACCAGATCGAGCACCAGGGTGCCCGCGGCCGGCATCGGCCGGTCGCCGTACTGGAGGAGGGCGAGAAAGACCACCACCCCCACGCAGTCGTTGAACAGCGACTCGCCGGCGATCGGTACCTCGAGGTGCCGCGGCGCCCCGAGCGATTTCAACATGCCCAGCACCGCGATGGGATCGGTCGGGGCGATGAGCGCCCCGAAGAGCAGGCAGTGATACGGCGTGAGGCCGAGGTCCAGCGTGCGGGTGAAGAGCCAGCAGAGCCCGCCGACGATACCGGTCGAGAGGAGGGTGCCCACCACGGCCAGGACCCCGATGGTGACCCGGTGCTCGCGCAGGTCGCCGAACTCGATGTGGAGCGCTCCGGCGAAGAGCAGGAAGCCGAGGGCTCCGTGCAGCAGGAGCTGGTCGAAGTCGATCGTCGCGAGGAGGCGCTCGGCGTCCACCTTGATCGGCGGGTAGACGAGCGAGAGGCCAACGAGAGCCAGGGACAGGGTGAGCCCCATGGCCATGATGCCGACCGTGATGGGGAGCCGGGCGTAACGGTCGTTGACCCAGCCGAAGATCGCGGCGAGGACCATCAGCACCGCGAGCAGGTCGAATATGGCCATGGCGCCTCGTCGAGTGTGGACAATAGCACACGGGCGCGACTGATCCGGGCGGGGATCCCGCGGTCTCCTCTCACCGAGCCTCGTTGACATCGACTCCGTTTCGGCTGATCCTCCGATCGAAATGCTGAACGAACGGCTGTTCCTCTCGTTCCGCCACGTGATGTACAGCCTGCGCGGCGGCTTCCTGGTCCGCCCGCTCATCATCGCGCTCACACTGGGATCGGCGGGCGCGCTCCTCTCTGCGCTGGAAGAGGCCGTCCCCGCGCTCAGCACGTGGGTGCCCAAGGTATTGTTCCCGTCGCACGCCGATCCCCAGATCGCCCAGGTCATTCTCGGCGCGATCGCGGCCTCGATGATGACGGTGGTCTCGATCGTCTTCGCCATCCTGCTGATGACGCTCACGCTGGCCTCGATGCAGTTCTCCCCGCGCATCATCGTGAGCTTCGCGCGAGATCGCGTGACCCAAGGGACGCTCGGGATCTTCCTCGGCACCTTCTCCTACTGCGTGGCCGCGCTGCCGGCGGCGCGGTCGGTCCCGCAGCCCTTCGCGCCGGTCCTGACCGTCCTGGGCGCGATGCTGCTCGCTCTCGCGTGCGTGGCGTGGCTGCTCTTTTTCATTCACCACATCTCGCAGGCGATCAGCGTCAACCACATCGTGGAAAAGATCGCCGGCGAGACGGAAGTCATCATCGACGAGCTCATGCCGGAGCCGCGGTGGCGCGGTCGGATGGCGGAGGCCTCCGTGCCCGAGCCGACCGAGCGCGAGGCGGCGGTCTCGAGCGACGTCTCGGGCTATGTCCGCTTCATCGACATCGGCCGGCTGGTGTTCCTGGCGAGGTCCTACGGCGTGACCATCCGGATCGTCCGGCGGGTCGGCCACTTCGTCCCGGCGGGCATTCCGCTGTTGACGGTGTCGAAAGGAGACCGCCTGTCCCCGGGGCGATGCGCCGAACTGCGCGGGGCCTTCGACCTGGGCCCGACCAGGACCCTCCAGCAGGACATCGAGTTCGGCATCCTGCAGATCGTCGACATCGCGCTGCGGGCGATCTCGCCGGCTGTGAACGACCCCAGCACCGCCATCAACTGTGTCGACCAGCTGAGCCGCATCCTGATCCGCTTCGCGTCCCGGGAAGAGCCGGCGTCGCTGCTCTACGATCCTCCGGGGGTGCTCCGCGTCAGCATGCTCTGGCCGGACTTCGAGCGGCTCGTGGACCAGGCATTCGACCAGATCCGCCTCTACGCGCGAGCCGACCTGGCGGTCAGCCTGCGAATGCTGCGTGCCCTCGGCGACGTGGCCAGAACCATCCCCGAGCCCGCCGTCAAACGGAGGCTGGCCGAGCGCGGGAGACGAATCGAGGCGGGGTGCGCCGGTAAATTCGACGAGGACGAGCTCGGGGAAGTGCACCTGCGCGTGGCGACGCTGGAGCGGTTGGCCGGCACGCCGGAGTCATGAGAGAGCAGGAGGACCGACGACCGGCGGGACGCGGGCGCGGTCTCGCTCACGGCGAGAACGCGTGCACGGCTTCCTCCTTGGTCCCGTAGATGTCGAAGATCCGGTGCATGCGCACGAGCTCGAACACCGCGCGGACCTGCTTGGACAGTCCGCAGAGCTTCACGTCGCCGCCCTTGGCGTTCAGCTTCCGCAGGCACGAGATGAAGGCGCCCAGTCCGGAGCTGTCCACGAAGCGCAGCCGGCTCAGATCGAACACGAGCTTGGTCGTGGATTCCAGCAACGGGGCGACGTCGAGCTTGAACTCCGCCGCGTTGCTCGCGTCGAGCTC
>Ga0326730_1000431_pt1 | contig 11255 bp, 11 predicted proteins | sample MHFSIPfraction_3_FD_207740 | JGI IMG/M metagenome (GOLD analysis project Ga0326730, IMG submission 207740) | Lab enriched peat soil microbial communities from Michigan Hollow, Ithaca, NY, United States - MHF7AN SIP fraction | ecosystem: Environmental > Terrestrial > Soil > Wetlands > Peat...
TCGCGAGCACGGCCTGACTCTCGTCGGTCTTCACCCACTGGAACCACGGGAAGTCAGTCACGGTCTTGACTCCCGCGGGCGTGCGCCCGGGAACCCCCGTGTTCATGTAGCAGAGGCGCTTCACGCGCTCGGGATGGCGCAGCGCGAAGCCCGTCGCGATGGGGCCGCCCCAGTCCTGCCCGACGAAGGTGATGTCGGTGAGTCGCAGGTGATCGAGGAGTGACTCGAGGTTGTCGATGTGCGCGCGGATCGAGTACTCGCGGTCCTGCGGCGTGGCGCTCTTGCCGAAGCCCATGTGATCGGGAACGACCACGCGGCCGAGCCGGGCGAGGCGCGGGACGAAGCGGCGGTACAGGTAGCCCCAAGTCGGCTCGCCATGGAGACACACGATCGGATCGCCCGCGCCCTCCTCGACGTAGTGCATGCGGAAGCCGTTTCCGTCGTGGAAGTGCGGGCGGAAGGGCCAGGTGCCGTCGAAGGTCTCGTCCGCGGGAATCATCGCGCGCCCCTAGTTCGCCCAGTACACGAACTCGCCGTCGAGTCTCCCGGGGTCGGCCAAGCTCTTGTCGATGGCGATGGGGCCCTCGATCAGCGCGGGCCAGAGCGGCGCGACCATCTCCGAGTCCTTCTGCGCCAGGAGCACGGCGAGCTCGCTCACTTTGTCGGCGCGGAGCTCGGCGAGGTTGTGCTGCTCGGTCGGGTCGGAGCGCAGGTCGAAGAGCCACGTCTGCTTCGGGCGCTCGGAGACCTGAAGCTTCCAGTCACCGGCGAGGATCGAGCGGTAGTGACCCGAGCGCCAGTAGAGCGCGTCGTGCGGGCGCGCGTCGGGCGGGCCGAGCACGAGACTCACGAGGTCGACGCCGTCCATGACGCGATCGCCGGGCAGGCTCGCCCCGGCGGCCGCCGCCGCGGTGGCAAACACGTCCACGTGTCCGACCGGCGCGTCGAGCCTCGCGCCGCGCGGCAGCCGAGCGGGCCACTTGACGAAGAACGGCGTGTGCACTCCGCCCTCGAAGAAGGTCATCTTCCAGCCGCGATACGGGCGGTTGATGTCGGGGAGGCCGATGTAGTCGGCACCGCCGTTGTCGCTCACGAACATCACGAGCGTGTTCTCTTCGAGCCCGTTCGCGCGGAGTGTCTCGAGCACCTGGCCGACGCCGCGGTCGAGCGCGCGGATCATCGCGGCATACACGCGCAGCTCGTGGTTCTCGATGCCGGGCAGGGCGTCGTAGTCGGCGCGCGTCGCCTGCAGCGGCGTGTGCGGCGCGTTGAAGGCGAGATACAGGAAGAACGGCCGGTTCTTGTTCGCCTCGATCGCGCGCGACGCCTCGCGCGCGAGATAGTCCGTCATGTACGCGTCGGGATTGAAGCGCGGGCTGCCGTCCTTGCGCACGCTGAAGGTGAGGTTCGCCCAGAGGAATCGGTCGATCGGGTCGAAGTCCTGCCGCGAGTTCTCGGCGTTCGGATCGTCGACGTCGAGATACAGCGACCCGCCGGGCAGGAAGCCGAGATACTCGTCGAAGCCGCGCGCCTCGGGACGCATCGCGGGCGCCTCGCCGAGGTGCCACTTGCCCAGCCCGAGCGTGCGGTAGCCGCGCCGGCGCAGGAGCTCGGCGAGAGTCACCTCGCTCGCCGGCAGGCCCTCCTGATCCATGGGCGGCACGTCCTTCTCGCGCTCTTCGAAGTACACGGGCGGGCGCTTCGAGCCGGCGCTGAAGCGCGCGACGAGCTTCATGAACGGCTTGGGCGCGGGCGTGAACTCGAAGCCGAAGCGGGTCGGAAAGCGGCCCGTCATGATCGCGGCGCGCGACGGCGCGCAGGTGGCGTTGCCCGCGTAGCCGTGCGTGAACTCGATGCCGTCGCGCGCGAGTGAGTCGATGTTCGGCGTGGGCACCGCGCCGCCCGCCACACCGCCGCCGGCGAACGTGAGGTCGTTGTAGCCGAGGTCGTCCGCGACGATCACCACGACGTTCGGCAGGCGCGCGACACTGGGCGGTGTCGCCGGGCCCGCCTGCCAGACGACGGGGTGGTTGGGGCCGACCGGATCGCGAAGCCGGGACAGAATTCCCGGCACGTGCAGGATCAAGAAGTCGCGCGCGGCGTAGAGGGACAGGGCGGCGAGCGCGGCGACGGCGAGCGCGCCCAGAAGCACGCGCTGCACGCTAGCTCCCGAGCGCCGAGCTCAAGAGTGACGCCGCGAGCGCGAGCCCGAGCGCGACCACCACGCGCGGGCTGAAGAAAATGCGCGCGGGCGCGATCGGGAACGCCAGCGTGTTCGACATGGCCACGTCCTTGAACGCGTGGATCGGCGCGAACACCGGCGCGGTCGCGAGCGCGATCAAGTCACGGCGGCTGCGGTAGCGGATGATCCCCGCCATGGTCCAGCCGGGGTTCTTCTCGACGCCCCACTCCTCGAGATAGCCCGCGGCGGCGCGCCCGCCGAGGGCGGGGTGACCCGCGCGCAGGAAGAGCGCGCGGAGAAACGGAGTCGTGTAGCCCTGGAGCACGCGCGCCGCGGGCGCCGGCGCGCCGCCGTCGGGCGGGCGCACCGGGTCGGGGTGCAGGCGGATCAGGTTCACCATGAAGAACTCGCCGCCGTCGTCGGACTCGAGAAAGCCGCGCATGCGCTCGCGCCGCTCGGGGTCGACGGCGAGGCCGGGCGAGAGCTTGGCCAGATACGCGTCGACCTCGCTCTTCGTGAGCGGGCGGCGGAAGCCCTGGTACCAGGCCCAGAAAGCGGCGTAGAGAAGCGCGGCCCCGACCCAGATCCACGGTGTCGACATGATCCGATTATGGCAGTACGAGTGTCAAAATCAAGCGAAGCGCTTGAGCTATTGGCAGGGGAGGTGTCACAATCCGCGCGATGACATTGCAGCTCGACGGCCGCGCCCGGCGCGCGGAGCGCAGCCGCGACGCGATCGTGCGCGCGCTCTTCGAGCTGATCGGCGAAGGGGAGGCGCAGCCGACGGCGCAGCAGGTCGCGGAGCGCGCCGAGGTCGGGCTGCGCAGCGTGTTTCGCCACTTCGCGGACATGGACACGCTCTACGCGGAGCTCGACGCGCGCGTGCAGGAGGAGGCGCGACCGCTGCTGCGCGATCCTCCCAGCGAGGGAAGCGTCGCCGAACGCGCGCTCGTGATCGTCGCGCAGCGCTCGCAGTTCTACGAAGGGATCGCGCACTACAAGCGCGCCGGAGATCTCGGGCGACGCCGATCCGTGTTCCTGCAGCGGCAGCACGCCCGGCTCGTGCGGATTCTGCGCGACCGGCTGCTGCGCGCGCTGCCGGAGCTGGCGCGCGCGCCCGAGAGCGTGGTCGAGGCGCTCGACGTCGTGCTCTCGTTCGAGGCCTGGGACCGGCTGCGCACGGATCAGAAGCTGTCGCGCGAGCGCGCGACGGCGGCGATCGAAACGGCGGTGCTCGCGCTGGTCGCGCGTCTGCCGCGCTCGGCGCCGCACAAGGGGAGAGGACGCAAGCGATGATCGACTCGACCTGGAAGCTCGTCGGCATGCCCGGCTCGCCGTACAGCCGCAAGCTGCGCGCGGCGATGCGCTATCGCCGGATCCCGCACGTGTGGGTGCTGAGTCGCTCGCGCGACGGTCGCGATCTGCCGCAGCCGCGCGTGTCACTCCTGCCGCAGCTCGTCGGGCCGTCGGGCCCGAACGGCGCGCTCGAGGCGCGCGTCGACTCGACGCCGCTCTTGCGGGCGCTCGAGCGCGAACACACGGGGCGCAGCGTGATTCCCGTGGATCCCGCGGTCGCGTTTCTCGACTCACTGCTCGAGGACTACGCGGACGAGTGGCTCACGAAGGCGATGTTCCACTACCGCTGGACGTACGATCCGGACATCGCGCGCGCGGCAGCAATCCTGCCGCGCTGGGGTAGGACGGACCAGTCCGAGGCGGAGGCGCGCGCGCTCGGCGAGATGTTCGCGAAGCGGCAGATCGACCGGCTCTGGGTCGTCGGCTCGAACGAGACGACCGGCCCGGTGATCGAGGCGAGCTACACGCGCCTGCTGGCGCTGCTCGACGCGCGCCTGACCGAGAGCCGCTTCGTGATGGGATCGCGCCCGGGAGCGAGTGACTTCGCGCTCTACGGTCAACTCACTCAGCTCGTGCAGGTGGATCCGACCCCCGCGGACATCGCGCTGGAAGTCGCGCCGCGGGTCGTCGCATGGGTCGACTTCGTCGACGATCTCTCCGGCGTCGAGCCGGCCGAAGACGGCTGGCTCGAGGCCGACCCCTTGCCCGAAACCCTCCGCGCGCTGCTCGCCGAAGCGGGGCGCGTGTACGCGCCGCTCCTGCTCGCGAACGCCGAAGCGCTCGCGCGCGGCGCGGCCCAGGTCGAGTGCACGCTCGATGGCCGCCCGTGGATCCAGAAGCCGTTCCCCTATCAGGGGAAGTGTCTCGAGTGGCTGCGAGCCGACTATGCGGCGCTCCCGCCGGTCTCGCGCGCCGCGGTCGAGCGCGGTTTGGCGGGCACGGGACTCGAGTCACTCTTCAGCCGCTAGCCTCAGTCGAGCTGCCGAGTCATCACCGACTCCGACTCGGCGGGCAGCTCGATCAAGAGCCCGTCGTCGGCGAGCATCCAGTCCTTCGCGCGCACTGCGGAGACGCCGCGCGAGAAGTACGCCTCGAGAAACTTCGCGGGCGGTGGCGGGTTCAGGTGGTACATCACGAGCAGCTTCACCCCGGCTGCGTTCGCGACCTCGGCCGCTTCGACCGGCGAGGTGTGATACGAGGGGATGTCGGCCATGACCTTCGCAACGCGCGGGCGGCCCGCCGCGGCGCCCGCCTCGCCGATCATCGCGATCATGTGATTCGCCTGCGCCTCGTGCAGCAGAACGTCGCTGCCCTTCGCCGCGCGCACGACTGCATCGCTCTTCGCAGTGTCTCCGCTGATCACCACCGAGCGGCCCTTGTAATCGAAGCGGTAGCCGTAAGCGGGCTTGATCGGATCATGGTGAACCGCGAACGCGCTGATCTCGAGTCCGTCCTGCCTCAGGAACACGACGCGCTCGTCCGACTCGACGAGCTCCGCGATCGGCTCCGCCACCATCACGCCGCGGTCGGGCGGGAGAAAGGCGGCGCCGTGGTGCGCGACGCGATAGCCGCGGTCGAGCGCGTACGCCTCGTTGAAGCCCGCGACCACGCGCTCGACGCCCGGGGGGCCGAAGACGCGCAGCGGGCCTTCGCGGCCCGCGACCCAGGTGTTCAGGTTGAACTCACCGAGGTCTCCGATGTGGTCGGAGTGGAAGTGAGTGAACATGACTCCGCCGACGCGCGCGGCGTCGACCGCGAGCAGCGCCATGCGATTCCACGAGCTCGGGCCCGTGTCGACGACCCAGAAGCGCCCGGCCGCGAACACCGCCACGCAGGCCTTCGCGCGCGTTCGGTGCGGAAGCGGTGACCCGGTCCCGCACAGCAGCACGCGCAGCGCGTCGTCGGCGAAGAGGGGATTCGAGTTCCTCCCGACCATGTGTTCGATCGCCGCGCGCACGACCCGGTCCTGCACCGAGGGCATGCGCCACGCGAGCGCCGCGAGCAGCGCGGCCGCGACCACGAGCACCAGAGTCCATCGCACCCAGCGCACCATCGCGTCTCTCCCTCCGGCGACATCGCCGCCGCGGCAGATTATGGCACAATGAGTGCCACAACTGCGAGCGCCGCCGCCGCGCCCACCGGGAGGTACGATGGCGCGAGATGCCCCGCCGTCCCGAGGGATCGATCGCCGTCCCCGCCGCCTGCCTCGCGGTGTGGCTCGCAGTTTGGGTGGTGTGCGCGATCTCGCCGCTCAACCGCACGGACTGGCTGCTCGAGAACCTGCTGACGTTCGCCAGTGTAGGCACCCTCGCGCTGACGTTTCGCTTCTTCCGCTTCTCGGACCGCGCGTACGTTCAGATGACGCTCTTCATGATCCTGCACGCGATCGGCGGTCACTACACGTATTCGCAGGTGCCGCTCGGCGATTGGATGAAAGACGGGCTCGGGCTCGCGCGGAATCACTTCGACCGGGTCGTGCACTTCTCGTTCGGCTTGCTGATGCTTCGCCCGATGCGCGAGCTCGGCTTTCGCAACGATCCGCAGCTCGGGCGCTTCGCCAAGATCTACTTCGCCACCGCCGGCGTGGGCCTCTGGAGCATGGCCTACGAGGTCCTCGAGTGGCTCGTCGCGGCGATCGTCGACCCGGCGGCCGGCACCGCCTATCTCGGCACGCAGGGCGACGTGTGGGACGCGCAGAAGGACATGGGCCTCGCGCTCGCCGGCGCGTTCATCGCCTCGCTGTTCCAGTTCCGCCGCGACGGCAGGCCGACGACGGAGTGAAGTGACTCAGCCGGGCATGCGCTCGAACGTCGGCACCCCGCTCGGGATGTGATGGAACGCCTGCTTGTCGATCGTGAAGATCACCATCTGCGGACCCTCGAAGAGACTCGGGTCGTCGAAGGTGCCGACCTTCAGGATCACGGTGCCGGGAACGTTGGGCGAGCGCGTCAGTATGTGCGTTCCGCACTCCGCGCAGAACTCGCGAGTCACTGGCTTCGCGAGGTCCTTGCGGCTGAACCCCTTCGCCGAGCCCTTCGTGTAGGAAAAGCCCGAGGCGGGCATGCCGATGATCACGTTCGGCTGTCCGCCCGAGAAATACTGGCACTCGCGGCAGTGGCACTGGCCCTTGAACACGGGGTTGCCCTCCGCCCGGTAGCGCAGCCCGCCGCAATAGCATCCGCCCTCGATCTTCATCTCGAGTCCTCCTCGGCGCTAGCGTACCCGAAGCGCGGGTCGGTTCGCTGGCTCGGCTCGGTGCGGCTCTCAGCTCGCGGCGGCAGCGGCCCGGCGTCTCGGGCGCGTGCGAGTCACTGCGTGAAGCAGCTCTGCGGAATTCCGGCGCGCGAGGCGTCGCTCTCGACCTGACTCAGTCGCTGCTGCGCGCGGTTGACCCGATCCTCGGCGGACTCGAGCTGAGTCTCGTAGTACGAGTCGTTGCGGCGCACATAGTCGTCCGTGTCGGACTGCAGGCGGTCCAGGCTCGTTTCCGCGGCCTCGACGACGCGCGTCGCGGCGCGCCACTCTTCGACCCAACTCCGATACGGGGCGCACGGACTCTCGCCGTCGGCCCCATTCGCGACGGGCGCCGGGGTGGCGCCCCTGGCGACGGGCGACTTCGTCGTGGCTGGCTGCGCCGGCTTCACCTCGATGGCGCCGCGGCCGTTGGGCGGCGGGGTGGTGCTCGTGTAGACGTGGCCGTCTTCGCCGACCCACCGGTAGGTCTTTGGCTCGTCGCCTTGCGCACGGGTTGCCGCAGTCAGGAGCAGCGTCAGAAGGGCGATCCACGCGCCGCGGCTGGGACGTCGAGTCACGCGCCGGCTCATCGCCTAGTGATTCGTCCGGCCGGTCCGCGCGCTTGAGCGCCGCGGGGCTCTGCCGATGACTCCCCGGAGAAGGGAGTAAATGCATGCGCAAAGGGATCGCAGCTCTAGGATTTGTCGCGCTGTCGGCCTGCGCCGGACCGTCGGTGCTCACTCGGGACTCGCGCCTGGCCGCGACCGAAGGCGTGGTCGTCGTGCGCCTCGTGAGCAACCTGGAGTTTCCCGACTGGCGCTCGATCTCCGTGAAATCCGATGCCAGCGGTGAGTCATTCACGCTGCGACCCGTGCCCTACGCGGTGCGCGGCTCCTATGTCTTCGCAGCGGCGCTTCCGGAAGGGAGCTACACCGCGGACAGCATGTACGCGTTCTTCTATGCCGGCTCCAACGAGACGGGGTCGATCAGCCTCGAGGTCAACGCGCCCATCGCTGCTCTCACCGGCAGCTTCCGGATCGCCGGCGGCCGAGTCACCAACCTGGGTACCCTCGTCTATCAACCGGGGCGCACTCTCAGTGCCGAGCAGGGTGAGTTCTCGCTGGCGATCGACCCGACGCCCGCGCCCACCACGGCGCTGTTCGCCACGGCCTTTCCGAACTTCGCCGAAGTCGTTCGCGGCAAGCCCGAGCTCGGTTGGGCGGCGACTCACGCGAACTCAAAGAGCCCCGCGATCATCGCGGCGGCGAAGCGCGCGGCGCGCGGCCTGAATTCGCCCGTGGTCACGGGCTCGGGCGCCGTCTACGCGGGCGCTCGGATGGGTCAGGTGATCGTGCGTCCGAATCTCGGCAGTGACTGGCGGACGCTCGACACCGGATCGCTGCACGAGATCGTGTGCGTGCTTCCCTTCGCGGACGGCCGCATCCTCGCCGGCGGCGAAGAGGGCTTCCTCTCGTACTCGTCGGACGCGGGACGGACGTGGCAGCGTGTGTCACTCGTTCGGCCGGACGCGATCGTCACGTTCCTGGGAGTGGCGCCGAACCACAGCTTGTATCTCGTCGCGGAATCCGAGCGCGAGGTCGTCGTCTACACGAGCACGCAGCCGGCGAGCGGTTGGCGCGAGCTCCGCCGCTTCGTGGAGCCGCCCGCCGACACCGGAAACATCTGGATAGGACCGCAGCACTGGAAGACGCAGCTCACCATGGGCGGAGCGACGCTTCGCTCGGAGCTGGTCGCGCTCACGGCCTCGCGGCTCGTCGTGCTGCAACAGCCGAACACCGTGTGGAGCTACGAATTCAGCAGCGGCCGCTGGGAGACCGCCGAGCCCGCGCCCCGCGGAGTATTCTCGATCGAGGCATCCTCGGACGGCTACCTCTGGGCCATTCCGGTCGGCGGCACCGTGATGTACGGCTCGGCAGACTGGGGCCGAAGCTGGTCGAGGCTCGAGTACTTCGCGCTGCATGTCACTCCGGTCTTTGCGAATCGCTCGACCGGCTACATGGCGGCGCTGCCGTACGGTCTCTTGCAAACCTGGCGGGTGATGAAGACGACCGACGGCGGGTCGAGCTGGTCGATCTCGGGTCGGCTGGACGACTTCCACGCCGAGAAGTTCGTCGTCGATCCGTCCGGGAAGCTGATCGCAGTGACTCCCGCGCACCAGCTCTACGTGAGCAGCGACGACGGGAAGACCTGGACCGGCCCGCGCTGAGCGCCACTGACTCGCTTCGAGCCTCGCGGGGTTGACTCTCCGCCGCGCGTCTGATCCGATTGCGCAATCATGATTCGGCGGATCGGCGGCAACCTGACGGTGCGGAAAGGCGATGCGCCCGAGGCGAGCGCGCAGCTCGAGCGCGACGGATACGCGGTCGTGCGCGGCGTGCTCGAGCCCGAGCTCGTCACGCAACTCACCGACGAGATCGCGAAGGTGTTCGAGGAGCATCCGGCCGAGCGCGGGCGCAGCGATCGCTCCGAGTTCCGCTACGAGATGCTGAATCGCGCGGCGGGCTGTCAGGCGGCGATCGGTCATCCGGGAATCTTGGCCGTGATCGAGCCGCTGCTGGGCGAGGACTGTCACGTCATCGCCAACACCGCTTGGTGGAACCCCGCGGACTTCGCGGGCGGGCCGTGGCACTGCGACGCGGGCCCGCACGTTCCCCGCCCCGAGGGGGTGCCCTGGGATGATCGGATCCCATATCCGATCTTCGCGATCGGCGCGCACTTGTATCTGAGGGACTGCCCGCTCGCGTGCGGCCCGACGGCCGTGATTCCCGGGAGTCACCGGTCCGGTCGGCTGCCGCCGTTCGATCGCCTGAACGACGAGAAGCTCGAGTACGAGGGCCGCGCCGCGGTCGCGCTCGAGGCTCGCGCGGGCGACGTCGCGTTCTTCGCGTCCGACGCTTGGCACCGGGGGCTGCCGGCGAAGCCAGGCGGTGTGGGCCGCCTCTTCCTGCAGGCGCACTACGCGCGGCGCGACCTCGCGCAGCGCATCCGCACGACCGCGGCAGTGAATCACCTCTCGCCCGAGGCGACCGCGCGCATCCGCTCGCCCCGCGAGCGCACGCTCCTGGGTCTCCACGGGCCGTTCTTCTACGACGGCTGAGTCGCAATCTCGCGCGCAGGAGGCTCGATCGGAGTCACTCGCGGACGCGTTTTCGGCGATCGGGCGCGGTCTCGATTCCCCAGTGATTCCCAGGGTCTCTGCCGGTGTCGAATTCGCCCGGCTCGCAGGGAGTCTCTTTCGGTCGATGAGTCACCGAGTGCATCGCGATGGGTTCGTATTCTACTCGCTCGCGTCGATCTCGTTTCTCGAGAGCACGGTTTCGACTTACGTCGAGAATCTCGTGCCGTTCTTCGCGGACGACGAGGCGACGCTGCGCTGGCTCCGCGACGTGTGGCTCCCCGAAGAGAGCGCACACGGCCGGGTGACTCGTGAGTACGTCGAGCGCTCCTGGCCCGAGTTCGACTGGCCGCGCGGCTACGCGCGCTTCTGCGAGGCGTACGTGCCGCGCTGCGAGCACGAGCTGCTGCGACCGAGCCCCGCGCTCGAGGCGCTCGCGCGCTGCGTCACGGAGACCGAGACCGCGATGGTCTACCGCTGCCTCGCGGAGTACGCGCGCGATTCGGAGCTTGCGACGCTGCTGCGCAAGATGAGCAGCGACGAGGTCAGACACTACGGCTACTTCCGGCGCCTCTTCGAGCGCTACGACGCCGCGGAGCGCAACTCCACGTGGCGCAAGGCGCGAACCTTGGTCGCGCGCAGCCAGCTGGTGCGCGACGAAGACGTGCGCCTCGCGTTCCTGCCGCTCAACTCCTACTGGCGCGGGCCGCGGCCCTTCGAGCCACTCGACTACGACGAGTATCTCGAGCTCGGTGCCCAGGTCATGGCGAGACACTTTCCGTTCGCGGAGGCCGAGCGGATGCTGTTCCGCCCGCTGCGCAGCGGGCGCTGGTTCGAGCGCCGTCTCGTGGCCGTGCTCTCCCGGGTCGTCCGCAGCCAATACCGGTCGGCGGCCTGAGCGGCAATTTTCTCCAAGTCACCGGGACCGCCGCGCGGTACCCCAGGGCCGAGGAGGAGCACATGACCCGAACTGGGGGCTGCTCGTGCGGCGCGATCCGCTACGAGCTCACCGCGGACCCGATGATCGTACACGCGTGTCACTGCCGCGACTGCCAGCGCATCACCGGCGGTCCATTCGTGATCAATCTGTGGATCGAGAAGAAGTTCGTCGAGGCGAAGGGCGCGAAGCCCGAGTCTTTCACGCGACCCGGCGGAAGCGGCAAGGACCACACGCTGCATTTCTGCGGGACTTGCGGCACGCACGTGTGGAATGACTACCGCATCGTGTCGACCGAGTGCTGGTTCGTGCGCGCGGGAACGCTCGACGACCCGAGCTCGGTCGTGCCCGACATCCACATCTTCACGCGCACCGCCTTGCCGCGGATCCAGCTGCCGAAGGGCGCGCGC
>Ga0326730_1000435_pt1 | contig 11203 bp, 10 predicted proteins | sample MHFSIPfraction_3_FD_207740 | JGI IMG/M metagenome (GOLD analysis project Ga0326730, IMG submission 207740) | Lab enriched peat soil microbial communities from Michigan Hollow, Ithaca, NY, United States - MHF7AN SIP fraction | ecosystem: Environmental > Terrestrial > Soil > Wetlands > Peat...
GACCGTGGCGGCCAGACCTTCCTCGTCGCTCTTTCCGTCCCGGTTGCCGACCATGGCGATGACATTGGGGACGCCATGACGGCGGGCCGCCCGGATCGCCTGCTCCAGCTCGCCCAGCAGCAGCGGGTGATTGGCCCGGTCATTGAGACCGCGGCGGATGAAGTCACGGCGCTCGGTGGGGGTGCCCATGGAGCAGATGAGTCCCTGCGCCTCCGCCAGGGGCCACTCCCGCTCGGTGAGCAGGTCCACCGCGCCGAAGCCAAGCTGCTTGACCATCGGAAAGAACTCGGCGTCGGGGATCGACGCGAAGGGCCAGCGGCACACCGACTGGCGGAGGCCGGTGAGGTTGCCGAGCGAGGACGCCGCCGGAGGGGAAAACGGGGAGAGCGCGAGGAGGCCTGTGCTCGCGGCAGTGCGGAGCAACTCGCGACGTGTCGGCACGACGGCTCCAGGGAGGGATGCCGTACCTTACCCGGCGGTGCGGACCTGCGGGAGGGGGGAAATGAAAATAGGGAATGGGTGGCCGGCAGCCAGCCTGAGCCCGTTCCCTATTTCCTGGCCGAGGTGTTTCGCTTCGCTGGGCTCACCCGGGCTACTCCCGGGTGTGCATGGTCAGCACCTCCGCCACCACCCGGGCAAGCTCCTGCATCCCGATCGGTTTCATCGCCAGGCGCCGGACCCCGGCCTCGGCGATCGCGTCGGGCGGGAACTCGTCGATGTAACCGGTGGTCATGATGATGGGGATATCAGGCCGGATTGCGATGAGTTCCCTCGCGAGCTCGAGGCCGCTCATCTCCGGCATGGTGAAATCGGTGACTACCACGTCGAATCCGGCCGGATCGGCCAGGAACTTGGCCCGGGCGGCCTTCCCGTCCGTGGCCACGGTCACCCGATAACCGAGTAGTGCCAGTCGGCGCTCTCCTATCCGGGCCAGGCCCGGCTCGTCGTCTACGTACAGCACGTGCTGCCCCTGTCCCCTTGGCGCCGGCGTTTCCGTCTGGGTCGTAGCGGCCGACTCATCGTACAACGCGGGGAAGAAGCACCGGACGGTGGTTCCCTCGCCCAGCTCGCTGCTGAGGAGCACGGCGCCGGCGTGCTCCTTCATGATGCCGTGGACCATGGCCAATCCGAGGCCGGTCCCCGATCCCGGCGCCTTGGTGGTGAAGAACGGCTCGAACACGCGGGCGCGCGTGGCTGCGTCCATTCCGTGCCCGGAGTCCTGGATGGTAAGCATGGCGTACTCCCCCTCGCGCAGCTCGGGATTGGCCCGGGCAAAGCTGTCGCGGACATAAAACGGCTCCAGGGTGATGGCCAGCCGGCCACCCGCAGGCATGGCGTGCGCCGCATTGGTCCCGAGGTTGGTCACCACCTGGTGAACCGAGGTCACGTCGGCCAGGACCCGCGGAGCTTCACGCAGGTTGACCTCGATATCGACGGAGGTCGGCAGCGTGGCCCGCAGGAGCTTCAGAGCCTCGGCCACAGCCGGCTTGAGCGGGATGGGCTTGAGCGTCGGCTCCTGGCGTCGGCTGAAGGTGAGAATTCGCTCCACCAGGTCCTTGCCGCGACTGGCGAAGCGGAGCAGCTCGGCGAGGTCGTCGGCGCCCTTGTCCCCCTGGAGGTTTTCCCCCAGCAGCTCCCCGAACCCGATGATGCCGTTGAGGATGTTGCGGAAGTCATGGGCGATGCCGCCGGCGAGGGTACCGACCGCCTCCAGCTTCTGCGACTGGCGCAGCTGGTCTTCCAGCTCCTGGTGCTCCGCCTCGGCCTGTTTCCGGGCGCTGATGTCCACGATGGAGCTGAGGACGAACATGCCCTCTTCGGTCTCGATGGGATTGAGCCCGATTTCCACGGGTATCTCGCTGCCGTCCTTGCGGAGCCCGAACAGATCACGCCCCGCGCCCATGGACCGTTCGCGGGGGGCAGCAAAGAACCCGCCCCGGTCACTTGGATGGCGGGCACGGAACCGATCTGGAACCAGGATCTCGATCGTTTGGCCGAGCAATTCCTCCCGGCGGTAGCCGAACATTCGCTCAATGGCCCGATTCACCAGGACGATCTTCCCCTGTGAATCGACCATCACCATGCCGTTGGGGGACGACTCCACCGCGATTCGGAAGCGCGCATCGGCCTTCCGCCTGGCGGTGATGTCCACGATCGAGGCAAGGACGAAGAGTCCCTCCTCGGTCACCACCGGGGTGAGTCCGATCTCGATCGGCACCTCGCTTCCATCTTTGCGAAGGCCGTAGAGATCCCGGCCCACGCCCATGGCGCGGACCCTCGGATCGGAATGGAAGCCGGTGCGAAAGGCGGGATGGTTTCCGCGGAAGCGCTCGGGGACCAGGGACTCGACCGACCGTCCCAGCAGCTCCTCTCGAGCGTAGCCGAACAGCCGTTCGATCTCGCGGTTGACCAGGACGATCCGTCCCGCGGCATCGGTCATCAGGATGCCGCTGGGCGACGACTCGACTGCCGCGCGAAGGCGCTGCTCCACGGTGCGCGTTGGGTCCTGGCTCATTCAGATTTAGGCTGGCGGGGGGATGAGGAGAGGGGGGACTCTCCGACGGCGCCGCCTCGCGCACGACTTAGGTGGAAAGTAAAGGCGAATGGAAAGCTCGGAAAGGGCCGAAAAGAAGCCAATCTGGCTTCGACGCCTCTTCGCTCCTGGTACCGCGGAATTCCCAAGCAGCCTGTGTCAGGCAGTCCCCACCACCCTGGCCTGAGTCGAGACGCCTATAGCGTATCAGCACACTAGACCATGTACGACCTGGTGGGGTGCTGCTCCCGGAGAATTGGCCGGGTCAGGGAAAACGGTCCGATATCCGAAAGGGTGGCCCCGGCCACCGCCAACTCGCCCAAGATCCGGCCGATCACCGAGGCGAACTTGAAGGCGTGTCCGGCGCCAATGGCGATGGCGATGGCCTCATGCCCCGGCACCCGGTCGATCACGAAGTCGCGGTCCGGGGTCAATGTGTAGAGGCAGGTGCGGGTGTAATGCACCGGCCCCAGGGCCCGCGGCAGGTAGGTCCGAGCCCAGGCTTCCACCCGCTCGGTATTCGCGGGATCCGGCTCGAAGCTCCGGGTCTCGGCCGTCACCGGACGGCCGCCGGCATCCTGCGCCAGCTTGGTGGCCGGCTCGCCAAAGACGGGGAAGCCATAGAAACAGGGATCATCCATCCAGATCCACACCGGGAATCGGCCGGGGTCGAACTCCTTGAGGTACGGCGTAGCGTAGTAGGTGACCTGTTCCTGGGTGACCTCGAGGGGGAGCTCGTGGCCCAGCCAGCGGAGCACGGTATTGGACCAGGGCCCCGCGGCCACCACCAGCCGGCGGCAGCGATAGGCCCGGTCGCCCGCCACCACCTCCACCTCCCCTCCCACTGAACGGACCGACGACACCGGGCTCCGCTCGCGAAGAGTGGCGCCGTGCTCTCGCGCCAGCCGCTGATGCACCGCATTGGCCCGGGCCGCCATGGCGATTCCGCTCTCCGGCTGGAACAGGCCGTGACAGTCGGGGGTGAGCCGGAACTGGGGCCAGCGGCGCATGATCTCGTCGGCAGTGAGGTGCTCGAACTCGACGCCCTCGGCCTGCATGCTGCTCATGTACGGGTCGAGCGGGATACGGCTGTCGCCCGGAGCCAGATCGAGGCCGCCGGTCCGGAGCAGGCAGGGCTCACCGGCCTCCGCTTCCACCGTGGCCCAGGACTCATAGGCGCGCTTGGCCAGGCGAACATACCCGGGCGTGTGATACGAGAGCCGGATGATGCGGGAATGATCCTGCGATTCGCCCCGCACGTGTCCCAGCTCGAACTGCTCCAGGCCGAGCACATCGCTGCCGGCGGAGCGCGAGAGCCAGTAGCAGGCGCCGCTGCCGAGGCCACCCAGTCCGAGAGTGATGTATTCGAAATCGGTGCGCACGGAGTCGGGAGTGAAAGGTGAGGAGGGAAGAGTAAGGGTGAGCAGTAAGGAGTGAGCAGTGAGAAGTGAGAAGTGAGAAGGCAGATGGTGGCGCGGCCGGCATTTCTCACTCCTCACTTCTCACTTCTTACTGCTTTTTCAGCTTGGCCGCGTAGCGCGACCGCACCTTGGCCACCTTGGGTGCCACCACCGCCAGGCAGTAGGGCTGATAGGGGTTCCGTCGGAAGTAGTCGTTGTGATACGCCTCCGCCGGGAAGAACTTCTCCAGCGGCAGGACTTCCGTCACGATTGGCGCCCCCCACAGCTCCTCGGCATTGTACTCGGCGATCACCTGCTCGGCGATCGCCTTTTGCTCGGGACTATGATAGAAGACTGCCGAGCGGTATTGCGTGCCGACGTCCGGTCCCTGACGGTTGAGGGTGGTGGGGTCGTGGATGGTGAAGAACACCTCGAGCAGTTCCCGGAAGCTGATCACCGCGGGGTCGTACTCGACTTGCACCACCTCCGCGTGTCCGGTTGCGCCGCTGCAGACCGCCTCGTACGTCGGCTTGGACAGCGCGCCTCCGGCGTAGCCAGACGTCACTCGCGCGACGCCCCGCAGCTGCGCGAACGCGGCCTCGAGACACCAGAAGCAACCTCCCGCCAACGTCGCGACTTCACCGGCCTTTACTGCCTCATGTTTCGTTTCCATCTCGTGTTCCATCTCCGGTTCCGAGTTCCGAGTTCCGGGTTCGAAGGGAGGCAAGGAACGCTGGGGTTCGGGCCCGGCGCTCTCGGAACTCGGAACTCGGAACTCGGAACTTAATCCGGCCGTAAAGCCCCGATCGTATGGCAGCGGTGCCTTCGGGTCGGGCAGGTACCAGCGCCGCCCCAGCCACAGGATGGTGCCCCCGGCAAAGAACATGACCAGCGCCTCGCCGATTCCCTGGTGGAACTCTGCCAGCGGGTCGAGGCCTGTCCCATCCGGGCCGAGCCGGGGAAGGAGCTCGAGCGCGACGAAATTGTTGAGCGCGTGGGCCGCAATGGCGAGGGGCAGCGAGCCGGTCCTGAGGTAGATGAGGCCGAACCCTAGCCCGAGGAGGAAGGCGTTCACCGGGGAGGCGTGGAGCAGGGCAAAGGCCACAGTCGTGGCCAGGAGCCCGCGCCTGGTGCCCCATTTGTAGGCCCAGCGATGCAGCAGCAGGCCGCGGAAGAACAGCTCTTCCACGACCGGCGCGAGCAGCACCGCCCCCGCCACGAAGAGCAGCTCCTGCGCACCTCCCTGGCGAGTCGGTGCAAGCCGTTCCATGCGTTCCAGCCAGCTGCGGACGCTCTCGGGGCTGATCCACGAGAGCGGGGTATAGACCAGCCAGATGGTGCCCACGTCGAGCGCCACCAACGCGGGCACCAAGGCGAGTACGGCGATCACCTGGTCGGGTGGCACCCGGGGCCCGGCCAGCCGCCGCAGACTCACCTTGTGCCGGCGGGCCAGCCACACCGCCCAGCAAAGCAGCAGCGGGTAGGTCACGAACGCAAACAGTCCCGGCCGGCCACTCTTCCCGCCCAGCAGCGGGATTGCCGCCAGCATGCTGATGGCGAGCCCGCCGGTAAGGAGCGTCCGGGCGCGGAGAGTCGCGAACGGGCTCATGCCCCCGGCGCGGAGATCAACCGGAAGACCTTCCACTCCTGGGTTCCGGGGACGATCAGCGGTGCGAGGGCCTTCGCGTGATCCGGGAAAGGGCCTGATCCCATGCCGGCGAGAGCGGCCTCGAAGTCGGCGAGGGAGTCGAAGACGTACTCGTCGACCAGATGGGAGGGCGATGCGCCGATATGACCGGCCATCAGGCGGATGTTGCGGGCGCGGCGAAACTCGGAGTGGGCCACCTTGTCACGACCCCAGGCGCTCATGATGCGCACCGCGTCGCCTTGGGTGCCGAACGGAATGTCGAGATGCCACTGACAGACGTACATGGGAGTCGGCCTCCGGGTGTGAGGGCAAATAGACGGACGGACAGACGGACAGACGGACAAGACGGACCGGCGCGTACAAAGTCATGTTCGTGCTCTCAACAACCTCGACTGTCTCGACCACAGCGTCCGTCTGTCCGTCTGTCCGTCTATTTGCTTCGAGGCCGGCCCAAGCTTTCTTCCAGATACCTGCGAATGTCCAGGCTCTGGCGCTCCATGGGCGCGTAGAATCCCTGCGTGAACACCCGGCTCCCCATGCCGCGCTGCACCGACTCGCAGATCACCCAGTCCTGGCGATTGGTGATGTCCCAGAACTCGACCGCGTCCATGGGATCGAAGCCCGGCCGCGCCATCTCGTCGGGGTGAAACAGGAAGTCACAGAGAACGGTGGTCCGACCCGGGCTGTGCGGCCAGAGGGTAAAGGCCGCGGCGTGATCGGCCGAAAGCGAGAGCATGAAGTTGGGGTACAGCAGCTCGCCCTTGTGCCGGGTGAGCTCGTCCTGATCGAGCCCGGGGAATGGCTGGCGGGTGGTGCTGCCGCTCATGGTGAACGTCCACGCGCCCTCCCGGTGGGGCACCCCCCTCTCCCAGTCGAGGTCCATGCCTCCCCTCTCCCGGAAGGCAGGGACCACTCGGCACAGTTCGGGATGCACCGGGCCGCAATGATAGCACTCGTTGTAGTTCTCCAGGATCACCTTCCAGTTCGCCGAGACCTCATACCGGATGCGACGCGCGGTGCGCAGCTCCCCCAGCGGATAGCGCTTGACCCGTTCCGGCGCGGCGCCCAGCTGTTCCGCCAGCGTGCCGCCGTTTCCCGGCGACAGCTTGAGAAAGACGAAGCCGCCCCAGCTCGAGACAGCCACGCGATGGAGGGGCAGATCCTCGCGGCGGAAGTCGTCTCCGTCCTCGAGGAAAGGTGCGGTCCGCAGGCTGCCATCCAGGTTGTAGGTCCAGGCGTGGTAGGGACACTTGATGCCGGAGGCGAACGTGCCTGTGGCGCCGGTGGCCCCAAGGCATGCCTTGGGGCCATCCTGGCCATCCTTGCAGGGCTTGGCTTCCACCCCCAGGACCAGCTGCGATCCGCGGTGGCGGCAGACGTTGTAGTACGCGTAGAGGGTGCCCTCGCGCGAGCGGACCAGGAGGAGGCTCTCTCCCGCGAGGTCGAGCAGCAGATAGTTACCCGGGTCCAGCACCTCCTCCTCCCGGCTGACGCAGAACCACTGGTCGCAGAAGATCCGTTCCTTCTCGCGGGCAAAGGCGTCAGTAGAGAGGTAGTAGTCCCGATGGAGGGTGGGTTCGAGGCTCATGCGGCGAATCTACCGTCCGCCGTCCTTGCCGAACAGGCGGATCACCCTGGTGGCTGGCTGTTCAGGCAGGCCCGAGATGCCGCGCCACCGCCATGTGTCCGGGGACGTCCGCCACCAGCGTGGGGAACCGCTCGCCGATTTCCGGGAGCGGCTCGGCCACCTCTCATGCTCCTGCCGTGCCCTCGCCGCCCGGTGGCCCATAGAAGAACACCCACACCGCGAGATCGTCGGTGAACTCCTCGAAGCGATGCTCGCGATGGGCCGGGACGAACAGCACGTCCCCGGGACCAAACCCGATCCGATCCCGCCCGTTCCTGAACCAGCCGCTGCCGCGCATGACCACGTAGAGTTCGTCCCGGGTATGCGGCGTCTGGGGGTCTGCCTTCTGCGGGGCATAGAGACCCACCTCGAGGGTGCCGTGCTTCAGCAGCACGGCATAATGATCGCCGTAGGGTCCGGGCATCTGGCTCAGCGCCTGGGCCAGGGTGAGGTGGAACGGATTCATGCCGTTGCTCCCGCGAGTCGGTCGGTGCAAAGCGTTTGAGACGGGGATCGGACCCGTCGGCCAGAAGCGCCGGAGCGACCGCCCGGCGGCCGCCCAAGATGATGCTGCCATCGCCGGCCTGCTGCCAGTACTCCCTCGGTCTGAATCATCCGCGCCGTGATGCCGGCTCCGAAGACGGGGATGGTCGGGGCGTACGTCGGCATCTGGGTGGGAGTGGGGTCACTGGAAGGGGATCGGGTGCTCCCCACCACGGCAGACCGGTGGTGCCCATCAGGCCGGCATGGTGATCCGGGGCTAGTACAGCTGTACCCAGCTCCGTTCGCGGAGCGCGGAAGGCGGGGCCGCGCCGGTGGCCACTCGAGCGAGCACGCAGCGGGAGTAGATCATTGTCGCGGTGCCGCCGATCGAGGTCGGGGTGCCGGTGCTGCTGTTGATGGTCAGCGCTCCGAAGAGGTTGCCGTTGGTGGCCTGCACGCTTCCCTTTACCATGACGGCCCCGTAGAAGGTCACCGGCCCCGCGATCGTGAGGTCGCCCTCCACGAGCAGGATGCCCTGTCCCCAGCCATCCGTCAGGGTCACGTCGCCGGGGGCGTAGATGATGGGGAAGTAGTTTCCGCAGGGGGCGCCGGGGTTGAGTGGATCGCCCCAGTTGGTTGCGTCGGTGGTGCGGCAGGCTCCCCCCGGTCCGGGGTCGACGGTGGCCTGGATGCCGCCCACACTCCCGCTGATGGTCTTGTTCGCCATCGCGGCCATGTCCTCGAAGGTGAGGTTGCCCCAGCTGTGGAAGCTGGCGTCCGTGACAGTGGAGTCCGCCTTGACGGGCGGGTTACCTGTGATGCAGGACGGAACCGTGCACGGGGCGGTAACGGTAATTGTGCCGACGGAGTCCCGGATGCCGGGAGCGGTGGCCCCGGGGCTCGGACAGTAGGCGCCCCACGCTGGGGGGACTGAATCACTCCCGTTGATGCTTGCTGTGCCGGCGACTTCGAGCGTCTGCCGGGACGCAACGGCCGCCTCGGGATCGAGGTCGGGCGGATCGAATCGCACCAGGCGTCCCACCTGGCGCCGAGTGATCGCCTCTCCCCCGACCAGGAACCGTCCTTCCACCTGAATCAGAAACAAGTTGGAGTTGAGCCGCTGGAGCGAGGCAGTGTAGACGGCATTGCTGCCGACGGCGGCGCTGGGGAGAGTGAGGGTAGTTCCGCTGGCCAGCGCATTGTAGGTCGAAGAGTTCCAGTTGGATAGCACGGCCGCCACCCCCGCCTCGGCCGCCTCGAACGCCTGGGTCGAGGCCAGGCTGTTGTACCCCATGCGTTGTTCCAGCCGGCCGACATAGAACACCGCTGTGATCATGACGGCGACGATCACCAGGGTGAACAGCGCCAGGGGCAGAGCCACACCGCGACGATCACGAGGGAAGTTTGGGGTCCGGTTCATGGCACGGGGGCGTTCCGCAGGGTAACCGTAGTAACCAGACTGTCCTGCAGGGGCTGCAGGGGGACGCCGAGGGCGCCTCCCGGGCGGACGTCGTAGTCGGTCTGTCCTCGCAGGGTGATCCGGAGGCTGCGAATGTTGGCCCGCGTGCCGGTGACGTTGCCGTTGGCGTCGAGATAGTCAAAGGCCAACCCCGCAACGGTGATCGGTCCGGCAACCGGCGTGAGTGGCAATGCGGCAGGGTCGCTGAGCGAGTGGGCTCCCAGCCAATTGTGACCGCCAGCCAGGACCGGCGCCACTTCCATGATCTCGAAGGTACGTACCGGCGCGAGGGTGTCGACATCAGCTGCAGGAGGAGGGCCGACTGTGGCCAGTCTCAGCGCCGGTGAGCCGTCGGGACAGGTGGACGCGCTGATGCCGGTGATGGGGAGGGCGACCCACTGGTCATCGGTCGAAGTCGAGGGATCATGCTCCACAAAGAGGAGCATGGAGTCACGGTTCGCCTCGATTGGGCGCGCGCCAAATATGGGAGTGGTCCGAATTCTCACCGAGCCAAGCGAGACCCGACACGCCAGGGCCAGGCTGCGCATTGCCCTGTATCTGAGCGTGGTGGCATTGAAGATCTTGATATCCGTGCCGCCGGAAACGCCGGTCGCCAGCTCCCGAAGCTCATTGGCCAGAATCAGGGTACCGGTCCGGACATTGGCCTGCATGGAGGCCTGCTCCACCTGCGCCACCGTCAGCCGCTGCTGGCTAATGAACATCCGCGCCAGCGCGGTCGCGACCAGGCCAAGCACGACCAGAGCCATGATCAGCTCGACCAGGGTAAACCCGCGGGGGCGGCTCACCGGCAGTCCAGCACCGAGAGGATGCTGTCGTGGACCGGGCCGTGGCCCGAGGGGGTGGCCACCACGACGACCACTGCGCGGCTGCGGCCACTGCCGGAGACGGTCCAGCTCTCGACCATCCCCGGGCTGACCGTGTCTGTACCACTCACCAGCGCGGTGCACCGCGGGGTGGTACTGTTGGCCTGCCGGCGCAGGACCTCCAGTCGAGTGCTTGCCATATGGGCCGCCTCGGTCGAAAGCTTGCCGTTGCCCAGCATGCGGTACACCGAGCCTGAGCTGGCGGCGATGGCCAGCACCCCGACCGACAGGATCACGATCGCCACCAGCACCTCGGCCAGAGTGAAGCCGCCCGTGGACCGCCTCACTTTATCACCCGTCCGAATCCGCTGACGAACATGCTGTCGGTTATTCCCAGCCGCGTGAAATAGATCGTGGTCGCGTTGGAGCTCGCCAGGCCGCGGGGGTCCACCGTGAGAGTGCTGGATGGGTTGCCCGTCACGGTCACCCCGTACAGCGCCTGCAAGTCGTGCGGACCACCCAGCGTATCATCTGTGCTCCCAGCGAGGGGCGACAGTCGGGGTGTGGCCGTGACCGCGGCCACGTTGCCGTTGAATGTCAGCGTCGTCACCCGGCCCGTTTCAAGCGCGCTGGCTCGGGCCCGCTGGTACAGTCCGATCGACAGCGTCCGTGCGTTCCGGACGTTCGCATGGGTCAGGGACCGTTCCAACCGCGGGAATGCGATCAGCACCATGAGCCCCACAAAGACGAAGACAATGAGCAGTTCGATGACGGTGAATCCGCTCTCGGTGGAACCCGCGTTTCCGGCGTCAGGGGTCACGTCACACGTCCCAGGGGGGCTGTCGGACCTGCCGCATGACAATGCCGTTGAGCGGGCGACTCCGCCACCCGGAAAGAGGCTGCACTTATTGAGCCCGAGCCACCTAACTGAATCATAATCAGTCACAGGATTTCAGCGCGGGGGGACTGGAAATCGGGCGAGATCGGTTCCCACCACCACTCTCCCGGAATACCCACCCGACCGGATTCCCTCGAGCAGCTCCCGGTCCGTAGCCCCCATCCGAACTGCGTGATAAAGAATGAGCAGGTCCGGACGGGCCCGGGCCGCGATCTCGCCCAACTCCCTGTCAGACGTGTGAAAGGCGCGCATATACTCAGGCCAATCCGCGCCGCCGGAGCGAGGCTCGGGTCCGAGGTGAGCGCCGGAGTACACCTCGTGGATCAGCAGG
>Ga0326730_1000436_pt1 | contig 11189 bp, 11 predicted proteins | sample MHFSIPfraction_3_FD_207740 | JGI IMG/M metagenome (GOLD analysis project Ga0326730, IMG submission 207740) | Lab enriched peat soil microbial communities from Michigan Hollow, Ithaca, NY, United States - MHF7AN SIP fraction | ecosystem: Environmental > Terrestrial > Soil > Wetlands > Peat...
TACATCGTCCCCAGCTCAGCCTCTCGAACGGCGCGTTGAGAACGTGGCTTGCGGGGGCTGAAGGCATTCGCCGCTCACTGGCGGCGCTGTCGTTAGCGTAACGAATGCTAACGATAATTATTCGCAATACTACAACTGCGAATGAGCCGGAGTCAATCTCCGGCGCGCGCACGCGCTCGTATCGCCGGCCGCGCGACGTCGCGCGCAACCGAAATCAGTCGCAGCCAAGAGGGGTGTGAAATTTACGCGATGGCTCCGCTCTTGCTTTTAGTGCCTCGAGCAAAACACACCATCAGGACTCGCCGCGCGCCGGAAATCGCCGCAGCTGTGGGCCGACGATTTTGACAATGAGCGAAGATTTCTTCCGGCAAGAGACGGAAGCCAAGACGGTCAACGGCTGGATCGCGCTGCTCATCGTGAGCGCGCTGCTCGCGTTCGGTGGATTCTTTCTCTACGGCGCGTTCCCGCGTTTCGGCCTGCCGCCGCTGACGAGCGGCCTCGGGCTGATCGGTATCGGGCTGCTGTGCTTGCGGGGTTTCTTTACGCTGCAGCCGAACCAGGCCGCCGTCATGCTGTTCTTCGGCAGCTACGCAGGGACGGCGCGCAGCAGCGGCTTCCACTGGGTCAACCCCTTTTATCTCAAGCGCAGCCTGTCTCTACGCGCGCACAACCTCACTACGCCCATCCTCAAGGTCAACGACGAGCGCGGCAGTCCCATAGAAATCGGCGCCGTCGTGGTGTGGCGCGTGCAGGACACGGCGCGGGCCGTCTTCGAAGTGGAAGACTATGCCGAATATATCCGCATCCAGTGCGAATCCGCGCTGCGCGAGGTGGCGAGCCGACACGCCTACGACAACGCCGAGGAAATGCTGGTGCCGGCGCGCTACAAGACCTTGCGCGGCGACCTTGAGAAGATCGCGGAGGTGCTGCGCCAGACCATCCAGAAGCACATCGACGTGGCCGGCATCGCGGTGGACGAGGCGAAGATCGCGCATCTCGCCTACGCCCCCGAGATCGCGCAGTCCATGCTGCGCAGGCAGCAGGCCGAAGCCGTCATCGCCGCGCGTCGCAAGCTCGTGGAAGGCGCAGTGGGCATGGTCGAGATGGCCATGATCGACATCAACGAGAAGAGCCTCGCCAGCTTTACTGCGGCGCAGAAGGTCGCGCTGGTGACCAACCTGATGACGGTGCTGGTAGGCGATACTCAGACCCAGCCGGTGCTCCAAATGGGCGCGGCGGAAAGAGCGTGACCGCTCTGGGATGACCGAGCCGGCCGCCTGGCCATCCCCGCGAACTTTCAGGGCAAAGACGACACGGGCGACCCGATTCCGGATCGCCCGTCGCATTATTGTGACCTTCCGGCAGCGCCGTCGCCCTCTTCCGTCGGGCTCGGCTCTTGTTGCCGGTTACATCATCGTCTTGTACCGCTTGTAATAGGACAGCACCTTGGGCACGTATTGCGTGGTCTCCCGGTAGGGCGGGATGCGGTTCCCGAATTCGATGACGCTGCCCTCGCCGGCGTTGTAGGCCGCCAACGCGAGCTTCATGTCGTTGCCGAACAAGGTGAGCAGATCGCGCAGGTAGGCCGCGCCGCCATAGATGTTCTGCTCGGGATCGAGAGGATCGTTCACGCCGTAGCGGCGCGCCGTATCCGGCATGAGTTGCATCAAGCCGCGCGCGCCTTTGGGGGAGCGGGCTAAGGGATCGTAGCCGGATTCGGCGGAGATGACCGCGTGCAACAAGGCGGGCTCCAGCTGGTAGACGCGGGCCGCCGCCACGATGTGGGAGTGATACCGCTTGCGCGCCTCGGTGGGATAGCTGTGCATGACGCGGCTGGTCAGGACGTTGGTGACCGGATCCGGATCCTTCCGGGTCGTCATGTAGAGCTTGAAGCGGCTGTCGTTCGGAATGTTGGTGAAATGGACCGTTCCGTTCTCGTCCACGTAGCGGTAGATGTCGGCGTGCGCAGCGGCCGGAACCAGGGCGCCAGCCGCGAACGCGCAGGCCAAGAATCTTGAGACAAAAGTCAACTCGCTCTCCCTCAGCTGTGACGGTCCAGTAAGGCCTCGCGCAGGGGCGTTCGATCTGTCCTGCCGCGCCCCACCGCAAGGTCCCTAACGCGTTGAATGAGCAAAGGACGTGCCGACAGGCCACGCCCGGGACGGGGGGCCAGACAGGGCTGGACGTCAGAGGCTGGAGGGGTCGTTCGGCAGCCCGGATCGACGGGCAGTGCGCCTGCTGTCACGTCGCGCTGCGGTGCCAGCACGTACCGGCACGATCACCGTCGCGATCGCCGCGAGAACCAGCAGCAGCGCAAGGTATTCGCGCCAATCCGGTCGTTCGCCTAGCAGAAGTATGCTGCTGAACACACCCACTACCGGAATGGCGAGCGTTCCGAGAGAGGACGCGATGACTGAAGCGCGGCTTACGATTTTGAACCAGACCCAATGGCAGATGATGGAGGCGACGACGATGTTGTAAGCGAGCGCTACTGAAGCCTGCCAGCTCAGCGGCGCGAGTTTGCCGGTGTCGAACAGGCATGTGCCGACGACGATCGGCAGGCCGCCGAGCAGCAGTTGCCAAGCGGTGAACGAGGTGGTGGGCAGGGAGGTGGGGAAGCGCTTGATCAACACGCTGCCCAGGGCCCAGCTGAGGGCAGCGCCAACCACCAGCAGGGCACCGACGGGTGCGGCGCGCAGGTTTGCCCATTCGTCGCTCAACAACAGCAGCATCCCGCTCATGCCCAAAAGCAATCCCAGCAGGCGTCGCGGCGTTAGCCGTTCACGCAACAGCGGGACCGAGAGCAGCGCTACCCATAGCGGCATGGTGTAGGCAAGAATTGCACTGCGCCCAGCCGGCAGCAGCGTAAGCCCATAGGCGATGAGGATGTTCCAAACCGTGACGTTGAACAGCGATACACCGATCAACCGCGTCCAGTGCGCACGTCGCGGCAGCATTGGCTGGCCGGTAACGCGCGCGATCGCGAAAATCCCCGCTGCGCCAACGACCACACACAGGCTGCGGAAAGTCCATACCGGAATCTCGGCCAGCGCGAGCTTCATCAGCGGCCAGTTGCATCCCCAGCCCAGCGTGAGCACGAGCAGCAGTGCCCAGGTCGAGCGCGGAAGAGTTTGGCGATCGGCGCTCATGATTGCGGATGGCGGGAACCGGTTATTCGCTTCGTGTGCCCACTCGCATTGAGAGGCCGCGGGCGAGCGGCGCGTAGTATACCGGCCGCTGCGGCGCGGATGCTAAGATGTTGCATGCCGCACGCAAACCCTCTGGTGCGCTTTGTCCTGTTCTGGGCAGTCAACACGCTGACGCTGTGGGTCGCAGGGCAAGTCTTCAACAGCGTGCGCTTCGATGGATGGGAGGCGCTGCTGGTGGCCGGGCTTCTGTTCGGAATCGTGAACGCGACGCTGAAGCCGATCCTCGTCGTTCTCACTGCGCCCATCACCGTCCTGACCCTCGGCCTGTTCCTGCTCGTCATCAACGCCGTGATGCTCCTGCTCACCGCCTGGCTGGTTCCCGGGTTTCACCTCTACGGCGGGTTCTGGCGTGCAGTGCTCGTGGCGCTGTTCGTTTCGGTGTTCAGCTTCCTCATCAACCTGCTGTTCGGCCTCTCCAAAACCCGATAGCGCACCATGGGCACTCCGGCAGGCCGGGAACGACAGCCGCTCGGAGGCAATCCTGTTGTCCGCGCGCTGCTCCCGTTCGCCGGCGTTCATGCGTTGTCGCATCTCTGCCTGACACGGCAGCTTGCGGGAAGGTGTAAGCTTTTTTTCGCTTTAGCCGTGGCGACCACCTGCGGCCGAACACCAATCCAAAACCGGAGGAGAACCATGAGAAAGCTGTTCGCAGCCCTATGCGGCGGCGCCCTAACGCTGTCCGCTTCGACCTTCGCCCAGTCCTGGGAGCCGCCCACGCCGGCGCAGCGCTGCCCATCGAAGTGGGGCGCAGCCGACGAGCGCGGCGCGGCTAATCATATGCGACCGGAGAGGGTGCTGCGTGCGACGCGCTTGATCAAGACCGGGGAAGTGATCGAGCTGGGCTGGGTGCTTTCGATGGACATGCCTTTCTTCGGGACGCGTCGCTTCGACGTCCATCTCAAGCGTACCGGCGGACCGATGGGCACGAACAAGCGTTACACCAACGAGGAGCTGATCGTGAGCGAGCTGGGTCAGGTCGGAACGCAGCTCGACATGTTCTCGCATCAGGCCATCGACGGTCTGCTCTACAACTGCGTAAAGATCGACGACATCGCGACGCGCAACGGCTTCACCAAGCTGGGCATGGACAAGATCGGCATGCTGTTCACGCGCGGCGTGTTGATTGACGTGGCCGCGCTCAAAAGCGCGGACATGCTGCCTCAGAACTATGAGATCGGCGTGAGCGACCTGCAGTCCGCTCTCGCTAGAGAAGGTCTCTCCCTCGAGCCGGGCGACGCGGTCCTGATCCACACCGGGTGGGGCAAGCTGTGGGGCAAAGACAACGCCAAGTACAATTCCGGCTGTCCCGGCATCGGCGTGGCCGCGGCCGAATGGCTGGCGCAGCAAGACGTGATGTTGCTGGGGTCGGACAACTTCCCGGTAGAGATCGCGCCCAACCCGGACAAGAACCTGAGCCTGCCAGTGCACCAGATCGCGCTCGCGGTCAACGGCATATTCCTGCTGGAGAACCTCAAGCTGGATGAGCTGGTGGCGAAGCGAGTGTACGAGTTCGCCTTCATCGTGCAGCCGCTCAAGATCAAAGGCGGCACCGGATCGACAGTGGCGCCTGTAGCGGTGCGCTGAGCGGCTTTCGGCCAAAGACTGGGGACGGCAGCGGTGCAGCTAGGAGCGTTTCGGCTGCGCCGAACTGGGATCGGCGGTTTCGCGTTGCACCTCGTGCCCGGCGTGGCGAGGTGTGGTGTATCGTCTGCGCTTCGTCGGCAGCAACAGCCCCGCCAGCATGGTCATCGGCGCTACCGGTTGTGCCGCCGCGGCGGCGGCCCTGTAGATACCGCAGGTGATGATGACGTCATCGACAAGCTCAAAGTACACCGACTTGGGCTCGATGCGTTTGGTCACCGGGTTGGTCCACTTGTAATCTTCCCAGCCTTTGCCCCGTGCTTTGGCTTTCTCGATGATGGCGTGCACATGTTGTTTACCGTCCGCATCGCGGATGTCATAGATGTTCTCGCCGCGCGACGCGGGGTCGCTGCCATTGGCTACCCTGATCCCGTTGACGTCGAACGCCGAGATGTAGTATTCGCCGAAGACGAACTCTCCGTGAGGGTCGTCGAAGTCGTCGCAGGCGCGACGCCTGCCGACCGCGCGCAGGTGGGCGACGCCTTGCCGCACCAGCGCCACCGCCGTGTGGCGGCCCTCGGCACGGTCGAGCTTGAAGTGACTGACGACCTCCTGGAGTTTGCGCGCCTCGTCCTGGAACAGCCGGCCTGCCTCGCTCGTCTGCTCTACCAAGGCGGCGTTGTGCAGGTTCATCTGCTCGAGCTGCATGATGGACTGGCTGACCTGCTCGACCCCCGAGCTCTGATCGCGCGAGGCGGTGGCGATCTCGCCTATCAGCCCTGCCGCCTGCTGCGCGCGCGCGCTGACGCGGTCGATGACCCGCCCCGCGTCGTTGACGACGGCTACGCTGCTGCTCGTGTTGGAAACGGAGGTCTCGATCAGCTGCTTGATGTCCAGCGCAGCGTCTGCGCAGCGCTGCGCCAGCGCGCGGACCTCGCTGGCCACGACCGAGAAGCCACGCCCCTGTTCTCCAGCGCGGGCCGCCTCCACCGCAGCGTTGAGCGCCAGGATGTTGGTCTGCAGCGCAATGCCCTCGATCAGCTTGCTGATCTCACCGATCCGGCGCGAGCTGTCGTCCACCAGACTCATGCTGTCCATGGCCCGGCGTACGCATTGCGCACCGGTGGCCGCCAACTCCGCAGATTCGCTGGTGAGCTTGGCTGCGATCTGGCAGTGCTCTGAGTTGTGTTTAACGGTTGTGGCCAGCTCTTGCATGGCGGACGCGATCTGCTCCAGCGTCGAGGCCTGCTGCTCGGTTCGCTGCGAGAGGTCGCTGCCGCCGGCGGCAACCTCCCGGGACGTAACTGCGATCCGGTCCGAGCTGCTGCGCACCTGCTCGACGACGCCGGCCAAGTCCCGGTTCATTTGCTGCACGCTCTCGACCACGCGGCCAGACTCACCCTCGAGGATGGTTCCCACGCGGCCCGATAGCTCACCCAGCCCGATGCTCTCGAGGCTTTCGGCGACCTTGGCAAACCTGCTCGTGATGGCTTGGTACAGTGCGATGAGGAGGAGGACTGCGGCCAAGCACAGGATCCAGGCCGCGATCGTCCACGCGGGCTGATGGTGCGCGCCAGCGAGCGCGACGGCAAGCGTCAGCAGTGCGCCGGTCAGCACGAACCGGGGCCCAATCTCAGACGGGGTGACATGACCGAGCAGCAGCGAGACCCAGTGCTCGACTCTTGCCAGAATGCCGCCGTATTTCATGGAGCCTCTCCTCGGTGTGCGGTCGTTTGCGGGTGGGGTGCTGCTGTGGGGAGATCGATGCTTCGACGCGCCACACGCGGGACGCCCCAGCGGGCGCAGCAAGGGGTATGCCACCGAGGAAGTTCGGCAAGACCCACATCGCGCGGTCGCGGATATGCGGGTGCTTGCTTAGCCGTGGCGGCCGATGGCTTTGGTGATCGTCGCCACCGCCACAGTGCCGGCGGCGTCCTCGACGGTCTGCGCCTCGCAGCGGAGGAAGGCCATGCTGGAGCGCTTGCGCACGACCTCGGCGCGCAAGGCCACGCGGGCGCCCGGTGGCACGGAGCGCACGATGGACACATGGAGGTCGATAGTCACGGCGTGCTCGCCCGGCTCGAGCATGGGCAGCAGCGCCAGGTGGCTGGTGGCATCCAGCAGCCCGTACAGCACGCCGGAATGCAAAGTGGCGGACAGGCTGATGGAGTTAGCGTTGACCTCGAAACGGCACCATGCCTTGCCCGGCTCCTGGTGCACCAGCTCAAGGCCGGCGAAGCGCAGATACGGATGGTTGAGCACCCGTGCGGTCTGCTGCTCCAAGGTGAGGGTATCGGCCATGCTGTTTACCCTGCGATGGTGATGCCGCCATCGGCGACGAGCGTCTGACCGGTGACGAAGGCGCCAGCGCGGGATGCGAGAAAAACGGCGATGCCGCCGATGTCGTCGGGCTCGCCGATGCGTCGCAGCGGCGTCATGGTCTCGGTCTGAGCCAGCAGCTTCGGATTGTCCCAGAGCGCGCGCGCGAAATCGGTCCTGACCAGACCCGGAGCAATGCAGTTCACGCGGACGTTGTGTTTGCCCCACTCCACGGCAAGATTGCGGGCCAGCTGCATGTCGGCGGCCTTGGATATGCCGTAAGCACCGAGCGTGCCACTGCCCTTGAGGCCACCGATGGAAGACACGATGATCACGGCACCGTCACGGCGCTCGGCCATCTCCGGCAGCACAAGGTTGCAGAGCCAGTGGTTCGCGATGACGTTGTTGTGGAGGATCTTGCTGAAGGCGTCGTCGGGCAACCCGGACATGGGACCGTAGTAGGGATTGGAGGCGGCGTTGCAGACCAGCACGTCGATGCGGCCCCAGATCCTGCGCGTCTCGCTGACCAGGTTTTCGAGCTGAGCCCTGTCGCCGATATTGGCCGGGATGGCGGCGGCTTCGCCCCCGGCCTCCCTGATTGCTTGCGCAACCTCGTCGCAGGCCGGGCCTTTGCGGCTCGAGATCACCACTTTCGCGCCGGCCCGCGCGAGGTGCTCGGCAATGGAACGGCCGATCCCCCGGCTCGAGCCTGTCACTACCGCCACCTTGCCGGTCAGCTGAAACGCCTTCATCCCACCCCCGATTTGCGACTCGTCGACCTGCATGGCCCCATAAATACCATAAAATGCAGACCTCAGATGCCGTGAGTCCTTCCGCCGGGCAGGACGCAGGTGCACGCTGTGCGGAAAAAAGGGGCTGCGGTATCCTGTTGCCCGGAGGGTTCAGCCATGGACCAAGACAAGACCGTAGAGCTGGTGACTAATCTCGGCCGCCCGGCCATCGAGGAGAAGCTGGGTCAGATCGTGGCCGTGGCCAAGGCCCAAAATCTCGAGGACATCGTCACCCTCCTGGGTGCCTACGGGGGCATGAGCCAGGAGGACCTCCGCAAGCGCGTGGGCCTCTGCCTGCATGCGCTGTCCGGATCTCCGGAGCACAAGGCCCTGTTCGCGCAGCTCGAGCTGGTAGAGCTCAATCTGCACAACCTGGGCTAGTATCTCCAGTCTTGGCGTGGCGCCGCGCCGCATCTCAAATTTCACAGGAGACTCCGGTGAACAAGCACCAGATGTACATCGGCGGAGAGTGGGTTGCACCCGCTTCCGGCGAGTGGTTCGAAAGCTACAACCCTTTCAGTGGCGAGCCGTGGGCGCTGATCGCGCGCGGCAACAACCAAGATGCAGATCACGCGGTTCGCACCGCCCACGCCGCGTTCACCGATGGGCCCTGGCCGCAGATGACGCCCAGCCAGCGCGGCGCGTTGCTGCGCAAGCTGGGTGACCTCGTGGCACGCAACGCCGACCGGCTGGCCGAGATCGAAGTGCTGGACAACGGCAAGCTGATCGCCGAGATGCGCGCTCAGCTCAACTACGTGCCGCAGTGGTACTACTACTTCGGCGGGCTGGCGGACAAGGTCGAAGGTCGCGTCATCCCGCTGGACAAGAAGGGCTACTTCAACTTCACGCGCTACGAACCCCTGGGCGTTGCGGTCGCCATCACGCCCTGGAACTCGCCGTTGCTGCTCACCGCGTGGAAGCTCGCGCCGGCGCTGGCTGCCGGCAACACCGTGGTGATCAAGCCGTCCGAATTCACGTCCGTGTCTACCCTCGAGTTCATCAAGCTGGTGGAGGAAGCCGGCTTCCCCGCCGGCGTGGTGAATGTCGTGACCGGCTACGGCAAAGAAGTGGGCATGCCACTCGTGGAGCATCCGCTCACCCGCAAGATCGCTTTCACCGGGTCAGATGCGACCGGGCGGCTCATCAACGAAGCCGCCGCACGCGGGTTCAAGAAGGTTGGTCTGGAACTGGGCGGGAAGTCGCCCAACATCGTGTTTGACGACGCGGTCATCGATGACGCCGTGAATGGCGCGGTGTCCGGCATCTTCGCGGCAACGGGACAGACGTGCATCGCCGGGTCGCGACTACTGCTGCAGGAATCGATCCACGACCAGTTTGTCGAGAAGCTCCTGGGTCTGGCCAAGACCGCGAAGATGGGCAACCCGCTGAGCCTCGACACACAAGTTGGGCCGGTGACCACACGGCCGCAATATGAGAAAGTCTTGTCCTACATCGACGTGGGTAAGAACGAGGGTGCCAAACTGCGCCTGGGCGGAGGGCCGGCCACCCGCCCCGAATGCGGCAAGGGGTGGTTCGTCGAGCCGACCATCTTTACCGGGGTGGACAACCGCATGCGCATCGCCCAGGAGGAGATCTTCGGGCCGGTGCTGTCGGTAATCCGCTTCAAGGACGAGGACGAAGCGCTGCGCATCGCGAACGATGTGCGCTTCGGCCTGGGAGCGGGGGTGTGGACGCGCGACATCGGCCGCGCCATTCGCATGTCCGAGCGCATCCAGTCGGGCACGGTATGGGTCAATACCTACCGCGCTGTGAGCTACCTGTCCCCCTTCGGCGGTTATAAAGACAGCGGAATGGGCCGCGAGAACGGCATGCAGGCCATCTACGAGTACCTGCAGCTCAAGAGCGTGTGGATCAACAGCGGCGCCGCGACGGGCAACCCCTTCGTCATGCGTTAGTCGCTCGAGAAGACTTCGCGGGCGCCCGGGTGTTGTCTGCGCGATCCCGCGTTAGCGGATCGAACGCACTTCCGCGGTCCGCGGCAGTCGTTTCGGCAAGACGTCCTTCAGCTTCTGACGCGCGTCGCGCAGCAGCTTCTCGGTGCTCGTCCAGTCGATGCACGCGTCGGTGACCGACACGCCGTATTTGAGCTGCGACAGGTCGGCGGGGATCGGCTGGTTGCCGGCGTTGATGTTGCTCTCCAGCATGGTACCCACGATCGACTGGTTGCCTTCGATCACCTGGTGCACCACGTCGTTCATCACCAGCGGCTGCAGCGAGGGATCCTTGTTGGAATTGGCATGGCTGCAATCGACCACGATGTTGGCCGGCAGCGAGCTGCGGGCCAGCTCCTTCTCTACCAGCGCAATGGTCACTGAGTCGTAGTTCGGGCCCTTAGCGCCGCCGCGCAGGACGATGTGGCCGTAGCGGTTGCCCTTGGTGCGGATTACCGCCACCTGGCCGTTCTGGTCGATGCCGAGAAAACTGTGCGGCTTGGACACCGATAACAGCGCGTTGACCGCGACCAGCAGCCCGCCGTCGGTGCCGTTCTTGAAGCCGACCGGGGTGGACAGCCCACTGGCCATCTCACGGTGGGTCTGCGACTCCGTGGTACGCGCGCCGATCGCGCTCCAGGCGATCAGGTCCGACAGGTACTGCGGGCTGATCGGGTCGAGCGCTTCGGTGCCAGTGGGTAGCCCCAACTCGTTGATGTCGCGCAGCAGGCTGCGGGCGAGCTGCAGACCCTCCTCGATATCGAAGGAGTCGTTCATGTGGGGGTCGTTGATCAGTCCTTTCCATCCGGTGGTGGTGCGGGGCTTCTCGAAATAGACACGCATGACGACGTAGAGGGTATCCGACACCTCGGCGGCTAGCCTCTTCAGGCGCTGCGCGTAGTCCAGGGCGGCGGGCGGATCGTGGATGGAGCAAGGCCCTACTACAACCAAGAAGCGGTGGTCCCTGCGGTCGAGGATGTTCTCGACGGTGAGGCGTCCGTCCAGGACCGTGTTTTGGGCGTTGGGCGTCATCGGGACGCGCAGCTTGACCTCCTCGGGCGTGAGCAGGACGTCCTGAGCTACGACGTTTACGTTATAGATGCGCTTGTCATCCACCTGTAATCTCTTCTGAATGAATGCCTTAGGTCTGTCTGTCGGAACGGCTCATTGTACGCGAGCTCTGCACGAGGTCAAACCCGCGCCTGGGCTCAGCTCAAGGATCATCTGCACAGGCCGATATGCCTGGGAAGTAGAGCTTCTGGGATGACGTGACGGCAGCAAAGAGGACGGGCGATCCCACTAGATCGCCCGTCCTCACCTCTAGGGAAGCTCTGATC
>Ga0326730_1000437_pt1 | contig 11145 bp, 7 predicted proteins | sample MHFSIPfraction_3_FD_207740 | JGI IMG/M metagenome (GOLD analysis project Ga0326730, IMG submission 207740) | Lab enriched peat soil microbial communities from Michigan Hollow, Ithaca, NY, United States - MHF7AN SIP fraction | ecosystem: Environmental > Terrestrial > Soil > Wetlands > Peat...
GGGCGGGCGGGGCGGGCGGGGCGGGCGGGGCGGGCACGGCGGACACGGCGGACACGGCGGACACGGCGGACAACGAACCGGCCGGTAATGCCGGCGGAGATGGAAGCACAATGAGTAACTCGGATCTCAAAGTCAGGCTCGCTTCCGCGCCGCCCGCCGCGCCCGCCGCGTCCGCCCAGCCCGCCATTCTGGGCACCTACTCGATCTTTCCCGTCAGGCCGGTCGCCGGGCGGGGCTCCTGGCTGATCGACGAGGCCGGGAACGAGTGGCTCGATGCCTACGGCGGCCATGCGGTCTCCTCCACCGGCCACAGCCACCCCGCCGTGGTCCGGGCGATCTCGGCCCAGGCGGAGAGGCTGTTGTTCTACTCGACCGCGGTGGGCCATGAGGCCCGCGAACGGCTGGCCGAAGCGCTGGTGGCCCGGGTGCCGGCGCCGCTCGCGGGGGTGTTCTTCTGCAACTCCGGCGCGGAGGCGAACGAGAACGCGCTCAATCTGGCCCGCAAGATCACCGGCCGGGAGGCCGTTGTGTCGCTGGAGGGTGGCTGGCACGGCCGCACCGCCGCCTGTCTCGCCGTCACCGACGGGGCGAAGTACGAGGAGGGTGCCCGTCGCGCGGGTGTCCCGCTCTCCCGCAAGCTGCCGTTCAACCAGCTGGCCGGGCTGGAGCAGGCGATCAATCCGACAGTCGCGGCGGTGATCCTCGAGCCGGTGCAGGGGATGTCCGGGGCCCGCCCCGTCGACCTGGCATTCCTGCGGCGGATCCGCGACCTGTGTACGGAGCATGGCGTGGTCCTGATCTACGATGAGGTGCAATGCGGGGTGGGGCGGTGTGGTGCGTTCACCGCGGCCGAGTCATACGGGATTGCGCCCGACATCCTGACGCTGGCGAAGGGACTCGCGTCCGGTCTCCCGATCGGTGCGACGCTGGTATCCGCCGCGATTGGGGAGCAGGTCAAGAGCGGCGACCTGGGCAGCACCTTCGGAGGAGGGCCGGTGCCTTGCGCCGCCGCCCTGGCGACGCTCGAGGTGATCGATGCCGAGGGACTGATCGAGAACGCCAAGGCAGTCGGGGAGCACCTCACCGCCGGGGCTCGGAGGATACCGGGGGTGACCGCGGTGCAGGGGCGTGGCCTCCTGCTTGGCCTCAGGCTTACCCGGCCCGGGGCCGAGGTGCAGCAGGCGCTGATCCGGCGCCGGATCCTTGCCGGCACCGCGTCCGATCCGGCGATTCTCCGGCTCATTCCCCCGCTGTCCTTCAGCCGGCAGGAGGCGGACCTGCTGCTCGCCGCACTGGGGGAGGAACTGGCGTGAGCAAGCGTGACTTCATCACGGCGGAGGACTGGGGGGCGGCCGAGGTGGACGGCATGCTCGAGCTGGCGGTCCGGATCAAGCGGGGGGAGATCCGCGGCGGCCTGGAGGGCAAGGTCATGGCAATGGTGTTCATGGACCCGAGTCTCCGCACCCGGACCAGCTTCGAGACTGCGATGTTCCTGCACGGGGGGCACGCGGTGGCGCTCGAGCCGGGCAAGAGCAGCTGGACCCTCGAGACCGAGCCCGGCGCGGTGATGGACGGCGCGACGGTGGAGCATGTCAAGGACGCCGCCCGGGTCCTGGGCCGCTACGCCGACGTGGTCGGGGTGCGCTCCTTTCCGCGGGGCACCGACTGGCAGGTGGTGCGGCAGGACCGGGTGGTGCGCGATTTCGCCCGCTTCTGCGAGAAGCCGGTGATCAATATGGAATCTTCCCGCCGCCATCCCTGCCAGCAGCTGGCCGATGCGCTGACGCTCAGGGAGAAGCTGGGGGACCCGCGTGGAAAGCGCTTTGTGCTGCAGTGGTCCTGGCACCCCAAGGCGCTCCCGACGGCAGTGCCGGCCAGCGCGGCGCTGGCGGCGGCCCACCTCGGAATGGAGGTGGTGATCGCGCGTCCCGAGGGATTCGAGCTGGACCCGGAGGACACCGCCCTCATCCGCAAGATCGCGCAGCAGCAGGGCGGAGAATTCGTCCACATCATGAATGATCCCGAGGAAGCGGTCGTCGGTGCGGACGTGGTCTACGTGAAGTCGTGGGGGGCGGTGAAGCACTTTGGCCACCCGGAAGAAGAGGCGCAATACCGCTCGGGACTGCGCGACTGGCGGCTCACCAGCCGGCGACTGCGCTCCACTCGCGGGGGGAAGGGCGTGGTGATGCACTGCCTGCCGGTCCGCCGCAATGTGGAGATCGACGACGATGTGCTCGACGGGCCCTCCTCGGCGGTGGTGGACCAGGCGGAGAACCGGCTGCATGTGCAACGGGCTCTGCTGTTGACGCTGCTGGGCCGGCAGTGAGCAGTGAGCAGTGAGCAGTGAGCAGTGAGCAGTGAGCAGTGAGCGGTGAGCGGCGTGGGGTTGTCATTCCGAGGGGCGAAGCCCCGAGGAATCTCTTTGGGTGCGCGGCCATGGGGGTGCCTCGCTCGCCTCCCTCGCTGCGCTCGGGACGATCCGCTCGCTCGGGGATGACAACGGCATTCTACACCACAGGTCCCATGACGATTGACTCAAGTAAGGGCATCACCGGCCTCAAGGGCGCGCTGCGATACGTGCGGGCCTACCGGGACAACATCTTCGTCGTCAAGCTCGGCGGTGAGGTGCTGGCCGATGCCGATGCTCTCGACCGGGTCGCGGCTCAGCTCGGCCTGCTCTCCTCGCTCAGCATCCGGGTGGTCGCGGTGCACGGTGGAGGGCCGCAGGCGACCGCGCTGTCGCGACAGCTGGGCCAGGAGCCGACCATCGTCGCCGGACGCCGGGTGACCGATGACGGCGCCCTCGAGGTGGCCAAGATGGTCTACGCCGGCTCGCTCAACGTGAATCTCCTGGCGGCGCTTCGGGCGCACGAGGTCCAGGCGGTCGGGCTCTCGGGGGTGGACGGTGAGCTGATCACCGCCCGGCGTCGTCCGCCGGTTACGGTGGTGGACGACGCCGGCGTCTCCCGCGAGGTGGATTACGGTCACGTGGGGGATGTGGCTCGGGTGGACCCCCGGGTGCTCACCACCCTGCTCGACGCCCGGTTCCTGCCGGTGGTGGCGAGCCTGGCGGGCGACGGCGACGGCAACGTCTACAACGTCAATGCTGATACGGTCGCGGAATCGCTGGCCGTGTCGCTGCAGGCGCAGAAGCTGCTCTTCCTCACCGGCGCGCCGGGTGTCCTGCGCGACCGGAGCGACCCCTCCAGCCTGGTGACGTTCGCCGATCCGGACGACCTCGCCACGCTCATGGCGGGCGGAGCGATTGCCGGCGGGATGCGGCCCAAGGTGGAAGCCTGCATCCGCGCCGCAACCGGCGGGGTGGAGCGCACCCACATCATCGATGGCCGGCTGCCGGACTCCATCCTGCTCGAGGTATTCACCGGAGCGGGGTGCGGGACCATGATCGTCGGCCGGAAGGAAAAGGCGACCTACCTTGGTGTGGACCTCGCGACCTGAGATCGCTCTCCTCCGTGATCTGGTCGCGATCCACTCGGTAAGCGGCTCCGAGGAAGGCATCGCGTGCTGGGTGGAGGAGTGGGCCGGTGAGGCCGGAGTCGCCGTCCAGCGGGACGATGCCTCGGTGACCCTTTGGGTGCCTGGCGGTGCCCCGGGGCCGACCCTCGCCCTGGTCTCCCACCTCGACACGGTGCCGGCCGGTGAGGGCTGGACCAGGCCCCCGTTCGAGCCGACCATCGAGGGCGACCGGATGTATGGTCGCGGCTCGGGCGATGCCAAGGCCTCGGTCGCGGCCATGCTGAGCGCGGCACACGACCTGGCCGAGGCCGGCGGCCCCGCCCGGGGAACCCTGCTGGTGGTCCTGGGTTACGGGGAAGAGACCCGGCACACCACCCTCGGCACGGCGGTGGAACGGCTGGGACGTATCGATGCCGCGGTGGTGGGCGAGCCGACCAACCTGGAGCCGGCCATCGCGCAGCGCGGCCTGATGATGGTCGACCTGGTGGCGCGCGGAGTGCAGCGCCACGCGGGATACGCCGCCGACAATCCCGATTTCACCAACGCCATCGTGGAGCTGGGCCGTAATGTCGCCCGCCTGCCGGCGTTGTTCCGCGACCGGGTGCACCCCATTCTCGGAATGGCCACCGCCACGCCGACCATGCTGGAGGGCGGGGTGAGCCGCAACGTGACGCCACCGGTGGCTCGGGCGGTGCTGGATGTGCGCAGCACTCCCAACTGGACCCATGCGGAGCTGGCGGACGAGCTGCGCCGCGCCCTGGACGTGGAGGTGGTGGTCACCTCGGACCGGCTGGTCCCTTGCGAGACCCCCCGCGACTCCCACCTCCTGGCCGTGACCCGCCAGGTCCGCCCGGCGGGAACGCCCTTCGGTTCTCCCACCTGCTCCGACTGGGTATTTTTGCGCGATCGCGACACGATCAAGTGCGGACCCGGTACCAGCCGGCGGTCGCACACTCCCGACGAGTACGTGGACCTTCCGGAGGTCTCGGAGGCACGGCTCTTCTACCGCCAACTCGCGCAGGCATATCTCGCATGAAGAAGAAGCGGACGGGCGGACCGGCCCTGAAGGACTTCCTCGCCCCGGGTCGCGCGAAGCGCTCCCAAGGGGGCTCGGTCGCGGACCGGCGGACGGGGGCTATGGCGATCCCTGCCGCACCAGTCCCAACCACGTTGTGGGTCTCGGGCAGCTCCCTCGACCGGCAGATGCTGGACTACACCGCCGCCGAGGACCGGCTGTGGGACGCCCGGCTCCTGGCCTGGGACATCCTGGGCAGCCTGGGACACATCGAGGGACTGCGCGCATCGCGGCTGCTCACCCAGAGCGACTACCAGCGGCTTCGGGCCGGCCTGCGCCAGGCGCTCAGGGAGGTGGACGAGGGCAAGCTGGTCGTGACCCCGGAGCACGAGGATGTCCATACCGCGGTAGAAGACTGGCTGATTCGGCGGCTCGGCCCGGTAGGGGAGCGGTTGCACACCGGGCGTTCGCGCAACGACCAGGTGGCATGCGATCTCCGTCTCTATCTCAAGGACCGGCTGCTGCTCCTCACGGGCGAGGCCCTGGACCTGGCGGAGAGTCTGGTGGTCTTTGCCCGGAAGTACCAGCGGGTGCTGTGGCCCGGCTACACTCACACCCGCCGGGCCATGCCGTCATCGGCCGGGCTGTGGGCCGCGGCCTTTGCCGAGGGCCTGCTGGACACCGCCGAGGCCGCGCCTGCGGTGTGGGCCAAGGTGGACCGGTCGCCGCTGGGCAGCGCCGCCGGGTACGGGGTCCCGCTGCCGCTCAAGCGGGAGGTCACCGCCCGCGCCCTGGGCTTCGGCGCGGTGGAACACAACGTGGCCCTGGTGCAGAACGGCCGGGGCAAGCTGGAAGCGCTGGTGCTGTTCTGGTGTGTGCAGCTGGGCCATGAGCTGGCCAAGCTGTCGACCGATATCATCCAGTTCAGTTCGGACGAGTACGGCTTCCTGGTGCTGCCGTCGGACCTCGCCACCGGGTCGAGCATCATGCCCCACAAGCGCAACCCCGATCTGTTCGAGCTCACCCGGAGCCGGGTCGCTGCGCTGGAAGGCGATCTGCTGACCGTGTTCCAGATCAAAGGGAAGCTCGGCAGCGGCTATCACCGCGACTTCCAGTTGCTCAAGGAACCGGTGATGCGCGGGGTGGACCGGCTCGAGGGGATGCTGTCCATGCTGGCGGTGTCGGTGCCGCGTCTGGGAGTCGACCCCGCGGTGGGCCGCAACATTCTCAGTGGCGGGCCGCTTGCCACTGACGAAGTGATGCGCCGGGTCGAAGGCGGCAGCGCCTTCCGCTCCGCCTACCGTGAGGTCGCCGCGGCGATCAAGGAAGGCGACTGGTGGCGCGAGCCCGCCACCCAGGAGATCATTGCCCGCCGCAGGAGCACCGGCGGGCTGGGGAATCTCGGCCTCGCCCAGGTGCGGAGCCGGCTCCGGTCCTGCCGCCGGTGGGTGGCGCGGGAGCAGCGCCGGTTCGATGCTGCGCTCGAGGCGCTGGCCGGACGCGGAGGCACCCGCACCAGACCATGAGCGTGGACCGGCGGAAACGGCAGCTCAAGATCCTCGAGCTCATCAGCGCCCGGCCGATCCGCACCCAGGAGGAACTGGCGGAGGCGCTGGCGGCTGAGGGCTGGCCGGTCACCCAGAGCTCGGTGAGCCGCGACATCACCGCGCTCAAGCTGGTCAAGGTTGATGGCGCCTACCAGCGGCCGGCGCGGGTCACCTCCCCACCGGAGCATCCCGACGAGCGACGTATCGCCGAGGGAGTCCTCACAATCGATCTCGCGGGGGACGCGCTGATGGTGCTGCACACCCCGGCCGGTGAGGCCAACCGTGTGGCCCTGGCGCTCGACCGGCTGGCCTGGGGCGATATTATCGGCACCATTGCCGGCGACGACACGATCTTCCTCGCGGTCAAGCACCGCCAGGCTCAGCAGCGGGTCCTGCGGCAGTTGCGCCGGCTGGCGGAGGTCAGCCGCTAGCCTGACCCGCGCTTCCTTCCATGAGCCGCCCGCGGCCCCAACGCCCACGGGTTCGCGATCAGCCGAACAGGATGAGGCCTGATGGATGACTTGACGACCCGGTCGGCGGTGAAGCCAGAGGGCCGGGCCGGGGCGACCCCGCCCGGCCGCCTGGCGACGCTCCTCACCCGTTTGCTCCCGGCAGCCTGATCGTGGGCGCGCACTTTCTGCGCGACCTCGCCATCGTCATGGTCGTCGCCGCGATCACGACGGTGCTGTTCCACCGGCTGCGCCTGCCGGTCGTGCTGGGCTACCTCCTGGCCGGATTCCTGGTCGGTCCCCGCACGCCGCCTCGCCTGGTGGCCGACGAGGCCACCATCCACACCCTTTCTTCCCTGGGTGTGATCCTGCTGATGTTCGGAATCGGACTGCAGTTCCGGCTTCGGCAGGTCGTCGCGCTGCTGCCGACCGCCGGGCTCACCGCCCTGGTGGAGTTGAGCCTGATGCTCGCGCTGGGCTACGCGGCAGGCCAGCTGCTCGGGTGGGGTTCGGTGGCCAGCTTCTTCACCGGCGGCGTGGTGGCCATCTCCAGCACGATGATCGTCGCCAAGGCGTACGAGGACCGGCCGCCGCCCCGCGACTTCCTGGAGTTCCTCTACGCCGTGCTGGTGTTCGAGGACCTGGCCGCGGTCCTGCTGCTCACGGTGCTCGCCGCCGTCGGCACCGGCGGGGTGCTCACGGGCGCGGTGCTGGCCCGGCTGGTGGCGGGTCTCGCCGTGGTGCTGCTGGCCATGCTGGCCGGCGGCATGCTGGTGGTACCGCGGGCACTCCGTTCCGTGGCGGGGTTGCTCACGCCCGAGACCACGCTGGTGGCCGGCATCGGGCTCTGCTTCGGGATGGCCGCCATGGCCGAATCCGCCGGGTTCTCCGTAGCGCTGGGGGCCTTCCTGGCGGGCTGTCTGGTGGCCGAGGCCGGAGTTGGGCGCCAGATGGAGCGCGAAGTGCGCCCGGTGCGCGATCTGTTCGCCGCGATCTTCTTCGTGGCCGTGGGCATGCAGTTCGATCTTGCCGCGCTGCTGGCCAACTGGCCCCTGGTGATCCTCTTCACCCTGATTGTGATTGTCGGCAAGATGACCGGCGTTACCGTGGGGGCCTTTCTCGCCGGCCGGGGCGTGCAGGGCGCCGTGCAGACGGCCATGAGCATGGCCCAGATCGGGGAGTTCGGCTTCATCATCGCCGCGGTAGGGCTGGAGACCGGCGCGGTCCCTCCGGCGCTCTACGCTGTCGCCATCGCGGTATCGGCCATCACCGCGTTCACCACCCCGTTGTGTGTGCGCTGGTCCGGCCCGCTGGCGCAGTACGTCGACCGCAAGCTGCCGCACCCGATCCAGACCTTCGCCTCGTTGTACGGCTCGTGGATGGAGACTCTGCGGCACACCACCCAGGCCGAGACTCCCGGCCGCCGGGTGCGGCGCGCGCTGCGTCTGCTGCTGCTGGACGCGGGCGTGGTGGTGGCGGTGACGCTGAGCTATGCCATCCTGCGGGAACGGATCCTGGCCCTGGTGACCACGGGGACCGGTCTCCCGCTCGATCTGGCGCGGGGCGTGCTCGTGGTTGTGGTACTGGCTCTGATCAGCCCGTTCCTGGTGGGGATCGTGGCGGTAGCCCGCCGGCTCGGCCTGGAACTGGCCGGGATCGCCCTGCCATCGCCCGGGGCCGGCAAGGTGGACAACGCGATCGCTCCAAGGCGCCTCCTGGCCATCACCCTGCAGATCACCACCGTGCTGCTGCTGGGAATCCCGTTGGTGGTGGCCACCCAGGCGTTTCTTCCGGCTCTTCCGGCGGTCGCAGTCCTGATCGGGGTGCTCGCCCTGCTGGGCTACGGCTTCTGGAACAGCGCCCGGGACCTGCAGGGACACCTGCGCGCGGGTGCCCAGGTGGTGGTGGCGGCGCTGGCGAAGCAATCGGCCAGCGAGCTGCCGAGCGTCGAGGTCGCGCGGCGGCTGCTTCCCGGGCTGGGAGACTTCACCGCGCTTCGGATCATGGAGGGAAGTCCCGCCGCCGGGCGGACGCTGGGCGAGCTCAACCTCCGGGGGCGGACTGGCGCAACGATCGTGGCCCTGCTCCGCGGCGACCAGCGCATCGCGTTTCCCGAGGCCGGCGAGCGGTTGGAGAGGGGCGACCTCATCGCGATCACCGGGAGCCATGATGCGATCGACGCGGCGGAGGAGGCGTTGAAGTGAGAAGTAAGAAGTAAGAAGTAAGAAGTAAGAAGTAAGAAGTAAGAAGTGAGGAGTGCATCCCCGTTCTCCACTCCTCACCTCTCACTTCTTACTTCTCACTACTCACTTCTCACTTCTCACTGTCTTCCGCCTGTCTTCCGCTCACGACTCTAGAAGTTGACCTCCAGCCCCAGCCGGACCGAACGCGGGGCGTTGGTGAACGAGGCTATGCCCCGGTTGAAGTAGTAGAACGCATCCGAGGCGCGGGTCTGTTCGGCCAGCGAGAACACCCCGTCGCCGTTGCCGTAGCGCTGCTCCGCCCGGATCAGATAGACGCAGTTGGGGCTGGCGTTGGCGTTGCCCGCGGCGTTGGTCCAGCTGCCGCACCCGCTCGCGCCCGCGCCGGCAAAGCGCAGATCGATAGACTGATCCGCTCCGAATACACCGTTGGTCGTGGCCTCGTTCTTGAATTCCGACAGGTTGCCGCTGCGTGCCTTGTCCCGCTCGGCGCTGTTGACCACGTCGTTGGTCTGCGAGAAGACCGTGGTGATGTTCTTGAAGTTGAACAGGTTGCGGACCTCGGAGTAGGCGGTGAAGTCCATGCCGCCGATGCCGAAGCCCTTGGTCAGCCGCAAGTCGAACTGCTTCTGCATGGGCAGCCGGGCGCCGTTGAAGTCGCCGAACGAGTTGCCCCGGTTACAGGTGCCGCCGATACCCGCCGCGCCGGCGAAGATCGAGTTGTCCTCCGGAGTGCCCGGAGGGCAGCGGGTGAAGGCCAGTCCGCTCGAGAAGCGGAACACCGCGAACACGCCGACATTCTCCAGCACCTTGCCCGCGGTGCTGCCCGACTTCCAGTTGTTGGGGAAGTTGAGCGCCAGCTGGCCGGACAGGTTGTGCGGCCGGTCCTGGTTGGTGGTCAGCGCGGCCTGCGGCGGCGGCTGGTTGCCGCCGCTGACCGCGTTCAGCACCACGGAGCCGACGTTGATGTAGGTGAACGGATCGGAGCCGGTGTTCTTGGCCTGCTGGAAGGTGTAGGCCAGGCTGCCGTTGAACAGCTCCCCGATGCGGCGGTCGAACCGGATATCCACGCCGCGGGCGTTGCCGAAGTCGGCGTTGGTCGCGACCCGGATGTCGGCGTCGATGTTGCTCTTGGGATCGTGGAACTTCACCAGCCGGGCGGCGGCATCGGACAGCTTGTCCTTGTTGTACGCCGAGATGTCCAGCACCATGTCGTCGCTGAACGAGTGCCGGATGCCGAACTCGAAGGTGATGGTGCGGCCGAAGTCCAGGTCGCTGCCATACACGTGGTTGGTGTTGGTGACGCTCAGGTCGGTATTGATGCCGCCCAGGATCAGGTTGAAGTCCGGGGCCTGGACCTGGTGGGCGTACGACAGCCGGAAGTTGGTCCGCTCGGTGACCGGGAAGGACACCTGGATGTGCGGGCTCAGATAGTTATGGCTCTTGTCCGCGATCATGCCGGCGTACTGGAAGACACACGACGCCGCCACCTTGCCACCGGTACTGCACCCGGCCGCCGGAGAGGTCGGATTGGCCGGATCGAAGCCCGGGGAGGACGAAATCCGCGGGAACCAGGAGACGTTGCCCAGGGTGTCGGAGAAGACGTACGGCCGGGAGGCGCCCGACTTGTAGTAGTCGTACCGCAGGCCGCCCACCAGCACCACGTCACCCAGGTCGAGCCGGTCTTCCACGAACCCGCTCCACCGGTTTGGCTTCTCGTGATAGGCGTCCGAGAACGCCTGCGAGGTCAGACCGGAGGAATAGGCGTTGATGTAGTACTTGGTGTAGTCGCCGCCCAGCTTGATCCGGTTGTAGCGGTCCAGCTGCCAGTCCAGGATGCCCCGGCCCACCGCGCGGTCTTCCTTGTAGAGGCTGATCCGGCCCGTCGGCCCGCCACCCTCCTCGAACCCGGTGAGGCCGTAGGGATTGTTGCGGTACTTGTCGATGGGCTGGTACTGGGTGGTGCTGGTCAGATCGTAGGGCGACCGGACCCCGGTGTTGGTGCGGAAATTCCCGTCGATGCTGGAAATCGGGAAGGTCTTGAAGTCGTACAGGAAGTCGAACGGCTTGATCATGAACCCGCCGAATGGATCGCGGGTGCTCTCCTCGCTCCCCCGGGTCAGCGGGCCGCGGATGGCCCGGTCCCATTGGTACGAGGCGTACAGATCCAGCGCCAGCGCCCGGCTGGCCGACTTGGACAGGTTCTGGGTCCAGTTCAGCGTCGCCACGTTGTTGGCGTTCCAGTTGGCGAACAGGTTCTGCGGGTTGGTCACCTGGGCGTAGCCGAAGTCGCGGTCCTGCGAGTTGTTGCGCAGGTACGACGCGGCAACCCGGTTGCCGGTGCCGAAGGTGTACTGCACCTTGGCCTGGGCCCGGTAGCTGGAGGTGGCGGTGAACGGGATCCGCGCCCCCTCGCAATCGAGCCCGTAGTTGTCGCGGATCCCCTTGTTGACACT
>Ga0326730_1000439_pt1 | contig 11081 bp, 10 predicted proteins | sample MHFSIPfraction_3_FD_207740 | JGI IMG/M metagenome (GOLD analysis project Ga0326730, IMG submission 207740) | Lab enriched peat soil microbial communities from Michigan Hollow, Ithaca, NY, United States - MHF7AN SIP fraction | ecosystem: Environmental > Terrestrial > Soil > Wetlands > Peat...
GAGGAGGTGACCGCCGGGATCGAGCGCTGGGAGGACTGGTGCGCCGCGTGGTGCAAGCGCGGCGAGCTCCACGAAGCGCTCGGGCGCGAGGCGCTGAAGCAGGGGTACAAGCTGAGCGGTGGCGAGCACCTCGTACGCGCCGCGATGTACTACCACTTCGCGAAGTTCGTGTTCGTGCACGACCCGAAGCAGATGCGCGACGCGCACCTGCGCTCGGTCGCGTGCTACAAGGACGCGCTGCCACACATGCGTCCGCTAGGCGAGCGCGTCGCGATTCCCTTCGAAGGGAAGACGCTGTACGGCGTGCTGCGAAAACCGGCTGGCGCGGGGCGTCTGCCTATCCTCATCATGGCGCCGGGCCTGGACTCGACCAAGGAGGAGCTGCACGCCTACGAGGAGCCCTTCCTCGCGCGCGGTATCGCGATCCTCGCGATCGACGGGCCGGGGCAGGGCGAGGCCGAGTACGAGATCCCGATCTGCGGCGACTACGAGCGCGCAGCGCACGCGGTGTGCGACTGGATCGAGAAGCGGCCGGATCTCGATCCTGCGAAGATCGCCATGTGGGGCGTGAGCCTCGGCGGCTACTACGCGCCGCGCGCCACCGCCTACGAGAAGCGCATCAGGGCCTGCATCGGCATTTCGGGTCCGTTCGAGTGGAAGGAGATCTGGGCGGCGCTCCCGGTGCTCACGCGCGAGGCCTTCCGGGTGCGCAGCCACTGCGCGACCGAGGCCGAGGCCTTAAAGAACGCGGCGACGCTCTCGATGAAGGACGCCGCGGCGAAAATAGCATGCCCCATCTTCATCGTCACCGGACGGCAGGACCGGCTGGTGCCCGCTTCCCACGCCGAGCGGCTGGCGCAAAGCGTCACCGGTCCGGTAGAGTTGCTGATCGTCGAGGACGGCGGGCACAATGCTAACAACCGTCCTTACCGCTACCGGAGCCGCACGGCCGACTGGCTCGCCGGGCAGTTGAAACTGCCCAGGATTTGAAGGCCGAAAAGAGGAGAAAGACCATGCTGAAACGCCTTTGCTGGACACTTGCTGCGGCATCCCTCGCGTCGGCCGCCGCCGCCCAGACCTTCCCGAGCAAGACCGTGCACCTGGTATCGGGCGTCACGCCTGGGAGCGCCTCCGACACCATGGCACGCATCCTCGCCGAAAAGCTGACGGCCAGCCTCGGCCAGCAGGTCATCGTCGAGAACTGGCTCGGCGCTGGGGGGCTAGTCGGCGCGTCCCGAGTCGCCAAAGCGGACCCCGACGGCCACATCATCATGATCTACGCTTCAGCGTTCACGGTTTCGCCTCTGCTTACTCCGGGAGTGCTCGATCCCAAGGACCTGACGCCCGTGGCGACCATCGCAACCATCCCCACGGTGTTGGTGGTCAAGGCCGACAGGGGCTACAAGACCGTGGCCGATCTCGTCGCCGCCGCCAAGGCGAAGCCCGGTGCGATCATCGCGACATCGGCAGGCATCGGAAGCGCCACCCACATGAACCTCGAGCGCTTCCGCATCGCCGCGGGGATCCAAGTGCTGCACGTGCCGCTGAAAGGCGCACCGGAAGCGCTGACCGAGGTGTTGACCGGCCGCGCGGATTTCTATTTCGCCCTCCCGTTCCAGGCCCGCGCCCAGGCGGGCAAGGTCCTCGCCCTCGCGGTGGGCTCGCCCAAGAGAAGCGCGCTCTTCCCGGACGTTCCCACGACGGTCGAGGCGGGATACCCGAACTCGGACTACAACTTCTGGGTCGGGGCGCTGATGCCCTCGAAGACGCCGCGCGAGATCGTGCAGCGCCTGCATCGCGAATTCAACGCCGCGGTCAACGCGCCCGACGTGCGCGAGCGCATCGTCAAGACGGGAGCAGATCCCCTGACGCTCACGATCCCGGAATTCGAGGCGATGATCCGGGAGGAGTTCGAGGCGAACGCGAAGCTCATCAAAGCCGCCAATATCAAGGCTGAGTGAAGGCCGGCGCGCTAGGCTGCGACACGTCCTCGTGGCATACTTCGCACTCCGCAAAGCTGTCCAAGGATAGCCGCAATGGCCAAGCCAGGAAAACACGCCGAGCCGAAGATCGTCCGGCCCGACGACATCGATCCGCACCACAACTGGAAGCGGCCGCTGCAGGCGCCGGGTCACACCCAGGTCGATTTCGAGGAGCGGGTCAATTTCCGCCGCCTGCACGAGTACCGCATCGCGCGCGTGCGCGCCGCGCTCGCCCAGTCGGGGCTGGGTGCTCTGCTCTCGTTCGACCAGCACAACATCCGCTACACGACGAGCACCGTGATCGGCGAATGGGCGCGCGACAAGCTGACGCGCTATTCGCTTCTCACCGGCAACGGCGACCCGTACATCTGGGACTTCGGCAGTGCGGCCAAGCACCACCGCCTGCACGCGCCCTGGCTCGCTACGGATCACTGCCGCGCCGGCATGCTGGGCATGCGCGGCGCGACCGGCGCGGATATCACCTACTTTCGTGACGGAGCGAAGGAGATCAAGGCCATCCTCGACGCCGAAGGCGTGGGCGACATGCCGGTCGGCGTCGACGTGGTCGAGCCGCCGATGCTGTTCGAGCTGCAAAAGGCTGGCATCGAGGTGCGCGACGGCCAGCAGGTGATGCTCCAGGCGCGGGAAGTCAAGAACATCGACGAGCTGACGCTCCTCAACATGGCTTCCGCCATGGTCGACGGCGTTTATCAGGACATCGCCGAGGCGCTCAAACCTGGCGTCAAGGAATCGCAGATCGTCGCGCTCGCCACCGCGCGGCTCTACGAGATGGGTTCCGACTGCGTGGAGGCGATCAACTCGATCTCGGGCGAGCGCTGCTCGCCCCACCCGCACAACTTCACCGACCGGCTGATCCGCCCGGGCGACCAGGCTTTCTTCGACGTCATCCAGTCGTACATGGGCTACCGCACCTGCTATTACCGCACTTTCAGCGTCGGCCGCGCCACGCCGCCTCAGCGCACTGCCTACAGAAAAGCACGCGAATGGATGGACCGTGCGATCGAGCTGCTCAAGCCCGGGATGTCGAGCGACAAGATCGCGCGAGCCTTCCCCGAGGCGAAGGAAATAGGATTTTCGAGTGAGATGGAGGCCTTCGGCCTCAACTTCTGCCACGGCCTGGGACTGGGCCTGCACGAGCGGCCCCTGATCTCGCGGGTCAACTCGCTGAAGGAGCCGATCGAGCTCAAGGCGGGGATGGTGTTCGCCGTGGAGACCTATTGCCCCGCGACCGACGGCATCTCGGCGGCCAGAATCGAAGAAGAAGTGATCCTCGGCCCCGATGGCGCGAAGATCATCTCGCTCTATCCGGCCGAAGAGCTGCCGATCGCCAACCCGTATTGAATCCTAAGAGAGGTCCCGGAAAATGAGTGTCACGCGACAGGCTCATCCGGCGCCGCGCTCCGGTGAGATCCCTGAGGCGACACGGCTCCAGCTGTTTCGCCTGCAGGTAGAGATCCGCCACTGCGAGAAGCGCGCCTACGACATGTTCCTGCAAAACTTGGTGAAGGGCACGAGCCACCTCGCGCTCGGCCAGGAAGCGGTCGCCGCCGGTTTCGCAGCGGCGATGAACAAGGACGACTACACCTTCTGCACCTACCGCGGCCATCACCACACCCTCGCGCGCGGGGCATCGATGCTGTCGGTGCTCGGCGAACTGATGGGGCGGCAGTGCGGATTGATGAAGGGCAAAGGCGGCTCGATGCACCTGACGAGCGTCGAGCACGGCGTGATGGGCTCGTACGCCATCGTCGGCGCGCACCTGCCGATCGCGGCCGGCGCCGCCTGGTCGGCGCAGTACCGCGGAACGAAGCAGGTTGCGGTGGCCTTCTTCGGAGACGGCGCGACCAACATCGGTGCCTTTCACGAAGCCCTCAACTTGGCTGCAGTGTGGAAGCTGCCGGTGATCTTTTGCTGCGAGAACAATATGTACATGGAGTACACGCCGATAGAGCAGGTCACCGCGGTAAAGCACCCGGCCGCCGACCGCGCCGCGAGCTACGGTTTGGAGCGCCAAGTGATCGACGGCAACGACGCCGACATCGTATACAGCACGGCGCGCGACGCGATCGCCAAGGCGCGCTCGGGCGGCGGGCCCTCGCTGATCGAATGCCTGACCTACCGCCACAGCGGGCACTCGCGCGCCGATCCGGCCAAATACCGGCCCAAGGGAGAACTCGAGGAGTGGATGAAGCGCGATCCGGTGACGCTCTATCGCGCCCGGCTGCTCGCCGCGGGGATCGCGGAGGCGAAGGTCGCGCAAATCGAGGCGGAATCGATGGCCAAGCTCGAACAGGCGACCGAGACAGCCAAGGCCTCGCCCACGCCTGCGATCGAGTCGGCGATGACCGATGTATGGGCCAACGGAGGCAACGCATGGCGCAACTGAGCTATCGCGACGCCGTCGCCGCCGGCATCGCCCAGGAGATGAGGCGCGACGAGCGCGTGGTCCTGTTCGGCGAGGATACGGCCGCCGCGGGCGGCGTGTTCAAGACGACGGTGGGCCTGTTCGAGGAATTCGGCCCGAAGCGGGTGAAAGACACCCCGATCTCGGAGCTCGCCATTCTCGGCGCGGCGATGGGTGCGGCGATGACGGGCCTGCGGCCGATCGCCGAGATCATGTTTTCGGATTTTCTCGCCTGCTGCTGGGACTACGTTGCCAACGAGATCGCCAAGACGCGCTACATGAGCGACGGACAGATCACCCTGCCGCTCGTGATCCGCACCGCGAACGGCGGGGGCGCGCGCTTCGGTGCCCAGCACTCGCAGAGCGTGGAGAACTGGGCAATGGCGATACCGGGCATCAAGGTCGTCGCGCCGTCCACTCCGGCGGACGCGAAAGGGCTCCTCGCCGCCGCGATCCGCGACCCGGACCCGGTGTTGTTCTTCGAGCACAAGAGCCTGCTCGCCGACAAGGGCGAGGTGCCCGATGGCGAGCACGTCGAGGCTCTCGGACGCGCGAAGGTACTGCGCGAAGGCAAGGACGCCACGATCATCGCCCTCGCCGCCATGGTCCCGCGTGCGCTCAAGGCGGCGGAGGCGCTCGCCGCGGAGCACGGAGTCCAGGCGACGGTCATCGACGTGCGTTCGCTCGTGCCACTCGACGCACAGACGCTGCTCGAGCATTCCGCGCGTACGGGGCGCGTCTTCACCGTCGAGGAGAACCCGCGCCTGTGCGGCTGGGGCGCCGAGATCGCTTCGATCATCCAGGAGGAAGTCTTCAGCGCGCTCAAAGGGCCGGTGGTCCGCATCACGACCCCGCACGTTCCGCTGCCTGCGTCCGACAGGCTCGAAGACGCAGTCATGCCCTCGGTCGCGCGCATCGCGACCGAGGTCAAGCGCGCGCTGGATTCGAAGCGCGCGGCGTAAGCAACAACGGAGAGTCGATGATGGATGTGATCATGCCCCAGCTCGGGGAGACCGTGACTGAAGGAACCGTCGCCAACTGGTACAAGAAGGTCGGGGACACCGTCCGTGCCGACGAGCCGCTTTTCGACGTCGAGACCGACAAAGTGACGACCGAGATCCCCTCGATCGCGACCGGCGTGCTCAAGGCGATCCTGGTCGAGTCGGGCACGACGGTGCCGGTGGGCACGGTGCTTGCCGTGATCGAGCCCGCGCCAAAGTAGACGAAGGGAAATCGAGTTGAGCTCCGCGAAGGGCAAGAAGATCGGCTGGATCGGCGCCGGGCGCATGGGTTTCGAAATGGCGCGGCGGCTCGCGAAGGGCGGCTGCGACATCGCGGTCTGGAACCGCACGCGCGCCAAGGCCGAGCCGCTCGCCAAGGACGGCGCGAAGATCGTCGACGGCCTTCCGGACCTCGCAAGCTGCGACATCGTGTTCTGCATGGTGTCGACCTACGACGACGTCAAGGAAGTGATCGCGGGACCGAAGGGGCTTCTTTCCAAGTCCGCCAAGCCGAAGATGGTGGTCGAGTGCTCCTCGATATCCCTTGAAGGATCCGCCGAGCTGCGGAAGATTCTCGGCGCGCGCGGCGTGGAGCTCCTGTCCGCTCCGGTGTCGGGCAACGCCAAGGTGATCAAGGCGGGCAAGCTCACTTTCGTCGTGTCGGGTACCAAGGCGGCGTACGACGAAGCGGCGACGTATCTTGCGATGATGGGGCAGGGCTCGTCCTATGTCGGCGAAGGAGAGCTCTCGCGCATCGTCAAGATCTGCCACAACGTGATGCTGGGCGTCGTCACCCAATGCATGGCGGAAGTCACGGTGCTCGCCGAGAAGGCGGGTGTCCCGCGCCATGCGTTCCTCGACTTTCTGAACAAGAGCGTAATGGGCTCGACCTTCACGCGCTACAAGGCGCCTGCTTTCGTCAACCTGGATTTCCACGTAACCTTCACGCCGTACCTGCTCCGGAAGGACCTCGACCTCGGACTCGAGGCCGGGCGCAGGTTCGAGGTGCCGATGCCGCTCGCGTCGGCGACCCGCGACCTCATTCAATCCATGATGGGCAGGGGTATGACCGAGGAGGATTTCTCGACACTGCTGGTGCAGCAGGCGCAGGCCTCGGGCCTCACGCTCACGCCCGAGAACGCGGTGGTCGGCGACGGGCTTTCGTAACGATTTTTGACAGAGGAGCTCCAATGAAAACTATCCTAAGAATATTTGCCGCGATCGCGGCGGCGGGCGCGGTGCAGGCGTTCGCGCAGGGCTACCCGAACAAGCCCGTGCACGTGATCATCTCGTTCACGCCGGGAAGCTCGACCGATATCGTCGGGCGCATCGTGATGCAGAAAGTCTCGGAGATGTGGGGACAGCCGGTGGTCCCGGAGAACCGGTCCGGCGCGGGCGGTTCGATCGGCACGGTGGCCGTGGCCAGGGCACCGGCGGACGGCTACACGCTGCTCATCGATTCCAACGCGCACACGGTGACGCCGTCCATTTACGCGAAGCTCCCCTACGATACGTTGAAGGATTTCATCGATGTCGTGCCGCTTGCCTCTCAGCCCAACGTCCTCGTCGTGAATGCGGGGTCGCAGTACAAGTCGGTGATGGACATCGTCAATGCAGCGAAGGCCAAGCCCGGGGCGATCAACTGGGGCCACGCCGGCATCGGCAGCGGCACGCACTTGAACACCGAGAAATTCGTCGCGGCGGCGAAGATCAACGTGACTCAGGTTCCGTTCAAGGGGACCCCCGAGGTTATCCAGGCGATGCTGAGCGGCTCGGTGGATTGCTACTGGGCGCCGATCTCCGCGGCCATACCACACATCAAAGGAGGCAGGGTTCGGCCGCTCGCGGTGAGCTCGCCCAAGCGCAACAGCCAGCTGCCCGACGTTCCCACCACGGGCGAGGCAGGAGTACAGGGCGCCGATGCTCCCCTGTGGTTCGGCATCTGGGCGCCCGCGGGAACGCCGGCGAATATCGTCGCCAAGATCTCGGCGGACACGCGCAAAGCGCTCGCCGATCCGGGCGTGCGCGAGAGGCTGTCCAACCTCGGCAACGACACCATGGACATGTCCCCCGAGGAATTCTCGAAGTTCGTGCGCAGCGAGATTGACGAGTACGCGCGCGTGATCAAGGGGGCCGGCATCAAACCGCAGTAATCCTTAAGACACGCACCGTCACTCCCGCGTGGGGGTGACCGGGAATTGGCCCCAGCTACTAAGCGCAATCCATGGGTGACACGTATCCAGTTGTGAAAGTGGCGGCGGTGCAGGCTGCCTCGGTGTTCCTTGATCGAGAAGGTTCGACCGAAAAGGCCTGCCGCCTCATTCGCGAGGCGGGCAGGCAGGGCGCGCGCGTCGTCGGCTTCCCCGAGGGCTATATCCCCGCGCATCCGGTTTGGTATCACCACCATCCGGCGACCAGCGCCATCGCGAACGAGCTTGCCGTCGCGCTCTTCAAGAATTCGGTCGAGATCCCGGGCCCGGAAATCGACGCGCTCTGCGCAGCGGCGCGCGATGCGAACGCCTACGTCGTCGTGGGCGTATGCGAAAAGCTGCCGCGCACGATCGGTACCATGTTCAACACGCAGGTCTACATCGGGCCTGAGGGGAGGCTGCTCGGCAAGCACCAGAAGCTCGTTCCCACGGTCGGCGAGCGGCTGGTGCATGCCGGGGGCTTCGGCGACACTTTCGGCGCGTTCCAGACGGAGTTCGGACCGATGAGCGGTCTGATCTGCGGCGAGAACTCCAACCCGCTTGCCGTGTTCGCGCTTACCGCCGAGGGCACGCGTATTCACGTGATGAGCTGGCCGAACCACTTTCCGACGAGCGGCGACCCGATGCGCAACCGTGTCGTGGTCGATTCGCAGGCTTTTGCGCAGATGAGCAAGGCCTTCGTGATCTCGGCCTGCGGGGTGGTGGACGAGCCGATGATCCGCATGCTCAGGGCCGGTCCCGAGGCGGAGAAGTTCCTGCGCGATGCCGACTGCTGCGGCGGCAGCGTCATTGTCGCTCCCAACGGCAGAATCCTCGCCGGTCCGATGGGCGCGGAGGAAGGCATTCTGTACGCCGACTGCAATCTGGAGATCGGCGTGCTCGCCAAGCTGCGACACGACTTCGCCGGACACTACAACCGGCCGGACGTTTTCCAGGTCCACGTCAACCGCGCCGCGCCGCATATCTATACGGTCTACGGAGCGCGCGACAGCACGGCGCTCCCGGCCCCCGATCAGGCGCAATTGCCCGGCATGCCGCCGGCAATTCCACAGGCAGCCGCCGACTGGCGCGCGGTCGAGGCTCCGCCCGCGGAAAACCTGCCGGCAGAGAAGACCAAGCACTGAATGGGTGGGCACCGGCCCATCGCTTGCAACTCTGCATGCGAGAAGGCAGACTTTGACAAGTACCGCCACCGGCCGATCGGCCTGCGAGGAGACCCATGGCAAAGCAGAGGATCAGCTACGTTCCGCTCGAAGAGATGGACGCGGACATGCGCAAGGAGATGGAGCGCTGCCAGCGCGAAGGTACGCCCCGACCCGAGAGCTCGGCGATCCGCGCGCACGTTCCGGCCTGCTTCTGGTTCTTCGCGAACTCCTGGCGCGATATCTTCAGGAATGGCGTGCTCGATCACGCCATCAAGGAGCTGTGCCGCCTCTACGTTTCGCGCTCCGTCGAATGCGAGTACTGCGGCAACCAGCGTTCGGTCAAAGCGACGACGAGCGGCGCAGTGATCGAGGACCAGGTCAGGGACCTGCTCGATTTCGAGAAATCGACGCGCTACAACGAGCGCCAAAAGGCCGCCCTCGCGTACGCGGAGGCGATAGCCTGGCACACGCCGGCCGATGATGCTTTCTGGCAGCGCATGTACAAGCACTTCAGCGAGGCGGAGCTGGTCGAGCTAGGGTGCATGATCGGTCTGACCCTCGGCCAGCAAAGCTGGCTGCGGCTGCTCAATATCGACCACCACCAGGTCCTTGCCGGAACGTCTGCATCCATGGCGCCGGGTTTCGAGGACGCGCGCACGCTCGCCGACACCAAGGCCTCGTCGGAGTATTGGGCGAAGAAAGCCCGCTCGACCGCCTGAGTTCCGGGTTCCACGCACAGGGAGCCGGCGCGTGGATTTCCGCGGCAAGACCTGCCTGATCACGGGAGCGGCGGGCAATCTCGGCCGCGCCGTCGCCGGGGCGTTCACTTCCGAGGGGGCTTCACTGATCCTCATGGATCATCACGAGGATAACTTGCGCTCCGCCTACGGAAGCGAGGGAGACGGCAAGCGGTTCGCGCTCGCTGATCTTCGCGATGCGCAATCCGTCGCGCGGGCCCTTCCGGCCCGAACAGGGATAGACATCCTCTGCAACATCGCGGGAGGATTCCGCATGGGGCAGCCGGTACACGAAACGCCCGAGGACACGTGGGAGCTGATGCTCGGCCTCAACGCGAAGTCGGTGATCAATTGCGCCCGTGCCGTGGTTCCCGGGATGCTCGCCGCCGGGCGCGGCAAGATCATCAACATCGCAGCCCTCGCGGGACTGTCGGGCAAGGCGAACATGGGCGCCTACAGTGCATCGAAGAGCGCGGTCATACGCCTGACCGAGAGCATGTCGGCGGAATTGCGCGACAAGGGCATCAACGTGAACTGCATCCTGCCCAGTACCATCGATACGCCGCAGAACCGCGCGGATATGCCCAAGGCCGATCCGCGCCGCTGGGTGGCGCCCGACGCGCTCGCCGACGTCGTGCTGTTCCTCGCCTCCGATGCGGCGAGGGCGATCCACGGGGCCGCGATTCCCGTCAACGGCCTGGTCTGAGATTTTCCGGCGACGGGCTGATCTACAATAGCCGGCTTCCCGATCTCTCGAGACCAAAATGAATGAAGTTTTCATCTGCGACGCCGTTCGCACGCCTTTCGGACGCTATGGAGGCGCGCTCTCCTCGATCCGCACCGACGATCTCGCCACCCTCCCGATCAAGGCCCTCATGGAGCGCAATCCGGCTGTCGACTGGGGTGCCATCGACGACGTGATCTACGGATGCGTGAACCAGGCAGGAGAGGACAACCGCAACGTCGCGCGCATGGCGCTGCTACTCGCCGGATTGCCGGAGAAGGTGCCGGGCGCCACCGTGAACCGCCTTTGCGGATCGAGCCTGGACGCCGTAGGCACGGCGGCGCGCGCCATCAGGTGTGGCGAGACGCAGCTCATGATTGCGGGCGGTGTGGAGAGCATGTCGCGCGCGCCCTTCGTCGTCCCGAAGGCCGACAGCGCGTTCTCGCGCGCGGCCAAGATCGAAGACACGACCATCGGCTGGCGTTTCGTCAACCCCGCGATGAAGGCGAAGTACGGGATAGATTCGATGCCCGAGACCGCCGAAAACGTTGCCGAGGAATTCAAGGTGGCGCGATCCGATCAGGACGCATTCGCGCTTCGGAGCCAGCAGCGATGGGCGGCGGCGCAAGCCAAGGGCTTCTACCGCGGCGAAATCGTCCCCGTGTTCGTTGCGGGGAAGAAAGGCGCGGCCGTCACCGTCGACCGCGACGAGCACCCGCGCCCCGACGCCACGCTCGAAGGGCTCGCGAAACTGAAAGGCGTCGCGAAGCCCGATGGCACAGTCACCGCGGGCAATGCCTCGGGCGTGAACGACGGCGCCTGCGCAGTGATACTTGCGTCCGAAGCGGCGGCGAACA
>Ga0326730_1000440_pt1 | contig 11061 bp, 12 predicted proteins | sample MHFSIPfraction_3_FD_207740 | JGI IMG/M metagenome (GOLD analysis project Ga0326730, IMG submission 207740) | Lab enriched peat soil microbial communities from Michigan Hollow, Ithaca, NY, United States - MHF7AN SIP fraction | ecosystem: Environmental > Terrestrial > Soil > Wetlands > Peat...
GGCCGATAGCACCGAGATCGGGCTGCGGGAGGCGCGTCTCGCGGCGGTCCTGGCCCGGCCGGATTCCGGGGCGGCACGAGGCGCCCCGGTCGCTCGGTGGCTGCTGCGCGGCGACCTCAAGGAGATCTCGGGACTCGCCCTGACCAAGGACGGCCGCCTGTTCGCCCATGGCGACGAGCGGGGCCAGGTCTCCGAGATCGACTACCGCCGCGGGGTGGTGGTCAAGCGGTTCGTGCTCGGGTCCAAGGGGGTCCACGCCGACTTCGAGGGCATCGCGGTGGCCGGGGACGTGATGTTCCTGCTCTCCAGCAAGGGCAAGCTCTACGAGTTCCAGGAAGGAGCGGACGGCGCGCAGGTCGAGTACATCGTCCATGACACCCGTCTGGGCCACGAGTGCGAGTTCGAGGGCGTGGCTTACGATCCGAAGCTCAACGCCCTGCTGCTCGCCTGCAAGCGGGTCCGCACCGAGGGTCCGCTGCAGGATTCACTCGTCATCTTTCGCTGGCAACTGCCCAGCGGCATCGGCTCCCTGCCCTCCCGCCTCACGGTGCCGCTCACGCAGGTGATCGGGTCCAACAAATGGAAGGGTCTGCACCCCTCCGACATCACCGTCGATCCCGTCAGCGGCAATTATGTGCTCGTCTCCGCCGAGGAGAAGGCCCTGATCGAGATCACGCCGGCAGGTGTGGTGGTGTTCTCCCGCCCGCTTCCGGCGTCGCTGGAGCACACCGAAGGCGTGGCGATCACCAGGGACAGCATTCTCCTTCTCAGTGATGAGGCCGGGCAGAAGCCAGCCGCCATCTCGCTGTATCGCTGGCACTGAGGGGCCCGTGTTCTTTCCGCCCCGCGCGTCCCGCGCCAGGCTCGGCCCTGCCGCCCTGTGGCTGGCACTCTGGCCCGCGGTGGTCACCGCCCAGGTTGCCGCAGCGGACGTCCCGGCCGCGGACAGCGTCGCCGTCGCGGCCGGCCCCGAGTACCAGGCCGGAGGCTTCTACCGGTTCCTCTTCGGCAACACCTATCGCGACCTCTGGACCACTCCGGTTCGGGTAGCGGTGCTGAATCTGCACACCTTCAACGGCGGCCTCCGCCCGGTGAAGGAGGGCGGAGGGAACCAGACGAAATCCCTGCGGCTCATCACGCCCGACGGAGTCGAGTACGTCTTCCGCTTGGTAGACAAGACCGGCGTCAAGATTCCGCCGAGATTCAAGGGGACGATCGTCGAACACATTGCCCGCGATCAGATAAGCGCCGGTCATCCGGCGGGTGCCCTGGTCGCGGCACCGATCCTCGCAGCCGCGGGCGTCCTGCATGTCACCCCCGTGCTCGCCGTCATGCCCGACGATCCGCTGCTTGGCGAGTTCCAGGCGGACTTCGCCGGCCGGCTCGGCATGATCGAGCAGGTTCCCTCCACGCCGAAGCACGCCGCCGGATTCGCCGGGGCGGTCGAGATCATCGACAGCGACACGCTCCTCGCGCGGCTCGACCGGGATCCGCGCCAGCGAATCGATGCGCATGCCCTGCTCGCGGCCCGGCTGATGGACATGCTGTTCAACGACTGGGATCGCCACTCCGGCCAGTGGAAGTGGGCGCGGATGGCGTCGGGCCCCACGACGATGTGGCTGCCTATCCCGCGCGATCGGGACAAGGCCTTCGTCTCCTACGGCGGGTTGATGCCGGGGCTGGCCCGCCTCGCCTCTCCCAACGTGATGTCGTTCGAGAGCTCCTACCCCAGCGTCCGGGGCCTCACCTGGAACAGCATCGAGTTCGACCGCCGGCTGCTGGGAGGGCTGGAGAAGCCGGTGTGGGATTCCGTGGCCGCCGCGCTGGTTGGCCGGGTCACCGATCGGGTGATCGATGACGCGATGCTGGCTCTGCCCCCGGAGTACCGGCGCTCCGCGCCAGAGCTCGCCCGGAAACTCAAGCGGCGCCGTGACGGGCTGCCGGGCGCCGCCGAGCGGTTCTACAGCCTGCTTGCCGCCGTGGCGGACGTCCACGCCACCGACGCCGCCGATCGCGCCACCGTGACCCGGTTAGATGACCGGCTGGTCGAGGTGCGGCTGGAGTCGGGCGGGTGCCCGCCCTACTTCCTCCGGCGATTCGACCGGCGGGAGACGCGGGAGATCCGCATCTATCTCCACGGCGGCGATGACACCGCCCTGGTGACCGGCAATGTGCGGCAGAGCATCCCGGTGCGGATCATCGGCGGCAACGGACGCAACCGGCTGCTGGACTCGTCGCAGGTGGGTGGGTCCCGTGATCCCGCCCGGCTCGACGATACCGGGAAAGTGAGGGGTGTCCGCTATGGGCCGGACACGCTGTACAACCGTCGCCCCTGGACCAGGGAAAACGGTGTGCCGGTACCCCCTGGGCCCGATCGGGGACGACGATTCAGCCCCGTCATCGGTCTCGGCGTTGGTGATCTGGGCGGCATGTTCCGCCTGGGGATCAACCAGAACCGCTATGGCTTCGGGAAGCGCCCGTATGCCACCCGGATCGGGGTCGAGGCCGAATACGCCGCGGGCTTCGGGGGATTCAGGATCGGGGCGATAGCAGATCACCGGCGGGAAGACTCACCGGTCCACTTCACGCTGGGCGCCCGCATGTCGCAGCTCGAGGTCACCAGCTTTCACGGGTTCGGCAACGCCACCGCCGACGGTCCCACGGCGCAGTTCGAGGTACGCCAGCGCCAGTGGCTGCTGCAACCGTCCGTGGCGCTCTCCCTCGCCCCCCGGAGCGAGCTGTCGCTCGGACCGGTGCTCCAGTACTCCACCACTGGCAGCACCCAGGGTCGCTTCATCCAGGCCAGCCGGCCCTACGGCTTCGGGCATTTTGGCCAGGCGGGTCTCCAGCTGACCCTGCATTCCGATCTGCGGGACCAGCCCAGGGACCCGCACCGCGGCGCGGTGCTCGACCTCGGCGGCAGCCTCTTTCCCGCCGTCTGGGATGTGAAAACCCCATTCGGCGAGATCACCGCTGGCGCCACGGCCTATCTGACTCTTCCCATTCCGGCCCATCCGACCCTGGCCCTGCGAGCCGGCGCCCGGAAGTTGTTCGGTGCCTATCCGTTTCACGAGGCCGCCTTCATCGGCGGCAGCAACTCGGTGCGGACGCTCGACCCACAGCGGTACGCCGGTGACGCGTCTCTCGCCGGGACGGCCGAGCTCCGACTCCCGCTGGCAAGGTTTCCCCTCATCCTGCCGCTGGTGGTGGGCGTGTTCGGATTCACGGATGCCGGCAGAGTCTATGTCGACGGGGACTCACCCGGCGGCTGGCACACGGCAGCAGGCGGTGGGTTCTGGGTCGGTCTGCTGGACCCCTCGACGGCCATCACCGTCACGCTGACCAACGGACCCCGGCATGCCGCTGTGCTCATCAGGACCGGGCTCACCTTCTAGACATGTGCTGTCGCGATGCGGCAGTGCTCCACGCCAAACATCGCGAGCTCCCAGATGCGTTTCTACTCCCATGCCCTCCGGATCACCCTGGCCTTCATGGTCCTGGAGTGCAAGCCACCGGTCCAGCTGACGCCCCCGCCCGCCGGCGCTGCCGCCAGCCAGGTGGCTCTGAGCGGCGCCTCGGTCCTGATCGGGGCCGGTGACATCGCGCGCTGCAACTTCTCCGGCGACGAGGCAACCGCCAAGCTGGTGGATAGCGTGCTGCGGGCCGACAGTGCCGCGAAGGTGCACGATGAGGTCTTCACACTGGGTGACAATGCCTACCCCGGCGGCTCGGCGCGCGATTTTGCCGACTGCTTCGCACCATCGTGGGGTGACTCCGCCAAGCTCATCATGAAGAACATCCGGCCGTCGCCGGGCAACCACGAACACCTCGCCAATCGGGCGGCCCCGTACTACCACTTCTTCGGGAGCCGCGCCGGCTCCTCGAGCAAAGGGTACTACAGCTATGATGTGGGGGCGTGGCACGCCATCGTCCTCAACAGTGAGATCGTGGTGAACGACATATTCACCGCGGCGGACCGGAAGTCACAGGAGGACTGGCTCGCGCAGGATCTGAAGGATCACCATCAGCCGTGTACCCTGGCGTACTGGCACAACCCCCGGTTCAGCTCGGGGTGGCATGGGACGGATTACCGGCTCGGGCCCTTCTGGCGGCTGCTGTACGACGGCGGCGCCGATCTGATCCTGAACGGACACGACCATGACTACGAGCGCTTCCTGCCGCAAACACCCGAAGGCGCGGCAGATTCGGTGAAGGGCCTGACCGAGATCATCGTGGGGACGGGAGGTGGCGACTTGCGCGGCTACGGACCCACGGTTGCCGCGCACAGCGTGACACGTGTCCAGGGTCACTTCGGCGTCCTCAAACTCACCCTCGGCGCCGCCGAGTGGCGCTCCGCCTTCCTGGATGTGAACGGCAGGCTCTGGGATCAGTCCGGCGGCAAGTGCCACTAGGGCCTGCGCCGCCGCCAGGCTAACGCCTGGCCTGGGCCGCCTCCTCGATGATCGCGGCCACCTCTGGGTGGTCGGTTCGCACTGCGACCTGCGCGGGGGTCTCACCGGCATTGGTGGGCCACACGGGATCCGCGCCCGCCTCCAGGAGAACCCTGGCCGCGGCCGCACTGCCACGCTCCGCCGCGTGATGCAGCGGGGTGAACCCCGTCAGGTTGGCCAGGTTCACGGTGGCCCCGCGCGACACCAGCAACCGGATGGCATCCACGCGGTCATACCACGCGGCCCAGTTCAGGGCCCTCCGGCCGTTCGCGCTGCGCCGGGTATCCAGGGAGTCGATTACCGCCCCATCCGCGAGTGCGCCAGCCAGGGCGGCGGTGTCACCCGCCTGGGCGGCATCCCAGAGTCGTTCCTGGGCGGAGGCAAGGCCGGACTGCTGAGCCTGCGCCGGGGTGGCCAGGGTAGGCGGGGCGGCGGCGACCAGCACCAGCAGGGCCGCCAGGTCCCTGGCGCCAGCGAGGGTGCGCATTGTCTGAGCCTTTGAAGGGTGTCTCGTTAGACCGCCTCACCGGGGGTGGGGTTGGGTTGGGACGAGAAGCTGCCTCGCTTCGCCGCGTTCCAGTCACCCGGCCACGCACGCTCTAGCCGGGCCTCAGGCGCCACACTAGACTTCCCCAACGCCCCCGAGAAAGCCGAGAGTCTCTTTCGCCGCACGACGGATCGGGTGCCATGCCTTCCTTCTACTTCATTGATCCCGCCTCTCGGATCCTGGTCACCTGTTACTGGGGACCTGGCGCTCCGATGGCCATGGGAGAGCTCCGTTCCCGTCGATCGGCCGACCCGGCGGTGGCCGAGGCAGTGGCCCATGTCGTCGACGCGTCGGGGGTGGAGCCGGACCTGACCCTGCCGTCCGACCACGCGCGGACCCTCGCCCACAGTTATGCCGCAACCCTCGATCCGATCGCCCAGCTCCCTACCATCATCGTGTCCGAGCAAGGCGAAATCTTCGGCGACGCGCGCGCCTTCAGCACGATCGCCGGTCTGTCCGATCCCCGCCTCCGTCTGATGGTGGTTCGGACCTGGGAGGAGGCGGGCCAGATCCTGGGACAGGACCTCGCCAGGCTGGCGGCGGAGGTCATCCGCCGCCGCGACGAGGCGGTCAAGGCGGAAGCGAGCTCGGCCGACCACGGCAAGTGAGGATTGTCGGCGGCCGGTTCGCCGGGCACGATCTGACCCCGCCGGCCGATGGCCGGGTCCGGCCCACTGCGGAGCCCGTCCGGGCGGCGCTGCTGGATGAGCTGGCCCTCCACCTCCCGGGGGCGCGCATCCTCGACCTCTTTGCCGGCACGGGCGCCCTCGGCCTCGAGGCGATGTCACGGGGGGCCGAGAGCGCGGACTTCGTCGAGTTTCGGCCCGCCAGTCTCCACGCGCTGAGGGCGAATATCGCCTCCCTCCGCCTCCGGGACCGTACCCGGGTGTTCAAGCGTGACGCGATGCCGTTTGCCGCGGCGCTGGCGGAGGACAGCTACGACATCGCCTTTGCCGATCCGCCATACGAGTCCCGCGTACTTGATCGCCTTCTGGAAGTCTGGCGCGACCGCCGGTTTGCCAGGCTCCTCGCTGTCGAGCACGCCCGGTCACACCGGTTGCCGAACGGAATCTTTCGCCGCTCGTTCCAGGACAGCGCGGTGACCATCTACCGGATCTGAGGCCAATCGCCGAAGGCCGGGACGGGGAGACTTGCCGAGCCCGGCCGTGCTTGGCACTTTATTGAATCGCCCTGCCCCAGTGGAAGTGCGCCATGCACTCTCGCGTTCTGCGCCTGTCGTGCCTTGCGGTCCTCCTCCCTACCCTGGCCCCGTGCCTCACGGCCCAGGATCATCCTCTGACGCTGTCCATCGGGGCCGGCTTCGTGGCCCAGCGCCAGACCGGCCCCGCCCGGGAGACCGCCATCGGGTACACCGCGGTTCTCGGACTCAATCGACCGCTCACCCGCGCCCTCCGACTCCACGCCGACGCCCGCTACAGCTTCGATCTGGTCCTCGGCCCATCGGCGGCCGGAGCCTGCTGGGGAGCGTGCGGCGCCACCGATGGCCTCTCGGCGACCAAGGTCCTCAGCACGGTCGTTGGGCTCGACGTCCTGACCTCCCGCCACCGGGTGGGTCTCCTGTTCCGTGCCGGCACCGGTCTGCATCTGGTCGCCTACCCCTCTCCCGGTCGGTCGGGCATCTACCCGGCCCTGGCTACGGCGGTAGGGTTGCGCATCCCGTTCGGTCCCAGGGGGGCGTTCACGGTGGAGGGGCGATATGATCGACTGTTCGGCCTGAAGGCCGGCCCAAGCGAGCTCCTGCCTTTCCTGATCGGTTTCGAACTCTAGGCTCGAAGTTTCGAGCGGCGACCAGCCCCCGCTCACCCTGCGACCTCCTCCATGATCGAAGACTTTGCGCTTCGGCCGGCAACGCCCGCGGACGCTCGGCTCCTGGCCGGACATCGGGTTGCCATGTTCCGGGACATGGGCAGCATCCACGCCTCCCAGGAAGCACCCCTGCGGGAGGCCTCGAGCGCCTACTTCACCTCGGCCCTCGCGTCCGGCGAGTATGTCGGCTGGGTGATCCACCGCAGCGGCGCACCGGAAATCGCGGTCGCGGGGGCGGGCGTTCAGATCCGCGCGCTCCTGCCTCGTCCCGACGCCTCCGGCCAGGGTCTGTTGGTCGGCCGCGAGGGCCTGGTTCTCAATGTCTACGTCGAAATGCCGTGGCGCCGGCGGGGGCTCGCTCGCCAGCTGATGAACGAAGTTCTGCGGTGGGCCGGGACGGCCGGGATCGTCCGGCTGGTGCTGCACGCCTCCCCGGAAGGACGCACGCTGTACGAGACGATGGGATTCGTCCCCACCAACGAAATGCGCTACACCGGTACGCTGGCACCGGCCCTGGGACCCACGCCCCGCTGAGCCATGCTGCTCGACTCGCTCACCGCGATCTCGGGGTGACGCCGCCCGGTCTCGGCCACCGGGCGGCCTTGCCCCGATAAGTCGCACCGCCGCAGCTTACGAAGCTGGCAGGCCCATTCCCCGATCGTTCCGCTTCCTGCATCACGAGCCGTCGATGGCCAACCGGGCACCCTGGCGGCGCACGCTGCTCGCGGTCTTCCTCCTGATCGGGTTCTATGCCCTCGCGCTGACGATCCTCGGCGCCCTGGTCTTTCTCCCCTACGCCGAGTGGGTCTACCTCCACCGGGCCGACCTCGCGATCACCATACCCTGCATTCTTGGTGCTCTCGGAATCGCGGCCGGAATCCTGCCCCGGTTCGATCGCTTCCAGCCCCCCGGACCGGTGCTGCTGCCCGATCGGCACCCGGAGCTGTACCGAGTGATCCAGCAGACCGCGGCCGCCGCCAGGCAGCCGCTGCCGCGGCATGTGTACCTGATACCGGGCGTCAATGCCTGGGTGGCGGAACGAGGCGGCATCATGGGGTTCGGCAGCGAACGGGTGATGGGACTCGGCTTGCCGCTGATGCAGGCGCTTACGGTCAGCGAATTCCGCGGCGTGCTGGCTCACGAGTTCGGGCACTTCTATGGTGGTGACACGGTCCTGGGCCCATGGTTGTACAAGACCCGGGCGGCCATCGGGAGAACCCTCGGAAACCTGTCCCGCCGCGCCCTCATCAGGCTGCCGTTCGAGTGGTACGCCAAGACCTTCTTGCGTATTACCCATGCGGTCTCACGCGAGCAGGAGTACAGCGCGGACGCGCTGGCGGCCCGAATCGCGGGCATTGCGCCGGTGGTGTCCGGCCTGAAGACCATTCATGCCCTCGCGCCGGCGTTTGAGCCGTTCTGGATGACCGAAATGGGCCCCGCACTCGAGGCCGGGATCCGGCCGCCGATGCTCGAGGGGTTTCATCACTTCATCACAGCTCCGGCAGTCGCCCGCCGGATCCAGGAGCAGCTGGCAAAGCAGCTGACCACGAGCGAATCGGATCCGTATGACACCCATCCTCCGCTGAAGGACCGCCTCGCCGCTCTCCCCGCTGACCCCGTGGTGCCCGATCCCGAGCCTGCCCTCCCGGCGCTTTCGCTGCTGAATGAGCCCGGGCAGTTGGAGGAATCCCTGCTCACCGCGATCCTCCCGAAGGCGATGGCGGCACGGCTCGTGGCGGCCTCCTGGACCGAGCTTGGCTCACGGGTCTGGCTCCCGCGGTGGACGGAGGCCGTTCGAACCCTCAGCGCACGTCTGGGTGGGCTTCGCGCGGAGGAGCTGGGCTCGTACGCGGAAACTCCCGCCGAGCTCGCAGTGCGTCTGGGGATTGCGGCCCGGACGGACGTGGCCAGTGAGCGCCATATCACCGAAGCACGCTACCTGGCCGGGGCCGCGCTGGTCTTGGCGCTGACAGCGCGTGGCTTCACGCTGTCGGCCCTGCCCGGGGAGGAGGTCACGCTGACGCGGGACGACCTCGCAATCATGCCGTTCGCCCTGCTGGATGATCTCAAGTCGGGAAAGCTGAGCCAGAGCGAGTGGCGTGAGCGGTGCGTCAGGGCGGGCCTCCACGGTCTGGACCTCGGGACGGTCCTCCCGCCAGCCTCGAGTGGAACTGCGAAGGAGCCTCCGACCCTGGCCTGACCACCCTTCCCGCCGCCAACGCGGTCTTGCTCGTCAGCGCCCGGCCCCGCAGCTTATCGGGACTGGGGGCCAAACCCGGAGCTGGCCGAGCTGACTCGCCGCGATTCCCGGGCGCCCTGCCACCTCTCACTCGGCGTGCCGACATGATCACCGGGGCACATCTCATCTGTTACAGCCGGGATGCCGAAGCGGACCGCCGCTTCGTCCAGGATGTGCTCGGCTTTCCTCATGTCGACGCCGGCCGCGGCTGGTTGATCTTCGCCCTGCCGCCGGCCGAAGTTGCATTTCATCCGGCAGAAGAATCCGACAGCCAGGAGCTCTATCTGCTGTGCGACAACCTCGATGCGACGCTTGCTGCCATGGCCAGTCACGCGGTGCCATTCACCCCGCCAACCGAGGCCCGCTGGGGCAGAGTCACGCAGCTCACCCTGCCGAGCGGTGGCAAGCTCGGTCTCTATCAGCCGTATCATCCGCTCGCCCTTGAGGCCCGGGGCCATCAGGGACCGCGCTAGCGGCAGGCGAGAGAGTCCGCAGCGGAAACGTCCCAACTGATCCCGTGACCTCATGAAGCCGCGCATCACCGTCGGGCGGGAGTTCGAGCACGGGGCCGTGGCGTTCTTCGAGCTGCAGAGCGGGTTGAAGCTCGCCCTCTGGCCACGCCGTGACATCGCTCACGACGCTGGTGTGGCTCAGCCCGCCCCGAGTGCCACCGAGTGCACCATCGGCCACAACGTGAGCAGCAGTGCGGAGGTAGACGCCGTCATGGCCGAGGCGGAGCGGGCCGGGGCAAGGATCGTGAAGCGGGCCCAGGCGACCTTCTGCGGAGGCTACGGAGGCTACTTCCAGGATCCGGACGGGCACCTCTGGGAGGTGGTGTGGAATCCGCAGTGGGTGAGCAGTGAAGATTGAACGGTGAGCGGTGAACGGTGAACGGTGAACTGGGATTGTCCCGCTTGCCTCGGTGGTTCGCGGCATCCAGCTTGTCTCCAATGGGCGCGCCCTGAAGCCACCCTGAACGGAGCCCTCATGACCCGCGAACAGATCCTCGCGCGCATCCAGGAGATCCAGGCCCAGCTGGATACCAGACGCACGGACCCGCTGCAGTCCCACTCCGAGACCCTGGCCGTCTCGGCTCCGCTGCTGCGCGAGCTCACCACGCTGCAGGAGCAGCTCCAGAAGCTCGAACGGCGCCGCTGATGGGTGTCGCACAGGGCGGAATGGCGGTCAGGCGGGAAGGCGCGACGACGGCAGGACGGGGGATGAGATTCCCGGCTTTCCGCCCTCCCGCCGCTCCATCTGGCAAAGCCGACTGAAGCCATGCCGAAGACCTCCCGCATCCTCGAGACCGCACTCTACTGCGACGACCTGCCCGCGACGAGCGCGTTCTATCGAGATGTGCTGGGAGCCACTCCGCTGTTCGCGGACAGTCGCCTGGCCGCCCTCGATGCGGGAGGCGGAACGGTCCTGCTGCTCTTCCGCCGGGGCGGATCGGCGGGCGGCGTGCCCCTGCCCTCCGGCTTCATTCCGCCGCATGATGGCGCCGGTCCGGCGCATGTCGCCCTGGCCATCTTGGCCGCGGATCTCCCCGACTGGGAGCGGGTCCTTGCCGGCCATGGCGTGACGATAGAGTCCCGGGTAGACTGGCCCCGGGGCGGCCGAAGCCTCTACTTCCGTGATCCTGACGGGCACTCGGTGGAGCTGGCCACGCCCGGCGTCTGGTCGGTCTACTGACTCCCGCAGGCACCGCGGTTCCCGCACAGGGGCACACCCAGGGGGTTCCGCCGGCGATCTTGCCCGCATCGATTCGGATCCACACCTTCCAGCAGGCGTGCAGACGCCGGCCCGGCCGATGCCTGCCTCCGCCATTCCCGAATCGCAATGGGTGTACTCCGCGCGCTCAGGCTCCTGCCACCAGGAGCGGGGCCACCTGCGTGTCCCAGCCTCGAGGCCTGCGATGCGAATCCGATTCCTCACGGCCCTCATCCTGGCGGCCCCGCTGGCTTCACTTCACGCCCAGATCGACCCTGCCACGATCC
>Ga0326730_1000441_pt1 | contig 11027 bp, 8 predicted proteins | sample MHFSIPfraction_3_FD_207740 | JGI IMG/M metagenome (GOLD analysis project Ga0326730, IMG submission 207740) | Lab enriched peat soil microbial communities from Michigan Hollow, Ithaca, NY, United States - MHF7AN SIP fraction | ecosystem: Environmental > Terrestrial > Soil > Wetlands > Peat...
CTTGGCGATGCCTTCGTCGCCGTGGCCGAGCAGGTGAAGCCCGCGGTGGTCTACATCGTCTCCGAGATCCGGCAGCACGCGGACAGCCGCCGCCTGCCTCCGGGGTTCGAGGATTTCTTCCCGCAGTTCAAGAACCGGCCCCAGATCGAGCAGGGGTCGGGATCCGGGTTCATCGTGTCGCCGGACGGATTCATCCTCACCAACAATCACGTCGTCGCGGGCGCGAGCCGGGTGACCGTACGGTTGTACGACAAGCGCGAGTTCGATGCGCACGTCGTCGGGACCGACCCGCAAACCGACATCGCGGTCATCAAGATCGACGCCCGCGGGTTGCCGACCGTGGCGTTCGGCAACTCCGACTCGACGCGCATCGGCGAGTGGGTGTTGGCGATCGGGAACCCGCTCGGGGAAGCCTTCGCGTTTACCGTGACCGCCGGGATCGTGAGCGCCAAGGGGCGCCTGCTCTCCGGTCTCCAGGAATCGCGCTATTCGATTCAGGACTTCATCCAGACCGACGCGGCCATCAACCCGGGGAATTCCGGCGGTCCGCTCGTCAACGTGCACGGCGAGGTGATCGGCATCAATTCGGCGATCGCAAGCGAGACGGGCTACTACGCGGGCTACGGGTTCGCCATCCCCATCGATCTCGTGCGGACGGTGATGACGCAGCTGGTGGCCAGCGGGCACGTGCAGCGCACCGTCATGGGAATCGGGATCAACCCGGTCAGCCCGGAAGACGCCGAAGCCGTGGGCCTCAAAGAGATTCGCGGCGTCGTCGTGCAGAGCTTTACCAGCGACGCCTCGCCCGCCAAGCGCGCGGGACTCCAGCTGGGCGACGTGATCACCGAGCTCGATGGGCAGCCGGTCGACTACGTGGCGCAGCTGCAGCAGCGCGTCGGGTTCAAGAAGCCCGGGGAGGCGGTCCAGGTGACCGTGCTCCGGCAGGGGGGCGTGCGCAAGGTGTTCACGGTGCGGCTCGTCGCACAGCCGACCGACGACTCCGATCGCGTTGCTTCGAGCGACGACGGCCGGAATAACGGCGATGAGCTGTCGGGAAGCACCAACCGGTTGGGCATCGCGATCGAGCCGCTGTCGCAGGACGATGCGGCCCAGGACCCGCGGCTCCTGCGGGTCGCCCGGTCCGGTGGGGCTCTGGTCGTGACCGACGTTTCTCCGGACGGTCCGGCCTACCGCAAGCTGTTCGGCAACGGCCCGAACAGCAGCCCCGACCTGATCCTCCAGGTGAACGGCACGGATGTGCACACGCGGGCGGAGTTCCGAGCCGCCGTCCAGAGCGTGCACACCGGGGACATCGTCACCCTCGAAGTGCTGCGCCGCGGCCCGGACGGGTGGGATACGGCGGTCGTGCGAGTGCGCGCCCGCTAGGATTGCAGATCCTGAAGTCCGCGGCAGGCGTCGGAGGTTCCGGCGCCTGCCGTGTTCTTTGGACTACCGGCGGACCAGCATGACCGCCCCCGCCGCGGCGATCCAGGTGACCACCGCCGCCTGACCGTAGAACAGCACCACCGACGTCTCGGGCACGACCAGCGGCACGACCAGACAGGCGATGCCGGCCCCGAACGCGCCCCAGGAGAGCCAGACGGGGAGCACGCGTCCGTTCCACGTCGCCCAGCCGAACAGATACAGCGAGAGGCCCAGCCCGAACGTCGCGATTCGCTCGGCGGCGAGACCGAACGGGTGCAGCATGTCGTACAACAACACGACGTGCGTGGCCGCGAGTCCGGGCTCCGCCGTCGCGTAGGTGGCCGCGAGATGGGCGCCGGCCCCGGCCATGAAGAGGATGTTGATCGCCCACAGGCCGAACGCGAACGTCGCCATGACCAGACCCGCGCGCGCCGGGCCGGCTCCCGGCGACTCGAGGTGGCGCTCGGCGAGTCCGGCCAATCCGGCCAGCATCAACGGCAGGGCGAACAACAACGACCAGTGGATCATGTGCCAGCCGGGGGTGGCCGCGATGGTGGCGAGCTGCGCCGGACCATCGCCGCGCAGGACCGGATGCATCAGCCCGGCGCCGCCGAACAGCACCGCGCCGGCCAGTAGGCAGAGAGGATAGAACGCGGACCGCCGCACCGGCATGTCGATCCTCCACGAGTTGACGGGGGCGCTAATCTAGCCCGTCCCGGGGCACTCCGTATATTGCTCCGGGGTACTCTCGACACATGGAGCGCAGCATGCGACTGACGCGAGTCCTGCGCGAGGGGTTCTGGGCCGGCTGCGTCGGGGCGGGGTCGGTGGCGGCCTGGTTCTTCGTCGTCGACCTGGTGAACCGCCGGCCGTTCTTCACCCCGGCGATGCTCGGCTCGGCGGTCTTCTGGGGCGCTACCAACCCGGGCATGGTCGTGATCGAGTTCTCACGCGTCATCGGCTACACGATGATCCACGTCAGCGCGTTCGTGGTGCTGGGGACGATCGTCGCGGCGCTCACCGCCCAGGCCGAAGACACGCCTCCCGTGCTGTACCTGATCGTCGTCCTCGCCTGCTGCTTCGAAGTGGGGTTCTACGTGCTCGTGGCACTCCTGGCGCAGCCGCTGCTGGGTGCCCTCGCGTGGTGGAACGTGGCGATCGGCAACGCGATCGCGGCGTGCGCCATGGGCTATTACCTCTGGCGGCAGCACCCCGCCATCGCGATCGAGCTCAAGCGGCGCCCGCTCGGGGCAACGCAGGACTAGGCTCGGCCGGCAGGCCGTAGGCCTCCAGCGGAACGCCTCGCTCGGCCTCGCCCTCCTCTTCCCGCCGAGCCCAGCGAAACCACACCACGGTCATCGCCAGCCAGAACACGAGGCCGCCCGGTACCCACATGATCAGGCCGCCGATCTGCTGGTCGTCGAGCGGGGAGAGCCCCCACACGCGGGGCGCCGCGACGTAGAACGGATAGAGCGGCGTGTCGGCGAGGGTGATGAGCGCCCCCACGATGGTCATCGGAATCCCGAGCAGGAACAGGTACAGCATCTGTCCGGGGTATGAGGCGCGCGGCAGCTCGGGGACGGGCGACAAGACGGGCCACCACATCACGACGGCCGTGGCGATGAACACCAGGTGCTGCACGATGTGCAGCCCATGGTGCCGCATGGCCGCTTCGTAGAACAGCGGCATATGCCACAGGATGATCGGCCCCGAAAAGATGGCAGCCGCCGGAATGGGGCGGACCAGCGCGGCCCCGGCCGTCCGCAGCCAGGCCGGCCGGATCACCTGGCGCACGAGATCGGCGGGCAACCCGTAGAGAAACAGCGGCGGAAAGAGCAGCGTCAACACGAGGTGCTGCACCATGTGGGCGCTGAACAGGTACCCGTCCGACAGATCGTGCAGCGGGCCGTTCAGCGAGCCGAGCAGGACGAGCAGCGAGGCGCCGAAGGCCGCGACGCGGCGCCGCGGGGCCCGCAGCCCCCCCAGAAACACGTAGAGCCCGCCCAACAGGACGAGCCCCACGACCACACTCGGATGCAGATCCCAGTGCCGCCAGGCCTCCGCGCTGGGAGCGGCGGTCACCTCAATGCTCGAACGCGAACACCCCGAAGAGGAACAGCAGCCCCAGCATCACGACCGCGGCAAGCAGCAGCGGCCCTCCGAAGAGGAGGGTGAAGAACCGGCTGTCCATCTTGAGGTGCATATAGAACATCACGACGATGGCGAATTTCACGGCCGAGAGGGACAACAGGACCGGCGCCAGCACGGGATGAAACACGGGCACGTAGAAGACCCCGACTTCGATCACCGTGAGGATGGTGAGGATCACCGCGACGCGGATGTAGGTGGCCGCCGTCGGGTGCGGATGTTCTGCCGCGTGCGTCTCCTGCATCGGAAGTCCCCCGCTCATTTGTGGAGGAGGTAGACGAGGGTGAAGATGACGATCCAGACCACGTCCACGAAGTGCCAGTAGAGTCCGGCGATCTCGACCGTCATCGCGTGCTCGGGGCCGAGCTTGCCGCGCATCGCCCGGTACCAGAGCGTCAGCATCCACAGCACGCCGACCGTCACGTGGGCCCCGTGCGTACCCGTCAGGATGAAGAACGTGCAGCCGAACAGGTTGGCCTGCAGTGTAAGCCCCTCGCGGACGAAGGACGAGAACTCGTAGATCTGGAACCCGATGAAGATCGCCCCGCCGATCGCCACTCCGAGCAACCAGACTTTGGCCCACTTCATGTCCCCGCGCTGGACGGCCGCCAGCGCCAGCACCATCCAGAGGCTCGACATGAGGAGGTCGAAGGTGCTGATGGACGTCACCGGAATGTTGAGAATCTCGGACGGCGTCGGCCCCGAGACGCTGCGGCCCTGATAGACCAGGTAGGTCGAGATCAGCGATCCGAAGAGGAGGCATTCCGACCCGATGAAGGCCCAGAAGCCCATCTTCCGGCTGTCCAGCCCCATGCTGGTGTAGTGCGCGGTCGCGGCGGGAGCGGCGTGACTCATCTCAAACCTCGAAGGGCTCGTAGGCCCAGCGATAGATGCCGTAGAGCAGGATGGCCGCTCCGACAAACACGATCCAGACCGTGTGCGTGAGCGGAGCCAGGGCCATGACGGGCAGTCCGGCGGCGGCCACCATCGGCCACCACGAGCCGGCCGGGACGTGGATATGGCCCGGCGGCGGAACGGGCTTGGGCGGCGCGTCCCACAACGGCAACCGGCTCGTCACCGTCGGGATGACGTCGAAATTGTGCACCGGAGGCGGCGAGGGGATCGACCACTCGAGCGTCGCCCCATCCCACGGATTCGGTCCCGCCACGGCGCCGTGGCGGCGCGTCCGCCACATGTTGAAGACGAACACGATCATCCCGAGTCCCAGCAGGCCGGCCCCGATCGACGACAGCAGATTCATCGAATCGACGCCCAGGTCGTGGGAGTAGGTGTAGATGCGCCGCGGCATGCCCAGCAGGCCGATGAAGTGCATCGGGAAGAACGTGAGATTCATCCCGATGAACATCAGCCAGAAATGCACCAGTCCCAGACGCTCCGACAGCAGGCGGCCCGTCATTTTGGGCCACCAGTAGTACATCCCGGCGAACAGGCCCATCATGGTGCCGCCGAACAGCACGTAGTGGAAATGCGCGACGACGTAGTACGTGTCGGTCTGCTGCAGGTCCGCCGGGGGCGCCGCATGCGTCACCCCCGAGAGCCCGCCGATCGTGAACAGCGCGATGAAGCCCAGCGCGAAGCACATCGCCGTCGTGAGCCGGATCTGTCCGCCCCATAGCGTGGCGAGCCAGTTGAAGATCTTCACGCCGGTCGGGATCGCGATCAGCATCGTGGTCAGTGCGAACACCGAATCCGCGATCGGCCCCAGACCGACCGAGAACATGTGGTGGCTCCACACGCCCCACCCCATGAAACCGATGAGCACGCCGGAGTACACCACGACCGTGTAGCCGAACAACGGCTTGCGCGAGAACGTGGGCAGCACCTCCGAGACCACGCCCATCGCCGGCAGGATCAGGATGTAGACCTCAGGGTGGCCGAACAGCCAGAACAGGTGCTGCCACAGCACCGGATCACCGCCCGCCTGCGGCAGATAGAAGTGCGTGCCGAACACCCGGTCGAACATCAGGAAGACGAGGGCCACCGTGATCACCGGAAACGCGGTGATCATGAGGAACGACGTAACCAGCGTCATCCAGCTGAACACCGGGAGCCGCATCATCTTCATGCCCGGCGCCCGCAGATTGAGAATCGTGACGATGAAGTTGAACCCCGCCGCGAGCGACGCGATGCCCAGGATCTGCAACCCGAGCAGCCAGAAGTCGATGTTGGGACCGGGATTGAACTGCCGCTCGGTGAGCGTGGCGTAGCCGAACCAGCCGCCGTCGGGCGCGGGATGGTGCGGTAGCAGCCAGCTGGCGTTCATGAACAGCGCGCCCAGCAGGAACACCCAGTAGCTGAAGGCGTTGAGGCGCGGGAACGCGACATCGCGGGCGCCGATCTGGAGCGGCACGATGTAGTTGAAGAAGGCGGCAGCGAGCGGCATCAGCGCCATGAACACCATCGTCGTGCCGTGCATCGTGAACAACTGGTTGTACGTATCGGCGCTGATGAGGGTGTTGTCGGGCTTGGCGAGCTGGGCCCGGATGAGGAGCGCCTCGAACCCGCCGAGCAGGAAGAAGACGAATGCCGTCCAGAAATACAGTTTCCCGATCCGCTTGTGATCGGTGGTGGTCAGCCAGCTCTTCAGGCCGGTGGCTTCGCTCATTTGAGACTCTGCAGGTAGGCGATCAGCGCGGGGAGGTCCGCGGCACTGACGTGCATGTTGGGCATCATCGACCCCGGCTTCATGCCGGGCGGGTTGCCGACCCAGTCGTGCAGGTGCTGCTCGGTGTTCATCATGCTGGCCCCGGCGATGGTGGTCCGGGTGCCGACGTGGGTGAGATTGGGTCCCACGAGACCGGTCGAGACCCCCGCCACGGTGTGGCAGCCGATGCACCCGTATTTCTGGAACATCTGCTTCCCGGAGGCCTCCGGGCTGCCCGCGGCCGGCGCAGCCGGCGCGACGCGCTGCGCCGCGACCCAGGCCTGGAACCCCGAGTCGGAATCGACGAAGGTCCGCAGCCGCATATTGGCGTGCGAGGCGCCGCAGTACTCGACGCACTGCCCCATGTATTCGCCGATCGAATCGGCCCGGAAGGCGATCTTGTTGTGATGTCCGGGGATGGCGTCGCGCTTGCCCCCCAGCTTCGGGGTCCACCAAGCGTGGATGACGTCCGTCGAGGTGATGTCCACGACGACGGGCCGCCCGACCGGCACGTGCATCTCATTGGCCGTCACCAGCCCGAGATCGGGGTAGCGGTACTCCCACCACCACTGGTGTCCGATCACCTCGACGCGCAGGGCGCCCGGGGCGGCCGTGCCCGCGGTCGCGAAGATCGTGCGAACCGTGGGCACCGCGATGAAGACGAGGATCAGGGCGGGCGCCAGGGTCCAGGCGATCTCGAGCGTCGTATGCCCGTGATGCTGCGCCGGCGCGGACGCGCCTTCCCGGCGGCGGAACCGCAGGATCGAGAACAGCAACAGTCCCTCGACCACCACGAACACACCGCACGCCCACCAGAAGATTCCCGTGAACAGCCGGTCGACGGCGACTCCGAAATCCGAAGTTGGAGCGAGGGTTGACTGCGGATAGGGTCCACCGCAGGCGGCGATCAGCCCGAGGCCCAGGAGGGCGGCAAACGAGATGGAGTGTCGTCGGTATCGCGGCACGGCGTCGAGCGTCCCCCGTAAGGTCGGTCTAAAAGGCACCAGAAAGTAGCATGCCGGTTCCGACAGGGCAACGAATCTGCTCTAGACGCCTTCGAGTCGGCGACGCAGGTCGGCGAGGCGCTCCCGCGCCCCCGCCACATCGCCGGCCGCTTGCTCAGCCGCCGCGAGCGCACGCCGCGCGCTGCGGACCGCGCCCGCTCCGAACGCGGCCTCGGCGGTGACGACGGCGTCGGCGAAGACCGACGGCTCCGGCCCGATGCGCGACAGCAGCTCGACCCGGAGCACCCTGGCGTCCATCTCCTCGCGGGTGGAGAGAGCCTCCGCCGTCCGCCGGCGCAGCGTGCTGCGCTGGCCCGCCGTGAGGCATTCCCCCGACACGACTTCGGCGATAAGCGGCGCGGCGAACGCATAGCGACGCCCGTCGTTCGTCACCAGGCCGGCCCGCTCCAGGCGCACGAGCCCCTGCTCCACCGCCGCGGGAGCGAGCCCGCTCGTGCGCTCCAGCACGCCGGGATCCAGCCCCGGTCCCGCGACGCTCGCCGCGCGGAGCAGCTGCAGGTCGTCGGGCTCGAGCGCCGACACGCGGGCCACCACCGCCATGCGCACCAGATCGGGGACGCTGATGGGCAGCGGGCTGTCGATGGTGGCCCCGGGACGCGGCCAGGCGAGCACGTCCTCCCGCATGGTGGATGCGCGCGCCAGGGCCCGCAACAGGGTGACCGCGAGAAACGCATTCCCCCCGGTTTCGAACATCACCCGCCGGGTCAGACGCTCGCGCGTGTCTTCGCCGGTGCACCAGGGAGCGAGCGCCTCCACCATCCGACGCACGTCCTCCGATTCGAGCGGGCCGAGGCGCACGCTGTCGCCGGGGAGGCGCCGACCGACCTCGCTGCGGAGTCGGGTGAGAGCCGGAGGTCCCTGCTCGGCGTCCGGCACGCAGCTGAACACGAACGCCAGTGGGCCGCGCGCCACCGCGGCCATCGCGGCGCCCAACCCCTCGAGGGTGACTCCGTCGGCGTAGTGGGCATCGTCCAGCGCCAGCACGAGCGGCCGTTCTCCCACCGCGGCCTCGAGCAGGCGGGCCAGGGCCGCGGCGACCTCTCCTCGATCCGAGGGACTTCGCGGCGTGCGTCCGCTCAGCTCGGGCAGCACCGCGGCCAGCACGTCGAGCGCCTCGGGATCGGTCGCGGCGATGCCGGGAGCCGTGGCGAGACCGGCGCGCGCCAACGCGCGCAGGGCGCTCCACGGCGCGTCATGGTCGTGCTCGAGCGGGGTCGCGACCACCGTCACCGCGCCCTCGAGGGCGGCGCGGCTGAGACACTCGTGGAGCAAGCGAGTCTTCCCGAATCCGGGGCTCCCCACGATCGCCAGCGTGCGCGGCACACCGGTCAACGCCTCCCCGACGACGCCGAACGCTCGACGATGGAGATCGGCATCGCCGACCAGGGGCACCAGCGCGTCGGCGGGCGGCGCGGCCACCCGGCGCCACGACTGGGCGCGAATGCGCTCGGCCAGCGACTCGAGGTCGCGGCTGGGTCGTTCCCCCAGGTCCGTCGAGAGCCGCTGCGCGAAGTCGTGGTACCACGCCAACGCGCCGGCCGCGTCGCCCCGCAGGGCCAGAGCACGCAACCGGAGGCGCGCCGCGGGCTCACTGTGCGGCTCGAGCTCGAGCGCTCGCAATCCGGCCTCGATGGCGTCGTCCGTCCGCCCGGCCGAGAGGGCGGCCTCCGCGACGGCGAGAAACGCCATGGCCCCGCGCGCGCGCCAGCGGACCCGCTCCTGCGACGCCCACTCCTCGAACGCCGGCGCGTCCTCCACGATGAAACCTTCCAGGAAGTCGCCGCGCACGAGCGCCGCCGCCTCCGCTGGGCGTGGCCCGACCAGTGCCCCGAACCGCAGGACGTCGATCTGCAGGGCGGCGTCGTTCAGCGTGATGAGGTCACCGCGGGTCTGCAATCGGTCGGCCCCCAGACCCGCGCGCAGCCGGCGGACCGCCTCGTTCAACGAGTGCCGGGCCTGCGACTCCTGCTTTTCCGGCCAGAGCAGCCCCAGGAGATGATCCCGCGACTTGGTGCGTTCCGAGGAGAGCGCCAGGTAGATGAGCAGCCCCAGGTGCTTGCGCCACATGACGTCGGCCGGCGGGTCTCGGTGGGCGAGCCGCGCGGTGGGTGGCCCGAAGCAGAACAGCTCGAGCAGAGAGAGGTCGGACACTTCCGCCATCAGAGGCGCCTGGAACGTGCGAGCCGGAACGATACCGGAGCGGCGCGCCCTCGGCTAGCACATGGAGTATCTTATGGGCCGCTTGAACGACGATCTGCTGCCGCAGCTCCAGTCCGCCCTGGGCGACGAGTACCGCTTCGAGAAGGAGCTCGGAGGCGGCGGGATGAGTCGTGTCTATATCGCCCTGGAAGTGGGCCTCGGACGGCGTGTCGTCGTGAAGGTCCTGCCACCCGAGCTCGGCGCCGGCGTCAACGTGGACCGGTTCCGCCGCGAGACGCAGCTGGCGGCTTCGCTGCAGCATCCCCACATCGTCCCACTGCTCACGGCCGGCGCGGCCGGCGACCTCCTCTACTACACGATGCCGTTCATCGAGGGGGAATCGCTGCGCGCCCGCCTCGCGCGGGAGCGCGAGCTGCCGGTGCGCGATGCCCTGCGCATCCTGGGGGACGTGGCTGATGCGCTGGGATACGCCCACGGTCGCGGCGTCGTGCACCGCGACGTCAAGCCGGACAATGTGCTGCTCTCCGGCGGCCATGCCATGGTCGCCGACTTCGGCATCGCGAAGGCGCTGAGCCAGTCGGGTGGCTCATCGGGACTCACGTCCGTAGGCGTGGCGATCGGGACCCCATCATACATGGCGCCCGAGCAGGCGGCCGGAGACCCGAACGTGGACCACCGCGCCGACATCTACGCGTTCGGGGCGATGGCGTACGAGATGCTCGCCGGACGGCCGCCGTTCGACGGGATGAGTCCGCACCAGGTGCTGGCCGCGCACGTGACCGAGGAGATCGAGCCGGTATCGAAGCACCGTCCGCAGCTGCCGCGCCCGATCGCCGAGCTCGTCATGTGGTGCCTCGAGAAGAACCCGGCCGATCGGCCGCAATCAGCGGCGGAGCTGGTGCCGGCCCTCGAGGGCATGGCGACGCCCACCGGCGGTACGACGTCCGTGCGCTACGGACGCCGACGCGCGTTCCCCTGGAGACGCGCGGCACTGGTCGGTGGCGGCGTCCTGGTCCTGGCCGCCGGAGCGTGGGCCGTGCTCCGGAGCCGCGGGCCGACGGCGCTCGACCCCGACCGCGTGGCGATCGCCCCGTTCGACGTGCTCGATCCGGCGCTGTCGCTGTGGCGCGAAGGACTGGTGGACGTGTTGTCACGCAGCCTCGATGGGGCGGGACCGCTGCGCACCGTGTCCCCCACCTTGGTCGTCAAGCGCTGGGTCGGGCGAGGCGATGCGGCGGCCGCGCAGGCCCTCGGGCACAGTACCGGCGCCCGCACGGTCGTGTACGGGCAGCTGCTCGGATCGGGGCCGGACTCCGTCCGCCTGCTGGCCACCGTGCTCGACGCCGCCAGCGGCTCGCACGACGAGCTCGAGCTGCGCGACGTCGCAGCCCGCATGGATCGCCTGGCCGATTCGCTCACCGTCGCGGTGCTGCGCACGCTGGGCCGGACCCGGGCCATCGGCGCCGTGCGGGGCACGCCAATCGGCTCGCGGTCGCTGCCCGCGCTGAAGGCGTTCCTGCAGGGTGAGCAGTTCCTGCGCCGCTCGCAGTACGATTCCGCGCTGGTCTACCACCAGGAGGCCATCGCCCAGGACAGCACGTTCG
>Ga0326730_1000442_pt1 | contig 11019 bp, 9 predicted proteins | sample MHFSIPfraction_3_FD_207740 | JGI IMG/M metagenome (GOLD analysis project Ga0326730, IMG submission 207740) | Lab enriched peat soil microbial communities from Michigan Hollow, Ithaca, NY, United States - MHF7AN SIP fraction | ecosystem: Environmental > Terrestrial > Soil > Wetlands > Peat...
TCCGCCAGCCGTATCTCCGCCCTCTCCGCAGGCCTCAAGGTCCGCCCGGACCTGTACGACGAGGAATACTCCGAAGCCGACTACGAGCAGATGCTCTCGATGTACGAAGGGACGATGTCCCAGATCGTCGAGGGCGAGATCGTCAAGTCCAAGGTGCTCCGGATTACCGAGAGTGCGGTCATTCTCGATGTGGGCTTCAAGTCCGAGGGGTCGGTGCCCCTGGACGAGTTCAAGGAAGCGCCCAAGCCGGGCGATGAAGTCGAGGTCTTCCTCGAGCACCTCGAGGACCAGGAGGGCGCGGTCGTGCTCTCCAAGAAGAAGGCCGACTTCATGCGGGTGTGGGAGAAGATCAAGCAGGCCCACGAGAGCGACCAGCCGGTGATGGGCACCCTGGTCAAGAAGATCAAGGGCGGGGTGGTCGTGAACCTGATGGGGGTGGATGCGTTCCTGCCGGGCAGCCAGATCGCCCTCCGGCGGGTGCCCAACATCGACGAGCTGCTGGGCCAGACCTACGAGTTCAAGATCATCAAACTGAACAAGCGGCGGCGGAACATCGTCGTCAGCCGGCGGGTGATCCTGGAGAACGAGCGGGCCCACAAGCGCGAGCACCTGATGAAGGAGCTCGCCGTCGGCCAGGTGCGGAAGGGCATCGTCAAGAACATCACCGACTTCGGCGCCTTCATCGATCTCGGCGGCGTGGACGGCCTGCTGCACATCACCGACATGTCGTACGGCCGGGTATCGCATCCGACCGAGATGGTGGGCATCGGCCGCGAGGTCGAGGTCAAGATCCTCGACATCGACTGGCAGCGTGAGCGCATCAGCCTCGGCATGAAGCAGCTGCAGCCCTATCCGTGGCAGAAGGTCGCCGAGCGCTACCCGGTCGGTACCCGGGTGCAGGGCAAGGTCGTCTCGATCACCAACTACGGCGCCTTCGTGGAGCTGGAGCCCGGCATCGAGGGCCTGGTGCACATCTCCGAGATGTCCTGGACCCGCAACGTTCGCCATCCCTCGAAGATCGTCTCCATCGGCGAGACCATCGAGGCGGTGGTCCTCAAGGTGGACGAGAGCGAAGAGAAGATCTCGCTCGGCATGAAGCAGACGGAACAGGATCCCTGGACCGTGCTGCCGCTCAAGTACCCGGTCGGCACCCGGATCAGCGGCAAGGTCCGCAACCTGACCAGCTTCGGGGCCTTCGTGGAGATCGAGCCCGGCATCGACGGCCTGATCCACATCTCCGACATGTCCTGGACCAAGCGGGTGCAGCACCCTTCCGAGGTCGTGAAGAAGGGCGACTCGGTGAACGTCGTGATCCTCAACATCGACGGCGACAACAAGCGGATCTCCCTCGGTCTCAAGCAGGCCGAAGAGGACCCCTGGCTCAAGATCGGCGAGACCTACCCGATCGGCACCGAGCTCCGCGGCCGGGTGGCCCGCTTGATGGACAAGGGCGTGGTAGTGGATCTGGGCAACGACATCGAGGGCTTCGTTCCCATGTCGCAGCTCGGGATCGCCAACATCGAGCAGCCGGGCGACGCGGTGAAGGAAGGTCAGGCGGTGGATCTCAAGGTACTCGAGGTGGACCCGATTCATCACCGGATCGTACTGGCAGTGGTGGGTTACCCCGACGAGCCGATCATTCCCCCCGTGCGGCCGGTCATCGACGAGACCCCAGCGGACGACTGAGGGCGGGCAGGCGGACCGGCGGCGGGCGGTCTGCAGGACAGGTGAGCGGGAGGGCCCCGACTCGGGACCCTCCCGTTGTCCGTTTCACGATCCGCCGGTCCGCCGGTCCGCCCGTCCGCCTCAGGGCAGGTGAAACCTGTACGGCGCCAGCGGGTGCGCGATTCCAATCAGGAACTCCGCCTTCTGCCCGCTGCCGAACGCCCGCCCAACCTGCACGAACGGAGCGATCTCGTGCAACGGTGTTCGCACCGCCAGGACACCCTGCATCCATCCCTTCAGCCGGTCCCCCTTGCTGCTATGACCGGTGACCACGCCCAGGCCGGCGCTCAGGTATAGTCTCGAGGAGGCTCTGACGGGGGCGATCTGGCCCACCGCCGACCAGGTCGGGGTCGCGCCGAATGAGGGAATCCACTGCAGGTCGCTCGCCAGCTCCACCGCGGGAATCCCCAGGGCGGCCTGGGCATGCAGCCGCACGAAGGCCTCCCTGGTATCGGATGGATCGTGGCTCACGTAGAACAGCCCACCGTTGATATCGAGGTGCGGCGCCCCGATGGTCCAGCCGGCGCGGGGACCTTCCCAGAACGCCGTCTGGTGGGGGTGCTCGTCGTCGTGATAATCACTGCTCCCATCATGCTGCGCGGCGAGCTGTCCGGTGCCGACTACCAGGGACAGGGCCGCAAGAACCAGGCGCTTGCGCAAGGGGCCTCCGGAGAAGGGTGAGTGGAAAAGCACCTCGCCCGGGCTACGGCGCTCGCCCTGCGCCGGATCTCCGATTGGGCCGTCGCTCTCTCCCGGACCGATCACCCGCTGCTGCCCAACAATCCCGCACCCTGCATGGCCCGGCCACCGATTCCGCTCACTTGCGGCAGCGTAAGTTATTCTGAATGAATAGTTTCGGCGCCCCGCACGGGTCTTGCTCAGTATGGCGCCGAACCTCCGGTCGAGGAGCCCCTGATGGATCCGGTACAGCAGCAGGCGGAAGCGGCACGCGCGGCACGCGCGGCGCGCCGGGCACGCCAGGCAGGTATGACGCTCATCGAGCTGGTGGCGACACTGGCCATCGCGAGCGCGCTGACCAGCATCGCCTTGCCCAAGTATCACGAGATCGCCAACCAGGCCAGGGTGGCCCGGGCGATCGGGGACATCCAGGCAATTCAGTCCACCATCGAGAGCCGCGACTCGGTCCCCGACAACCTCGCCGGGCTGGGCCTGAATCTGATCGACCCGTGGGGCAACCCCTACGTCTTCGTGAAGTTCGCGAATGGGGGCAGTCCCAGGCTGGATGCCTTTGGAATCCAGATCAATTCGACCTACGACCTGTACAGCTACGGCAAGGACGGCTCCTCGAGCGTCCCGCTCAACGCCGGTGTGAGTCTGGATGACGTGGTACGGGCCAACGACGGCGGCTTCATTGGTGCCGCCAGCCGCTACTGACAGGTGGAGAGCACACCATGACTCAGGATCTTCTCGCCCCCTATCGCACGGCCGACGCTCCCGGGCAGCCGGGCGAGCCTGAAAAGCACCGCTCCGTCGCCGACGGAGAGCTCGCGAACGCATGGACCCTGAAGGAGTTCTTCAACTCCCTCAACAGCGTGATGCGGCTCCCGTCGAGGGCCCGCCGCAAGGAAAAGGCTCCCGCCGCGGCGACCTTCTCCCTTTCACTCCCCGGCGTCAGGCCCTGGATGTCCAAGGCCCTCATGGCGGGCGGCTTCGTGGCGGTCGTGAGTCTGGTCGTGGTGCGTCCGCTGGTGCTGTGGGCCTCGAAGACCGGACATGCCACATTGACCCCCGTGGTGGGCGTCTGGGAGGCCGGCAAGGGCAAGTACCAGGGGCGGCGGTTCGAGATGAGCGACAGCGCGGTTGCCTTTCACAACGGCGAGAGCGCCGAGGATTACACCTGGCACCGGATTCAGGAGGTGAGGGTGAAAGCGGTCGCCGACTCGGTGCTGTACACCGTGCGCTACCAGGAGGGCAAGCAGACCGCGGACTTCAGCTTCTGGTTCCGGGGCAACCCCACGCCGGTGATCCGGCTCAAGAATCAGCCCAGCGTGGTCTGGAACCGGACCTCCCTGACCCCGACGGCAGGCCCCGCTCCAGACCGCCGCAGCTGAGCCTCTCCAGCTCCGAGGTCCGAGCCGTGAACCGCTGACGTTCACGGCTCGGGCCTCATGGCTTCTCGTTTCCGCCCATGGCCCATAGCCGCAATCACCCTTAGTTTCCCGCGGCATGCCGACGCCGCGTGAACTCCTCGATCAGCTGCACCACCGACAGGCCCAGGCCGAACAGGGCGGAGGCCCGGAACGGCTCGCGCAGCAGCACAAGAAGGGCAAGCTCTCCGCCCGGGAGCGGCTCGATCTGCTGCTGGACCCCGGAAGCTTCGTCGAGCTGGACCGCTTCGTTACTCACCGCTGCACCGACTTCGGACTGGAACAGCAGACCTACCTGGGCGACGGCGTGGTGACCGGCTACGGCCGCATCGACGGCAGGCTGGTCTATGTCTTCTCCCAGGACTTCACCGTCTTCGGCGGTTCGCTCTCCGAGACCTTCGCCCAGAAGATCTGCAAGGTGATGGATCTTGCGCTCAAGACCGGTGTTCCGGTGATCGGGCTCAACGACTCCGGCGGCGCCCGGATCCAGGAAGGCGTCGCGTCCCTGGGCGGTTACGCCGACATTTTCCTGCGCAATACCCTCGCGAGCGGGGTCATTCCCCAGATCTCCGTTATTCTCGGACCCTGTGCCGGCGGCGCGGTCTACAGCCCCGCGATCACCGATTTCATCTTCATGGTCCGTGGCGTGAGCTACATGTTCGTGACCGGGCCGAACGTCGTGAAGACCGTTACCCACGAGGAGGTCAGCTTCGACCAGCTCGGCGGGGCAGATACCCATTCGGCCGTCAGCGGCGTCTCCCACTTTGTGCACGACTCGGAGCCCGCCAGCCTCGCGGCGGTCCGCGCCCTGATGTCGTATCTGCCGCCAAACAATCTCGATGATCCGCCGGTGCATCCCTCCGACGACCCGGCCGACCGGCGCGAGGAGCGGCTGCTGGACCTGATCCCTGAGAGTCCCAGCAAGCCGTACGACATGCACGAGGTGGTGCGCCTGGTCGTGGACCGCGACTCGTTTCTCGAAGCCCAGCCCGACTACGCCCAGAACATCATCACCGGCTTCGCGCGGCTGGGTGGCCGCCCGGTGGGTGTGATCGCCAATCAGCCCGCCGTCCTGGCCGGTGTGCTCGACATCAGTGCCTCGCTCAAGGCCGCCCGCTTCATCCGGTTCTGCGACTGTTTCAACCTCCCGGTCGTGACCTTCGTCGATGTCCCCGGCTTCCTTCCCGGCGTGACCCAGGAGCATGGCGGGATCATCAAGCACGGCGCCAAGCTGCTGTATGCCTACTGCGAGGCCACCGTGCCTAAGCTCACGGTGATCACTCGGAAGGCCTACGGCGGGGCCTACGATGTCATGAGCTCGAAGCACATCCGGGGCGATGTGAACCTGGCGTGGCCCACCGCCGAGATCGCGGTCATGGGCCCCAAGGGCGCGGTCGAGATCCTGTTCAAGCGGGAGATCGACCAGGCCTCGGACCGGGAGGCGGAGACCACCCGGCGGAGTAACCAGTACACCGAGACCTTCGCCAACCCGTACCAGGCGGCCGCCCGCGGTTATCTCGATGACGTGATTGACCCGAGGGACACCCGCCCCCGGCTGATCGATGCCCTCGCCACGCTGGCCACCAAGCGGGACAAGAACCCGCCCCGGAAGCACGGGAACATCCCGCTGTGAAGAGCTCCGGGTTCCGAGTTCCGAGTTCCAGGTTCCAGGCCGGGGCAAACTCGGAACTCTGAACTCGGAACGTCCCCGACCCCGCCCCGACCTCGAGGCCCTAGCGCATCCCCGTACCCCGTCGTAGCTTACACGTTGATGTCCCGGCAGCTCTCCCCCCTCGCCGCTTTCTTCGGCGCACTCCTGCTTCCCGTCGCTCTGGCAGCGCAGGCAGCAGTGGACCCGTCGGTTGCTCCCCGCGCCGCCGCGATGGAACGCATGGGCGGCCGCGTCGAAGCCACCGAGATGCTCGGCCGCTATCTCGCGACCGCCCCGGACGACGGCGCCGCCTGGCTGGAGCTCGGTCGCTTCTACCTGCTGGACAGTCGCGCCTGGCACCAGGGCGGCCACGTCGGCGATCCGCCCGGATCGCTGTTTCTCGATCTCGCGGCCACCGCGCTCGACGAATCTCTCCGGCTGCCGACTGATTCCGGTCGACTGCTTCGGGCACTCGTCGAGGTGGACCGCTCGTCCTTCGAAGTGGAGCAGGGTGGCTGGGCGGCGGCTGGCGCGGCTCGCGGCTCCGCCGTTCGCAACGTCGAGCCGCCCGCCTATGTCGTCGAGGCGGGCCGGAACCTGGTGAACTCCTGCCCTATCGGTGGGGTGCTGGTGGCGGGATCGGATCTGGCGGCGGTCGGCGTGTGGAGCATCGTGCTTCGGGGGCACGATCGGGCTGATCTGGTCCTCTTCCTCCCGGCCCTGTACGGCTCGGACTCGCTGTACCGGATCCGCATGGCGGAGGCGCTGCAGATCGATGCCGTCCTCCCGGTGGCGGAGGCGCTGACCCGGGTGGGATCCAGGCGCCCGGTGTGCCTCACTCCTGACGCCGACAGCAGCACGGTGCCGCGGCTGCCGCTCTCGCCGGTACGGCTGGTCCGGGTGGCCGGCCCGGCCGGAAACCTCGACCCCAATCCAATCAGCATCATTGACCTCACGGCAGCCTGGCGCACCCGTCCGGCGGGCGTGGTCCGGCAGGTGGCGGACTTGTACGTCCAGGCCGCGAGGTTCAACCAGGTCCTCTGCGCCTCCCTCCTGTCCCCACTGGGCGTGCGCGACCGGAACGTCTGCGGTCGCTAGCTTCCGTCGGTCCCGCTCCCTTCGAATGAACCAGCTGCGTCTTCGCTCACGCCCTCATCCGGCGATCGGTTCCGCTGGCGGTCCCCGATGAGCGGTGATTTCCGGGTGCTCGTCGCCAACCGCGGCGAGATCGCCCTTCGCATCATCCGGGCGTGCCACGAGGAGGGGCTGCAAGCTGTCGCGGTCTATTCCGAGGCAGACCGGCTCTCCCCACATGTTCGGGCCGCCGATTTTGCCGTGCCGATCGGTCCCCCTCCGCCATCCGAGAGCTATCTCCGGGTCGATCGGTTGCTGGAAGCGGCGCGGATCTCCGGGGCCCATGCGGTGCATCCGGGCTATGGTTTTCTCGCCGAACGGGCCCATTTCGCGCGGGCAGTCACCGAGGCGGGCCTGGCCTTCGTGGGTCCTCCGGCCGACGCCATCACCGCCATGGGAGACAAGACCGAAGCCCGCCGCCGCATGGCGGCGGCCGGGGTTCCGATCGTGCCCGGTCTGACGCTGCCGGTTTCCGATCCAGCGATCGCTGCCGGTGCCGCCGAGGAGATCGGGTATCCGGTGCTGGTGAAGGCCGCCGCCGGCGGCGGCGGCAAGGGCATGCGGGTGGTCCATCGGGCGGAGGATCTCGGGGGCGCTCTGGTCGCGGCGGCGTCCGAAGCCCAGAAGGCGTTCGGCGATCCCAGCGTCTACCTGGAGCGGTTCGTCGAGCGGCCCCGCCATGTCGAGATCCAGGTGCTCGCCGATCACGAACGCACCGTCCACCTCGGCGAGCGGGAATGCTCTATCCAGCGGCGTCACCAGAAGCTGGTCGAGGAAGCGCCGTCCATTGCGGTAAGCGCGGAGCTCCGCGAGCGAATGGGCGAGGCGGCAGTCGCCGCCGCCCGGGCGGTTGGGTACCGGAGCGCCGGAACCTGTGAGTTCCTGCTCGCTGCCGACGGCTCATTCTACTTCCTGGAGATGAATACCCGCATCCAGGTGGAGCATCCGGTGACCGAGATGGTCTACGGCGTGGACCTGGTGCGCGAGCAGCTGCGTATCGTCCGCGGTCTCGGCATGAGTCTGCCGAGCCATCCGCTGGTGCCGCGCGGCTGGGCGCTGGAGTGCCGCATTACCAGCGAGGATCCCGGCAATGGCTTCCTGCCCGCGACGGGACGGATCGATTATCTCCGGGTTCCCGCCGGTCCGGGGGTACGCTGGGACGGGGGTTTCGAGGCCGGCAACGACGTCACCCTGTTCTACGACTCCCTGCTGGGCAAGGTGATCACCTGGGGAGCAAACCGCGACGAGGCGATCGCCCGAATGCGGCGGGCACTGTCGGAGCTGGTGCTCACCGGCGTGGCCACCAACCAGGCCTTCCATCTTCGGCTCCTGACGGACCAGGCGTTCATCCGGTCGGAGATCGACAGTCAGTTTCTCGACCGCCGCCCGGACCTGCTGGAACCGCTGCGCGACGATGCCCGCTTCACCGCCCTCGCCGTGGCAGCCGCGCTGGCGGAAGACGAGGCGCGACAATCGCGCCGGCCGGTGGTGCAGGAACAGGCGGCCGCGCCGTCGGCCTGGCAGCGGGCCGGCCGGATCGAGGGTCTGCAGTGACCCCGAAGCGTGAACGGGAGGGGCGGGGCGGGAGGGCCTCCCCGAGGAACCCGGAACGCGGAACGCGGAACGGGGAACTCGCCGTGGTTCGCATCGAACGCATTGCCGCTGGCGGCGACGGTGTCGGCAGACTCCCCGATGGGCGCACGGTATTCGTGCCCCGATCGGCTCCGGGAGACCTGATTGAGCTGGGCCGGGTGCGGCAACATGCCCGGTTTGCCCGCGGCCGGGTGGCGCGGATCGTCGAGTCCGGACCGGGCAGGGTGGAGCCGCGCTGTCACCACTATGTGGTGGATGACTGCGGCGGGTGCCAGCTGCAGCACCTCTCCCCTGAGTCGCAGCTCGAGGCCAAGCGGGCGGTCGTGGCCGACGCCCTCGAACGCATAGGGAAGCTCCGCTCTGCGGTGCCACCGCTGCTGAGTGGCAGCGCCTGGTGGGAGTACCGCAGCCGGATCGCGCTCGCCCTGGGTCCGGGTCGCCGGCACGCGGGTTTTCATCCGCTCGACCGGCCCGACCGGGTCTTCCCGCTCGATCGCTGCCATCTGGCCGCTCCGCCTCTCATGGAGCTGTGGCAGCTGCTGCGCCGGCACCTGCAGTTGCTGCCGCCGGATGTGGAGCAGCTGCTGCTCCGGCTGGATCGCTCCGGTGGCCGTCACCTGGTGGTGAAGGCGCGCGGAGAGCAGGCCTGGAGCGGCGGTCCTCGCCTGGGCGAGCGGCTCGCCGGAGCGGCCACGATCTGGTGGCAACCGGACGATGGAGCTCCCCGGGTCGTCGCGGGAGACCGGGAGGCCTTCCCCGCGACCGTCTTTGAGCAGGTGAACCCCGGCCTGGGTGACTTGATTCGGGAGTTCGCCCTGGACCAGCTGGGTGAGGTGTCGCTATCGCACGTGTGGGATCTCTATGCAGGCGTGGGAGAGACCACCGAGCGGCTGCTTGCGCGAGGGGCCACGGTGGAGAGCGTCGAGCTCGACCGCCGGGCGGTGGAGCAGGGCGAGCGTCGCTGGCGTGAGTCCGCCCGCGAGCCCGCGGCCTCGCAGCGGCCGGAGCCCGCTGGGGCGGTTCGGCACGTCGGGAAGGTGGAGCAGCTGGTGAGCCACATGCGCGATCCGGGCGCGGTCATCACCAATCCCCCGCGCGCCGGGATGGACCGGGTGACAACGGCCGAGCTGATCGCCCGTCGCCCGCCGCGCCTGGTATACGTCTCCTGCGACCCGGCGACGCTCGCCCGGGACCTCGGCTGGCTCTGCGGGACGCTCGGCTCGGGCGGCCCCTATCGGGTGGTGGCGGTGCAGCCATTCGACCTCTTTCCGCAGACGGCACACGTCGAGACCGTCGCCGTCCTGGAGGCGTGAGTGAAGTACCTGGTCACCATCGAGGGACGCGAGATTCCGGTCGAAGTGGACGGCGGGGTGGTCCGGGTGGCCGGCCAGGAGGTCGAGGCCCACCTCTCGCCGGTTCCCGGTACCCCGCTCAGGCACCTGCTGCTGGCGGGCGAATCACTGACCCTGGTCATGAGCCGCCCGGAGCCCAGCCGGTGGGAGGTCCAGCTGCAGGGGACGCGCTATGCCGTCGACGTGGTCGACGAGCGGACCCGCCATATCCGCAGTCTGACCGGTGCGAGTGGTGTGCACCGGGGCCCGACACACCTCAAGGCCCCCATGCCCGGCCTGGTGGCGCGCATCCTGGTGACCCCGGGTCAGGCGATCAGTCCCGGGCAGGGGCTGGTGGTCCTGGAGGCCATGAAGATGGAAAATGAGCTGCGTGCGACCGGACCCGGGACCGTGCGGGCCATCGCGGTTGCCACGGGCCAGGCGGTTGACAAGGGGCAGGTGCTGATCGAGCTGGGGGAATGAGTTCCGAGTTCCGAGTTCCGAGTTCCGAGTTCCGAGTTCCGCCGGTCCGCCCGTCCGCCCGTCCGCCCGTCCCCCCGTCCCCCCGTCCCCCCGTCCCCGACCCTTGACCTAACCCATTCTCCGAAGCTAGGTTTGGAGTCTGTGCAGTTTACCGACTTCACTTCGGAGTTTCAGGTCCGATGAACACCTTTTCGGCCAAGCCGAGCGACATCAGCCACGGGTGGCATGTGGTAGACGCGGCTGACGTCCCACTCGGCCGGCTTGCCAGCCGGGTTGCGCAGCTCATCCGGGGCAAGCACAAGCCCACCTTCACGCCCCACATGGACGGCGGCGATTTCGTCGTCGTGATCAATGCGGAGCGGGTCCGGCTGACCGGCCGGAAGCTGGAGCAGAAGCGGCATTTCCGGCACACGGGTTACATGGGCCACGAGCGCTACACCCCGGTGAAGAAGCTGCTCGAGGGCAAATACCCCGAGCGGGTGATCGAACACGCGGTCTTCGGCATGCTGCCCAAGAACTCGCTGTCCAAGCAGAAGCTTCGCACCAAGCTGAAGGTCTATGCTGGCGGGCAGCATCCTCACGCGGCCCAGCAGCCCGTGCCTTATTCCGTGACTCCGAAGGCCAAGTGAACATGAGCGGGACGCCTGAATTCCGCTGGCAGGCCGTGGGCCGCCGCAAGACGAGCGTGGCGCGGGTTTATCTCACCCCCGGAACCGGCAAGTGGGACATCAACGGCCGGACTCTGGGTGACTACTTCCCCCGTCCGTCCCTGGTGCAGCATATCCAGCAGTCGTTCTCCTCGACCGACACCCTCGGCGCCTTCGACGTCCGGGCTCATGTCGAGGGGGGCGGCCAGTCGGGGCAGGCCGGTGCGCTGCGGCTGGCCATTGCCCGGGCGCTGGTGTCGGCCGACGGCCAGCATCGCCTCAAGCTCCGGAGCGCGGGCCTGCTGACCCGGGATCCCCGGGCGGTGGAGCGGAAGAAGCCGGGCCGC
>Ga0326730_1000443_pt1 | contig 11010 bp, 10 predicted proteins | sample MHFSIPfraction_3_FD_207740 | JGI IMG/M metagenome (GOLD analysis project Ga0326730, IMG submission 207740) | Lab enriched peat soil microbial communities from Michigan Hollow, Ithaca, NY, United States - MHF7AN SIP fraction | ecosystem: Environmental > Terrestrial > Soil > Wetlands > Peat...
CGCATGCGTGGAATAGCGGTCGAAGGCCGATTAACTTAACACCATGAATGAAGATAATGTGCGCTTGACGGGCGGTGAGATTACCCGCTGGGTGATCCTGGCCATCCTGCTCGTCGCCTGTCTCGTGGCCTACTTCATCTACTCGCCCCGGGTGCCTCCCGCGATCCGACCGCCGGTCCCGGTGGTAGACCAGTGAGCGACATCCGCCTGACGCTGCCTGACGGCAGCGTCCGGGTGGTGCCGAGCGGGACCACGAGCCGTCAGGTGGCGCAGGGGATCGGCGCCGGCTTAGCCCGCGCGGCGGTGGCCGCGAAGGTGGACGGCCAGGTCCGCGACCTGGACCGCCCGCTCAGCGCCGATGCCAGCTTCGCCATCCTGACCGAGAAGGACCCCGCCGCCCTGGACGTGCTGCGCCACTCCGCGGCGCACGTGCTTGCCACCGCCGTGCGCGAACTCTTCCCCAAGGCCGCGATCGGCTTCGGCCCGCCCATCGAGGACGGGTTCTACTACGACTTCGGAGTCGAGCGCCCGTTCACGCCCGAGGACCTGGAGCAGATCGAGAAGAGGATGGCCGAGGTCGCCGCGAAGGATTACCCCTTCGTGCGGGAAGAGGTCGATCGCGACGAGGCCAACCGGCGGTTCAAGGACGATCCGCTCAAGCTGGAGCGGATCGCCGACCTCGGACCCGAAGAGGTCATCTCGGTCTACACCGACGGTCCGTTCGTGGATCTGTGCCGCGGGCCTCATGTCACCAGCACCGGCCGGCTGCGCCACTTCAAGCTGCTCAACGCCGCCGGAGCGTACTGGCGCGGCGATTCCCGCCGCCAGATGCTGCAGCGGATCTACGGAACCGCCTGGTTCAAGAAGGAAGAGCTCGATGCCTACCTGCATCGGCTGGAGGAGGCGAAGAAGCGCGACCACCGGAAGCTGGGGAAGGAGCTGGATCTCTTCCTGTTCCATCCCTTCGCCCCGGGCGCGCCGTTCTGGACCGATCGCGGCACTCGGCTGTTCAATACCCTGAACGACTACATGCGCGAGCTGCAGCAGGAGGGCTACCAGGAGATCAAGACGCCGCTCCTGTACAACAAGGCTCTATGGGAGATGTCGGGGCACTGGGGGAAGTATCGCGAGAACATGTTCCTCGTCCACAACAACGAGACGGGCGAGCAGGACATGTCGCTCAAGCCGATGAACTGCCCTTCGCACTACCTGCTGTACAATTCGCGCAAGCATTCCTACCGCGAGCTGCCCGTCCGCTACGCGACCTACGACGTGCTGCACCGCAACGAAGTGAGCGGGGCGCTGTCGGGTCTCACCCGGGTGCGCCAGTTCCAGCAGGACGACTGCCACATCTTCCTCATGGGCAGTCAGATCGCGGACGAGGTCCGGCGGCTGACGCGGTTCATCCTGGACTACTACGCCACCTTCGGCCTGGTGGCGACGCTCAAGTTCGCCACCCGGCCGGAACAGCGCATCGGTGACGACGCGCTGTGGGACGGCGCCGAGGGCGCGCTCCGGGCGGCGCTGGACGCCACCGGCCTGCCGTACGAGCTCAAGCCGGGCGACGGGGCCTTCTACGGGCCGAAGGTCGACTTCGACGTGGCCGACTCCATCGGCCGTACCTGGCAGCTGGGCACCATTCAGCTCGACTACAACGCGCCCGAGCGGTTCGATCTCAAGTACGTGGGCGAGGACAACAGCGACCATCGGCCGGTGGTGATCCACCGCGCCGTGAACGGCTCCTTCGAGCGGTTCATCGCGATCCTCATCGAGCATTTCGCCGGTGCGTTCCCGCTATGGCTGGCCCCCGAGCAGGTCCGGGTGCTGCCGATTTCCGACCAGCAGGCGGATGCGGCCCGCGGCGTCACCGAACGGCTGAGGGCGGGCGGAGTGCGCGCGATCCTGGACGCCGGCAGCCAGACGCTCAACTACCGGATCCGGGAAGGGGAAATGCAGAAGATTCCCTACATGGCGGTGGTGGGCCAGCGCGAGGCGGATGCGGGGACGGTCGCGGTGCGGACCCGTGGGGCGGGGACCAAGCAGGAGGTGATCCCGGTGGACGAGTTCCTGCTGCGGCTGCGGAACGCGATTGCCACGCGGTCGCTTACCCCCTAGGTCCGCAGATTACGCGGAAGGGGTCCACAGATTACACGGATTAGACGGATTACCCAGATGCATCCGCAGATTGCACGGATGACGCCGACGGTGGATCTGCGAATCTCGGAATCCTTTTCGGTGAGCGGACTGCCGTGCTTGGCCACGTTCCATACTCCGTGAGTACCCATTTGTTATCTGCGTAATCTGCGTAATCTGCGTAATCTGTGGAAAGCTGTTGTTGATGAGATCTGCGGAGAATCTGTCAGCGGGTTTTTGTCACCGAACCGCTGGCAAATGCAAGCGCCGGGCGTGCATAGCTATGCAGCCGGCCCCACCCCGCTGCCCCCGGGCCCAGCCCCCTTCTATTATTCCGCCCGTCGGCCGGTCCGCCGTGGACCGCCGTGATCCTCGAGCCCCGCGAACGCCGTGTCCGATTCCACCACGCCCGTCATCCTGGCCGCCTGTCGCACGCCCATCGGCAAGTACCTGGGCGGCCTTGCCAGCCTCACCGCCCCGCAGCTGGGCGCGATCGTGGTGCGTGAGTCCGTACGCCGGGCCGGCATCGACGCCAATGCGGTCGAGGAAGTGATTCTCGGCCAGGTGATCCAGGGTGGTTCGGGCCAGGCCCCGGCCCGCCAGGCGCTCATCCACGGGGGCATCCCCGCGACGGTTCCGGCTCTTACGATCAACAAGGTGTGCGGCTCGGGGCTCAAGGCCGCGATGCTGGCGGCCCAGGCCATCCGGGCCGAGGACGCCCAGTGCATCGTCGCCGGCGGCCAGGAGGCGATGTCGGCCGCCCCGCACTACCTGTTCGGCTATCGCACCGGTATCAAGGCCGGCAACCAGACCCTGGTAGACGGCATGATTCACGACGGACTGTGGGACTCGTTCGGGCAGAACCACATGGGAGAATACGCCGAATACACCGCCCAGAAGTCGGGGGTGACCCGGGCGGAGCAGGACGAGTTCGCCTTCCACAGCCACCGCAAGGCGATTGCCGCCATGGATGCGGGCAAGTTCACGGCCGAGATTGTGCCGGTGGAGATTCCGGGGAAGGGCGGGGCCACCACGGTCGCCGCCGACGAGGCGCCCCGGCGGGATACCAGCCTCGAATTGCTCGCCCGCCTCAAGCCGTCGTTCAAGAAGGACGGCTCCGTCACGGCGGGCAACGCCCCGGGCCTCAATGACGGCGCCAGCGCGCTGGTGGTGGCATCGCTGGCTTTCGCCAAGGCCCACGGACTCAAGCCGCTCGCCCGTATCACCGCCTACGCCACCGGCGGGGGAGAGCCGAAGGACCTGTTCTTCGCCCCGATCTTCGCGGTGCAGAACCTGATGAAGAAGGCCGGAACGAAGATCGGCGACTACGATCTGATCGAGGCGAACGAGGCGTTTGCGGTCCAGGCCATCGCCGACGGGCGGGCGCTGGGCTGGGATTTTGACCGGGTGAACATCCACGGCGGGGCCGTGGCGCTGGGCCATCCGATCGGCGCGAGCGGCGCCCGGGTGCTGACGACCCTGCTGTACGCGCTGGCCGACCGGAACAAGCGCACCGGTCTCGCTACCCTGTGCCTCGGTGGCGGCAACGCGGTGGCTCTTTCGGTGGAAAGGATCTGATTCCATGGGTAGACCCTCTTTCTGGACCCGAGTGGCGCCGACCGATGGGTCGGCACGCACCGGAGCCCGCACACTCCCCTGGCCACTGTCGCTCCTGATCGGGGCACTGGTCGTCGCGCTGGCGGCGCAGGTGGCGCTGCCGGTGCCCTTCTCGCCGGTGCCGATGACGCTCCAGGGGCTCGCGGTAATCCTGGTCGGCGGTGTGTTCGGCGCCGCCGCCGGAGCGGGCGCGATGGTGCTCTATCTCGTCGCCGGCATCTTCGGTGCGCCGGTCTTCGCCATGGGCGGATCAGGGCTGGCCCGGCTGCTCGGCCCGACCGGCGGGTACCTGCTGGCCTTCCCGGTGGCGGCGATCGTCGCCGGCGTGGTTGCCGAGCGGGGACGGCTGGTGCGCTGCTTCCTCGGCGCGCTGCTGGCGATGCTGGTGATCCACCTCGGTGGCTGGGCCCAGCTGGCGCTGGTCTCCGGCCCGGCCCGCGCGGCCGCACTCGGAGTGTCGCCCTTTCTGGTGCAGGATTCCCTCAAGGTTGTGATCGCCGCGCTGCTGCTCTGGCGGGCGCACCACGCTCTCCGCCCCCGCGCGTGACCGCAACGCCGGTCCATCCGGCAGAGCCGGTCCATCCCGCTGCAGGCCCGCTCAAGGCGGTGGGATGGACCGTTGCCTTTCTGGTGGCCGGGTTCGCCCTGACCCTGGTGGTGGGCGTCGGGGGGTTCGCGCTGACCGGCCGGCTGAGCGCGGGCGGCGAGCCTGGTCCGCAAGGCCTCGTGATCCAGACCATCTCGGGGCTGGTAGGCTTCGGCGTGGTGACCTGGGCCATCGGCATCCGGGTGCTGGGGCTTACGCTCGAGGACCTTCGCTGGCTGCCGCTCGCCCGGGCCGGGCGGGGCTTCTCCTGGGGGCTGCTGCTGGGCTCCCTGCCCGCGGTGCTGGCGCTCGGGCTCTCCGTGCTGCTGGGCGATGCCCGGTTCCTGCCTGACACGGGAGGGCCGCTCGGCTATCTGGGCCAGGTGGGACTCACGGGGCTGATTCTCGCCCCGGCCGCCCTGCTGGAAGAGCTCGCCTTCCGCGGGGTGGGCCAGGTGGTGCTGGCCCGCGCGTTCGGCCGGGTGCCGGCCATCCTTGTGCTCTCGATCGTGTTTGCGCTGGCCCACATCTCCAATCCCAACACGACCACGCTCGGCCTGGTCAACATCGCGCTCGCGGGTGTGTTCCTCGGCATCGCGTTCTACGCTCCGGGCGGCATCTGGTGCGCCTGGGGCGCGCATCTCGGCTGGAACGCCACCCTCGCGGCGATGGATGCGCCGGTGAGCGGACTGCCGTTCCGGATTCCGTGGATCGACTATCAGCCGGGTGGCCCCGCCTGGCTCACCGGCGGCAGTTTCGGCCCCGAGGGCGGACTGCTCGCAACCGGCGCGATCGCGCTTGCGGCGGCCGCGGCGTGGCACTGGTCCCGGAGGGAAACAGCATGACTCAGGTGGCGGTGATCGGCGCGGGAACGATGGGCAACGGCATCGCCCAGGTGTTCGCCATGCACGGGCACTCGGTGCGGATGATCGACGTGTCGGCGGCGGCGCTCGAGAAGGGACGCGAGACCATCAAGGGCAGCCTGGCCCGCCTGGTGAAGAAGGGAAGCGTAACCCAGGATGCGGCCGAACAGGCGCTGGCCCTGGTGGCGATAGCAACCACCCTGGATCAGGCCCGCACCGCGGATCTGGTGGTGGAGGCCGCCAGCGAGAACCCGGCGCTCAAGTTCCAGATCTTCGAGCAGCTGGACCAGCTGGTCGGGCCGGAGGTCATTCTGGCGAGCAACACCAGCTCGATCTCCATCACCGAGATCGCCGCCCGCACCCGCCGGCCCGCACTGGTAATCGGCATGCACTTCATGAATCCGGTACCGGTGATGCAGCTGGTTGAGATCATTCGGGGGCAGGCCACCAGCGACGATACCACCAGGCGGGTGATGGGCCTCGCCACCTCGCTCGGCAAGACTCCAGTGGAGGTGAACGACTATCCGGGGTTCGTGTCCAACCGGGTGCTCATGCCAATGATCAACGAGGCGGTCTTCTGCGTGATGGAGGGGGTGGCGGCGCCCGAGGCGATCGACACCGTGATGAAGCTGGGCATGGCCCATCCGATGGGACCGCTGATGCTGGCCGACCTGATCGGGCTCGATACCTGCCTCGCGATCCTCGAAGTGCTGCACCGCGGACTGGGCGACGACAAGTACCGCCCCTGCCCGCTCCTCCGCCGCATGGTCGCCGCGGGGCAACTCGGCCGGAAGACGGGGCGAGGATTTTATCAGTACTGAGTTCCGAGTGCCGAGTTCCGAGTGGCGAGTATGAGGAACAGGCGGGGAACTTGGATCTGCGAACTCGGAACTCGGAACTCGGAACTTTCAAAGGACCATGGATCTCTTCAAGTCGATGTCTGTGTACGCGCACGAGCAGCTGCTGCTGTGTCACGAGCCCTCCTGCGGCTACTTCGGCATCATCGCCATTCACGACACCACCTTGGGCCCCGCCCTGGGCGGCACCCGTTTCTGGCAGTATGCCTCCACCGAGGAGGCGGTGACCGACGCGCTCCGCCTGGCTCGGGGGATGAGCTACAAGTCGGCGGTGGCCGGGCTCAACCTGGGCGGCGGCAAGGCGGTGATCATGGGCGACAACCGGCGCACCGACCGGGAAGCGCTGTTCCGGGCGCACGGCAAGTTCGTCGAGTCGCTCAAAGGCCGGTACATCACCGCCGAGGACGTCGGCACCAGTCCGTCGGACATGGAATACGTGCGGATGGAAACCCAGAGCGTGGCCGGTCTGCACGGCCGTTCGGGGGACCCGTCCCCGGTCACCGCGTACGGGGTCTACGTCGGCATGAAGGCGACGGCCAAGGTGCGGTGGGGGAGCGATAGTCTCTCCGGCAAGAAGGTGCTGGTGCAGGGCGCCGGACACGTCGCCCACTCGCTGTGCGAGTATCTGGCCCGCGAAGGGGCCCGGCTGGTCGTCACCGATATCGACCCGGACAAGGTGAAGCAGGTGGTGAAGGCGACCGGCGCGGAGGCGGTGGCGCCCGAGGCCATATACGACATCCCGGCGGACATCTACTCACCCAACGCGCTGGGTGCCGTGCTCAACGACGACACGCTCAAGCGGCTCAAGGTGGAGGTCGTCGCCGGCGCGGCCAATAACCAGTTGGCCGAGGAGCGACATGGCGAGGAGCTGGAGCGCCGGGGCTTGCTGTACGCGCCAGACTACGTGATTAATGCCGGTGGTGTGATCAACGTCTATGGCGAGCTGATGGGCTGGGACCTGGACCGCGCCAAGCGGAAGGCGGCGGAAATCTACGATACTCTGCTGCGGATTTTCGCGACCGCGGCTGCCCAGAAGATTCCCTCATTCCGGGCCGCGGATCACGTCGGCGAGGAGCGGATCCGGGCGGTGGGGGCGCTGGGGGGGATCAGGGTGTAGCGGTCAGGCACTCCGTTCCGAGTTCCGAGTTCCGAGTTCCGAGTGCTGGGTGCCAGGTTGTGGGGCCGTACCGGTCCGCCGGTCCGCCCGTCCGCCCGTCCGCCTGCCCGCCCCACTGCATCTTTATTCACCTTTTCGCTATACTACCCAATGGCAGAAGTCATCCCGATCGGCGCGGATCACGCTGGCTTCGCCCTCAAGGAGCGGCTCAAGCAGGAATTGCAGGCGTTGGGCTACGAGCCGCTTGACCTCGGCACTCACTCGGCCGACTCCACCGACTATCCCGACTACGCCCACCCCCTTGCCGCTCGGGTGGAACAGGGTGAGGTGCGCCGGGGAGTGCTGTTGTGCGGCACCGGTCTCGGGATGGCGTATGCCGCGAACCGTCACCCCGGCGTCCGTGCGGCGGTGGCGTGGACGCCCGAGGTGGCTCGACTGGCCCGGGCCCACAACGACGCTAACATCCTGGTCCTGCCGGCCCGGTTCGTCACCGAGGCCGAGGGCCTCGACATCCTGCGCGCCTGGCTGACGACCCCGTTCGAGGGGGGTCGCCACGAGCGCCGGGTGCAGAAGATCGAACCCTAGGGGAGATTCCATGTCGCTCGACCACGACGCCTCGCTTCGCCAGGCTGATCCGGAGATCGCCCGGCTCATCGACGATGAGCTCCACCGCCAGCAGCACGGGCTGGAGCTCATCGCCAGCGAGAATTTCGCGAGCCGCGCGGTGATCGACGCCATGGGCACCCCGCTCACCAACAAGTACGCCGAGGGCTACCCGGGCAAACGGTACTACGGGGGCTGCGAGGTGGTGGACAAGGTCGAGCAGCTCGCGATCGACCGGTTGAAGCAGCTGTTCGGGGCGGAGGCCGCCAACGTGCAGCCGCACTCGGGCGCGCAGGCCAACTTCGCCGCGTTCATGGTGCTGGCCAAGCCGGGCGAGGTCATCATGGGCATGTCGCTGCCGCATGGCGGGCATCTGTCCCATGGCGCGGCGGTCAACCACAGCGGCACCATCTGGAAAGCGGTGCATTACGGGGTGGACCCGGCCACCGGCCGGATCGATTACGACCAGCTGCGCGAGCAGGCGCGGCGTGACCGGCCCAGGATGATCATCGCCGGTGGCAGCGCCTACGCCCGCATCATCGACTTCGCCGCGTTCCGGTCGATCGCGGACGAGGTCGGCGCCTCGCTGCTGGTCGACATGGCCCACTTCGCGGGGCTGGTGGCGGGCGGGGTGTACCCCTCGCCGGTGCCCCACGCCCAGGTGGTGACCAGCACCACCCACAAGACCCTGCGCGGTCCCCGCGCCGGTCTGATCCTCTCGACCGCCGAGCTGGGACCCGCGATCAACAAGTCGGTCTTCCCCGGTACCCAGGGCGGCCCGCTCGAGCACGTGATCGCCTCCAAGGCGGTGGCGTTCCTCGAGGCGCTGCAGCCGGAATTCAAGAAGTACGCCCGGCGGGTCGTCGAGAACGCCAAGACCCTGGCCGAGGCGCTGGTGGAGCGCGGGTTCGCGATCGTGTCCGGTGGGACCGACACCCATCTCATGCTGGTCGACCTGCGGCCCAAGAATCTCACCGGCAAGGCGGCCGAAAAGATCCTGGATCAGGCGGGTATCACCGTCAATAAGAACACCATCCCGGACGACCCGCAGTCGCCATTCGTGACCAGCGGCATACGGCTCGGCACACCGGCGCTCACCACTCGCGGCATGGGGAAGGCCGAGATGAAGCGGGTGGCGCAGTTGATCGACCAGGTGCTCACCACGCCCGATGAGGCCACGGTCGTGCGTGTCAAGGGGGAAGTGGGCGAGCTCACCCGCTCCTTCCCGCTCTACCGTGCCCGCCGCGCTTGACCCTCACGGCTTCGGGTCCTAGCTTCGCTGCCTATGACCCGTGCCAGTCTCTCTCATGCATGACCTTCAGTTCTCCGCCGCTGTCCTGACGCGCATCCGCGCCCAGGGTGACTGCTATCATGAACGGGCCTACCTGTTCATGCTGGCGGCCATCGAGTATCTGCAGGGGAAGCTGGAGGTCCGGCGCCACGTCACCGGCAGCGAGCTGTCCTGGGCCTGCCGCGACTTCGCGGTGCGCCAGTTCGGGCTGCTGGCCTCCCCGGTGCTCGAGTACTGGGGCATCCGCCGCACCGAGGACTTCGGCCGGATCGTGTTCATCCTGGTCAACGCCGGTCTGCTCAGCACTCAGCCTGGCGACCGGGAAACCGACTTCGCCGGAGTGTTCGAGTTCGAAGCGGCTTTCGGGGAGCCGTACGTGTGGGAGGGTGTGGCGCAGCTCGGGACCGGGTCGCACTGAGAGTCCACTGGCCGTTGGCTGTTGGCCGCTGGCTGTGTGTCGAATGACTGACCTCTGCACGCTCCACCGAACTCCCGCCTGACAGCCGAAGGCCAACGGCCAACGGCCACCGGCCAACGGCCCTCATGCTCCTCCCCGTCCTCAGCCCCGAACAATCCACCGAGTGGGACCGCCGCGCCGAACAGGCGGGGATCGCCCTCGCCACCCTGATGGATGCCGCGGGAAGGGCCGCGGCGCACGTCACCGCCACCCGTTTCCCCGAGCGGATGCGCACCGGCGTCCTGGTGGCCGCGGGGCCGGGCAACAACGGCGGCGACGGCTGGGTGCTCGCCCGGGCCCTGCACCGGCTCGACATTCCGGTGTTCGTCGCTCCTGTCGCGGGTGATCCCTCTCCACTCAACCGGCTGGTTTCCGGTCTCGCCCGGGGAGAGGGAGTTCGGGTGGTGGAGCCCGAGGGACCCTGGCCCACTGTCGGCCTGGTGATCGACGCGCTGCTGGGTACCGGCGCGCGCGGTGCACTCCGACCGCCCATCGCGACTCTGGTGGACCGGCTGGCCGACCTCGCGGTTCCGGTGGTGTCCATCGACGGTCCGACCGGCGTCGACCTCGGCACCGGGGTAACCCATCGACCGGCGCTTACCGCGCAGCTCTCGATCACCTTCGGGGGGCTTCGCCGCGGCCATCTGCTGGCCCGCGAGGAGTGTGGCGACCTGGTCGTGGTCGACATCGGTCACTCGCCAGCGGACGCTGCCTGGCCGCGGCTGGTGACCGACCTGGACGCCGCGAGCTGGCTCAGACCGCTCGCTCCGCGCGACCACAAGGGTTCCCGGGGCCGCGTCGTGGTGGTCGGGGGAGACGCGGGGATGAGCGGGGCGCTCCGGCTGGCGGCGCGCGCCAGCTTCGCCGCCGGCGCGGGCCTGGTGCACGCCGCGGCGCCCGAAAGCGCCCTCGCGGCGCTCACGGCCGCCGAGCCGGATCTGCAGACGGCGATGCTCGCATTCGATCGGCCTCCGGCGACCGCGGTGCTCGAGCTCATCGGCCGGGCCGACGCGCTGGTGATCGGTCCGGGCCTGGGACGCGCGACCGACCGGCGCGCTTTCATCGCCGCGCTGGCGGAGCCGGCGCGGCGGCTGGTGCTCGATGCTGACGGGCTCAATGCCTACCAGGGTGCCCCGGACGCGCTGGCCGCACTCGGCCGCGGACGTGCCCTGGTGCTGACGCCGCATCCGGCGGAATTCCGTCGTCTCTTTCCGCGCGAAGCCGACGGGCTCGAGCTCGACCCCTGGGGCGCAGCCGCGAAGGCGGCGGCGGACTCCGGCGCGACCGTGCTGCTCAAGGGGGTGCCGAGCGTCATCTGTGAACCGGCGGGCACGCCGCTCACCGTCGCGGCGGGCAACCCGGGGCTGGCCACGGGGGGCAGCGGCGATATCCTTAGTGGTATCCTGGGTACAATGCTCGCCCAGGGGCTCGAGCCCGGCATCGCCGCCGGGACGGCCGCCCAGATCCTGGGCCGGGCCGCCGATCT
>Ga0326730_1000444_pt1 | contig 10992 bp, 7 predicted proteins | sample MHFSIPfraction_3_FD_207740 | JGI IMG/M metagenome (GOLD analysis project Ga0326730, IMG submission 207740) | Lab enriched peat soil microbial communities from Michigan Hollow, Ithaca, NY, United States - MHF7AN SIP fraction | ecosystem: Environmental > Terrestrial > Soil > Wetlands > Peat...
TCTCGACGATCGCCTGGGGCATCGGCGGCACCGTCGAGTACGCGCTCGAGGGAGCGGTGTTCGTGGCCGGGGCGGCGGTGCAGTGGCTGCGCGACGAGCTCGGCATCCTGCACAGCGCGGCCGAGAGTGAGGCGCTCGCGCGCTCCGTACCCGACACGGGCGGGGTGTACGTGGTGCCGGCATTCACGGGTCTGGGCGCGCCGTACTGGGACCCGCAGGCGCGCGGCACGATCGTGGGACTCACTCGGGGCACGAACCGCGCGCACCTGGTACGCGCGACGCTCGAGGCGATCGCCTTCGAGAGCACCGATCTCCTGCGCTGCTTCGAGCGCGACACCAAAGTGCGTACTCATCAGCTCCAAGTGGACGGTGGCGCGGCCGCGAACGACTTCCTGATGCAGTTCCAGGCCGACGTCATGGGCGTGCCCGTGCGCCGGCCCAAGGTGCTCGAGACCACCGCGCTCGGGGCCGCGTATCTTGCGGGTCTCTCGGTGGGCTTTTGGAAGGATCGCCGCCAGATCGCGAAGAACTGGCAGGAGGATCGCTACTTCGAGCCTGCGATCTCCGAGGCGAAGCGCGAGCAGCTGTACGCAGGCTGGCTGCGCGCGGTGGAGCGCTCGCGCGGGTGGGCGACCTCGGGTTGAGCACGCGCGTCATCGCGCACCGCGGCGCGTCGGTGGATCGGCCCGAGAACACGCTGCCGGCGTTCGCACTCGCCGTGGAGCAGGGCGCGGACATGATCGAGACCGACCTCCACCTGCTGCGCGACGGCGCGGTCGCGCTGTATCACGACGACGAGATCGGCGGGCGGCCGGTCGGCGCGCACTCACTCGCAGAGCTGCGCGCGAAGCTGCCCGCGGCGCCGACGCTCGAGGAGACGCTCGACTCACTCGGCAGCCGCATCGACTGGAATCTCGAGATCAAGGCGCCTCGCAGCGGGCCCTATGCCGGGCTCGAGGCGCGCGCGCTCGACGAGGTCCGGCGCCGTGGGATTCTCGGCCGCACGCTCTTCTCGAGCTTCTCCGACGCCGTTCTGCGTCGCCTGCGCGAGCTCGAGCCGAAGGCGCGTCTCGGCACCCTCGTCTCGGCGCGTCATCCAGAGAACATCCTCGGGCGCGCGGCGAGTGTCTCGGCGGAAGCCGTTCACATCGATTTGCGCCTCGCGACGGAGGCGCGCGTCTCGGAAGCGCACGCCGCCGGCTATCGAGTGAACGTCTGGACCGTCGACGACCCTGCCGACCAGCGCCGCCTCGTCGGCTACGGCGTCGACGGCATCTTCACGAACGTCCCGGCGAGGCTGCGCGCCCTGCTCGGATAGCCGTGGTCAGTAGGCGTTCGGGTCGTTGAAGCTGCGAATCGCCGTGAGCAGCATGATCCGGAAATCGAGTCCGAGCGACCAGCGGCGCAGATAAGCCATGTCGTAGTCGAGCCGCTTCTCGATCGACGTGTTGCCGCGACAGCCGTTCACCTGCGCCCAGCCGGTGAGTCCACCTTTCACTTTGTGGCGCAGCATGTAGCCCGGGAGGCCCGCGCGGAACTCGCGGATGAACTCGGGCCGCTCGGGCCGCGGGCCGACCAGGCTCATCTCGCCGCGCAGCACGTTCCAGAACTGCGGGATCTCGTCGAGGTTCGTGCGCCGCATGAACGCGCCGAGGGGGGTTCGGCGTGAGTCGTTCGCCACCGCCCAGACCGCGCCGGTCTCGCGCTCCGCGTCCGCCACCATCGTGCGGAACTTCCACATCGAGAAGAGGCGCCCGTCCAGACCCATGCGCTCCTGGCGATAAAAGACGGGGCCCGGCGAGCTCCACTTGACCGCGAGCGCGAGCGCGGCGAACAGCGGGGCTCCGAGGACGAGCGCGGCAGCCGAGCCGACGATGTCGACCACGCGCTTGGCGACGGCGTTCCAGCCGACGAGCGGTGACTCGATCAGCCGGATCATCGGCAGGCCGTCGAAGTCCTCGATGCCGCCCTGCACCGTGTCGAGGCCGAGCAGATCGGGGACGAAGCGCACGGCGGCGGTCGTGTCGTGCAGCTCGCGCAAGAGCTTCAGCGGATTCGCGGGGTCGCTGCGGTCGATCGCCAGCACGACCTGATCGATCTCCTCGTCCGACACCACGTCGTGTAGGGCGTCGTAGCCGCCGAGCCAGGGCGCCGAGTCACCGCCGAGCCCGGCCGGCGATGGCCCGAGGAAGCCGCGCACGCGGAAGCCGAGCTCGGGATGGCGTGCGAGGCGCGCATGAATCTCGCGCGCGAGCGCGCCCGTCCCCACGATCAGGACGGTGTGCACGAAGCGTCCCTGGCGCCGCAGTCGGCGCAGCGCGAGCCGCAACACCACGCGCGAAGCGACCAGCGACACGGCAGCGACGCCGGCGAATACGCCGACGGTGAGTCGAGACACCCAGGCGAGTCGGCCGAAGTAGGTGAGGGTGGCGAGGAGGACCGTGCCGACCGCGCAGACCTCGACGATGCGCCGCGTCTCGGAGAGCAGTGAGTGCACGCGGTGGCCGTCGTAGAGGCCCCGCCAGCGCAGCAGGATGTGCCAGATGGGGAGGATGCCGAGCAGCAGCCACGGATAGTCGGTCAGGTCGTAGCGCTGCGTCGGCTCGGGCAGGAATCCCGAGACGAAGCGCAGCCAGGTCGCGGCCATCCACGCGGCCGCGACGATGCCCAGATCCGCCAGCGCGAGCATTCCGCGCAACACTTCACTGTGTTTCCGAAGCACGCTCACCTCGAGGCTCGCTGCGAGCCGGAAAGAGGCTAGCGGCTCGCGGCCGAGAGATCCCGATCGGCCGGGCCCAGCGACAGCTCGCGGTCGATCTGCGCCGCGGCTTCGCGTCCCTCCGCGATCGCCCAGACGACGAGCGACTGTCCCCGGCGCATGTCGCCCGCGGCGTAGACCCGCGGCACGCTGGTCGCGTAGCCGCGCGTGGCGACGTTGCCGCGGTCGGAGAGCTCGACACCGAACTGTTTCAGCATGTCGTCCCGCACCGGACCGAGAAAGCCCATCGCGAGCAGGACCAGGTCGACGTCCAGCGTGAACTCGCTGCCCTTCACGGTCTCCATGTTGCGGCGGCCGGTCGCATCGGGCGGGCCGAAACGCAGGCGCACCGCGTGCAGCTTCTGGATGCGGCCGTCCGCGCCCGAGAAGCCGGTGGTCGAGATACCCCAGTCGCGCGATCCGCCCTCCTCGTGCGAGCTCGAGGTGCGCAGGATCTGCGAGGGCATGGGATGTACCGGCCACGGCGCGTCTTCGGGTCGTGTCTCCGGCGGGCGCTCGAGCAGCTCGAAGTTGTACACGTGCTTCGCACCTTGGCGGTGACTCGTGCCGATGCAGTCCGAGCCGGTGTCGCCTCCGCCGAGCACGAGCACGTTCTTGCCCGTCGCCAGGATCGCACCGACGTCGGGCACGTGATCGCCGGCCACTCGCCGGTTCTGCTGCTCGAGGAAGTCCATCGCGTAGTGAATGCCGTCGAGATCGCGGCCGGGAACCTTCAGGTCGCGCGGTGACTCGGCGCCGCCGGTCAGCAGCACGGCGTCGAACTCGCGCAAGAGCTCGGGCCCGGAGACGTCGCGCCCGATGTGTACGCCGGTTCGAACCTGCACGCCTTCCGCGATCATGATCTCCGTGCGGCGGTCGACGGTCCACTTCTCGAGCTTGAAGTCGGGAATCCCGTAGCGCAGCAGGCCGCCGAGTCGGTCCTTCTTCTCGAAGAGAGTGACCCAGTGACCCGCGCGGTTGAGCTGTTGCGCGGCCGCGAGGCCCGCGGGCCCGGAGCCTACGACGGCCACCTTGCGACCCGAGCGCCGGGCGGGCGGCTCGGGCACGATCCAACCCTCGTCGAAGCCGCGCTCCGCGATCGCCTTCTCGATAAACTCGATCGTGACGGGGTCGTCGTTGATGCCGAGCACGCACGCCGACTCACACGGCGCGGGACAGATGCGGCCGGTGAATTCCGGAAAGTTGTTGGTGCGGTGCAGGCGGTCGAGGGCTTCGCGCCACTTGCCGCGGTACACGAGGTCGTTCCAGTCGGGGATGATGTTCCCCAGCGGACAGCCGCTGTTGCAGAACGGGACGCCGCAGTCCATGCAGCGCGACGCCTGCGCGCGGATCGCCTCTTCCGGCGGATCGGCGTAGATCTCGAGATAGTCGTCGATGCGCTCCTTCGCCGCGCGCCGCTGCGGAGTCTTTCGACCCAGCTCGAGAAAGCCCGTGGGCTTGCCCATCAGTAGTTCTCTTTCCCGAACTCGATGCCGAGCAGCGCGCGCTTGTACTCGCGCGGGAAGACCTTCACGAACGTCGGCAGAGTCGTGGCCCACTTCTCGAGGACTTGCTCCGCGCGCTCGCTGCGCGTGTGGCGGAAGTGCGCTTCGACGAGATCGCGCAGCTCGCGCTCGTCGTCGTCGGTTTCGACGCGCTCGAGGTCGACGGTTCCGGGGTTACAGAGCTCGGGGAATGCGCGCAGCGGATCGAGCACGTATGCGATGCCGCCGCTCATGCCCGCTGCGAAGTTGCGGCCGACTCCGCCCAACACCACGACGCGTCCGCCGGTCATGTACTCGCAGCCGTGGTCGCCCACGCCTTCGACGACCGCGCGCGCGCCGCTGTTGCGGACCGCGAAGCGCTCGCCCGCGACGCCGCGGAAGAACGCCTCGCCGCTCGTCGCGCCGTAGAGCGCGACGTTCCCGATGATGATGTTCTGCGCGGCGTCGAACGTGGACTCGGGATGCGGAAACACGACGATGCGCCCGCCCGAGAGGCCCTTGCCCGTGTAGTCGTTCGCGTCACCGGACAGTGTCAGTGTGATTCCCTTCGGCAGGAACGCGCCGAAGCTCTGGCCCGCGCTGCCGGTGAAGCGGATGCGGATCGTGTTGTCGGGAAGGCCCTCGAGACCGTGGCGCAGTGACACGGCCGAGCCCAGCATGGTGCCCACCGTGCGGTTCACGTTGCGGATCGGGAGTGACAGCTCGACCGGCTCCATGTTCTCGATCGCGGAGCGGCACAGCCGGATGAGCTCGATGTCCAGCGCCTTGTCGAGCCCGTGCTGCTGGCCGCAGACCCGGCGCATCGCGACGCCTTCGTAGGGCGGCGTCGGGCGGTGCAGGATCGCGTTCCAGTCGAGCCCGTTCGGCAGCTTCCAGTGCTTGATCTCCGAATCGGCTTCGAGCAAGTCACTCCGGCCGATCACCTCGTCGAGCTTGCGCACGCCGAGTGAGGCGAGGATCTCGCGTGTCTCATCCGCGACGAAGCGGAGGAAGCGCACGACGTGCTCGGGCTCGCCCGTGAACTTCTTGCGGAGCTGCTCGTTCTGAGTCGCGACGCCGACCGGGCAGGTGTTCAAGTGACACACCCTCATCATGATGCAGCCGAGCGCGACCAGCGCGATCGTGCCGAAGCCGAACTCGTCCGCGCCGAGCATCGCGCCGATCACGACGTCGCGGCCGGTGCGCAGCTGCCCGTCGACGTGCACGCGGATGCGGCCGCGCAGATCGTTCATGACCAGCGCCTGCTGTGTCTCGGCGAGGCCGATCTCCCAAGGCACGCCGGCGTGCTTGATCGAAGTGAGTGGCGACGCGCCGGTGCCGCCCTCGAAGCCGGCGATCTGGACTGACTCGGCGTGTCCCTTCGAGACGCCCGCGGCAATCGTGCCCACCCCGGAGACGGACACCAGCTTCACCGAGATGTCGGCCTTCGGGTTCGCGTTCTTCAGGTCGTGGATGAGCTGGGCGAGGTCCTCGATCGAGTAGATGTCGTGGTGGGGCGGGGGCGAGATCAGGCCGACTCCGGGCGTCGCGTTGCGGACGCGCGCGATCCAGCGATTCACCTTGTGACCCGGCAGCTGGCCGCCCTCACCGGGCTTGGCGCCCTGCGCGATCTTGATCTGCAGCTCGTCGGCGTTCACGAGATACCAGCTCGAGACACCGAAGCGGCCGGAAGCGACCTGCTTGATCGCGCTGCGCCGCCAGTCGCCGTTCGGGTCGCGGGTGAAGCGCTTCGGGTCTTCGCCGCCTTCGCCGCTGTTCGACTTGCCGCCGATGCGGTTCATCGCGATCGCGAGTGTCTCGTGCGCCTCGGCGCTGATCGAGCCGAAGCTCATCGCGCCAGTGCAGAAGCGCTTCATGATCTCGCTGGCCGGCTCGACCTCGTCGATCGGGATCGGCGCCGCGCCGGCCTTGAAGCGCAGCAGCCCGCGGATCGTGTAGTGGTCGCGGCTCTGGTCGTTGATCGCCTTCGCGTACTCGCGGTACTGGCCCACGTCGTTCCGGCGCACCGCGTTCTGCAGCCGGTGGATCGTCGACGGGTTCAGGAGGTGTTTCTCGCCGTCGCGCCGCCACTGGTATTCGCCGCCCAGCTCGAGCTCGCGCTCCGCGGCCACCGTGGTGGGGTACGCAGATTGGTGTCGCAGCAGCGCTTCGCGCGCGAGCACGCCGAGGTCGACGCCGCCGATGCGCGTGGCCGTGCCGGTGAAGAACTCGCGGACGACCGGCTCGGCGATGCCGACCGCCTCGAAGATCTGCGCGCCGCGATAGCTCGCCAAGGTCGAGATCCCCATCTTCGCGAAGATCTTGAGCAAGCCCTTCCCGACGGCCTTCACGTAGTTGTACTGCGCCTTCTCGGCGGTGAGCTCCGCGGGAACCCAGGTGTGTTCGGCGACGAGCTGGCGCACGGTCTCGAACGCGAGATACGGGTGGATCGCGGCTGCGCCGAAGCCGATCAAGAGCGCGAAGTGCGCGACCTCGCGCGCTTCACCCGTCTCGACGACAAGGCCGCAGCGCATGCGCAGGCCTTCACGACACAAGTGGTGGTGGACAGCCGCGATAGCGAGCAAGCTCGGCACCGCCGCGCGCGCGCGACCTGCGGCGCGATCGGAGAGCACTACGATCGACGCACCGCCGCGCACTGAGTCGGCCGCCTCCCTGCGGATGCGGTCGAGCGCCTTGCGCAGGCTCGCTTCGCCTTGCCCGAGGTCAGTGACTCCCGCGGGATCGAAGACGCAGTCGATGGTCGCTGCACGCAGCCACGGATGGTCGATCCGCCGGATCTTCTCGAGATCCTCTGCGGAGAGAATCGGCTGTTCGAGCTCGAGCAGCCGGGCGTGCTCCGGGGTCTCTTCGAGCATGTCGCGCTCCGGGCCGACGGTGCTGATCAGCGACATCACGCTGTCTTCGCGGATCGAGTCGATCGACGGGTTCGTGACCTGCGCGAAGATCTGCTTGAAGTAGTTGAAGAGCGGCTGGGCTCGCTCGGAGAGCGGGGCGATGGGCGTGTCGTTCCCCATCGAGCCGTCCGCCTCGACGCCGCTCGCCGCCATCGGCGCGAGCAGGATGCGGAGATCCTCGATCGTGTATCCGAAGAGCTTCTGCCGAGTGACTCGATCCGCCTCCGCGTCGCGCTCCGGTCGCGGGCTGCGCGCCGCAAGATCACCGAGCTTGACCAAGTTCGCGCGCAGCCACTCGCGGTAGGGGCGCCGGCGCGCGTAGAAGGACTTCAGCTCCTCGTCGGGGATGATGCGGCCCTCGCTCGTGTCGATCAGCAGCATGCGGCCCGGCTGCAGGCGGCCCTTGTATTTCACGTCCTCGGGATTGATCGGGAGGACGCCGCACTCCGACGAGAGCACGACGAAGCCGTCCTTGGTCACCCAGTAGCGCGAGGGGCGCAGGCCGTTGCGATCGAGCGTTGCGCCTATGCGTGTGCCGTCGGAGAAACAGATCGAGGCGGGGCCGTCCCACGGCTCCATCAGACACTGGTGGTACTCGTAGAAGGCCTTCTTCTCGTCGCGCATCAACGGGTCGCGGTCCCACGCCTCGGGGATCAGCATCATCATCGCCTGCGCGATGTCGCGACCGGAAAGCACGAGAAACTCGAGCGCGTTGTCGAGCATGGCGGAATCGGATCCGCCCGTGGTCACGATCGGGAAGAGTTTCTCGAGGTCGTCGCCCCATACACCGGAGCGGATCACCGCTTCGCGCGCCCGCATCCAGTTGTGATTGCCGCGCACGGTGTTGATCTCGCCGTTGTGACACAGATATCTGTAGGGGTGAGCGAGGTTCCAGGTCGGCCACGTATTCGTGCTGTAGCGCTGGTGCACGAGCGCGAGCCCGCTCTCGATCGCGGGATCCGCCAGGTCCGGGTAGAACTTCTTCACTTGATACGCGAGCAGGAGGCCCTTGTAGACGAGCGTGCGGCTCGAGAGACTCGGCACGTGGAAGCCGCGCACGCCCTCGGCGCGCAGCGTGTTCTCGACGACCTTCCGAATCACGAAGAGCTTGCGCTCGAAGGCGGCGGCATCGAGGCCGCTTCCGCGCAGCACGAAGCACTGGCGGATGCGCGGGACGATCTTGCGCGCGGTCTCGCCGATGTGTTCGGGATGCACCGGCACGTCGCGCCAGCCGAGAAAGTGCTGGCCTTCCTCGGCGACGGTGCGCTCGATGCACGACTCACAGCGCGCGCGTTCGGCGGGATCTTGCGGGAGGAAGACGGAGCCGACGCCATACTCACCGGGCTCGGGCAAGCGGATGCCGAGACTCGCGCACTCGCGCTCGAGGAACGCGTGCGGAATCTGCATGAGGATGCCAGCGCCGTCGCCGGTCTCCGCGTCAGCTCCGGTCGCGCCGCGGTGCGTCAGATTCACGAGCACCTGCAGGCCGCGCTGGATGATCTCGTGCGACGCGCGGCCGTCGATGTTGCACACGAACCCGACGCCACATGCGTCGTGCTCGAACTGCGGGTCGTACAGTCCTTGGCGCTCAGGAACGTTCGGATCGCTCATTCACACTTCCTCGAAGACTCCGAGCGCACGCTTCTGCCGCGCGAGACACCACCGCTTTGGCCGAGCTGGCCGGAGGGGGGGCGTCCCCGGAGATCAATCTCACTCCGCGTCGCGCTGCTTCGGAATCCCACTCCCGAGATCCACTTCGAGCCGTCTCTCCGCACGTTCATTCTGCGGGATGAGTCAGTCGGAAGTGCGCGATTTTCCGGGGAATTTGACGAGAGCAAGGCTAGCGGAACGCGCGAAAGCGTGTCAAGCAAGATTGAGGATCGGCGCGCATGCGCAAGCGCAGGGTTCGCGAAGTCCTCCAACGACCCAGCGCAACTCTGATTTTGCTCCCGCACCAGTGCTTGACGCCGTGCTCTTGCCGGTGAAACATGCGCGTACCCCCCCAAGTGACTTTGAAGCGCGCCGACGCGCGCGAGGGGATAGCGGTCGTGATCAACGAGTCCGCGGACGTGTTCGAATCGCGAGGTGAGCGTCGACGCGCGTCGTCCGAGCCCGATCTCGTTGCCGTGCTGGCTGCGAGGGTGGAGCGGTTGGTCGAGCGGCACCGCGCGACGCAGCGCGCCGCGAGTGAGCTGCGGGATGCGCTTGCGGCGCGCGATCGGCGAATCGTCGAACTTGATGCGAGGCTGGCGTCGGGGGAGCGGGCGCGGGCAGATCTCGTGGAGCGCATCGACGCGTTGATCGCGGACGTGGAGAGGCTGATGCAGTCGGCCGATGAAGGCGTCGCCCCGGAAGCGCGCGAGCGATGAACGGCGTCGGCGCTTCGAACCCGGGACGATCTATGGTGATCAAGATCCTCGATCGCGAGTACCGGGTGCGCACGGACGCAGATCGCGAGCACTTGGAGGCCGTGGCGGCGTATGTCGACGGCGTGCTCCGCGAAGTCCGTCAAACCACGCCGGACACACAGGATGCGTCAGTCCTCGCAGCACTGAACATCGCAAGCGAGCTTCTGCGCAAGCGCGACATGGTCGCGGTGCCGCGCGACCGGATTCAGGCGCTGATCGACCTCGTCGACTCCGCCTGAAGCGGTTGGCGCGTTGGCGAGTCAGTCGCCCGCCGACCGCAAAGCAGCGCTGCGCGCGGGTGCGAGAGGCGCACGCGGCCGCGAGCGAGGCACTGCGGCGCGCGCTGCTCTCGAGCGGCTGCTCTCCCTAGAGGAGCTGGGTGCCGCTAGGGTTGTCGCGTTCTATCAGGCAATCGGAGACGAGGTGCCGGTAGAACCTGGGGCGCAGCTCTTGCGCGAGAGACGAGTTCGCGTGGTGTATCCGGTCGTGGTCGGTGCGGACCTCGAGCTCGCACCGGATCCAGCGCTGCTCGGCCGCGTTCGCTCAGAAGAGGTCGATGTTTTCGTCGTACCGGGAGTGCTCTTCGACAAGCTCGGCCGCCGACTCGGGCGGGGCAGCGGGCACTACGATCGGCTCCTCGCGCGTCGCCGCTCGGATGCGGTCGTCGTCGGGATCGCGTACGCCGATCGCGTGATCGAGGCGCTCCCAGAGGATCCGTGGGACGTACCCATGCACGCGGTGGTGACGGATCAATTCGTCTTGCGCCTCAAGGGGCGCGGCGGAGCGCCTCGCTGACGGCTGACCTCGCGAGAGCCGCACATCGTCTGCTAACACTCAAGTAGCGCGACAAGCCCGACGCCTGGTGACCCAATCCAAGGGCATTTCGGGTGGGGTGGCGCTTTCAGGATTTCAGAAGTTCGCGTCGCTCCGACCTAACTAGTTGAAAATACTGAGAAGTTGGATGTTTGACAGGTCGGAGCACTTGGAATAGAGTACGCCCCCGCTCGATTCGGTGGGCCTTCCGCCGGGTCGCTCTCGAGGCTCTGCGCCTCGACTCGTCTCGGTCTTTGAAAAGCGAATAGTACGCGGACCTTGGTCTCTGTCGTCGTCCTGCGGCGACCGAGACAGATGAGTCGGATTCTCGTTGATTCTTGAAATACAAGAGTCACTTGTCCGTCCAGCGGCGAGTGACTCATTCGATTCTTCAGTTTTATTAACTGGAGAGTTTGATCCTGGCTCAGAACGAACGCTGGCGGCGTGCCTAACACATGCAAGTCGTGCGAGAAAGTCACTTCGGTGGCGAGTAAAGCGGCGCACGGGTGAGTAACACGTGGGCAACCTGCCCTTGAGTTTGGGATAACCCGGGGAAACCCGGGCTAATACCGAATACGACCGCGAGGTCTTCGGACCTTGCGGAGAAAGACGGC